>Ga0081540_1000737_pt1 | contig 30161 bp, 23 predicted proteins | sample TabmetS2T1R1_FD_71024 | JGI IMG/M metagenome (GOLD analysis project Ga0081540, IMG submission 71024) | Tabebuia heterophylla rhizosphere microbial communities from the University of Puerto Rico - S2T1R1 | ecosystem: Host-associated > Plants > Roots > Rhizosphere ...
GACCCTCCCGTCCGCTGAGTTGCCAGGCAAGGGCAGCCAGCGATTGATCTATGATTTCGTACCGAAAAATAAGTATTGTTGAGGTGTAATTCGAAATACTCAACAAATCTCTGAGGAACCCAATCGGCAGCCCACGCGGATAGCCTTTGGCGTGAATGGTCGATTTCGCCGACTACTACCGCGAGATCTACGCCCGCGGTCTCGGGGGCGAGACGCCCCCGATCCCGGTCCCGATCGCCGAGCTCGAGCGGCTGGCCGAGGAGGCGATGGACGAGCGCGCCGCCAACTACGTCTTCGCCGGCGCCGGCGGTCATCGGACGATCGACGCCAACCGGGCGGCCTTCGACCGGCGCCAGATCGTGCCGCGGATGCTGCGCGACGTCTCGGCGCGGGACCTCTCGACGACGGTGCTCGGGACCGAGATGGCGGCGCCGGTGATGCTGGCGCCGATTGGGGTTCAGGCGATCCTCCACCCCGAGGGCGAGCTCGCCACCGCCCGCGCCGCCGCGGCGGTGGGCGTGCCGATGATCGCCAGCACCGCCTCCCACTTCTCGCTCGAGCGGATCGCCGAGGCGAGCGGTGCCGGCCCCCGCTGGTTCCAGCTCTACTGGCCGAATGACCCCGAGCTCGCCCGCAGCTTCGTCGAGCGCGCCGAGCGCGCCGGCTACGGCGCCATCGTCCTCACCGTCGACACCTTCATCCCGGGATGGAAGCCGCGCGACCTGCAGCAGGCCTGGCTGCCCTTCCTGGAAGGGATGGGGGTGGCCAACTACTTCGAGGACCCGGTCTTCCGGGCGGCGCTGGAGGAGTCGCCGGAGGAGGACCAGGGGGCGGCGACCGGGCACTTCCTCGGCGTCCAGGCCAATCCCGCCCTCAGCTGGGACGACCTGGCGCGGCTGCGGGAGATGACCTCGCTACCGATCGTTGTCAAGGGGATCCAGCACCCCGACGACGCCCGCGAGGCGGTGCGGCGCGGCCTCGACGGCATCGTCGTCTCCAACCACGGGGGCCGCCAGGTCGACGGCGCGGTCGCCTCGCTCGACGCGCTGCCGGCAATCGCCGCAGCCGTCGGCGACAAGCTGACGGTGCTGTTCGACAGCGGCCTCCGCGGCGGTGCCGACGTCCTGAAGGCGCTCGCGCTCGGTGCCGACGCGGTCTGCCTCGGGCGCCCCTACGCCTGGGGCCTGGCTCTCGACGGCCAGGCCGGAGTCGAAGCGGTGCTGAGGATGGTCCTCGCCGAGCTCGACCTGACGATGGCGCTCTGCGGCCTCGCCCGGCTCGCGGGAATCGGCCCCGAGCTGCTGGCCGCGGGTTAGACCTATCCCAAGAGGGATTAGCGAGACTCGCGTCGCCTGCCAGCGGGCGCGCTTCCGAAATCAACCACACCAGAGCGGCCCGGGGTCAACGTCGGCGTCCGCGCGTTTGCGATATTGACCCCTCCAGAGGCTGGTCGATGTCGCAAGCGCGTGGAGAGGCCGGGTGGGCGCGGTGCGGGTTTCACCAGTCCCTCCTAGAGGTCGCGACGGGAGAAGACCACGGCCGCGATCGAGAGCACGGCGGCGAGGTAGAGGAAGGCCCAGGCCACCAGTTCCGGCCCCGCCGCCTCCGAGCCGCCGAACGGGCCGAGCTGCAGGACGACGCCGGTCAGGCCCGAGGTTTCCGAGATCAGGGCGTGGAGGCCGGCGGCGTAGAGGCCCTCGAACGGCAGCGCCCAGCTCGCGATGCGGCCGATCTCGTGCAGCGAGTCGGAGTTGATCGCGTGCCCGATCTGGGCCAGCAGGCCGGCGGTCAGACCAGCGCCGAAGACCATGAAGACGACGATCCCCTGGGCGGTGACCGAGAGCACGATCGAGGCCAGCAGCGAGAGCGCAGCGATGATCGCGACGCCGAGGGCGAGCGCCAGCGCCGGGCCGACCAGGTGGTCCGGAGACCAGCCGCCGGCGGCGTCGGTGATCCCCAGCGCCGCCAGGTAGACGAGGATCACGTAGGCGCCGGAGAGCAGCGCGGCGCCGGCGAAGCGGGCGACCAGCAGCGTCGTCCGCCCGATCGGCCGCACGACGACCGGCTGCAGCAGCCCGGTCTCGGCATCGCCGCGGACCACGCCTAGGGTAAGGAAGACGGCGAGCACGGCGCCGAGGAAGAGCGTCGCGAACATCGCCAGGCCGAACATCGTCGCCCCGGTGAAGGCGTGCGGGTCGAGGATCTTGGTTTCGCCTTCGGCGAATGCGTCGGCGCCCTTGAAGGCGAAGTGGGCGCCGAGACCGTAGAGGACCAGGAAGGCGACCGTGAGGACGAGGACGGCGAGGAAGACGCGGCGGCGGATCCCTTCCTGGATCGAGAGGCCGATCACGATCGCGGCCGAGCGCAGCGGCGAGGGCGTCATCCGGTCTGCCCGCCGACCGCCTCGAGGTAGACCTCCTCGAGCGAGCTGTGATGGACCTCGACGTGATAGATCTCCTCGCCGGCGGCAACCAGCTCGGCGACGATCCGCGGCGTCTCCTCGCGCCCCGCGCCCTCGAAGACCCGGATCCCCGTCGCGGTCTCGACCTCGACCCGGGCGGGGCCCGCGAGCTCCTCGGGGGCTCCCGACCTGATCAGAAACCCGCGGGCGATGATCGCGACCCGGTCGCAGACCAGCTCGACCTCGCTCAGCAGGTGGGAGTTGAGCAGGATCGCGACCTCGCGCCCGCGCAGCTCTTCCAGCAGGCCGCGCACGATGCGGCGGCCGACCGGGTCGAGCGCGCTGGTCGGCTCGTCGAGCAGCAGCAGCTTCGGCGAGCCGACCAGCGCCTGGGCGAGGCCGAGCCGCTGTTGCATCCCCTTCGACATCTCGCCGATGCGACGGGAAGCGACGTCGTCGAGCTGGACCAGCCGCAGCAGCTCGGCCCGCTCGGCGGCGCCGCCCTCGGAGCCGGCCAGCCGCTGATGGAGCTGCAGCAGCTCGTCGGCCGAGCACCAGGAGGGGAAGCGGAACAGCTCGGCGAGGTACCCGAGCTCGCCGCGGGCCTGCGGCGAGCCGGGGCGGCGGCCGAGGACCTCGACCCTGCCGGCGCTCGGCCGCACCAGGCCGCAGGCGACCTTGGTCAGGGTCGACTTGCCGGCCCCGTTCGGCCCGAGCAGGCCGACGATCTCACCCGGGGCGACCTCGAGGTCGACGCCACCCAGCGCCTGCTGCTGGCGATAGTTCTTACGCAGGCCGGCGATCGCGAGAGCCGGGCCCGGCATCAGGCCGGGGCGTCGATCTTCGGGAACAGCGGCGGCACCCGTTCGACGCGCTGGCCGCCGGGACGCGAGCCGAGCTCGGCCAGGGCGCGGCCGTCTTCGGCCAGCGCGGTGAGCAGCGTCTCGCTGGTCTGCGGCAGATAGGGAGCGAGCAGCAGGGTCGTGACCCGCAGGCCCTCGACCAGGTTGTAGAGGACTTCGTCGAGGCGCTCGGGGTCGGCCTCGTCCTTGGCCAGCTCCCACGGCTTCGTCTCCTCGACGAAGCGGTTGAGGCGGCGGACGAGGGTCCAGGCCAGCTCCAGTGCCTGGGTCAGCTCGGCGCGGTCGAGCAGCTCGCTGAAGCGGGCGACGGCGCCTTCGAAGTCCTCGGCCAGGGTGGCGTCGATGGCCCCCTCGGGCACGACGCCGGCGCGGTAGCGCTCGACCATCGCCAGCACCCGGCTGGCGAGGTTGCCGTAGTCGTTGGCGAGCTCGGTCTCGTAGCGGGCCTCGAAGCCGGCGGTCGAGATCGAGCCGTCCTGGCCGAAGCTGACCTCGCGGAAGCAGTAGAAGCGCAGCGCGTCGGCGCCGAAGCGGTCGATCACCTCGAACGGGTCGAGCACGTTGCCGAGGCTCTTCGACATCTTTTTCTCGCCCATCAGCAGGTAGCCGTGGATCACCATCCGCCGCGGCGGCTCGAGGTCGGCGGCGAGGCAGAGCGCCGGCCAGATCACGGCGTGGAACTTGAGGATGTCCTTCGCCATCACGTGCAGGTTGGCCGGCCAGTAGCGGTCGGTCAGGTCCTCGCCCTCGCGGGCGAAGGTCAGGGCGGTGACGTAGTTGAGGAGGGCGTCGAACCAGACGTACATCCGCTGCTCCGAGTCCCACGGCAGCGGCAGCCCCCATTTCAGGCTCGGCCGCGAGAGCGAGACGTCTTCGAGCCCCTGCTTGATGAACGAGACCGCCTCGTTGCGGCGGAACTCGGGGACGACGAAGTCCGGCCGCTCCTCATATAGGGCTTCCAGCTGGGCCTGGAAGTCGGAGAGCTTGAAGAACCAGTTCTCCTCGCGCTCCTTCTCCAACGGGATCTCGTGGATCGGGCAGGTGTTGCCCGGCCCCAGCTCGCGCTCGGTTTTGAAGTCGGCGCAGCGCGGGCAGTACCAGCCCTCGTAGACCCCCTTCGTCACCCAGCCGTTGTCATAGACCCGCTGCATGATCTCGGCGACCTTCGCCTCGTGCCGCGGGTCCGACGTGCGGATGAAGAAGTCGTTGGTCGCGTCGATGATCGGCATCAGCGCCTCGAACTTGGCCGCATTCCGATCGGCCAGCTCCTGCGGCGAGATCCCCTCCCGCTCAGCCGCCGTCTCGATCGGCTCCCCGTGCTCATCGGTCCCGGTGAGGAAGAACACGTCCTCCCCGCGCTGGCGCATATGGCGTGCGAGCACGTCGGCCGCCATCGTCGAGTACGCGTGCCCGAGATGGGGCTCGGCGTTGACGTAGTAGATCGGCGTGGTGACGTAGAAGTTTTTCTGGCCCATGCTGTCCCGCACGCTATCGGCTGGCCCAAACCGTAGAGTTCGCGTCGTGGGCAACGGGAGGTCCCCACAAGCACGGCCGATTACGCCGCGGCGCCCGACCACGCGCCGCTTCCACACCCAGCCCGAAACCTGGAACCAGAAGCGGATTCTGGCTGCGCTTCGCGATTGGACAGAAGAGGTCGGCCTACCGCCGCGATCCTACGAGTGGTGCCCAGGATCAGCCCGGGGCGCCGGGCTGATGGGGCCGGAGGAGTGCAAGTGGGAGCGCGAGCACCCGCGCTGGCCGGGGAATACGACCGTCTACAGCTACTTCGACTCGTGGCCGGGAGCACTGGAAGCAGCCGGGATCGAGCCACTCTGGCCACCAAGACCAGAGGGCACCGTCGCCGAGCGCGTCGCCGCCGCGCGTCGCTTGGAGCAGGACGGCCAGAGCGTCCGTGCGATCGCAGACGCAATCGGGGTCACTCCGGAGACCGCTCGCCGCTATCTGAAAGCGCACCCCTGTCGCGCCTGCAGCGGACCCGTAGTCGGCGCCGCCAAGCTCTGCCACATCTGCGCCACCCGACAGGCAAACCCAATGCGCTGGAACCGCGAGGAGTTGATCACCGCCGTCCGCAGGTGGGTCGCCCTCGAAGGACGGGCGCCGACCCAAGAAGACTGGCGACCCCGCCGCCGTGGCGGCGCGCAGCGGTGGGAGGAGGAGTTCGGTGAGTGGCCGCCCGCCAGCGCCGGGAGACTGGTCTTCGGATCCTGGAACGGACTGCTCGAGGCGGCCGGCGTCAGCGCCAACAAGCCGAGCTGGGAGCCGGAGGCGATACTCGCAGCGCTTTGCGCCTACGCCGAGGAGTTCGGCCGCCCGCCCGCCAAGGGAGAGTTGGAATTGCCACCCACTGGCTATCCATCATCACGCACCGTCCGCCGCCACTTCGGTTCGTTCACTGCCGGCCTGCGAGCGGCCGGCCTGGAACCCCGAGGACAACGGCAGAGGCGGTGGGACGCCGAGGCCATCGCCGTGGCCATGCGCGAGTTCCGCCTAGAGGTCGCGCGCTGGCCCCTGCCTTCCGATTGGGTGAGGGCATGCGAAGACTGGCCCTCAGCAAGTACCGTTTACTCCCGCTTCGGGAGCTGGAAAGCAGCATTGGATGCTGCCGAGCATGGCAACCGCCAAGCGGCAGAGCCTAAAGCCTCAGCAAGGAGCTAGCGACGTACGGCCGAGCTGGTGACTGTGACGATCGACCACACGAAGGAACGTATAACAGTCACCTGGAGGGTCGCTAACGACCAGGAAATCCAGGCTGTCCGTTCCAACACGTGCAGCTTGTTTGTGGGTAAGTTTGTCGGTCCCCATCACAGCAGTTCCGCCCGACGATCCAATTAGTTCCACCCGCGCGGCGGCCTTACTAAAGACAAAACCAAGGATCCGCCTTGATGGCTTCCCTCTCTGAACTGCGGTCGACAGACGCCAAAAGCCACGGCCGCGCGTACCGTGACAGCTTGAGGGACCCACTTGGACCGACGCCCCGCCCCCACTGCGCATTCGGCGGACTACTCCAACAATGCATACTGAGCCCTCAGGGCCTTCTGCGGCGCTGTGCAGATACATGGCCGATTCGCTACCCGCCTTCCGACTTGCTCCCAACTTGACCCAGTCCTTCGGTGGAAAGCTCGCGGTGGCCGCTTCTTGAACTCGCTGCCCACGGGCAGCGTCACCCGCCGCGCCTTGGGCCATCCCAACAGCCGCCACGCTGGCTAGGAAACAAACGACAACTCCAGCTATCCGAAACGTCCTCATTTGTCACCTAGCATACCATTGTCAGCCGCGAGCCTAAAGCGAAAGTGTTAGTGAGGCCACGACGGCCACGGGCAAGGATCTCCAACTCCCATCAGACCAAGTTCGTTCTGAATCGATGGCATGACTTCCTTATGCGGCGCCGATGCATTTAGGTGCCCGTACATCGTCTCGCAGGAGGGCCCTGCCGGGTATAGGACGCTTTGCGGCCACTTGAAATCCCCGCGCACCGTAATGCCCGTAGTCGACGACTTCGGCTGCACGCCACAGTGCACAATGTCCGGCTCGTGGTGTCCGTCTTTCCATCTTATGCAATGCACCGGCTCGTCGGCATCGACCCACACCCCGTGACCATTCTGGTAGTGGAATTCTCCCCAGATGCCAATTGCAGCGATCAGCTTTTCATCACTTCCAGGTTCCTCACAGCCGCCAAGTACTGCGAATTCGTTGGTGCGCCGGTCTTCCGGAAATGGCTCGTGCGGCGGGGCTTCCAATCCATATGCTGGGTATTCACATTGCGTTATCTTGTATCGGCGCGGCGGATATTTTGCGCCACTGACATTCGCTAGCGGCGCCGAGACGGAGCTGACTCGAACGACAGCCTTGCCTTGTTCTTCGTCAATGGTCCCTTCTTTTTCTTCCCCTCCCCCCGATTCTTCTTCGGAGGTCTGCAGTTCTACCGTAAGAGTGCGGAAGCCCCCCTGCCACCCAGTCCCAGCCGTGATGGGATATACAAAAGGCGTGCCCACGTTGCCGGCTTTGTAGTTGACGTGCAGGGTCACTACGTCTCGGTTATCGACCGTAAGAGTCGTTGGCACGGCAGTTCCCACTGCGTCGTGAGCTGCCTCCGCCGTGATCGTAAATGCCGGTTCATGGCCGCTGTAGTAGACGATGGCGTTTTCGGCATCAATCGACCGGAGCACCTGGTCTTCGCCCAGGGTCACACGGTAGGAGTAGCTTTCCGGCGCCGAGTCGTCGCGGATCGCCTGGAAGATCATTCCCCCGTCGTCCAATGGCCTAATAATTGAATCCGAAGCCGACCCGGAGTTGGCGGAGACCGTTGCATTTTCGGCAACCAGATGTGGAAGGCCGGCGGCTTCTCCGGTTTCGACTGGCGTAATTTCTATCGGCACCATCCTTTCTTCGTTGCCTTCCGAGCTGTCTGGTCCGGGACAGGCTTCTTCGGGGGCCGGGCTGATGGCTTCAGGCGATGCGCCTTCGACCCATGATTCCTCATTCAACCCACACGGAGAAAAGGCGACGGCTTCCGGAACTTCTACGGTGAACCCGCCTTCAGAACTTTGATTGATCGTCATCGGAACTTCGCCTCCGCTCGCCACCAATTCACTTCCGGATTTCTCGATCTTGAGGCCCGGCGCAGTTCCGTCTAGTTCTTCCACTTTGGGCGCTCCGACGGCATTGATCGGACTCGTCGCTTCTGCCGCTTCAAGAGTGGCCGTTGCTTCTTCAGCCGTGATATTTCCTTCCGGATCAACGTTGATCGTCCATTTTTCGGTGCTCGTATTGCCTGCGCCATCCGTCGCGACGACTTCAGCGGGATGCGCCCCGCCCGCATAGGGCGCCATGTCGATCGTTTTCTGAATCGACGCCGGGCAGCCGCCGTCGGGGCAGCTCGCACCGCCCGTGGCGACCTGGGTGCCGTCGATCTTCAGCGCCAGCGAGGTGACGCCGTAGCCGCCGTCTTTGGCCGAGGCGGTGAAGCCGTAGCCTTCCTGTTCTACCCAGCCCGAAGGGGCTTTGGAGAGCGCGCCGCCGGTTTCGATCGTCGGTTTCGCGGTGTCGCGCTGGATTTCGATTTCAGTCGTTTTCGTAGTCACGTTGCCGAAGCCGTCGGTGGCCCTGGCGACGACGGTGTGTTTGCCCGGCGAGTAGCTGGCAGAGGGCAGCGTCCATTCCGTCGCGACGTTGCAGTTTTCGCCCGTGCAGTTGGTGCTCTGGCCGACCGCTTTGCCGTCGACCGAGATTTCGGTGCTGGCGATCCCCGATTGCATCGGCGAGGGTGCCGGGGCGGCGACCGCGGCCGCCTTGTCGGCTTCGATTTCGGAGCTGCTCAAAGCTCGGCTGTAGACGCGGACGTTGTCGATCGTGCCTTTGAAGTACTCGCCGAAGTTTTTCGCGCAGCCGATCAGCAGCGGGCCTTTGCTTTCCAGCGCCGCTTTGGAGGCGCCGGAGTCGACCTGTTTGCCGTTTATGTAGAGGTGCAGGTTGGTGCCGTCGAAGGTCAAGGCGACGTTGGCCCAGGCGTTGGCGGAGAGTTTTTCGGGCGAGTCGACTTCTGACCAGGCGCCGCCGGTTTCGGCCACGAAGCCTTCGATGTGGCCTTCTTCGAAGGCGCCGAAGAAGAGGCTGTAGCCGTAGAAGCCTCCCGATTCCTTGAAGAAGATCGGGGCGCCCTGCTGGACGGTGGCGGGCTTCACCCAGGCCTCCAGGGTGAACGGGCCCCGCAGCTGCAGATCGACCATGCTTGGCACCGAGACGCAGCTCGAGGTGCCGTTGAAGGAGAGCGCTTTGCCGTATTTGCCTTCGACCCAGGAGGGGCTGGTGGCGGTGCCGGTGTGGCCGTTGCCGGTGAAGTCTTTGGCCATCGCGCCCGAGGTTTCATCGAGCCCGTAGGAGGCGATCGCGTCGGAGGGCGCCGGCGGCAGGGGCGGCGGAGCTCCGACCGTATTTGCCTTGTCGGCTTCGATTTCCGAGGCTGAGAGGGCGCGGCTGTAGACGTGGACGTTGTCGATGGTGCCGCCCAAGTACTCGCCGCCGAAGGCTTTGGCGCAGCCGATCTGCAGCGGGCCTTCGCTTTCCAGGACGCCTTTGGCCGGGGCCGTGTCGACCTGTTTGCCGTTCAGGTAGAGGCGCAGGGTGGTGCCGTCGGAGGTCATCGCCGCGTGCGCCCAGGTGCCGGCTGAGAGTTTTTCGGTTGCTTCGACTTCGGCATATTCGTTGCCTTCTTCGGCGACGTAGCCGGAGAGGTGGCCTTCTTCAAACGCGCCGAAGAACATCGAGTAGCTGTAGAAGCCTTCGGCTTCCTTGAAGAAGATCGGCGCGCCCTGTTTGAGGGTCGAGGGCTTGACCCAGGCCGAGAGCGTGAAGGAGCCGCCGAGCTGCAGGTCGACGCTGTTGGGGACCGAGACGCAGCTGCTCGTGCCGTTGAAGCTGAGAGCACCCGCGTATTTGCCTTCCGTCCAGGTGCCGTTGGTGACGGTGGCGGTGTGGGAGCCGGCCGAGTCTTTGGCCGTGGTGCCGGAGGTCTCGTCGAAGGCGTAGGCGGCGGTGAGGCCGGTCGGCGCTTCTTCGGCGAGGGTGCCGTCGGAGGCTCGGAGCTTCAGTTTGTATTGGGGGCGGGTGGTGCCGAGGGTCGCCTGTTCGGTGATCGAGCCGGTGAGGGCGAGGGAGGGCGGAGTCTGGTCGTTGGTCAGCGTGAATTTTTGTTCTTTGGTCGTTGAGAGTTCGACCCCATCGGTAGCCGTGACCGTGACCGCGTGTTCTCCGGCAGAGAGGTCTTTCGAGTTGAACGTCCATTCCCCAACGAGCGGGCAGCCGCCCTGCGGGCAGGTCACCGTCGGTTCCTGGACGACTTTGCCATCCACTTTGACGACGACTTTGCGCACACCGGAGCGGGTGCCCTTCGGCGGGTTCCATTCCTCGATCCGGTTGTCTGCGGAGTCGGTGACCCAGATTTCGCCGACCGAGTTGGTCGTAAGCCCGGCCGCGCCGGCAAACGTGAACTGACCGGAGCCGGTGCCTTTGGCCCCGAACTGGCTGAGGTATTCACCACGTTCCGAGAACTGCTCGACCCGACTGTTGTTCTCGTCGAGCACGTAGACGTTGCCCTTGGTGTCGACCTCGATGCCCGCGGGGTGGTTGAGCTGGCCGTTGGCAGAGCCGAGGGAGCCGTATGCGGCGATGAATTCGCCTTTTTCGTTCAGCTTCTCGATCCGGTTGTTGCCGGTATCGGCGACCCAGACGTTGCCGGCAGGGCCGATGTCGAGCGCGGCCGGTTCGCTGAACTGGAGGTTTCCCGATCCTTTGGCGCCGAAGGCGCCGATGAAGGTGCCGGCGGAGCTGAACTCCTCGATGCGGTTATTGCCGGTGTCGACAACCCAGACGTTGCCGTTGGGAGCGATCGCGATCCCCTTCGGCGCTGAAAGCTGGCCGTTGCCGGAGCCGACGGTGCCGAACTTCGTCAGGTATTCGCCTTTCGAGCCGAACTTCTCGATCCGGTTGTTGCCGGTATCGGCGACCCAGAGGTTTCCTTTTTCGTCGGCCTCGATTCCGGTCGGGCCGTTGAGTTTGCCGTTTGCGGACCCGAGCGAGCCATAGGCGGCCAGGAATTCGCCTTTGACGTTCAGCTTCTCGATCCGGTTGTTCGTCTGGTCGGCGACCCAGACGTTTTCGGAGGGGTCGAGGGCTACGTCGGCGGGGTGGTTGAACAGGCCGTTACCGGATCCTTCCGTGCCGAAGGTCGTTTGAACAGTGGCTGGTTCGCGGGTTCCGTCGGCAGCGTTGTATTTGAGGGTGTACTGGGGTTTGGCGATGCCGAGGGATCCCTGTTCGGTGAGGGACCCTGAAAGCGTCACGGTTGGCGCGCTGTGGTCTGCCCTGACCTTGACATCCTTTTCGGCGATGTGTGAGACCGGGCCTTCCGAGAACCCGAACGACCAGAGCGGATCGAGGACCGCGAATCGATAAGTGTCTAGCCCTTCGGGGGCGGTGGCAGTGTTGATGTTGATTTTGGCGCTGCCGGCTTCAGTGGACTTGTATTCGCGCGGGCAGGGACTGGCGGCCGTGCCCGTGCAACCGACCCTGTATTCAGGGGTCCCTTCCGGCCCCGTCGTGTTGAGGTGCCCTCCAGGCGACACCACTTGGATGCTGCTTACCCCGAGGCCGGCGTCGCTTGCGACATATTCCACCGGGGCTTCGCCAGCGTTCCACCATTTCGATTCGGCGGAAACCGAATTAACTATCGGCGTGTTGTGGTCGGTGACCTCGGTCGTCGCCTTCGCCGCAACCGCCTGTCGGACTTTCGCCTGGCCTTCGTTTTCGATCGTGATCAGGCCGTAGACAAAGGCCTTTGCCGCCACATTTTCGTAGTTGAAGAAGTTGGCGTGCCCTGACCAGCCGGTGATTTCCCCGTTTGCACCCGTCCAAGTCAGGTTCGAGACCCATCCTCCGTGTTCGGTGTCAAGAATGCCGGCGACGAGGCCCGGCCAGACGGCATTGTTTCCTTCGAGCATAAACATCATGCCTTCGGTGAAAACAGCTTCGATGTAGCTCTGAGGGGGTACGCCGTATTTGCTCAGGTCCGACTGGTAGCGAGGCACCCAGAACTGCCACTGGCCGCCGGTGTTGGGGGTCGCTCCGCCTGGGAAACCGGAGGTCACGTCGAGGGCTGGGATGCCGGTCCCGGCCTGATACGTCAGGGGTTTGTAGCTGGGGACATAGCTGACGGGGGTCCAAGTGGAAAAGCTGCTTCCACCCCAGGTCCAGTTGTAGTTTTCGATCGTCCAGGTTGGGTCGGCCAGGATTGGGAAGCTGGCTTCGGGGCCTGGGGAGATCGTGACTTCCACGTTGTCGCCATGGACGACCTCGAGCGTCATCGGCACGGGGTTCCCGGCGGCATCGACGGCGCTCGGCGCCGCCACGCTCATCAAGGTATGACCATTGAGCGTCGCTTCCGCACCCCCCGCTTCCGTCTCTTTCAGCACCGCCCCATCCGGCAGGCTCACGTGGACGGTCTGGGTCTGCGGCGCCTGCGGGGTGCGCAACTGAGTCATCGTCTCGACCCCGCCCGCCACCGAGGCGACGACGAGATCGCTGTCTTCTTGGACGTTGGGGTAGAAGGCCGCGTCCCCCTCCACGGTCGAAGGTGAGCGTTCGGCGGCAGCGTCGGGGAAGCTGAGCTCGACATCGCCATTGGCGAGCGAAATCGCTTCTCCCAGTTCGGTCGGGATGCCGGTCTCGACGATTGGATTGGCCGGCTGCATTTCGCCTTCGGAGTGTTCGAGACTGAGATCGACGGGCGCTTCGCGTCCTTCGTCGTCTTCGGTCCGCAGCGGTACCGAAGATTCGACGAGCACGGGACCTTCCGTCGCCTGGGGAGATTCTTCTTCACTCGCGAACGCCGCGGCGACTTCGTCCGCCTGCATAACCGCCGCGTTGTCGGTGAGGAAATGTGCTGGCGGCATTTCGTCGAGAAGCCCGGCCGGGCTTTCGACCTCGGCGCCAAAAACGGCGGTGAGCAGATCAAGGGCTTCGCCGCGGTCGAGATCGTTGTGAGGCATCTGCTCGGCGGCATCCGCATCGGTTTCTGAGGTTCCCATCTCGACAGTCGGAGAGCTGATCGCTTCGTTGATGAGCTGGGGCGTCAGGACGGTCTGAGGCGTGGCCCCTTCGGTCCCTTCGGGGTCCGCGAACGCAGCCGATGCGACCACGAGCATCCCCAGCAACAGGAGGAAAGGCAGCGCGACGACGAGAAGGCGTTTTAGCCCCGCCCGTGAATTGCCGTCCAAGTCTTGCTGGTGGCTACTTCGCTTGCCGATCATGCCGCTCTCCCGTCTGCGCTTGCTTGGAACCCACTGACCTGCGGCGGGACTTCTATCGCAGGGTTTCCGTACCGGCGTGTGTCTGTCACTGAAAAACCAAATATTCAGATCAATGGCGACTTAGTGGAGCAAGCCTGCAAAGCGGTGGAGTAGAGATAGCTGCCTTCCCCTGAGGTCGGCAAATGTGCAAATGTCGAAGAAGCGGCCACGCCAACCAAGGTTTCTCCGGCTTCGCGGTACCGGTCGTCCAAGGGCTGCCGCGACCGAGGACGGCGCCAGCGACCGGCAACGTCTCTCGTCTGGGCGGGAGCGCCTAGCGCCGGGCCTCGCGGCCGGTCAGCGCTTTGTAGAGGTCGTTGGCGCGGGTGCCGGTGAGGGCGGCGACGACGCTGGCGGCGGCGCGGGGGCGGGCGCCGGACTGGACCAGGTGGCGGAGGGCGTCGACGGCGAAACCGACGTCTTTGTCGTGCTCGGAGTCGGCGGCCGGGGAGATGACGAGGACGATCTCGCCCTTGACCTCGCCGCGGAAGCGGCGGGCGAGCTCGCCGAGGGAGCCGCGGGCGACCTCCTCGTGGACCTTGGTCAGCTCGCGGCAGACGGCGGCCTGGCGGTCGGGGGCGAGCGAGGCGAGGGCCGCCAGGCTCTCCCCCACCCGGCGCGGGGACTCGAAGGCGACGACGGTCTCGGCCGAGCGCAGCACCCGCTCCATCTCCCCCGCCCGCCGCGGCAGGAAGCCCTCGAAGCGCCAGCGATCGGTCGGCAGCCCGGAGGCGACCAGCGCCGTCGGCACGACCGAGGGGCCCGGTAGGACGGTGACCTCAAGGGCTCGGTCGATGCAGCGGCGAATCAGCTTGTAGCCGGGGTCGGAGATCGCCGGCATCCCGGCGTCGCTGACCAGGGTGACGACTTCGCCGCGCTCGATCCGCTGCGCCAGCTCCGTCGCCCGCGCGGTTTCGTTGCCCTCGTGATTCGAGACCAGGCGCGGGTGGGGGCGGATCCGCAGGCGGTCGAGCAGGGCGCCGGTCTTGCGGGTGTCCTCGCAGGCGATGAAGTCGGCCGAAACGAGGGCCTCGCGCATCCGCGGGGTGACGTCGTCGAGGTTGCCGATCGGGGTGGGACAGACGACGAGCCTGCCCGGCATCAGCCCGTCCCTCGCTCGAGCTCGACCCGGGCCAGCGCTGCCGCGCCGATCATGCCGGCGTCGTTGCCGAGGGTCGCTTCGAGGATCGGGGTCTCGTTCATCGGTTTCAATGCCCGTTCGCGGACCTCCCGCCGGGCCGGCTCCAAGAGCAGGTCCCCGGCGGCTATCACGCCGCCGCCGACGACGATCGCGTTCGGTTGAAAGATGTTGGCAAAGCTCGAGCAGGCGACGCCGAGGCGGCCGCCGATCAACTCGAAGACGGCGATCGAGGTCTCGTCGCCTGCCACCGCCGCCTCGGTGACGGCCTTGCCGTCGACCGTCTTGCCTTCTGCCGCCAACCTGCCGATCGCCGAGTCGGGGGCGGATTCCGCCGCCGCCTTGCCCTCGCGGCCGAGCGCCGTGCCGGAGGCGAGCGCCTCGACGCAGCCGTGGTTGGGGCAGTTGCCCTGGCAGGGCGGGCCGTCGGCCTGGATCACGACGTGGCCGAGCTCGGCGCCGGCGCCGGTCGAGCCCCGGTAGAGCTCGCCGCCCAGGATCAGGCCGCCGCCGATCCCGGTGCCGATCGTCAGCATCACGATGTCCGGCATCCCCTTGGCGGCGCCGTAGAGGAACTCGGCGAAGGCGGCGACGTTGGCGTCGTTGTCGACCACCACCGGCAGGCCGACGCGGTCTTCGACCAATTCCCGGATCGGCAGGTCAGCAAGCGGCAGGTTGACGGCGGAGACGGCGATGCCGCGGTCGTGGTCGATCGTCGCCGGGATCCCCATCCCGACCGCCTTTACGTCGGGCCGCGCTTCGCGCGCCTGGCTGACCTCGCGGACCAGCAGCTCGACCAGCTCGTCCTCGGTCTGGCCGGTCGAGGCCTCGCGGCTCTCCCACAGCGTCTCGGTCCCGTCGAGCACGCCGACGAGCATCTTCGTGCCGCCGAGGTCGACGCCGATCGTCTCGGTTTCGCTCACGCGCGCAGGCTAACCCAGCGCCCCGCTCGCGGTCGCTCAGGGGACGATCGTGAACGCGGCGGTTCGCGACGAGGAGGAGTTGCCAGCCGCGTCGCGGGCGACAAACGTCGCCTGGTATGCCCCGGGGGGCAGCGCTTTGCCCTTCAGCTTGCCGCTGAACGGGAACTTGTTCGGGCCCTGCTTGGCACTCAGGGTCAGCCCTCCCTTGGTCACGTAGCGGGTGCATTTCGCCGCGCCGGGCTTTGCTTTGCCGGGTGCCACGCACTTCTTGCCGCTCCTGCGGCCCGACACCGACTTGACGATCGTCGCCGTCACGCTCGCCGCCTCGGAGAGCGAGAGCTTGAGGCTGCTGCCGCCCGGTGCTTTGACCGCCTTCGAGGCCCGCGCCTTGCCGTTGCCGGCGACCGCGAAGCGGCTCGGGGAGAAGGACGGCGAGCCGAGGAATTTGGGGGCGGTCGTGTCCCTCGCCGCCGCCGGGACGACTGGCGCCGGGCCGAGCGGCGGATCGGGGACGAGCCTGGCGATCTTCCCGGGGCTCGCCTCGGTGAACCAGATGTTCCCGTCGGGGCCCGCGGTGATGCCACCGATTTCAGCTCCGGGGCTGGGGGCCGGATATTCGTTGGTGACGACGCCGGCGGTCGTCATCCGCCCGATCTTCTCGGCTCCGTACTCGGCGATCCAGAACGCACCGTCGGGCCCGAGAGCGATGTCCTGGGGTTCGCTGCCGGCCGCCAGCGGGAAGCGGGTGCGGGTGCCGTCAGGCGCGATGCGGTCGACCGCGTTCGCCAAGGTCATGGTCACCCAGGCGTCCCCTTCGGGGCCGATCGCGATTCCGGTCGGCCCGGACGCGGTCGGCAGATCGACGGCTTTCGAGGTGTTGACACCGGGGTCGTAGGTTCGAACCTGGTTCAAGTCGAAGTAGGACGCCCAGAGTTTCTGCGTGCTCGCGCCGAGGCCGGTGACGCGGCCGGTGACCCCCGAGGCCCCGGCACAGCCCGTCAGCCCTTCACTGGCGTTGTCTCTCGTCCCTCTGCAGACCGTGGCCCCGCCCCCGCCTTCCATCCTCCCCCAGCGAATTTCGTTGCTCGGATTGAGAATCATCGCCCCGCCCACGTCGCCCGTGGGGGTATTGGTCACCAGGCCCCCCGGGCTTCGGGTCCCGTACCCGGTCAGGCTCGTCCACGAGACCCAGCCGCTGGGCGCGACGACGAGGTCGACGGGCTGCTGGGCGGTGGGGATGATCGGGAACCGTTCCCCGCTTGGGCTGATCCGCCCGATCCCGAGTTCGAGCCCCGCTTCGGTCCACCAGAGGTTGCCTTCGGGCCCGCTGACGATGTTCTGGGGGTTGGCGGCTTTCCCCGGATTCGCTGCGAACTCGGTGATCGTCACGGCCCCGGCCGGCGCGGCGGCCACCAAGGCGACAAGCGCTGCGATCCCGATCCCAAGCAGTCTCCCCAGCTTCACGAGAGCCAGTTTAGCTTCCGCTCCGAACCGTCCTCTACGGTTTTTGACCCTTCATGGCAGAAGACGACCCGCAGCGCCCCGACGGGCCGCCCGAGTACAACGTCTACCGATCGCGCAAAGGCTCGCTCTCGCGCCTGCGGTCGGGCGACCTCGGCAGCCTGAAAAAGCCGAAGCTGCCCTGGAAGCGGGACCGCGAGCCCAAGCGCGACCGCGACCGGGGCCGCGGCGGCTCGCCGCGGGCGCCGTTCAACGTCAAGCGGGTCCTGAAATGGGTCGGGATCGCCGTCGCCGGCTGGATCCTGCTCAGCTTCCTCGCCTTCGCCGTCTCCGCCCAGCTGCAGACCTTCAAGCTCTCCGGCGAAGCCAAGGACGCCCTGCACGGCAACCCGTTCATCCTCCCCAGCGCCCAGACGATCCTCGTCCTCGGCACCGACGCGCGGCCGCCGGACACCGAGGAGCCCGGCGCCCCGCACAAGCAGAAGTGCTTCGAACAGCAGTCCCACGGCGACGCCCCCCACGACGGCTGCGAAGCCGGTGAATACCGGGCCGACACGCTGATGCTGATCCGGGCCGGCGGCGGCAGCTTCAACAAACTCTCGATCCCGCGCGACACCTTTGCCGAAATCCCCGGCGAGACGCCGCAGAAAATCAACGCCGCCTACTCGTTCGGCGGCGCCGCGCTGCAGATCAAGACCGTCGAGCAGTTCCTCGGGATCCAGATCGACCACGTCGCGATCATCGACTTCACCGGCTTCGAAGACCTGATCGACGCCGTCGGCGGGATCGAAGTCGACGTCCCGGCGAAGCTCTGCGCCGACATCTCCGGCGGCGCCGGCCACGGTCAGGGCGGCGTCACCCTGCGCCTGCACAAGGGGACGAACACGCTCGACGGCGAAAAGGCCCTCGCCTACTCGCGGGTCCGCGAGCCGATCGAATGCCCCGGCCCCGGCAAGAGCGCCTACACCCTCGGCTACAACGACCTCAACCGGACGAAGGCGCAGCAGGCGGTGATCAACGGAATCAAGAGCCGGCTCACCGACCCGCTCCGCATCCCCTACAACTTCATCCACGGCCCGATCATCGGCTGGGACGCGCCGAAAGCGTTCGTCAGCGACATGGGCTTCCTGACCATGCCGCAGCTGATCCTCGCCGCCGCGATCGGCGGCGAATCCGGCGCCGACGTGCTCTGCGGCTCGCCCAAGGCCGGCTGCGACTTCGAAGGCCCCGAAGGCTCGATCGAAGTCCCCGAGTCGACCCGCCGCGCCGCCGTCAAGCGCCTGATGGGCTGAAGCTCAGTCGTTGCTGAAAATTGCCGGCCATAGCCGGCAGGATTCATCAATCGGCGGAAGACGCCGCCTTCGGCTCGGATTTTGAGTCCGAGGAGCTCGACTTGGAGTCGCTCTTTGGCTCGCTTGAGCTATCGCCGGCCGAGCCGTTGGAGTCGCCCGTCGAGGCGGCGCCCTTCTTCTTCTTGCCGTAGTCGGTGTTGTAGAAGCCGCTGCCCTTGAAATGGACCGCGGGCGAGTGCAGGACGCGCTGCGCGGGGGCGCCGCACTCGACGCACTCGGTCAGCGGCTCGTCCGCCATCTTCTGCATTACGTCGAAGACGTGGCCGTTCTCGCACTTGTACTCGTAAATCGGCACGGGACCGCCAATTATCGCAGCCGCTAGTTTTCAGGCCATGGCAGGCACGGAGATCAGCGCGGAGACCCCGCAGACCGAGGTGACGATGGAGGAGATCGTCGCCCTCTGCAAACGGCGCGGCTTCGTCTTCCCCTCCTCCGAGATCTACGGCGGCGTCGGCTCGACCTACGACTACGGCCACTACGGCGTCCTGCTCAAGGGCAACGTCAAAGCCGAGTGGTGGCGGGCGATGCTGCAGGATCGCGACGACATCGTCGCCCTCGACTCGGCGATCATCCAGAGCCCGAAGGTCTGGGAGGCCTCGGGCCACCTGGCGGGCTTCAGCGACCCGCTGGTCCAGTGCCTCGGCGACTGCAAGAAACGCTGGCGCGAGGACCACCTGCGCGAGGCGGTCGCAGCCGCAGGCGGCGACCCGAACGCCGAGCTGCGCTGTCCCGAGTGCGGCGGCGGGCTGTCGGAGCCGCGCCAGTTCAACCTGATGTTCGAAACCCACGTCGGCCCGGTCGCCGATCAAGGCTCGACCGTCTACCTGCGGCCGGAGACGGCGCAGGGCATCTTCATCAACTTCAAGAACGTGCTCAGCTTCGCCCGCAAGAAGCCGCCGTTCGGGATCGCCCAGATCGGCAAGTCGTTTCGCAACGAGATCACCCCGGGAAACTTCATCTTCCGCACCCGCGAGTTCGAGCAGATGGAGATGGAGTTCTTCGTCCCCCCGGCCGACGCCGAGCGCTGGTACCGGGAGTGGATCGAGCTCCGCGAGCGCTGGTACACCGAGCTCGGGATCCGGCCCGAGTTCCTCCGTATCCGCCCCCACGACGCCGACGAGCTCTCGCACTACTCCTCCGGCACCAGCGACGTCGAGTACCTGTTCCCGATCGGGTGGTCGGAGCTGGAGGGGATCGCCAACCGCGGCGACTTCGACCTCACCCAGCACGCCAAGTTCAGCGGCGAGAAGCTCGAGTACTTCGACCAGCAGACCAAAGAGCGCTACGTCCCGCACGTGATCGAGCCGGCGGCCGGCGCCGACCGCGCCACCCTCGCCTTCCTCGTCGACTCCTACGAGGTCGAGGAGATCGAGGGACGCCAGCGCACCGTCCTGCGCCTGCACCCGAAGCTGGCGCCGGTCAAGGTCGCGGTCCTGCCGCTGGTCTCCAAGGACGGCCTGCCGGAGAAGGCCCGCGACCTCTTCCAGGAGATCCGGCGCAGGCTGCCCGCCGAGTTCGACGAGGGCGGCTCGATCGGCAAGCGCTACCGCCGCCAGGACGAGATCGGCACCCCCTGGGGCGTGACCGTCGACTACGACTCGATGGAGGACGACACCGTCACCCTCCGCGACCGCGACTCGCTCGAGCAGGCCCGGGTCCCGATCGCCGGCCTCGGCGACGAGCTTGCGGCGCGCCTCGAGCAGCCCTGGCGCAGCCCGAAGCTCGCCACCTAGCCGGCAAACGGCTCCCCGCGAGAACGCGGTTGCGCCCGCATACCGGGAACAACTGCGTTCTCATCCTGATCAGCGGCCGGCTCTAATCGCGGCGCCCGTTTGCCTCTCGGCCGCCTCCGGCGAGGCGACGACGATGACCGGGTCGGCGATCGCGTCGACGAGGGCGTGCGCCTTGTCGGCGCAGATCTTGTCGTCGGCGCCGAGCAGGCGCGGCACCGAGTCCGGTGAGACGGCGACGCAGATGTCGCCACCGACATCGAAGCCGGCCTCGGTCAGCGGCTCGATCAGCAGATCGCGGGTGGCACCGACGTAGGCGGCCGCAGTGAGCACGATCGTCTGCCCGCGGCGGGCGTGGCGGCAGGCCGCCCCGCAGGCACGGCGCAGGGCGGTGAGGTCGGTGGCGCGGTCGGCGCCGGCCGGGGTCGGCACGCAGATCACCACCGCGTCCACCTCGCTGAGTCGCGACTCCTCGCTGGTCAACTCGAACTGGGGTCGGTCGAGGGCGACCAGCAGGCGCCGATGGTCGGCGGGCGCCAGCCCGCACCGGCCGCGGCGGACCTGGTCGAGGCGGTGCTCGGAGAGGTCGAGCCCGAGCACGCCGTGACCGGCGTCGCGGAGGGCCAGCGCCGTCGGCAGGCCGACGGCGCCGAGGCCGACGACCGCGATCAGCGGCGGCCGGGTGGCGGGCGTGGCGCCAGCCGGGGTCAGTTCCCGCCCGCGCGGGATCTGGGCGCCGTCCATTGACTCCCGCAGGAGCGATTCCATCTGCTCGTCCTTCTCATGCCTGTGTGTGAGTGCGAGGCGCGAAGCTAGGAACTGGCAGCTTGGGAAAAATTAGCCAGCCTGTTAGTTCCGAGTTAGTCAACATATTGCCGATGCCCGAATCCGATCATCTGCCCGTCCCGGCCGGCGGACCGCTGCTCGGCGCCGACCAACTCACGGCACCGGAGGAGCTGTTCGAGGGGTTCGTCTACGGCCTCGCGCTCGCCGATCGCGACCGCCGGCTGCTCTACCTGAACCGCAAGGCGCGCGAGCTGCTGCTGCCGGCCAGCTCCGACACGGCGGGCGCCGGCCTGCACTGCTGCGACCTGATCTGCAGCCGGCTGGAGCCGGTCGTCGGCGGCGGCTGCCTGACCGAGTGGGTCGCCGAGTCCGGCGCCACCCTGCCCGAGATCCGGATGGACATCCAGGCCCGGAACCTCGAGTCCTCGGCCTGGGTCACCGCCTCCTGGGACGGCAGCCGCGCCATCTTCCACCTCCGCCCCGGTCACCCCGGCGACCGCCGCCGGCGGACCCCGCCCGGGTGGGCGAGCCAGGTCGACGGCTCACAGCGCCCTGACCTCCAGATCTCGACCCTCGGCCGTTTCGGGGTCGAGGGCCCGGCCGGGCCGATCAACGGCGAGTGGCTCTCGCAGCGGCCCGGGCAGCTGCTCAAGTACCTGATCTGCGAGCGGCGCCGCTTCCTGACCAGCGACCAGATCGGTGAGACGCTGTGGCCGGAGGCCGGACCGCAGGAGAGCGGCAACCGCCTCCGCTACAACGTCCACGCTCTGCGCGAGAAGCTCGAGCCCGGCCGCGAGCGGCGCTCGCCGGCGCGCTTCGTCGTCTCCCGGGGCGGCGGCTACGCGATCGACACCGGCAACGTCTGGCTCGACGCCGACCGCTTCGAGGTCGATGCCCTCGCCGGCCTGGCGGCGCTCGACCAAGGCCTGGCCGAGGCCGCCGCGGTTCACCTCGAGAACGCGATGCGCCTCTACCGCGGCGAGTTCCTCGCCGGTGACCCCTACCTCGACTGGGCGATCGGCGAGCGCGAGCGCCTGCACGAGCTCGCCTGTCGGGCACTGCGCGCGCAGGCGCGGATCGCGGTCGAGCTCGACCGGCTCGAGGCCGCCTCCGACTACGCCCGGCGGCTGGCCGAGCTGGAGCCCTTCGACTCCGACAGCCAGCGCCTCCTGATCGAGATCTGCCTGCGCCGCGGCCGCCACAGCGAGGCCCACCGCCGCTACTCCCTGTTCCGCAAGAAGCTGGCGCAGTCGTTCGGCCGTGAGCCCGACTTCGAGCTGATCGACGTCGAGCAGGAGCTATCCGGCCAGGGCGGCGACAACGTCGCCGGTCTCGGTTAGGGTCGAATCCTCGCATTTTCCGCCAAACCCAGATCGGGGGAGATCGATGGCCTACGAGATGAAAATCCGCGGTACCGAGCACGAGGTGAAGGTGCGCAGCCCGTGGGCAGCGGCGCTTCTGCCGATCATCACGCTCGGCATCTACCACCTGGTCTGGTGGTACAAGATCAACAAGGAGATGAAGGGCTACGGCGAGGCGAAGGGCTACGACCTCGGCCAGAACCCGACCAACTCGCTGTTGGCGCTGTTCCCCGGCGGGCTGATCATCGTCCCGGCCCTGATTACCTACTGGCGGGGCACGAAGCGCGTCATGGGCACTTCCAAGGTCGCCGGGCGCGAGCCGGTCAACGGCTGGATCTCGATCCTCCTCTACCTGCTGCTGGCACCCGCCTTCTGGGCCTACCTGCAGTCCTCGCTCAACCACGTCTGGGAACAGGAAGCGGAAGCGCTTCCGGGACACGAGGCTCCGCCTGCGTCCGACGAGATGCCGCCGCCCTTGCAGCAGTCGTAGTCGAGTCCTCAACGAAGTTCGCAGCTTTAGTTTCGTCCTGAGCTGCCGATAGCCGCGCCATGGAGGCGCGGCTATCGGAACTCCGGCCCTACCCCGGGGAACCCCGGTTCGGCGGCGGCTGGCGGCTGGCGAAAGCGGGATGGCAACTGCTCCGGGGTGACCGGACGCTGGTGCTGCTCGCGGTCCTGTTGATCGCGGTTGTTTCCGTGCTGTTCGCCGTCGCCGCCCTTGTCGGCAATGTCGTGCTGGGACCGGTTGCCCGGCATGGGGAGATCCAGGTCGCCTCGCTTGCCTACGACACCTTCCTCGTCCTCGGCTCCGTTTACCTGCTGACCGCGATTGCCGCGGCTGTCAACGCCGCCATCGATGACGCTCCGATGGCATTCGGGGAAGCGCTGGCCGAAGCACGCTGGCGGCTGCCGGCGATCGTCGGCTGGTCGCTGCTCTGGGTCGCGGCGATCCTGGCCCTCGCCATCCTCGGGCAGAAGCTCGGTCACGACCGCGGCTTCGTCCTCGTGCCGGCGATGGTCCTTCTCTATCTGGCGACCGCGTGGGTATTGCCGGCGATCGCGATCGACGACCTCGGGCCGCTGGAAGCGCTGCGCGAGTCGCTGGCGACGCTGCGCCAGCGCTGGCGCCAGCTGCTCGCGGGGCTCCTCGGGCTCGGCTTCTTCGCCTTCCTCGCGATGAGCCCCGCCTACGCCCTGCTGATCCACGCTGCCGCCCTTCACGATGAAGGGGCAAGCGGGAGTCGCGCCTTCGCGATCGCCGGCCTCATTCTCGTCTTCGCGATCGGCTCCATTCTCGCGGCGACGAAGGAAGCATTCGCGGTCCTGCTCTACCGCGATGCGCTCGACGACCTACCCGGGCTCGACTACCCCGGCAGCTCCGTACGCCGCCGGGCCAAAGCCCTGCGCTTCGTCGGCGCCTTGGTCGGCGCCGTGGTCGTCTTTGCGGCCTTCGGGGCGCTGACCAAGGACGACGCCCGAATGGCGGCGGGCAAGGACTACACGACGATCGCCGCCGACGTCAGCGGGCTGCCGCTGCCCGACGGAGCGCCCGTGATCTACCAGGAGAGGGAGATCGGGTTCGTCCGCGACAGCGGCCTGGAAGGAACCGGCCTCAGAGTCAGCTTCCACCTCGAAAAGGGCTTCAGCCCGGAGGCGACCCCCGGCTCGTTCTACGTCGTCGCACGGGGCGGCGAGCCCTGCCTGATGCTCGTCCCCAGCCAGCCCAGCGACAGCACCAGTCTCTAGCACGACGGCCTCAGGCCTCGAGGAAGGCAGCGACCGCGGCCGCGTCGCGCTCCAGCGCCGCCATCGCCTTCTTCGTCAGCTTGCCGAGCGGCTTGATCTCGACCTTGCCACCGGCCAGGCCCCAGACGGCGACGGCGCGGCCGTCGACGAGGGCGAAAGGACGGAAGAGGCCGTTGTCGGTGACCAGGTACTTGTGCGGACCGATGATCTCCTCGCGCGAGGTCCAGCCGAGCAACAGGGGGTCGAAAGCGCCGAGCAGGCGGGGCGGCGGCAGCGGCTCGGCCGGCGGACGGGCGGCGAGGTCGACGAGGCCGTCCTCGCGCTGGTCGAGCTCGGCGGCGATCGCCTCGAGGCCGCCGCGAGCGTCGCGCAAGGGCAGGCCCGCCCAGCGGGCGAGGTCGCGGTCGTCGGCGGGGCCATGGCCGGCCAGGTAGCGACGGGCCAGCTCGGCGAGAGCGACGTCTCGGTCGGGCGGCTTCTGCATCCCGAGCCAGTCCTCGACGAGAACGTAGGCGTGCTGCTTGCCGGCCATCGGCCCGCGGACGACCACCCCCTGAATCGCGGCGAGGAAGAAGAGGTGGATCAGCGCCTGCCCCTCGGTCCGCAGTCCGGCCGCGTTGAGCCGGTCCCGCAGCTGCTCGCGGGTCCGGGGCCCTTCGTCGGCGATCGCTTTCGCAATCGTCGCCACCGCCTTCTCCGCCATCGCCTCGCTCACCCCCTCCTGCCCCAGCCGGCGCCGGCAGGAGGTCATCAGCGGCGGCGTCGTCAGCGCCTGGAGCAGCGGGTAGTCCTCGCTGCGGACGAGGTGCAGGGTGCCGCGGTTGAGCCAGGTGATCAGCAGCGAGCGATCCTCAGTCAACGCCCGGTCGACGTCGGCAGCGCTGAGCCCGACGCTGCGAGAGCGGACCGCGAGCCGCGCCCCACGCGGGTCCTGCCCCTGCACCGCCAGCAGCCGCTCGGCGACCGCCACCGGCGACCGCATCGGCTCTCCCGCCAACCCCTGGGCGGTGATCCGTTCGGCGAGGACCTGGCGCGCGTCCATCCGCGGATGATGCCCCGCTCGGCAGATACGCGTCAGATGCCGTGCAGCAGCGCCGCAGCGACGACAGTGGCGATGATCGCCGCGTTCATCCGCAGCATCAGCGAGCGCAGTCCGTCGATCTCACGCCGTACCTCGACGAATCCATCCCGCGTCTCCGTACGCAGATCGCGAATGTCGCGTTCTACTCGGTCGAAGCGTTTGTCGACCTGGTCGAATCGGTGGTCGATCCGGTCGACGCGGTCATCGAGCCGCTCGTCGGTCCATTTCATGCGCTCCACAAGGTCAGGATAGACGGCCGAAGCGCACGAAATACCGACCCTTTCATGAAAGTTGTTGTCTTCTTTCTCGCTAACCGGTCAAGGAGTCAGGCGTAGCGCCCGTGGAGCTCCGGCAGGAGGGTCGCGAGGTTGGCGTACTCCTCGGCGCAGTGGCGGGCAAGGGCCGGTGGCAACCGCTTCGGCAGGGCCGCGCGGCGGACCGCGGCGCGGTTGAGCGCGCGCTCGCCGAGGTCGGCAAGCGGCGCCGGCAGGTAGGGACGGATCGCGGCGCCGAGCCAGAAGTGGCTGCGGAGGACGACGCCGTCGCCGGCGGCAAGGAAGACGTGGGCCATCACCGTGTGCCGCAGGCGGCGGCGGTCGTCGCCGACATAGGCGCAGACGATCGTCGCCACCGCGGGATCAGCGAGCGCGTCGTCGCGAAAGCCCAGCTCCGACGGCGAGACGAAGGCGATGCGGGCGTGGACGGTGCCGGTGCCGACGTCCTCGACCGGGTGGTGGACGGCCCCCCAGTGCGCTTTGACGCCGCGCTCGCGCGGCAGCTCGACCGAGTTGTCGCGGTGCGCGAGCGGATGCCAGACGCGGTAGCGCAGCGGCTCGCGCGGGTGCCAGTCGAACCACCAGTCGACCATCTCGCCGCTGACCGCCGGCATCGCGGTGCGGACCGCGACGTAGCCGCTGCCGTCGGGCAGCCAGCACCAGCCGGTCTCGACCGCCAGCGGTGCGGGGTCGCGCAGGCGATCGATCTCGCTGCGGCCGAGGACCGCCGCCGGAGCGGCCGGACCCCGCTCGATCGCCGCCAGCACGGCCGGGTCGGGCGGCGCCGGCGGCCGCGACAGATAGGCCTCGAGCCGATCCTCGCCGTTCACCGCCGGCGCCGCCTCAACCGGGCCGTCCCATCCAGGAGTGGAAGAGCCCGTCGGGGTCGTACTCGGCCCGCACCCGTTCGAGCCGAGCGAGATTGCGATCGCTGACGAAGCGGGCCGGGCGGCGGCCGAGGTTCTCGTCGGCGAGCTGGATGCCGCTGGCGAGCGGCGCCATCTCCGCCATCCGCTCAGTCGCCCAGGCGATGTTCGCCGCGTCGTCGGCCGGCTCGTCCCAAACGCCGTAGAGGGCGATGTAGGTCTCGTCCTCGACGCTGTAGGCCATCTCCGGCCGCGACGGGCTCGGGCCCCAGTTCATCCACAGCATGTGCGACGGCGCCCCCGGCAGCGTCTCGGCGATCCGCCGCAGCCCCGGCAGCAGCTCGGCGACCGGCGCGTGGGTCCACATGTTGTCGACCGCATAGCGGTGCCCGTCGGGGTAGGACTGGTGGACGGCGGCGAACAGGTCCGGCAGCCCGACCTCGACGTTCGGCACCACCATCTTCGCCCGCTCCCGCACCGGGCAGGTGTCGAGCACGGCCAGCGCCTCGGCCGCCTCGGCGCCGCTGTCGACGAGGGCCGGAGCGGTCACCGCGATCTCGGGCTCGCCCGCGAGGTCACGGTGGACGATCACCATCAGCTCGACCGCCCGCGGCACCCGCGGCCCGACCTCGTGCGCCCAGCGGAAGACGTCCTCGAGCAGCTCGAGCGGGTAGAGGTGGACGCCGTTGGCGACGTGGCGCGGCTTCGGGCGGAGCCGCAGATGGAAGCGCGCGACGGCAGCGAAGAAGCCGGGGCCGGCACCGCGCGCGGCCCAGAAGAGGTCGGGATGGCTGTGCTCGTCGGCCCGCACCAGCTCGCCGCCGGCGGTGACCACGTCGATCGCCTCGACGCTCATGCAGGCGGGGCCGTGGACGCGGCCGTTCCAGCCGAAGCCGCCCTGCAGCAGGTAACCGCCGAGGGCGACCCCCTCGCAGTGACCGACCGGGAAGAAGAGGTCGTGCGCGGCCAGTGCCGCCAGCACCTCGTTGCCGCGGGCGCCGGGACCGACGCTGGCCCGCATCGCCGCGGCCTCGATCCCGATCGAGTCGAGCCGGGAGACGTCGAGCAGCATGCCGCCGTCGCGCAGGTGGCTCCCCGCCCAGCTGTGGCCGCCGGAGCGGATGCCGACCTTCATCCCTTCGGCTCGGGCCAGCCGGACCGCCTCGACCAGGTCGGCCTCGATCTCCGCCTGCACGATCAGGTCGGGGAAGCGCTCCGGCGTCAGCGCGTTCCAGACCGCGGCGCACCGCGCCTCCTCGTAGCCCTGATCGCCTCGCCGCAGCGTCCGCCCGCGCATCCCGAGCTAAACTATAGATGTAGTTAGTGACTTTTTTCGGCCGTCGGCCGGCTATTCGACCGAGACCAGGTCGATGACGAAGATCAGCGTCGCGTTCGGGCCGATCGGCGGCGAGCCTTCCGCGCCGTAGGCGAACTGCGGCGGGATGACCAGCTCGCGCCGGCCGCCGACCTTCATCCCCTGCACGCCGATGTCCCAGCCGCTGATCACTTCGCCGGCCCCCAGCGTGAAGGGGAAGGGTTCGTTGCGTTCCCACGAGGATTCGATTTCCTTGCCGGACTTGTAGTCGACGAGCACGTACTTGACGGTGACTTTGTCGCCGACCTTGGCTTCGGCGCCGGTGCCTTCGATCAGGTCCTTGGTTTCGATGTGGCTAGGCGGCGGTCCGCTGGGAGCGTCCACCTTGGGCTTGGTGTTGATCGATTCCGCGGGCGCGCCGGCCGAGGTTTCGGCCGTCGAGCCGCTCGAGGATGAGTCGCCGCCGCCGCAGCCGGCGATCGCCAGCGCCGCGCACAGAGCAATGGTCAGAAGAACCCCCCGCATCGGGGAAGGATCCTAGACGGACGGGCGCCGTCGTGCGTGGAGAGCTCAGCCCTTGCCCGAGAGCCGGTCCCAGGTGCGGCGCAGAAAGCCCGGCCCGGGCTCGCCGGCGACGTCGGCGGCGGAGACCGAGATCGAGCCCGGGTTCTGTCCGGGTTTCGGCAGCCTCGCCACCTCGGCGGCGTCGATCTTGAGGATCACGCCGCGTTCGTAGATCTCGCCCACCTCGGGCGCGTCGACGAAGCGATGGCCCCCTGGGCCGGGGGTGGTGTCGATGATGATGCCGTCGAACATGTCGACCTTCGCCTCGGAGAGGACGCGGACGACGCGGGCGACGTTCTCGCCGTCGCTCGAGAACACCGGCACGCCCTTGTCGACGACCAGGTAGGAAATCGGCGAGCCCAGATCCTCCATCGGCGCAGCCTAGCCGACCGATCGCCGCCGGGAATGGCGGGTTTCGCCAGTCCCTCCTAGACTCCGGCGCGGGAGACCCGGACCGGAAGGGGAGGAAGATGGGCCTGAACCTGGCATCGATCGTCGTCGACTCCGCGGCGCGCACGCCCGCGGCGGCCGCCGTCCGCCTCGGCGACCACACCCTGGCCTACGCCGAGCTCGACGAGCGCAGCGCCCGCCTGGCGAGGCTGCTGCGCGAGCGCGGAGTGCGGCCCGGCGACCGGGTCGGGGTGATGCTGCCCAACGTCCCCGAGTTCCCGGTCGCCTACTACGGCGTGCTGCGGGCCGGCGGCGTCGAGCCCGAGGTCAGGGTCTCCGGGGTGGACGAACAGGCGTTCACCGCGTCGACCCCGACCGACCTGGTCACGGCCCTGGCCGAGGCCAAGGCGGTCGCGGTGGTCCGGCCGGACGACGACGGCCTGCTGGTGCTCGGCTGCGACTCGATGCTCGATCTCGACGGCGCCGCGTACGGGAAGCCGGACACGCCGGCTGAGGCGAGCACGCGCTGGGAGCTGATGGCCGGCCGGTCCGGGGTGCTGCGCACCGGGCACGCACTGCTGTCCGTACAGGGCGGGTCGGTGGTCGAGCGGGCCGTCGACGTCGCCGCCACGGTGGTCCGGTTCGGCACACCGAGTCCGGACGAGCTGGCCGCGTACGTGGCCACGGGCGAGCCGCTGCAGGTGGCCGGCGCGTTCACGATCGACGGCCGGGGTGGCTGGTTCGTCCGGGGCGTTGACGGCGACCCGGGCACGGTGATCGGGCTGTCCCTGCCGCTGCTGCGCGAGCTGCTGCGCCGGGTCGGGGCCGGTGTCACGGATCTCTGGGCGGCCCCGCCGCCACGCGATCCCTAGACTCCGGCACGAGGAATGAGGTGGTGCGGTGCGTACAGTGCTGATCGCGAACCGGGGCGAGATCGCCGTCCGGGTCGCCCGGGCCTGCCGGGACGCCGGGCTGCGCAGCGTCGCGGTGTACGCGGAGCCCGACCGGGACGCCGAGCACGTCCGGCTGGCCGACGAGGCCTACGCGCTGGGCGGCAGCACCGCCGCCGACTCGTACCTGGTGATCGACAAGGTGCTGGACGCGGCCCGGCAGGCCGGCGCGGACGCGGTGCACCCCGGCTACGGGTTCCTGTCCGAGAACGCCGAGTTCGCCCAGGCCGTCCTCGACGCCGGGCTGACCTGGGTCGGCCCGCCACCGGACGCGATCCGGGTGCTCGGTGACAAGGTCGCGGCCCGGCACCTGGCCGCCGAGGTCGGCGCGCCGCAGGTGCCCGGGACCGCCGACCCGGTCTCCGGGCCGGAGGAGGTGCTCGCGTTCGCCGAGCAGCACGGCCTGCCAGTGGCGATCAAGGCGGCGTTCGGCGGCGGCGGGCGAGGGCTCAAGGTGGCCCGCACGATGGAGGAGATCCCGGAGCTGTTCGCGTCCGCGGTGCGCGAGGCGCAGGCGGCGTTCGGCCGGGGCGAGTGCTTCGTCGAGCGCTACCTGGACAAGCCGCGGCACGTCGAGGCGCAGGTCATGGCCGACCAGCACGGCGCGGTCACCGTGGTCGGCACCCGCGACTGCTCGCTGCAGCGCCGGCACCAGAAGCTGGTCGAGGAGGCGCCGGCGCCGTTCCTCACCGAGGCGCAACGCACCCAGATCCACACCGCGGCGCGGGACATCTGCGCGGCGGCCGGGTACGTCGGCGCCGGCACGGTCGAGTTCCTCGTCGGCCCGGACGAGGTGATCTCGTTCCTCGAGGTCAACACCAGACTCCAGGTCGAGCACCCGGTGACGGAGGAGACCAGCGGGGTCGACCTGGTCCGGGCCCAGTTCGCGGTCGCCGCCGGCGCGCACCTGGCCGACCTCGGGCTCGGTGCCGACCCGCAGCCGCGCGGCCACGCGTTCGAGTTCCGGATCAACGGCGAGGATCCCGGGCGCAACTTCCTGCCCGCGCCGGGCACGGTGACCGGGTACGTGGAGCCGGCCGGGCCCGGTGTCAGGGTCGACTCCGGCGTACGGACCGGCTCCGTGGTCGGCGGGGCG
>Ga0081540_1000738_pt1 | contig 30092 bp, 31 predicted proteins | sample TabmetS2T1R1_FD_71024 | JGI IMG/M metagenome (GOLD analysis project Ga0081540, IMG submission 71024) | Tabebuia heterophylla rhizosphere microbial communities from the University of Puerto Rico - S2T1R1 | ecosystem: Host-associated > Plants > Roots > Rhizosphere ...
TCGTCCCGTCGGCCGGCGAGAACGGCGCCGAGCAGCCGCCGGTCCCGCCGGGTCCGTCGCCAATGATCGTGCACAAGATTGACGGCAACCTTGTAAAGGTAGGCATGCGGGTTGTCCGATCGCTCCCACCGAGCCATCAAGCGGGTGAAGGACTCGGACGCGATCTCGTGCGCGATCTCGTCGTCCTGCACCAGCCGTCGCGCCCAGCCTGCCAGCCGCGGGTACTCGGCCACGAACAACTCGTGCCACTCGGCCCGGACGGCTGCTGACCGGCCTGTCAACGCTCCGCTCCCGTCCCCGTGCCGCTGCAAGGCACCAGAGCCTACCGCGCGAAAATCGGCCGTCAAGGTCATGGTCGTCGGATCCCTTCAGCGCGAGCAAGTGCCCGCCGAGTCAGGCGCCGGTACCCGGTTGGACCACTCCGACCCTCGGTACGCCAACCCCCTTGACCGAACACGCCTGCTGCGGAGCGGCGACGAACACTGCAGTGGTCTCGTCCGGGGGATACACCCGATACCCATCGACCTGGACCGGCTGGCAACTGCCCGTTGAGAACGCCTCGGGATGACCGAATAGCAGGAGCGCGTGCGCGGTTCCACCTGGCGCCACGGTGGCCTCCATCGGGGTACCTACATCCCGCACGAACGGGTCGTTGACCTGCTGACCCGATCCGCCGCCCACGAACGACACACCCGGGTACCCAAACAATGTGCACGAGCGCGATGACGTGTTACGCAACACGAGCAGCTCACCGTAACTACCAGCCGCCCCACCACCCGGTGCCGTCTGCCGCGTCACCGCCAGATCCCCGGTATGACACCGGTTCCCCGAACTACCAGACCCCGAACCCGCGTCGGCCACCGGTGAGTCGGTGGCGGTAGTCGCCGAGTCGGAGGAGCCGCCGGCCGAACCGTTCACCGACGCCCCACCGGTTACCGGCCCGGCCGGGCTCGCCTGATTCCCGCAGGCTGCCACCGCCGTGATGAGCGATACGGTCGCCGCGCCGAGCAGCAGCCGGCCCAGGTTCTTCGATGTCATCTTCAACGCACTCCGATCTCCAAGTCATCGCTGCCCATCGCAGCGACAACTCCTATGACGAACGCAGCGACGATCGGTTGAGACTCCGCGAAGAATTCTTCTGCGGATGAACGCGGGCACACGGTCACGGTACGGCTCACCACACGACCACCGTCGCTCCAGCCCTGCGCTGCCACCCGGTGCGGGCGCAGGCCATGGCCCGACGGCTTGCCCGTATCGCCGGCGCCGAAGGCAAAGGCGAGGCGGGGCGCGAAGCGACCGTCGAAAGGCCGGCCAGGGGCGCCACGGTGCCCCGCGTCAGCGGCGCCACACCCCTTGCCCCGCTGCCGCCCAACCGCAACCCGCCTCGCGGCCAGGACCACGCGGAGCCTCGCGAGCCGAGTCCCGGCGGTCCGCCGGCCGCTGTCCCTGCCGACACTGGTCCTTGCTGGCGCGTGGGCGGCCCGGACCCTGCCTGTCTGTTTGTTCGCGCCAGCCGGCGGGACGCTCGGCCCTGATCGGCCGGCCGCCCCAGGCCTGGCGATCACTGGCCCCCCGCATGAGGCGGTGCGTGCGGCCGGTCAGGGCCGCCTTGATCCACGAAGAGACGGAGTCGGCAGTGGTCAACCAGGCTACGTTTCAACCAGGCTGCCGATCCCGGCGTGCCCGAACCTATTGATTAACGGCGACGCGGTCGCTGACGGTCAGATGCGAGGTCAGCCAGGTTGTGACAGCTGCTCACAGTCGTCATGGGTTTCACCGGCTGCTGTAGTTCGTTGCTGGCATGCCATGCGGCGGTCACGTAGCCCCAGCTGCATGATCAAATCTCGCAGTTCAGGTCCGAGCGGTGCGTAGCCGAAACAGCGAGAGTCGGTGTGCTTTGCCGGTGGCAAAAGTTCGGCCGTTCGGACGACGTCGTGAGACTAGTAGTCCAACCCCCACAGGCTAAAGGTGTTCCGTCCAACTCGGAAACCAGTTGCAGCTCGGAGTAGAGGTCGTCAATCAGTCGTCCGTTGGTACGACCTTGATGCAAGCCGGCGTGAACCTTCCAATGGGCGGGCTGCGAGTGGCTGCGGTCGCCTGGGGCACCTGCGGGCAACTCGCGCCAGTTGACGACGCCGACCCGGATCCACTTCCGCCGGGCGCTACGGCCTGGCTGAGGATGACATTCGACGTGCTTACCTCGTGTCCGCAACCGCTACCTGTTGAGTTCACCATCACGTACGCACAGGCGGGCGGGCTGGCCGTCTCCGATGTGGGCGGCTTCGACGACCTCGGTCAGGTGCCCTACACCGGCTGCTCGGCCGGCCCGGGCTGACCGGGCTCGCCGTCGCTACCAGTCCCTGCTGGCAATCAAGTCCTCCGCGTCGGCGTCAGCGAAGCCGTATGCCGCGGCAAGTCGCCCAGGTCTTGGTCGTCCCAGGCGATGTCGTTAGTATTCCCGGTCATCGATCATTTCATACCGAACTATCGGCAAGACGGTTGCTGACGGTCTTGAGCGAGGTGAGACGGGTTGCTGTGGGGGCTAGCGGTCAAGCTCGAGGTCTCCGGTTGCTGTACTTGACTGGTGGCACTTGGGCGGGCCTAACGTTTCGGCAGGGCATACCAGCGACCGGCGCGCACCTCCAGCAGTTCGCCCAAACCGGCGAGGTAGGCGCAGGCCGTGCCCAGCTCCTCCACGGAGGGCCGGGCGGTCGCACCGCGATCGAGGAACCACTTGACTCGCCCGGCGTCGAACGCCTCGACGTCGTCGACCAGGTCGATGTCAACCTCCTGGCCCTGATCGTCGGTCATTCGGCACCCTGCGCCGTGGACGCAGTAGTCGACACCCGTGCTCGACCTAGCCTCCCTCGGCATCGATTGCGTGCGCCGCACGGCCGCCATCAGGTCTCGGACGTCACGGAGTTCCGGGTAGCCCTCGAACAGGCGCAACCTGATGCGCTCGTACGCGGCGGCGTAACGGCGTACCGCGTCGATCGCCACCTCAACACCCTCGTCCACCCGGTCAGTATGGGTCTGCGGCTTAGTGGCGCCGAGAGTCGTCGCCGACCTTCGCTTTTGAGGTCCAGGCGGGCCGGCAGCCGGGCTTTCGCGAAAGGTTGCAGGTCTGTCGGGCAAGCGTCGCGTGTGGCTTCGGAAGTAGCGGTTGTCGTCAGACTGTCGTCAGCGGCAGGATCACGGCATGGGGATGCGAAGCGGCCTGCCGGGGCGTCGTGCGGGGCTGCGTCCTCTGACGTGGCATAGGGGCCTGGTAGTGGGCGTGTCGTGACGTAAGAGTCGGCCGCAGCGGACGCCGCCGGTTAGGACTTCTGTCGGGTTCGGCGCAGGCTCCCCACTTGGCCGAGCCCGCCGCGCCGCACCTGCAGGCCTTCGAACAGGTTGAGCGCGGCGGTGATGCCCAGCAGCATGAGCAGCACCGCGTTCGCCGGCAGCAACCGGGCGATCGGCAGCACGCACAGGCACGCCGCCGCGGCGCCCAGCCGGTGCCACCCCACCCTGCGCAACAGCCGCCAACGGATGAAGCCGAAAGCCGCCAGGTAGAGCGCGCACCCGCCGGTCAGCAGCAGCGCGCCGTGCGGACGCAACTGGCCCGTGGGTGCGGTGACCACCTCGGTCAGGCCGCCGATGACCGCGATGATCCCGCCGATGATCGGCAGGTGCCCGTACGACAGGGCGGGCCGGATCACCTCGATCTGCACTCTGGCCCCGGACAACACCTGCCGCAGTCCTCGGATGGCCACCACGAAGTACGCCCACCACAGCGAGCCGACCAGCGCGTATGCGGCGGCGACGGCGATCAGCCGCGCCGGGCTTAGCGGCTGCTCGGCGGCACGCCCCCCGATCTGCACCAGCGACACCCCGAGCGCAATGATGACCAGCAGCGCGAACCGCTCAGACAGGTGTGTCGTGTCGTACCGGATCCGCGCCAGGGTGCGGCGGAAGACGAGGGGCGCACTCAGGTCAGCAGCGCCGGCAACGGCCCACAACGCGATCCGGGCGGGGCCTGTCGCGAACCCACCGGCGAGCAGGAGCGGCCCACTCACCACAACACTGAGGGTGTATGGGTTGCGCCGCGCGCCCCGATAGTCCGGGAATGCCAGCAAGGCTAGGGCGATCCGCAGAAGGAAGTACGAACAGCCGAACAGGGCGCCACGCGAACCAGTCACGCCCGGCACGGCCAGCGCCATGCCGAGGCTGCATAGCCCGATCGCGAAGATGCCGAGTGTGTCGCGAGCGTTCTCCACGTCGCGCCGGTTGGCGTAGATCGAGGTGCCCACCCAGCCCCAGTACAACGGCACGAGCACGACCACGGCGAGCCCGAGGTACGGCCAGTCGTCCGTCGTCTGCAGCAACCTGGCGACCTGAGTGAACGAAAAGACGTACACCAGGTCGAAGAAGAATTCGGGCCAGGCCGCCCGCTTTCCCTCCGGCGTCGCCCGCACCTGCCGCCTCCGGCCCTAGTCGCCGCCGGCCTCAGCGCAGCCAAAGGTCAGCCGCCGCGGCACTGACCGTCCCGCTGACCGGACGGCCCGGCGCCATGCTCAAGTAGGTGACCGCCTTCAGGGCGGCGGCGCCGGCCGGGTCCGCACGGCCGTTGACGGCGGATCGCATGGCCCGCTGTACCCAGTCCGGCGTCGATCACACTTGAAGGAGGCCGCCTCGGCGACCGCTTTGCCCATCCCTGGACTTACTGACTAACGGCGATGCGGTTAGTGAAGGTCGGACACGAGGTCAGACGGCTTGTGGAGGCTGTTCGTGCTCCGGCTTGGGTGTCACGGCTGCTGTACTTCGCTGATGGCATCCGACTGCTGTAGAACACCCACGAAGCCAGTCCCATTCGGCGCCACCGTGCCCATTCTCACTGTCACCCGCATCCCCAGACCGATCTGTCACCGAGTCATGAGCGTGCGGGGCCTGGTCGGCCGGACCGGCTGCCCGAGACGCGTGACTGCTGGGATCCGAGAGCTGCTGCGCCTATGCAGTGGCGAGCTTGTTCGCGGTCTCGGGAGATATCAGACCTACCTCCTGGAGGGCGTCGATGCCGATCCAGGCATTGCCGAGGGGGGATGTGTCCGAGTGCAGGATGGCGTCATGTATCGGCGCCGCCCACCGGTGTTCGACCATGAGCGCCAAGGTGTACATCCCTGGAGGCACCGCGTCGCGGGGGTCGGGCATTCGTTCGCCTCGGAAGAGGATGCCTCGCCCGGTCCTCGACTCATATGTGTCAGTCGACGATGGGCTGGTGGCCAGAGTGGCCTCCGCCTCCGAGCGGGTGAGAATCTTTGAGATAAGGCCGGAGCTGTGAATCTCCGGTAGGAGGTCTGGGAAAGGCTGCTGGGTCAGGGTCCCGTTGCTGTTCTTCAACAAGATGAGGGAGTCGACGAGTCGCACCTGGTCGCTCTGGTTGCGCAGACCGTCTACCAGGCGACGCATGTCGGCGGGTAGCTGCGGACCTCTGAACGTGTGCATGGTGAGCTGGACCGGTCCGCTAACCTCGTCGCGCTCCATGGGAGCGACGTTACGCCGGCACGTCTTGGATCCGGTCGCATCTGGTTTCCGGATGGCCTCATCCGAGACTGGTGAACACCCTCTCACGGTCGCGGCATTACGCCGACGCGTCGGAACGATCGATCAAGAACGGGAAGCATGCGCCACGTACCGCCGGCACGAGCACACCCTCGACCAGGGCGACGAAGACCTGGCCGACGTCGCTAGGAAGCAGGTGACCAAAGGCGGCTGGAAGACTGAAGCGGAGGCGTGGAAGGAATGCCGCGCCGTGATGAAGCGTGCCGAGGAGGGGCGACACGTCGCGCCAGTCACGCCGGAGGTTGCGCCCTGTTCCTTGGAGAGGTCCCCGATGGGGCCGTCAGCGGATCCGTTAGCAAAGAAGACGAAGACGGACAGCCAGATGATCTCTGACTGTCCGTTTCCCTTGGTAGCGGGGACAGGATTTGAACCTGTGACCTCTGGGTTATGAGCCCAGCGAGCTACCGAGCTGCTCCACCCCGCGTCGCGTCGTTAACTCTAGCTCAACCCGCCCGCCAGCCGCAAAACGAGATCACATGAGGCCGCGGCGGCCGATCCGGTACCGGAGCCGGCCGCCGCCAACCTCGTCACGTCAGCCCGTCGGAGTCGCCGATGGGCTCGCTGCACCCGCGCGGGCCCGCTGGTACTGGGCGACCGCGTCGTTCAGCTCCTGCAGCGCCTTGCCGTACGCAGTGAAGTCGCCCGACTGCTGCGCCGCCTTCAGGTCCGCGATCGCCTTGTCGATGGCCGCCGTCGCCGCGTCCATCGCCGCACTCGACGTCGGAGGCGGGGAACTTGTCGACGGTGTCGGCGTCGGGCTGGCCGACGGCGAGCCGGACGGGTTCGGCGTCGGGCTGGTCGGTTTGGACGGTTGCCCGGTCGACGGCTGCCCCGACTTGGCCGCCCTCTGCAACGAGGCCAGTGCGTCCGGCAGTGTCTCACCGAAGCCCACGAACTGGCCGAAGTTGACCAGTACCTGTTTCAGCTGCGGGTACGGGTTCTGGGTGCGGTTCTGTGTGTACAGCGGCTCCACGTAGAGCATGCCGCCGCCGACCGGCAGCGACAGCAGGTTGCCGTACTTCACGTCAGCGCTGATCTGGTACGAGCTGATCAACGGTCTGACCCCGTTGTCGCTCGTCATCTTCTGGTCCACCTGCCCCGGACCGAAGACCTGCGTGTCGTCCGGTAGCTGAAGGATCTCCAGCTTCGGCTGGCCGTTGACGTAGGAGCCGGTCACCAGCGCCGCCAGGTTCTGCCGGCTGCGCGGCACCATCGCCGAGGTGAGCTGGAACGTCGCCTGGTTCTGCCCGGGGAACTTGGCCAGCAGGTAGTACGGCGCCTGCTTGGCTCCGCTGCCCGGCGCCGGATCCTCCGGTACCTCCCAGAAGTCCTGGCCCGAGTAGAACTGGCTCGCGTCGGTCACGTGGAACCGGGTCAGCAGCTCGCGCTGCACCTTGAACTGGTCCTCGGGGTACCGGAAGTGCTGCGCCAGCTCGGCCGGGATCTGCGAGCTCGGCTTGATGATGTTGCCGCCGAACGCCTTGTTCCAGGCCTTGAGCACCGGGTCGGAGTCGTCGAAGGAGTAGAGCGTGACCTGGCCGGTGTAGGCGTCGACCGTGGCCTTCACCGAGTTCCGCAGGTAGTTGATGTTCTCCTGGGCCTGCTGCGCGAAGCCCTCGCCGGTCAGCGAGTCGCTGGTCGCCGACTGCAGGTCGATCTGCTGCGAGTACGGGTAGGTCGAGGCGGTGGTGTATCCGTCGAGGATCCACACGATCTTCCCGTCGACCACTGCCGGGTACGGGTCGCCGTCCAGCGTCAGGAACGGGGCGACCTTCTCCACCCGCTCGCGCGGGTCGCGGTTGTAGAGGATGCGCGAGTTCTGGTTGAACACGCTGGAGATGAGGAAGTTGGTCTCCTTGTACTTGTACGCGTACAGGATCCGGCGCCAGTAGGAGCCGACCGGGATGCCGCCGCCGCCGTCATACGTCACGTACTGGTCGCCGCTGCCGCCCTGTGGCCGGTCGTACTCGGTGTCCGGGCCACCGGACGCCTTGCCCACCACGACGTAGGAGCCCATGTTCTCGCCGTAGTACGTCCGCGGCTGGGTGACCGGGATCTGGTCCGTGCTCGACTGGCAGCCCGCCTGGGCCTGGGTCGCCGTGTCGGTGCCGAGGAAGCCGGAGATGAAGAACGGCTGCCCGGAGCAGACGGTCTGGTTGGCCGGCGCCGCCACGAACCCGTACCCGTGGGTGTAGATGGTGTGCCGGTTCTGCCAGTTGGTCTGCTGGCCGGACAGGCTGTTGTAGTCCAGCTCGCGCACGCCGACCACGTAGTCCTTGAGCGTGCCGTTCGTGTTGTACCGGTCGATGTCCAGCTTCTGGCCGAAGTCGTAGAAGCCACGCACCTGCTGGAGCTGGGTATAGGTGTTGGACACGATGGACGGGTCGAGCAGCCGGATGTTGGCCACCGTGTCCGCCTCGCTCGTCAGGTCCTCCGGCGGTGCGGTCGCGCCCGAGGTGTAGTCGCGCAGGTCGACTCCGCTGAGGCCGAACGCGTTGCGGGTGGCCTCGATGCTGCGCTGGATGTAGACGTTCTCCTTGTCGCGGATGTTCGGCTTGACGGTGAAGGTCTGCACCGCCGCCGGGTAGATGCCGCCGATCGCGATGGCCGACAGGGCGAGCAGGCCGACGGCGATGCCCGGCCAGACCAGGTTCCGGATGAACGCGTTGGAGAAGATCAGGATCGCCAGCGCCACCACCACCGAGATCCAGGCGAGGATCTCCTTCGCCGGCAGCAGCGCGTTGATGTCGGTGTACCCGGCGCCGAAAAGGTTGACCGCGTCGTTGTGCCCCAGCAGCATGCCGCGCTGGTCGAGGAAGTAGGCCACCGCCTTGAACAGCACGAAGGCGGCCACGAGGGCGGTCAGGTGGGCCCTCGCGGCGCCGGTCATCCGCTCGCCGGCGCCCTGCAGCCGCACCCCGCCGAACAGGTAGTGCATGGCCAGCGAACCGAGGACGCACAGGACGACCATGGTGAAGCCGACGCCGAGCAGGTAGCGCCAGAACGGGTAGTCGAAGACGTAGAAGCTGAGATCCACGCCGAACTGCGGGTCCTTGACGCCGAACGGCTGGGAGTTGGCGAACAGCAGGTACGTCTGCCACTGGCCCTGAGCGGCCAGGCCGCCGAACAGCCCGACCAGGCCGGCCAGCAGCCCGATCCACAGGCCCAGGCGGGGGGCGATCAGGCCGCGGTACCGCTCAAGGGACTGCTGCTCGGCGGAGTGCGGGCGCAGCATCGGGCGCAGCCGGTAGGCCAGCCAGAGGTTGAACCACACCAGGCCGGCCATGACCACGCCGAAGACCAGGAACATGCCGATCCGGGTCCAGAGCATGGTCGTGAAGACGCTCGTATACCGCACCTCGTCGAACCAGAGGTAGTCGGTCCAGAGGTCGACCAGCCACCCCAGCAGGATGAATAGAACGATCACGGCAGCCAGAACGATGATTGTCATCCGGCCGCGGCGGCTCATCCGGGGCAGGGGGGTACGCATCACCACGGCGTCCAGGGTACGAGGTGATCCTCAAGCCCGTGGGTGCGCGGGTCCCGCTGGCCGCGGGACGGGCCTCAGCGGGCCGAGCAGAGCGTCGGGGTGCCGTGCTGGCGCAGCGTCTGCAGGGCGTGCAGGGCGTCTTCCAAGGTCGACACCTTGACCAGCTCCAGCCCCGGTACGGCGTTGGCCACGGCCTCGGCGCAGTTGTCCGCCGGGGACAGGAACACGGTCGCGCCGTCCCTCTTGGCGCCGCGCATCTTCTGGGCGATGCCGCCGATCGCGCCGACGTTGCCGTCGTCGTCGATGGTCCCGGTACCGGCGATGGTCTGCCCGCCGGTGAGGTCCTCGGGCGTCAGCTTGTCCACGATGCCCAGGGAGAACATCAGCCCGGCGCTGGGGCCGCCCACGTCGTCCAGGCTGAACTGGATCTGGTACGGGTTGGGCTGCTTCTGCTCCACCTGAATGCCGATGCGCGGGCTGCCGTCCTGCGCCTTGCCGCTGGTGACCGACGTGGTCGCCGGCTTCCCGCCCCGGCTGTACCCGATGGTCAGCGCCGTCCCGACCGGCTTGGCCCGGATCAGCGAGGTGAGGTCGCCGGCCGAGGTGACCCCCTGGCCGTCCACCGACGTGATCAGGTCGCCGACCTGCAGGTGCCCCTCGGCGGGCTGGCCGGCGGTGACCGCCTGGACCAGCACCTGCACCGGGAAGCCCAGCTCGCGCAGGGCGGCCGTCTCGGCCGAGCTCTGCGAGGCCTTGAAGTCCTGCTGGTTCTGCTCGTCGACCTGCTGGCGGGTCTGGTCCGGCGGGTAGATCACCTCGCGGGGCACGACGGCGTCGGACGGGCTGAGCCAGCCCTGGATCGCCTGCCACAGGCTGATCTCGTCCACCACCCCGACCGTGACCATGCGGAGCTGGCCGGCCGAGTTGGAGGTGGTGCCGCCGGAGATCGCGATGAGCTGCTTGCCGTGGTCGGTGCCCAGGGTGTTCCAGGTCGGCCCGGGGCCCAGCTCGACGTAGGGCACCTTGATCCCGACGAACGACCCCACGACGAGCGCGATCAGCACGGCCGTGCCGACGAGCAGAGTGACCCCACGGCGTCTCATGCGCGCAGCCTACTGGTCCGCCCGGCCGGGCTGCCTTCCCCCGTGGGCGAACAGCCGGCGCGCCCCGGCACCCGCGGGCGCGCGTACCGTGGAAACGTGCCAGACACGCCATTCGGCTTCGGACTTCCCGGCGGCGCCATGCCGGACCCCAACGACCCGGCGCAGCTGCAGCAGTTCATCGGGCAGCTGCAGCAGTTCTTCGCCGGCCCGGGCAGCGGCCCGGTCAACTGGGACCTGGCCCGCCAGGTGGCGATGGCCACGCTGACCGGCGGTGGCGCCGGCGGCATGATGGGCTTCGGGATGGCCACGCCGGTGGCGGAGGACGCGCCGAAGCCGCCCGGCGATCCCCGGGTGACCGAGGCCGAATACCAGGCCGTCACCGAGGCGCTGCGGCTGGCCGACCTGTGGCTCGAACCGCACGCCGCGCTCCCCTCCGGCCTGCAGTCCACCCAGGCGTGGAGCCGTGGCGAGTGGATTACCAGGACTCTGCCCGTGTGGCGCAAGCTGTGCGATCCGGTGGCGGGCCGGATGGTCAGCGCCATGGGCGATCTGGTACCCGAGGAGCAGCGCGCCCAGCTCGGTCCGATGCAGTCGATGGTCGCCACCCTGGGCGGCGCCCTGTTCGGCAGCCAGCTCGGGCAGGCGCTCGGCTCGCTGGCCACCGAGGTGCTGTCCGCCGGCGACATCGGGCTCCCGCTCGGCCCGGCCGGGGCGGCCGCCCTGGTACCGGCGAACATCGCCGAGTACGGCGACGGCCTGTCGATCGACGCCGAGCAGGTGCGGCTCTACGTGGCCCTCCGGGAGGCCGCCCACCAGAGGCTGTTCGGGCACGTCCCGTGGCTGCGCGGGCACGTGCTGACCGCGGTCGAGGCCTACGCGGCCGGCATCCGGGTCAACCGGGACGCGATCGAGGAGGCGATGGGCCGGCTCGATCCGGGCAACCCCGAGGGCATGCAGGAGCTGGCCCTGGAGGGCATCTTCACGCCGGACGACACGCCCCAGCAGAAGGCCGCGCTGGCCCGGCTGGAGACGGTACTGGCGCTGGTCGAGGGCTGGGTCCAGCACGTCGTGGACAGCGCCGCCACGGACCGGCTGCCGGATGTGGTCCGGCTGGCCGAGGCGTTCCGCCGCCGCCGGGCGGCCGGCGGCCCGGCGGAGCAGACCTTCGCCGCGCTGGTCGGCCTCGAGCTGCGGCCGCGACGGCTGCGCGAGGCCGCCGCGCTGTGGGCGGCGCTGACCGAGCACCGGGGTACCGGCGGCCGGGACGCCCTGTGGGGCCACCCCGACCTGTTGCCGAGCGAGGAGGACTTCGCCGACCCGGCGGCCTACGCGCAGTCCCAGCTCGACCTGAGCATGCTCGACCTCGAGTCGCTCGGGGACCTCGGCGGCCCGGACGAGGACGGCCCGCAGACCCCCGGCCCCGGCGACGGCGAGCGCTGATCAGGCGCTGAGCAACGCCCGGGTCGCCTCCCAGCCCTCCAGGCCGGGGTCGAGCCGGGCCAGGCCGTCGGGGCCGTCCAGCCGGTGCCAGCCGGGCACGACCGCGACCTGTCCGGGCCGCGGCGCGGCCGCCTTCACGGCCTCCGCGTCGGCGTTGAGGTCCAGGTCCGGCAGCCACTGCGGCGCCGGCAGGCGCGCCGCCAGCCCGAGCAGGCCGCCCGTGAGCGCCGGGGCGACCGCCAGCGGCCGGCTTGTCAGCGGGCGCAGCAGCTTCCCGATCAGCATGGCGGGCAGGTCCGGTGCGTCCGGTGCGAGTACCGCGGCCTCCTCGTACCCGTCCGCCGCGGCAGCCGCGAGGATCCCGCCCACGGTCAGCGCGGACATCGTGTAGACCGGCATCCCGGGCCAGACGATCGCCTCGGCCAGCCCCTGGTCCGCGTCTGCCGCGGCTACCCCGCAGGTCACCTCGGCGAGCGTGGCCAGCAGGTCGACGGTGTCCTCGGCCAGCGCCGCGCGCCAGACGTGCGGGTCGACGCCCGGCGGAGCCCAGGCGGGTGCGGTCAGGGACAGGACGACGAGCCGGCCACTCATCGGTCAATCCTCGTGGATCGCCTGCCCGGAGGCCGCACAGACCCCCTCCAGGTACCCGCGGGCCCGCTCGGACTTCGGGTACCGCGCGACGAGCGCCCAGAAGGCTGCGCTGTGGCTCGGCACCACCAGGTGGGCGAGCTCGTGCAGGAGCACGTAGTCGATGACCCAGTCGGGCATGTCCATGATCCGGTCGGAGATCCGGATCGAGCGGTCGGCCGGGGTGCAGGAGCCCCACCGGCCGTTCTGGTTGCTGACCCAGCGGACGCTGGCCGGGCGCGCGGCCACCTCGTGGCCGGTCAGGTAGCGCTGGGCCAGCCGGGCGGCCCGGGCGCTGAGTTCGGTGTCGCTGCGCCGCGCACGCTGGTCGCGGGCTGCCAGCCGCTCCAGCATCCGGTCGACCCACTCGCGCTCCTCGGCGCGGGAGAACTGGTCGGGGATGAGCACCACCACCCGCTCCCCGTCCCGGTAGGCGGACACCGTCCGGCGCCGACGCTCACTGCGTCGCACCTCGACTACCGGCTTGCGGGCACTGGCCATGGGTCGGCCTAGATCACCTGGCGGGCCTGCGGATGGGGGTCACGAGGGCACGCTAACGGGCCGGTGCCCATGCTAGGCAAGCCTCACCTGGAGGACTGCCGCCTATTAGACCCGAGTTACGGCCGATCGTCGGAAAAATTCCTCCGGCGGCCGCCCGGCAAAATGGCATTAATACCAAAAGCCCGGCGTGTTCCTGCGGATTACGCCTTGTACCTGCCTGGTCAGGGGCACACTCAGAGGTCGACTTCGGTGCCGAACGGGGTACCTGTGGTGAAACGCATCCATGGAGGAGGCAGCGTGGCCGAGAAGACCGAGACATACAACGGCTACTGCGTGAAGTGCAAGGAGAAGCGGGACTTCGAGGGCCAGGTGGCGGTCACCAAGACCGGCATGCGGATGGCCAAGGGGCCCTGCCCGGTCTGCGGGACGACCGTGAACCGGATCCTCGGAAAGGCCTGACGAGCCCCTGGGGAGGCACGGGTGCACTGGCCGGCGCTGGGGGCAGGCGCCGGCCGGCGTACCGCCGTGTGGTGTTGCCGACACGATCAGTGATGTCGGCTCGGTGACCCGGTGACCGGTCGGCTGTGGAAAACTCGGCGTGTCGCTGTGGACAGCGCGGTGGATGTCCGATTTCGCTGTGGACAAGCCTGGGCGTGACGGTCGCCGACGGTGACACCGTGGCGCCATGAGCCGACTGACCTTGCTGCCCGGCCTGCGGCGGCTGTGGCGCGACCGGTACAGCCTCCAGTTGGGTACCGACCCGGGCCGGGCCGTGGTGCTGGACCTCGCCGACGCGCGGATGGTGCGGGTACTCGACCTGCTGGACGGCACCCGGACGACCGGGGCGGTGCTGCGCGAGGCGGCCCGGCTCGGGGTACCGGAAGAGGCCGCCCGCACGCTGCTCGCGGTGCTGGGCGACGCCGGTCTCGCGGTACCGACCGACGCACTGCTCCCGCCCGAGTTGATCGAACCGGTACGTCGCCGGCTGGCCGGCGAGGCGGCCGCACTCGCCCTGCGCGGCTGCGCCCCAGGTACCCCCGCCGAGGCGCTGCGCCGCCGGACGGGCGCTCATGTGCTGGTCAGCGGGTACGGGCGGCTGGCGGCACCGATCGCGGCGGCGCTGGCGGAGGCCGGCGTGGGGCACGTCGACCCGGCCCTGAGCGGCCGCGCCGAGCTGGCCGACGCCGGGCTCGACGGCCTGTTACCCGCCGACGCGGGAGCCTGCGCTCGACCGCGGCCGGCGAGGCGGTGATCCGTGCCGCACCGCAGGCCAGCCTGCGGCCGCTGCGGGACGGCACGGCGACGTTCGTCGTCCAGGCGGGCGCGCCCCGGCCGGCCGAGCTGACCGCGCTGGCGTACGCGAGGCGCCAGCTCCCCCACCTCTCCGTCGAGCTGCGCGACGGGTTGGCCGTGGTCGGGCCGCTGGTGCCGCCGGCCGGCTCGCCCTGCCTCAACTGCCTCGACCTGCACCGCAGGGACCGCGATCCGGCCTGGCCGGCACTGGCCGCCCAGCTGTCCACCAGCCCCGGCCGGCCCCAGCCGCTCGCGACCACGACCGCCCTGATCGCCATCGGCTACGCGGCCGACGAGGTGCTCAGATTCATCGACGGAGGTGAGCCGCAGACCGTCGGTACCATGATCGAAATCGCCGGCCCCGGCCGCGAGCGGAGGCGGAGCTGGACCACCCACCCGAGGTGTGGTTGCGGCCGACGGCGGCCCCCCTCCGCCCGACCAGCCCGCCAGTTCTCAGCAGAATGAGGTTCAATGATCGGGTGAGCGATATCCCCAGAAGAGCCGTGACCCGGACCGCCAGGCTCGCCTCGCTCCCGCTGGGGTTCGCCGGAAGAGCCGCGCTCGGCCTGGGCAAGCGGGTCACCGGAATGGCGTCGGAAGTGATCTCCGCGGAGGTCCAGCAGCGCACCGCCGAGCACATGTTCAGCGTGCTGGGCCAGCTCAAGGGCGGGGCGATGAAGTTCGGCCAAGCCCTGTCGATCTTCGAGGCGGCGCTGCCCGAGGAGCTGGCCGGGCCCTACCGGCAGGCGCTGACCAAGCTTCAGGAGGCGGCGCCGCCGCTGCCGGCGGCCACCGTCCACCGGGTGCTCGCCGAGCAGCTCGGGCCGGACTGGCGGGCGAAGTTCAAGGAGTTCGACGACGCCCCGGCCGCCGCCGCCAGCATCGGCCAGGTGCACCGCGCGGTCTGGAAGAAGGGCCGCACCGGGGTACCGGTCGCCGTCAAGGTGCAGTATCCGGGTGCCGGGGAGGCGCTGCTCGCCGACCTGACCCAGCTGTCCCGGCTCGCCGGGCTGTTCCGGGCGATCCAGCCCGGGCTGGACGTCAAGCCGCTGGTGACCGAGCTGCGCGCGCGCATCAGCGAGGAGCTGGACTACGAGCTGGAGGCCACCTCCCAGCGCGCGTTCGCCAAGGCGTACGCGGACGACCCCGACATCCTCGTGCCGAGCGTCTTCGCCGCTTCCCCGCGGGTACTGGTCAGCGGCTGGGTGGAGGGCACGCCGCTGTCCAAGGTCATCTCCGGGGGCGACCAGGAGGACCGCGACCGTGCCGGGCTGCTCATGGCGACGTTCCATTTCTCCGCGCCGGCCCGGGCCGGGCTGCTGCACGCCGATCCGCACCCGGGCAACTTCCGGATGCTGGCCGACGGGCGGCTCGGCGTCATCGACTTCGGCGCGGTCAACCGGCTGCCCGACGGCCTGCCCGAGCCGATCGGCCGGCTGACCCGGCTGGCGCTGTCCGGCCAGGCCGAGGCGGTGCTCGACGGCCTGCGCGACGAGGGCTTCGTCAAGCCAGGCATCGACGTCGACCCGGTGGAGCTGCTGCGGTACGTGCGACCGATGCTGGAGCCGATGGCGGTGGAGGAGTTCCAGTTCACCCGCGCCTGGCTGCGCGCGGAGGCGTCCCGGGTGGCCAACCCGAAGAGCCCCGCCTTCCAGCTCGGCAAGTACCTCAACCTCCCGCCCTCGTACCTGCTGATCCACCGGGTGACGCTGGGCTCCATCGGCGTCCTGTGCCAACTGGAGGCCCGCGCCCCGTACCGCTCGGTCGTCGAACGCTGGGTGCCGGGGTTCGGCCCGGAGGTCATCGAGGCGGCGGCCTGAGTCCAGGGATCGTGAAAGCGCCCGCCCCGGGGAGGGGGCGGGCGCTTTCGATTGGGGAACGGTCTTCAGATGGCCGCGCTCAGTGCTGGCCGCCCATGAGCCGGGTCTGCTCCCGGCGGGCGCGCATGGCGATCTGGCGGGCGGATCGGTAAGCCTCAGACGTGTGGTCCTGAGGCCGCCGCATTCGGGCGCGGCTCAAGGCTTCGTGCATGAGATGTAGCGTCCTGGACATCGACTCGGTGCTCCTCGGTCGGTTCGTACCGGTGGGCTGGACAGTTGGCCGGGTCGGCTGCTTCTGCAGCCCTCGGCTGGCGCTCGTACGGTTCTGCCGGCTGGTCATGTCAGGCCGCCACTCGGATGTCGGCCGCGACCCGGCGGGCCACCTCGACCCGCAGGACCTCGTCCCGCGCGAGGTCTTCCTTGCGCGGCCGACCACGCGGCCGCTTGCGCGGCACCACGGCGCCGTGCTCGAAGATCTCGCCACCCCAGACGCCCCACGGCTCGCCCCGCTCCAGCGCGCCGGCCAGGCACTCCACCCGGACCGGGCAGTCGCCGCACAGCGACTTGGCCAGTTCGAGCTGCGCCGGGGCGTCGGAGAACCACAGGTCAGGGTCGAACCGTCGACAGGGCAGTTCCGCACCCAGCTCGACACTTCGCGTGTCGACTGGTGCCAACGCCAGACTCATCGCCCGGTCACCTCGCTTTCTTTCTCGTTTCCGCACTTCGTGGGCTGGAAATAACTGAGGCCGCGGATCCCGGTTGCGGGTTCCGCGGCCTCGAGGTGAGCCGGCTCGGTCGTCTAGACCGGTCTCCCTCGAGGTGGAACACCGCTGGCGTCGGCGCCGACAGTTACCGGCGTGGTCGCCATGCCGATGGCCTTGGCCATGGACCCATTGATCCCCTGCTTCGCGAGCCGGTCGGCCCCGATGAGCTGGGACTGAGCCCCGTAGAACTGGACAGACTCCTCCTGGACAAACTGAACCTGAGCTGGCGCCAGTCGCGGTCGGTTGGCCGGGACGCGCTGAACACCCAGAGAGCCCACGAGCCATTCGTGGGCCGGAGCGCAGGCGGCAGCCAACCCCGGACGAAGGCTGCTGATCATGCTCTTCACCGGTGGCCACCTCCCTCTGCACTCATCGCGGAAGTCGATCGCGGGCAGCAAGATTGCCGCTGCGTTTCGACGTGTGCCTGCAGGCTATGCCTGGGCTGGAGGCGAAGGCAAACGAATTTACGGAGCTGTTGCCGAGTTTTTTTCGTCGGGTTCCGGCAGTGGGATCTCCTCGACCCGGGCGCCCTTGACCAGGGCCAACACGGCGGCACCGTAGAGACCCAACTTCCGCGGGCCGATGCCGGCGATCTCGATCAGCTGCTCGGTACCCGACGGCTTGCGCTCCGCCAGCGCGGTGAGCGTCGCGTCGGTGAACACAACATACGCCGGTACCTTCGTGGCCGTCGCCACCTTTATCCGCCACTCGCGCAGCCGCTCGAACAGCTCCTCGTCGATGTCTGACGGGCAGTCCGCGCAGCGGCCGAGCTTGCGCTCCGGCCCGGACAGCAGGGCGGCGCCGCAGATGCGGCAGGAGACGGTGATCTGGCGTCGCCGGCCGCCCGCGCCGGGCCCGCCGCGCTGGACGGGCGCCATGCCGGCGGCCTGCGTGCTCGGCAGGAACCGGCTGGGCCGCCGCTGCCGTCCACCGGGCGCGCGGGAGCTGGCATGGGACAGCCACAGCCAGTGCCGCGCCCGGGTGATGCCGACGTAGAGCAGCCGCCGCTCCTCCTCCAGCGCCTCGGGCGTCTTGGCGTAGGTCGTCGGCAGCGTGCCCTCGGCGAGCCCGACCAGGAACACCGCGTCCCACTCCAGGCCCTTCGCCGAGTGGAGCGAGGCGAGCGTGACGCCCTCGACGGTCGGCGCGTGCTGCATCGCGGCCCGGCGGGTCAGCTCGGCGCAGAACTCCTCGAGCGTCCCGCCGATCTCGTCGGCCAGACCGGCGAGCGCGGCCAGGGCCTCCCAGCGCTCGCGTGCGGCACCCCCGGGCGGCGGTTCGTTCGGCCGCCAGCCGACCGCCTCCAACGCCATCACCACCGCGTCACCCAGGGCCACCTCGGGCGGCGTGGACTTCACGGCGCCGCGCAGCGCGACCATCGCCTGTCGCACCTCGGCCCGCTCGAAGAACCGCTCGGCGCCCTGGACCGCGTAGGGCACGCCGGCCTCGGCCAGCGCGGCCTCATATGCCTCGGACTGCGCGTTGGTGCGGAACAGCACGGCGATCTCGCGGGCCGGGGTGCCGGAGCCGATCAGTTCGGCGCAGCGCTGGGCGACCGCGGTCGCCTCGGCCGGCTCGTCGGGCAGCATCCGGATGTCGGGCTCGGGGCCGGGCGGCCGCTGCCCGACCAGCTCCAGGCGCAGCCGCGCCTCGGCACCTCGGGCCTGCCGGATGATCGCGTTGGCCAGGCCGACGACCTGAGGCGTGGACCGGTAGTCGCGGACGAGCCGGATCACCGTGGCCCCCCGGTACCGGCGGGGGAACTCAACGAGGTAGGTCGAGGAGGCACCGGTGAACGAGTAGATGGTCTGGCTCGCGTCGCCGACCACGGTCAGATCGTTGCGGCCACCCAGCCACGCGTCGAGCAGCCGCTGCTGCAACGGGTTGACGTCCTGGTATTCGTCCACGACAAAGTGCCGATACTGCGCGTGGACCTGCTCGGCGACGTCGGGGTGCTCCTCGACCGCCCATACCGCCGCGCGCAGCATGTCCTCGAAGTCGATCACCCCATTGGCGCGCTTGACCTGCTCGTAGGCCGCGAAGACCTGGCCCACCTTGGCCGGCTCGAACGGCGTGTCCCGCGAGTGTTTGGCCGCGGCGACCTCGTATTCGCCGGGTTCCACCAGGCACGACTTCGCCCACTCGATCTCGGCGGCCAGGTCGCGCGCCGTTGTCCGGTCGGCGCGCAGCCCGCTGCGCGCGGCCGCGAGCGTGACCAACCGGGCCTTGCTCTCCACCAGCTCGGGCAGCTCGCGACCCTGCAGCAGCCGGGGCGCGAAGTAGCGGACCTGGCGCAGCGCCGCCGCGTGGAAGGTGCGCGCCTGCACACCCTCGACGCCGAGCGCGAGCAGCCTGCCGCGCATCTGGGCGGCGGCCCGGGCGGTGAATGTGACGGCCAACACATGCCGGGCGGGAATCTCGCCGGCGAGCACCCGGTAGGCGATGCGGTGGGTGATCGCGCGGGTCTTGCCGGTACCGGCGCCGGCCAGCAGGCAGACCGGGCCGGCCGGTGCGGTCACGGCGGCACGCTGCTCGTCGTCCAGCCCGGCGAGAACCCGGTTCGCCGAAGGTTCAGATGAGGTTCCCGCCACAGCTAGGCATCATGTCAGCCGCCTCTGACGTTGTCGCGATTATCTGGTTCCCGACTCACCCCGCGAGGACGACGCTGTGCTGACCATGTACTCGACCACCTGGTGTGGCTACTGCTACCGGCTGCGCACTCAGCTCGACCGCGAAGGCATCGGCTACACGGTGGTGGATATCGAGCAGGATCCATCGGCTGCCGACTACGTGATGAGCGTCAACGGCGGAAACCAGACGGTGCCGACGGTGAAGTTCCCGGACGGTTCGGCGCTGACCAACCCGAGCCTCAAGCAGGTCAGGGAGCGGCTGTCAGCGCTGAGCTGACGAGTTCGCGCTCCCGCTGGTCATCCTCGGCCACCGCACCGGTGTCGCGACGCGAGGACCGCAGCAGGTAAAGGCCGTCCAGCACGGTGGCGGTACCGGCCACCGCGAACAGCACGCGGTAGTCGACCACGGCCACCAGCACCGCGCCGGCGACGACCGACACCGCCTGCGGAAGGCTGATCACCATGTCGGTGGCGGCCGACACCCGGCCCATCAGCCGGGCTGGTGTGCGCCGCTGGATCAGCGTGTTGATCCCGACCACGGCCAGCGCGACGCCGCCGCCGATCAGGACGCCGCTGGCGAGGCCGACCGGCATCGCGGGCAGCACCAACAGCGCCACGCCGGTACCCAGGACTCCGACGCCCACCCCGACCGCGCCCACTTCGCCGATGCGGCGCACCACCCTGGCCGCGGACAGCCCGCCGAGGATCCCGCCGACCCCCTCCATCGTCGCCAGTACCCCGATGAACGTCGCGGGCCGGTGCAGCCCCTTGTCGACATAGGCGAACAGCGGCGCCTCCAGGGCTCCGATGGTCAGCGTGGCCAGCCCGACGCCCAGCATGGTGCGCACCAGCGTCCGTTGACCCGCCAGGTGCCGCAGGCCCGCGGTCATCTCGGCCACCCAGTGCGACTCGGAGCGCTCGGGTCGCGCCTCGGTTACCCGCAGCGCGGCGATGGCCACCGCGGCCGCCAGGAACGACACGAGGTTCAGCGTGACCACGGGTACCGGCCCGAAGGCGGCCAGGGCACCCGCGCCGACGAGCGGGCCGATCAGCCGCAACCCCTGCCGGACGGTGGCCAGCAGGCCGTTGGCCTGGACCAGCAGCTCGCCGGGGAGCAGCTCCTTGAGCAGCCCGGACAGTCCCGCGTCGAGCATGACGAAGGACACCCCGTAGAGCAGGGCGACCGCGTACAGCAGCCAGGCGTCGCGCGCACCGTGCACGAGGTAGAGCGGCAGGAGCATGGCGGCCGAGGCGAGGTTGCCGACGATCAGGAACGGCCGGCGCCGGTACCGGTCGACGATCCAGCCCAGCGCCGGTGCGACCAGGGCGGGCGCGATGAGCGCGAGCGTGACCAGGCCGGCCTGGCTGTTGGAGCCGGTCAGCGTCTTCATCCAGACCGCGGTGGCCAGGAGCATCACCGAGTCGCCGAACATGCTCGCGGACAGCCCGATGAACAGCAGCCGGAACTCGCGGCGGCGCAGCACCTCACGCATTTCTCTCCCCCTCCTGCTTGGCTGCGAACTCCGGGTCGTGCTCCGCCGCGCCGCTGTATCGGCGGTCCGGGAACGCCCAGGCGACCATCCGGACCAGCCGTGCGCCGGGCGGGCGGGTCGCCGGGTCGCTGATCCGCTCGGGATGCCGGGCGACGACCGCCCAGATGGCGGCGTTGACCTCGGCCAGTTCTTCGACGCTGAGCCAGCTCAGCGACTGGAGCATGGCTGCGGCGTCCCGCCACCGCGGGTCCTCGCTGCGGCGCCACACGATCCAGTCCCGCAGCGCGGTCAGCTCCTGCTCGAGGATCACCCCGGTGGCCACGTCGGCGGCGGTCATCAGCTCGACGTTGTCGTCGCGCCGGCCCCACCGGTTGGTCCGCGGGACCACCCGCCATGGGCGCCTGCGACCCTCGGCTGGACCGGCCTCCTCGACGAAGCCGTACCTGGCCAGCAGGCGCAGGTGCCACGAGCAGTTGGCCGGGCTCTCCCCGACCCGCTCGGCGAGGTCGGTCGCGGTCGCGGTGCCCAGCGCGGCCAGCTCCTCGATGAGGCGCAGCCGCAGCGGGTGGGCCATCGCGCGGATCTCGCGCGGGTCGTTCAGCTCATGGGCCGGTACCGGTCGATCGGGTTCCATGAGTCGAAGCATATCTTTCGAAACGAGCCTTTCGATAGTACGAACGGATGATTCCTTCACGTTTCGCTTGTCAGGTACAGGACAGGGGGGTGTGATAGCAACTGCGATCTGCACTTTGCAGATCAGCGGGCTCCCGGAGCTGCCCATGCGATTCATGATCGTGCGTACCGACATCCGACACACAGCGCCCGACGAGGTGTCCGAGGCGGTCAGCAACGGGTACCGGCTGCGTGACGAACGGATGAGCCCGGAGACCCGGCGGCAGACGATGACGGCCGAGGACCGGGACGCTGCCATGCACCTGGCCCGAGCGCTTGCCGCCTGCGGTCCGGTGCGGTCCGGTCGTCAGCGGGTCAAGGTCATCCGGCTGTAGCCCCCGTTGTGGCCCGGGTCAGGCCTCGCCGTCGAGCCACTCGGTGACCAGGAACGCCGCGATCGACGAGCCCATCGGCAGGCCGAAGTCGTCCCGCTCGCCGGCCAGTACCGCCCGGATCTCCGACCTGCTGAACCAGCGCGCCGAGGCGATCTCGGTCTCGTCCACCCGTACCGGCTGCTCCGGGTCGGCCTCGGCCGTGAAACCGAGCATCAACGAGCCCGGATAGGGCCACGCCTGGCTGCCCTTGTACCGCAGCCGGGCGACCCGTACGCCGACCTCCTCGGCAACCTCGCGCACCACTGCCGACTCGGCCGACTCCCCGGCCTCCACGAAGCCGGCGAGGCACGAGTACCGGCGTACCCACGCCGGACCCGTCCACGCCGCGTTGTGCCCGAGCAGGCACCGGCCCTCGTCGCCCGGCATCCCGTCGTGTACCAGGACGATGACGGCCGGGTCGGTACGCGGCCAGTGGGTGTCCCCGCCCGCGCCGGACCGCGCCCAGCCGCCCTCGATCGGACTGGTGGGGTCGCCGTCCATCGGCGAGTACCGGTGCCGGGCGTGCCAGTTGGACAGCGCGACGGCGGTCATCAACAGCCCGCCCTCGAGATCGTCCAGCCGGTCGCCGATCTCCCTGATGGTGGAACGGACCGTTCCCTCCACATCGGACAGTGGAGCGAACACGGCGAAGTAGGGCGTGCCCTCGCCGTCCTCGCCGAGGAACACCCGGTCCCCCTCGGGCGCGTGGGCGGCGTCCACGAACAGCAGCCGGTCGTCGCGCACCAGCGCGTGGACGCCCTCCACAACGATCACCCTCGACCGGTCCCAGGCCTGCGCGAGCCATTCGGCATCGGTCCGCCGGTGCGCCACGCGGCGCAGAGCGGAGCGGGACAGCGGGGGTACCCGTCCCTCGCGGGAGGTCACCCGCGCTCCGTTGGCGCCGCCGTCACCGACCGGCGCCATCACGCTCCCGCGCTCCCGGCGTCCCCCGCGCCGTCGCCCGGCTCGCCGGGCACCCCGCCGCTGGTCGCCGTCTCGCCGCTCGCCGGCAGCGCCTCGCGACGCACCTCGGACAGCGCGGCAACCGACCGCTCCACCACGTCGGCGTCGCCGAGCACCACGGTGACCGCCCGGGCGGGCGCCAGGTAGTTGGCGGCCGCGGCGGACACCTCGTCCACGGTGGCCGCGGCCAGCCGGGCCGAGTAGTCGGCGAGGTAGTCCAGCCGCAGTCCGAAGCCCGCGTAGGTGCTCGCGAGCCCGGCCAGGCCGGCCTGGGTGGACATGCCCAGCTGCAGCGTGCCCAGTGCATACTGCCGGGCCTGCTCCAGCTCCTCCGGCCGGGGCGGGAGGCTGGCCAGGCGACCCAGCTCATACCACGTCTCGAGCAGCGCGGGCGCGGTCACCTCGGTGGCCACCTCAGCGGACACGGTCAGCAGGCTGCCCGCGATCGAGTGCTCTACCGCCGAGTGCGGACCGTAGGTGTATCCCTTGTCCTCGCGGATGTTCTCCACCCAGCGGGACGAGAAGTATCCGCCGAAGATGAGGTTGGCCAGCTGCAACGGGGCGTGGTCCGGGTGGGTCCGGCCGGCCGCGGGCAGCGCGAGGCGGATCGAGGACTGCACCGACCCGGGCCGGTCGACCAGGGTCAGCGGCCCGGCGGCCAGCGCCGGTACCGGCGGCAGCTCGACCGTCCTGCCACCACCGTCCCATGTGGACAGAGCAGCCTCGACGGTGTCGAGTACCCGTTCGGGGTCGAAGTCGCCGACCAGCACCAGGATGGAGCCGTTGGGGTGCAACCGCTGCGCGTGCAGGGTGCGGAGCTGCTCCGGCGACACCTCCTTGACCTCGGCCGCCTCCGGGGTCTGCACCGCATAGGGGTGGCCACCGTAGACCCGCTTGAGCAGGGCCACCCGGGCCAGGTGGGACGGCTGGCTCTGGGCCACCTGGATGCGGTCGACCAGCCGGTCCCGCTCGGTGCCCACCTCGTCGGCCGGGTAGCTCGCCTGGTTGAGCACGTCGGCGAGGATGTCCAGCAGCCGCGGCAGGCCGTCGGCCAGCGCGTTGCCGTTGACCAGCAGCCGGTCCGGGTCCACGCCGGCTCCCAGCGCACCGCCGACCGACTGCAGCTCGGCCGCGATGTCCACAGTGGACAGATCCGGGGTGCCGGAGAACAGGGTCTGGGTCAGCAGCGCGGAGCCGGCGAGATCGGCCTCTGCGAAGGGGATGCGCAGGCGCACCTCGACCAGCGGGACTGACGGCCGCGCGATGGCCAGCACGGTCAGGCCGCTGGACAGGGTCCGCTCCCTGGTCTGCGGCAGGTGCAGCTCGCGGGTCGGCCCGAGCGCCGGTACCGGCCTGGTCACTTGGCACCTCCACTGGGGGTCTGGACCTCGACGGTGGCCCGGCGGGCCGGTCGCAGCATCCCCGCGGCGGCCGTCACCTGCTCCTCGGTGACCTGACCGAGGAGGCTGGGCAGTTGGTTGATCAGAGCGGCGTCCCCGCGCTGCTGCTCCAGCACGGCCATCCGCAGCACGCGGCTGAGCACCGCGTCGCTGTCGCGCAGCAGGTGGGTCGCCATCCGGGCGACGGTGCGGTCCAGCTCGCCGTCCTCCAACCCGCCGGTGGCCAGCCGCTCCAACTCCTCGTCGGTGGTGCGCAGCACCTTGTCCACGTCGCCACCCGGCGGCAGATGGTATTGCAGCAGCAGGGCGGTGGGATCCCGGGTCTCGAAGGGCTCGCCCATCATGCCCAGGTAGCCGCCGATGCTGGTGGCCACCCTGTCCCGCTGGACCAGTCGCTGCACCAGGCGGGAGGCGTCGCCGTCGGTCAACACCTCGGCGAGCACCACATAGGGCAGGTAGCCCGCGAAGTCGGTGACCGGGTCCGGGACCCGCCAGCCGCTGGCCACCGCGGGCAGCGGGGCGAGCCGGTCCACATAGGACGATCGCCGCTCGCTGGTCAGGTCCGGCTCGGCGAAGGCCGGACGCTGCGGCGCCGGGCGGGCCGGCACGTCGCCGAAGTGCGCCTCCACCAGCCGGGTCGCCCCGGCGATGTCGATGTCCCCGCCGATGGTCAGCACCGCGTTGCCGGCCGCGTAGTAGCGCTCGAAGAAGCTCTCCGCGTCCGCGACGGTGGCCGACTCCAGGTCGACGAACGACCCGTACCCGTCGTGGGCGTTGGGGAACGTGTCGAACATGACCGGCGGCAGCTTCAGCCAGGGAAAGCCGCCGTAGGGCCGGTTGAGCACGTTGACCCGGATCTCCTCCTTGACCACGTCGACCTGGTTGCGGAGGTTTTCCTCGGTCAACCGGGGACCGCGCATCCGGTCCGCCTCCAGGAACAGCGTGCGCTCCAGGGCGTTGGCCGGCAGGGTCTCGAAGTAGTCGGTGTAGTCCAGGTGGGTGGAGCCGTTGAACGTGCCACCCGAGCCCTGCACGTAACGGAAGTGGGCCAGCTTCTCCAGGTTGGCCGAGCCCTGGAACATCAGATGCTCGAAGAGGTGGGCGAACCCGGTGCGCCCCTCCGGTTCGGAGCGGATCCCGACGTCGTAGACCACGGCGACCCCGATCACCGGAGCCGAGCGGTCCGGGGCGAGGACCACCCGCAGCCCGTTCGGCAGGGTGAACCGCTCAACTGGATAGCTGGTGGCAGGAATGTCGACGGCGACGCTGCGAGGAGACACGCCTGCGACCTTAACGCGTGCCGCCGACACCGACGACGCGCGGACCCTTGCGACAACCCGTCAGGTTGGCCGGACCGAGTCGAGCACCTGGTCCACGACCGGGTCGAACTTGCTCACCGTGTTCGGGATGGAGATGTAGAGCACGGCCGCGTTCGGCCGGCCCACATTGATCAGCGCGAGTCCGACCAGTTCACTGTTGGCGGTCAGGCCGTCCGCGTGGAAGTGCAGCCGGAACTCGCTCAGGTAGGCCGGCCGGCCGCCGAGCGTGGTCAGGCCGTCCTTGATCCGCTCCAGCGTGTTCGGCTGCGGGTAGTACTCGGCCCGCACGTCCGCCGCCACCTGCCGGCCCACGCACTCCAGGTCGAGCGTCACCGCGTCGTTGTCGGCGGCCGGCACCGCGGCCGACAGGATCGACGCGTGGTAGGGCCCGCCGCTGTAGTTCTCGGTGATGAAGTGCTGGCCGACCTTGTACGGCACCTCGAGCGTCCCGGCCCGCCACACGTCGTTCCAGGGCACCCACGGCGGGCCGTACGCCTTGTAGGAAATCCCGGCCTCCTTGTCGACCGTGCGCGCCCCGGTGGCCGGCGGCGGCGCGCTCGGCGCCTGGGTCGGCGCGGCGCTCGGCGAGGCGGTCGGCGCCGGGCAGGCCTGGGCCAGCGGCGGCCGCACGTCGGTCGGCGCCGACTCCCGGCTGCGGAACGGGTTGGTGTCGCCGGAGAACGCGAGCACCAGGATGATCGTCAGACCGATCGCCACGATCCCGCCCGCGATGCCGGCGAAGACCTGCATCTGGCGCCGGCGGCGCACTGGGCCGTCCGGCCGGGGAGGCTCCGGCGGGGCCGGTGGCGGAGCCACGGGGGGCGCGCCCGGCGCCGTCACCATGCCCGACGCGAACCGGTCGCCGGGGCGCTGCCAGGCGAACGGCTCCGGGATCGGCTCAGACATGAATCCCAGTGAACACCACCGGGACGGCCTGCGCGTCACGGCGTCAGGCCGGCGCCCCCGTCCTGCCGGTCGCCGACGAGGCGGACCACCTGGTCGCCGACCGTGGTGACCTCGGCCGCGCCGGGCGGCGTCGCCGGATACCACGGCGCGAAGACCACCAGCAGCACCACGGCCAGGCCCGCGCAGGCCACGGCGAGCACGAACGCCAGCTCACGACGGGCGGGCGTGCTGCGCATACGGGTCCTCCCGGGACGGCGAACAAGAGCGTCACAGACTAAGACGCAACCGGAGCCCCGCTGGTTGCACCCGATCCAGCCGATCTTCAGGCCGGTCGGCTACCGTCTTTTCATGGAACTCGTGTATCCCCCGGTCATCGCCTTCGCCAAGACGATGTTCCGCGCGCTCGACCTGCGCATCGAGGTCGACGGCGCCGAGCACATCCCGCGGGAGGGTGGCGCGGTGCTGGCGAGTAACCACGTGAGCTACCTCGACTTCATCTTCTGCGGCCTGGCCGCTCAGCCGGCCAAGCGGCTGGTCCGCTTCATGGCCAAGAAGTCGGTCTTCGAGCACAAGATCAGCGGCCCGCTGATGCGCGGCATGCGGCACATCCCGGTCGATCGCGATGCGGGCGCCGGGTCGTTCCGCGCGGCCACCAACGCGCTCAAGGCCGGCGAGGTGGTCGGTGTCTTCCCCGAGGCGACGATCAGCGAGTCGTTCACGGTGAAGGAAATGAAGTCGGGCGCGGCGCGCCTCGCCCGTACGGCGAAGGTGCCGTTGATCCCGATGGTGGTCTGGGGCCCGCACCGGTTGTGGACCAAGGGGCACAAGAAGGAGCTGAGCAAGCGCCACGTGCCCGTGCTGATCAAGGTGGGGCAGGCGATCGAGCTGCCGAAGGGCGTCTCACCCGACGCGCTCACCGCGACGTTGAAGGAGCGCCTCTCCAGTCTGCTGGACGCGGTGCAGCGGGCGTACCCGGAAAAGCCCGCCGGCCCCGATGACCGCTGGTGGCTTCCCGCCCACCTGGGCGGCACGGCGCCGCTGCCGGAGGCAGCAGCCGTCTAACAAACTGCGGCCGGAGGCAGCAGCCGTCTAGCAAACTGCGGCTGGAGGCAGCAGCCGTCTAGCAAACTGTTGCTGGAGGCAGCGGCCGTCCAACGAAGGCGGACGCCGGTAAAGGCAGCGGCGCCGCACCCGGCGAGCGGGTTGCGGCGCCGCCGTGTAGAGACCTGACCCTTTGCCAGATCAGAGGGCGCGGATGTTCGCGGCCTGCGGGCCCTTCTGGCCCTGGGTGACCTCGAACTCGACCCGCTGGTTCTCCTCCAGGCTGCGGTAGCCCGACATCTGGATTGCGGAGAAGTGGGCGAAAACGTCAGCACCACCATCGTCGGGGGTGATGAACCCGAAGCCCTTGTCCGCGTTGAACCACTTCACAACGCCGGTAACCATGATCGTCTCCTCGACGGTCGATCGCTCCCGGCCATTATGGACGGGAGCGAGGTGGTAAGACCCGGATTCCCCGAGTCTCGTGTCGCCGTACTGATCGCCCGAACCGGAGAAACCCGGGTTACGACAAAGAGCGCCTGGGGCAGACTTCCCCACAGGCGCTCCTGAGTACTTGGGAACCAAACGAACAACGGTCGGAGCGTAGCACGGGTTAGGGGTAACAGCGATGATCGGCGTACAACTGGCACAACAGCTCAGGGAAGCGGGGCTGACCTGGAAGCCCGCGCTCGGCGACCGCTTCGCCATCCCCGACCGCGACCTGGACGATGAGGTCTTCGTGCTGAGCAACATGACCATCCAGGTGCACACGGTGCCCGAGGGGCGGGTGATCGGCTTCAACGGCACCACCGAGTGGGCACTGGACGACGTGGAGCTCGAGGAGGCCATCTGGCTGCCGCGCGAGGACCAGCTGCGGGAACTGCTGGGCGGAACCTTCCGCGGCCTCCGCCGCGATGCCGCGGGCTTCGAGGTGACCATCGACCTGCTGGGCGAGCAGCGGCGCTTCGAGGGCGGCTCCGCCGAGGAGGCGTACGCGGGGGCGCTGGTGCCCCTCCTCGCCGCGGCCGGGGTCGGCTAGACGACACAGCTAGGCGGCCGCCTCGGGCAGCTCCGCCACCAGGGCCGCCAGGGCATCCGCGTCCAGCAGGTCGGCCGGCCGAACGGTGACCTGCTCGCGCACGTAGTGGAAGCCGGCACGCACCCGGTTGACCGGCACGCCCGCCAGCGAGGCCCAGGCGATCCGGTACGCCGACAGCTGGACCGCGGCCGCCTCCGCCGCGGCGCCGGCCGGACGGCGGCCGGTCTTCCAGTCGATCACGTCGAAGCGGTTGGCCGACTCGGCGAAGACCGCGTCCATCCGGCCGCGCACCACCACGCCCGCCACCGACGTCGCAAACGGCACCTCCACCTCGATCGGGGTGCGGTCGGCCCACTCCCCGGTCAGGAACGCCTCCTGCAGGGCGGCCAGCTCCTCGTCGCCGGCCGCGTCGTCGTCCGCCGCGCCCGGCAGCTCGTCGATGTCGATCAGCCGCGCCGAGCCGAAGCGCTGCTCCAGCCAGGCGTGAAAGGCGGTGCCTCGGCGGGCGTACGGGGCGGGCCGCTGCGGCAGCGGGCGGCGCAGCGAGCGGGCCAGCGCCTGCGGATCTCGGCGCAGCACGACCAGCTGCGAGACCGACAGGTGGGCGGGCACCGCCACCTCGAGCGGGCCGTCCCGGCGGCCCCGCTCGTCCCGCTCGGCCAGCAGCATGTCGGCCTCCCGGCGCCAGCGCACGATGTCGGGGTCGCTCTCGTCGTCGGGTGTCGGCAGGCCCACCAGGTCGGCCGCGAACCCCGCCCGCGCGGCGATCTCCGGCTCGCGGGCGGCCAGGTCGGCGAACGCGGTGGCGGCCGAGGCGTCCGGATCGGCGATCATCCGGCGGATCAGGTCGGCCGCGGTGGCCATGGCCGGCCGGCGGCGGCCCAGCGGGTCGAACGGCCACTCCCGAGTCGCCACCTCGTCGCCGGACGGGTTCGTCGCCTCCGGGGCGGGTTCCGGCGCCCACACGTCGACCAGGCCCGAACCGGCCTCGCAGGTCGCCCGGATCTCGTCGAGGAAGACCGAAGGGCCGCGCGGCCGCTTCACGCCCTCGCCCCACCAGTAGCCCGAGCACAGCAGCAGCCGGCGGGGACGGGTCACCGCCACGTACGCAAGTCGTCGCTCTTCCCGCTCGTCGTGCTCCCGCCAGGACCGGCCGAAGGCCGAGAACGCGGCGAGCACCCCCTTCTGATCTTCCGCCGCCGAGAGGTCGAGCCGGGGCAGGCCCTCGGCGTCGCCACGCAGCGGGAACGGCAGCACGCCGATGCCCATCAGGTAGTGGTCGGTGCCGCGGACCAGGCCCGGCCAGACCCCCCGGCTCAGCCCGGCCACCGACACCACGTCCCACTCCAGGCCCTTGGCGGCGTGCGCGGTCAGGATCTGCACCGCGCCCTCCACCACGTCGACCTGGCCCGGCTCCAGACCTCGTTCCTCCTCCTCGGCGGCGGTCAGGAACGCCAGGAAACCGGCGAGCGTGCCGCCGTCGGTCTCGGCGGCATAGCGGGCCGCCACGCCACCCAGCGCGCCCAGGTGACCGCGGGCCAGGCCCCCGCGCGCGGCCGCGCCCCCGCCGCGGCCCCCCCCCCCCCCCCCCCCGGCGGGGGCGCGCCGGGGGG
>Ga0081540_1000739_pt1 | contig 30091 bp, 42 predicted proteins | sample TabmetS2T1R1_FD_71024 | JGI IMG/M metagenome (GOLD analysis project Ga0081540, IMG submission 71024) | Tabebuia heterophylla rhizosphere microbial communities from the University of Puerto Rico - S2T1R1 | ecosystem: Host-associated > Plants > Roots > Rhizosphere ...
CTTGATGCCGGCGGCGCGGGCAAAATACTCGCCGGTGATGTGGCTCGCGGTGCCGGCCCCGGCCGAGCCGAAATTGACCTTGTCGGGATTGGCCTTCGCATAGGCGATCAGTTCGGCCACGGTCTTCGCCGGAAACGACGGATTCACGACAAGCGAATTCGGCGCGTTGCCGATCATGCCGATCGGCGCAAAATCCTTGCGCGGATCGTAGCCGGGATTCTTGTAGAGCGAGGGACCGATCGCCAGCGTGCCGGTGTAACCCAGCAGCAGCGTGTAGCCATCGGGATCGCTCTTCGCGACCGCCTTGGTGCCGACGGTGCCGCCTGCGCCGGGGCGGTTGTCGACCACGACCTTCTCGGCGAGCAATTCGCTCATCTTGTCGGCGATGCCGCGGCCCACGATCGAGGTGCTGCCGCCCGGCGCGAACGGAATCACCAGCGTGATCGGGCGGGCTGGATAGGTTTCTGCGTGGGCGGCATCATGTGTGGCTGTCAGCGCGACAAATGCGATGGCTGCACAAGCCAGTAGCGTCCGAATAGGCATATTTGAGCGAACTCCCAGAGTGTTTTCTTCTTGGGAAGCATCGTTGCTGAAATGAGCTGCATACGCAACCCGACTTGCGACCAATCCGCCTGTTCCGTCATTGCGAGGAGCGAAGCGACGAAGCAATCCATCTATCCGCTTGTGGCGATGGATTGCTTCGCGGAGCCTGTCATCGGGCGCGCATTCGCGCGACCCGTTGGCTCGCAATGACGACTGGTTCGTTCCGACGCCCCGCAACCTACTTCCACGCAAATACCGGCTGCTCCAGCTCGGCCACGCGCGTCTCCCGTCCCGCCAGCACTTCGCTGAACTGATAGATCAGCGCCGCGGTCGGCGCATGGATGTGCTGGCCGGCATGGCGGAAGCGGATCACGCGCCTTGTGCTTTCGGGAATTGTCGTGAAGCTGAAGGCGTCGTCGCGTTCGATGTCGTCAAGCGCGATGCGGTGCACCGAGGCGACTTCCGCCGGATTTGGCAAGATCGTTGCACTCGTGCTCACCCACACCACGACCGGCGTGATCAGATAGCCTGACCGTGTCGGATAATCGTCGAGCAGGCCGAGCACATCACCCTGCCCCAGTTCGAGGCCAAGCTCCTCATGCAGTTCGCGCAGCGCAGCCTGCGCCTGAGTCTCGCCCTCATCACAACGCCCGCCGGGCAGTGCCCATTGGGCTGCGTGCGAGCGCAGGCTTGCGGCGCGGCGGGTGAGCAGGAACGTCGTCCCGCCGCCGGTCTCCGCTTTTGTCAGCGCAATGGCGACCGCCGCGCGTTTCAATTCGGGCTGCGCCTCACCGGAGGTTGCCCGCGTGAATGCCAGGCAGCGGTCTGCGATATTCCGCCTCGTGGTATCGTCAAATGAGCCGGCCATCCCGCTTGACTACAACACAAGTGCAGCCGATGAAATGACCGGAACCGCATGACAACCGCCACGAAACGGAACACCGCAGATGACGAGCAAGGCCGCGGACAAACTCAAATCCGACGGCTGGAAGATCGTCGAAACAACGGGGTTTTTGCATCTGATCGGCCCGCTATGGCAGCGGATCGCCGATGGCGAGCATGAATACGCGCTCCTTACCGAGGACAAGCACCACAACCGGCGTGGGCTGGTGCAGGGCGGCGTGATCATGACCTTTGCGGACCGCACCTGCGGCATGACTGCCCGCTACGTCTCAGGCAAGCCGACGCTGGCGACGGTGCAGCTCGATACGCACTTTGTCGAAGCCGGCAAGATCGGCGAGTTGTTGGTGTCGAAGCCGCACGTGGTGCGCTCCACCCGCAGCCTCATCTTCATCACGACAGAGGTGACCGTCGACAAACGCTGTATCGCGATGGCGAGCGGCGTGTTCAAGATATTGAAGAACGAGAGTTAGCTTGTAACACCGTCATTCCGGGGCGATGCGAAGCATCGAATCCGGAATCTCGAAATTCCGGGTTCGCATCTTCGATGCGCCCCGGAATGACGGCCCAGGATCGAGGAAACCACCCAATGCAATATCGTCAACTCGGCCGCAGCGGCCTGAAGATTTCGCCGATCTGTCTGGGCACCATGATGTTCGGCGGCCCCACCGACGAAGCGACGTCGTCGCGGATCGTGGCGAAAGCGCGCGAGGCCGGCATCAACTTCATCGACAGTGCGGATGCCTATAATGGCGGCCAGTCCGAGCAGGTGGTCGGCCGCGCCATTTCGAACAATCGCTCGAACTGGATACTCGCCACAAAACTCGCCAACCAGATCGGCGACGATCCCAATCGCGGCGGGCTGTCGCGACGCTGGGTGATGCAGGCGGCGGAGGAAAGCCTGCGGCGGCTCGGCACGGACTACATCGACATCTACTATCTGCACAAGGAGGACCACGCGACGCCGCTGGAAGAGACGGTGCGGGCGATGGGCGACCTGATGCGGCAGGGCAAGGTGCGCTATTTCGGTGTTTCGAATTACCGCGCCTGGCGCGTCGCCGAGATCTGCAACATCTGTGATCGCAACGGCATCGATCGCCCCATCGTCAGCCAGCCCTATTACAACGCGATGAACCGGATGCCGGAGGTCGAGCACTTCCCGGCCTGCGGCTATTACGGGCTTGGCATCGTGCCCTATAGCCCGCTGGCGCGCGGCGTGCTGACCGGCAAGTACAAGCCTGACGCCGCGCCGGACAAGGACACCCGCGCCGGCCGCGCCGACAAGCGCATGATGCAGACCGAATGGCGTCCGGAATCCCTGCAACTTGCGCAGGACATCAAGCAGCACGCCGAAGCGCGCGGCATCACCGCCGGACAGTTCGCGGTGTCATGGGTGCTCAACTCGTCGTTCGTGAGCGGAGTGATCGCGGGGCCGCGAACCGAGGCGCAATGGGACGAATACATGAAGGCGCTCGACTATCGCTTTACGGCCGAGGACGAGGCGCTGATCGACAAACTGGTTGTAAGCGGTCACCCGTCGACGCCCGGGTTCAACGATCCGGCGTATCCGATCGAGGGGCGGAAGGCTCGGACTGGGTAGCCTTGCCCGACAATGCCGTCATATCCGCCCTGTGATGGCGCGATCGCATTGCATAACCTCGGGCTGGAGCTTTTGTACTGGGATAGTAATCTTTATAGTCGAATCTTCCCGTTCACGCGGAGTCCATGCTGGTGAATGAGCACAGAGCAGCACCACGGCGGCGGCTGTTGAAGTCAGGCAAGATTTCGTTTGGAGGCGGCGCGGCGATCGATTGCACCATTCGCAATCTTTCCGAAACAGGCGCCGCGCTCGAGGTGATATCGCCGGTGGGCATTCCGGATCACTTCACGCTGGTCGTCGAAGCCGACCAGCGCCATCTGCCATGCCGCGTCGTCTGGCGGAAAGAGACGCGGATCGGGGTTCATTTCGATAGCTGACGGCGGCAACATCGCTCGCTATTCGTGTATTGGCGGGGCGCACCAACGTCATGGTTGAGAGTGGCGCCCGCCGCACACAGCGGTTCATCACAAATTGCAGCGGGCCGGCCTCACAGCTTTTGGCCGGTCCCGCTCGAAGGTGATCACCGCCGCAGCCTCAACGCTCAGTGCCTGGATTCGAGACTGACGATAACGCCGGTCGGCTCGGGCTCGTGCGGCGACAGTTTCGTCAGGGTCTCGTCGCTCCAATAGGCAAGGTTCACGATCCTGCCGGTTCGCGCATCTTCCGCCTCGGACGGCTCGGTCGGCTCCAGCACGTTGAGCCCATCGCTATCGAGGAAGAACGTATGGTCTCCGAACAGGCTGCTCAGTTCCGGGACCACCGGGTGATCGTCGGGAAGGGCCTGGGCGTCGAATTGCTTCAGGGTGCGTTCCACCTGTGCAGCGTTCAGTTTCATGAACAACTCCTTCTGGCTCTTTCGGTTGGTCGAGGACCGCGTGAGAGTCGGTCCGCACGCGGCTGCTTCCCTGCGGAGGATACAAAGTCGTCAAGAGTGTCCTGATCGCTCGTCCCCACCAGCTCTCGTGCTGGCTCGCAAGTGCTCTTTCATTCCTCACGGCTGTGGGCGAATTGAACCCGAGACGTTCACGTCCCGTTGTGCCGTTTTCCACGCGGCAACGAAATCCGGTTCGCAATGTTCCGCAGAAAGCACGTTGAAATCTTGCCGCACCGAAACGGAACCCTATTCCCGCTTTTCCGTTGATGTACTTGCGCGAAGAAAAGTGCCGCTGCACGGATGGAGTGCATGCATGGACGATTCGTATCCCCACCGGAACAAACGTCTCGTCATCTGGCTGGTGGCCTTTGGCTGCGTCTGCCTGCTGACCGTTGGCGCCGTGCTGACCGCCACTCGCCAGCAGCTTTCCCAGCAGCTTTCTTGGACCGAGGGAACGCCGCCCAACGGCACCACCGGATCGGCGCAGCCCGGCACGATCGGCCTGGCACGCCCGCATCCGCCGTTACCGGCGCGATGAGCAAACGGCGGCCAGCAGACGGAACGACGTCCCGGCTCACCTCGTGTCGGGAATCGGATGCCGCCGCGCCAGTTCGTCGAGCGGCAGATGCGCTTCCGCATCGGACAGCGCGAAACGGACGATGACGTCTTCGCGGCCGACCTGCCCCCAAAGCCCTTCTGACGACCATTTCTGCGGCGCAGGCCCGCGCAAGCCTTCGACCCACACAAAGTACCATTCGGTCATGGACGTCTCCTGGCGCCTCATGAAAACGGGGCGCCTGAGCAAGATATGCCGAATGCCGCGGGTTTGAAGGCTCGGTGGCGTGCGCGCGACCGACGGCCTCGCCGCTTCCGCTACAGCAGCACGCGCTGGTCGCGGTAGGTCTTGCCGCCGCGCGAGCGCGTAACCGTGCTGCCGCGCGCTTCGATGACCGGCAGCGCAGCCAGCGCGTTCACCACGTGATGCATGGTAGGCAGATCCGACCAATCCGCCTTGTGGAAGCGCACGGCGCCTGCACCGGTCTGGCGTTGCTCGACATGGTTGTCCGGATCGGCGAACGGCGTCAGCGTGACCTGGCACAGATCGCTCTCGCCCCAGGCGCCAGTGCGCGGCGTGTATTTCAGCATCAACGTTCCGTCCGAAGCGGCGGCCTGGCGGACCGGGTCTGTGTCGCGCAGCTGCGAAACCTCGAGCTCGAGAAAGCGGAATCCCATCCAGCCCGCCGTGCAGATCTGGGTCCCGTTCCAGCGGCGCGGCTCCGCGATCTCGGCATACAGCTTGGGATGCCCGATCTCGTCACGTCCGGTGATGATAGGATCAGCGAGGTTCTCCCAGACGACGGCGAGAAACCTGCCCGTGGCGCGGTCGCGCTGACCGGTGAACGTCGCCGGCCAGCTCACCCAGATCATCGTGTAGCCCCGTCCGGCCAGCCAGTCGATGTCGGTCATGTGGTGAAATTCGACCGTGACCACCGGCTCGCCGGCGAGGGCGAAGCCGTCAGGCAGATGCCGTTCCAGCGCCGCGGGATCGGTCAGAAAGCTCGCCGCGACGGAGAGGCGCCGTGGGCTGCCCTTCGGGTCGCGCGCAACGCCGTCAGGCATTTGGCGCGGTCCCGGCGCCGGGCCGAAATGGGTGGGCATCCGGTAGATCCGGCCGGCCTCGAAACGGTAGCTCATGCTTCGCCTCCCTGCAGCCGCGCACCGGGCGGACGCGCGCGCCATGGTGGGGCGTTCACCTCATTGACGAAATGAGCTATCGACCCCAGTTAGTTTTTAACACGATGTCCAAAACCACATTCTTGACGCCGTGTCAAATACTTTGGCCGGGAGGCCCGTGAAGTTGCAGAGGAGGGAAATGTGAGACCGCGGGAGTTTGACCATGACGACGTCTTGCGCATCGCGTTCGACCAATTCTGGCGCAAGGGGGTGCGAGGAACGTCGCTCTCGGACATCGCGCGCGACGCGGGCGTGCAGCGCGGCAGCCTCTACAATGCCTTTGGCAGCAAGGAAGCGCTGTTTCTAACCGCCTATGAGCGCTACGCGAGCAATTACCTGGTCTCGCTGCAAAAGGCGCTCGGCACCGGGACCTTGCGCGAGCGCCTCATCGCCTATTTCGATTCCGCCATCAAGAACTTCCGCTCCGGCTCGCCGCCCCGCGGATGCCCCACCACGCGGGGACTGATGGAGCTGACATCGGTCGAAGGCGACGGGCTGGATGAGAACGCGCGTCGGGCCTTTGCGGACCTCGTTGTGCGCATCACCGCACTGATCGAGAAGACCTTGTCCGAAGGCGCTGCGCGCGGCGAGTTCGACGGAGACCCCGCCATCGCGGCGCTGCACCTTGCCACCGTGACGCGCGGACTGGCCGTGCTCGAACGCGCCCTCGGCGATGAGGCCGAGCTTCGCAAGATTGCCGCGCATACCGTCGATCTCGTGCTGGGCGAGAAGAGCAGCTAAGCAAAGCTTGCACCTGTGCGTTTCATGCAACGCTGCAGGCAAACATCACGACGTGGGAGGGTTCGCCTTGAACCCGTTCCGGCTCCTCGACGACAAACTGCGAATGATCGCATGGGGAGTGCCGTCATGAATTCGCCAGAGCCAGCCGTCCGACGGGCGCCGAACAGCACCGCTTCCCGCCGCCTCGCCGTGGCGGTGATCCTGAGCCTGCTGGTCTTCGCCATGCTGTGGATCACGGTGTTCGGCATGATCACGTCGCTTTTGATCGGCGCCGGTTGTTGCATCGTGATCGTTGCAGCAAGCTCGGTCTCGGATCTCGTCGATGCGCTGCTCGATGCCCTCACGTCAGTCGTCTTCGGCGTGCTGGCTGTGATTGCGGCGATCTTCGGGGCGATTTTCAGCCTGTTCGGGTTTTAGTCCGGCCGGCCACGTCGCTTCGCCCTTCACCAGCGTCATCGTTGGATTTCAGCTGTCAAACAGCGAAAGGGTGCGCGCACGCATTCTCGCGGCGGACAGCGGCCGAGCTTTGCGCCGGCGTACAGCGGCAACGGACTGGAAAATCGACGACTTTCAGCCAATGGTTGTATTTCTGTCATACTCGACTCTTTGATTGATCGTCGCCGACTTGCACTGTAACAACCGCGGAATGGGGATCAGTTCCGATTTAATTATGCTCGCGCCATGCGTCATCAGCAAAATATTCGGGCCGAAAACCTGCTGTCGGGGATCGCGATCGTGCGGGCCTCCTACATCGTTTTCGAGTTGCTGACTTGGCGGGAATAAAACAGATGACAAACAAGAACACAGGAAGAGCGCGGCCAAAGGCCCCTTCCCGCCAGATAAATCCCGCGCAGTTCGATGCCTACCGCCTTCTCATCCTGACCGAGCAAATACCGCAGGAGAGCGTCTCGAAACTTTTGGAAGAGAACCCGGAGTTCAAGGCGTGGTACTTGAAGCGAAAGGATAAATAATCTGCATAATCTTGTTGCGGATAATTGTCGGCTGCACACTTTGTGCGCAGTGCTAGCTCCCTGGCCATGGTCGACAACGACGATTGCGAATTTAGGACCAGCAAGTGGCCCTCATGAGCGACGTGTCCGCCGTAGCACGACGACAAGGCGGAAGCGATATGCGGTATGGGCAACGACAAAACCCGGATGTCGCTCTCGCTCATCCGGGCTAAGCGCTCTGTTAGAGAGCGACAGCCGCATCAAGCGCCGCGCTAATCTATGGCGCCGTCAACGATGATCAAATTGCCAATCGAGCTGCTGTGTCGAAGTCCGATGATCTTTTGATATGCGTCCGACTTGTACCAGCCTTGCGCGGCGGCGCGCGACGGGAATTCGATAATTACGAGTCGTGGATGGGGCCATTCACCTTCGAGGATCGTGAGGCCGCCGCCGCGCGTTACGAACCGCCCGCCGAACGCTTCCAGCGTCGCGGGGACCTCTCTCCTGTACGCCGCAAACCCGGCGTCGTCCTTGATGGTCTCGGCAGCAACAACGAATGCCTTCATATGAAACTCCGTTTCGGCCGGCTTCCGAACATCATGCCATCACTGTGTCTGCCCCGCACGGCCTTTCAGGATGGCAGCCAGCGGATTGAGCTTCGGCGGCTCGATAAGTTTCAAGGTGTTGGTGTCGTGATGGTTGAACGGGTGGTCCTGCCCTTTCACCATTAATTCGGTTTCGATCAGATAGGTCCAGCTCCCGTCGGCGTTGAAGGTGATGCCGCAACGGTAGCTGTCGGTGCGGAAGGCTTGCTCCAGAAAGTCGGTCGAGCAGATTCCGTAGCGCGTGTCGCCGCGCTTCGCGGTGACGAAAATCTTCCTGTCATCCGGCTTGGCCTGTCCCGATGCGAGCAGGACCTGGCCACGCGGGATCGCCACGGTTTGCAGGATCAGGCCGGTTGCGGGCTCCCACAGCCAGTAGCCGACCTGATCGTGGAAGGTGATGTCTTCCTCGGGCGTGTTGATGTGGATGTGATAGCGCAACCCGTAAAACAGCTGCGGACCATTGGCCTGCGGATCGATCGGGTCCATCCGGATGTGCTCGCGAAACACCCGCCGCTCCGGGCCCTCGGCCTTGGGATTGACATCGACGCCCTTGTCGGCCTGCCACACCCCTGCGAGATGCCGGAGCGGACCGAGATTGGCGAGGGCGTCCGCAGAGACGTCGTCCGGCTCGGTGAAGATGTCGGCGGGGACTGGCAACATAGAGAAACCTCGCTGGGGAGCCATTGCTCACCCTCGCTGCAGAATAGAGCAATCGCTGCCGTGGCGTAAGCACTTAAGCCTTGCTGGATTTGGCCCCGACGACAGGCTAGGATCAGCACGGCCCGCGGCCTTTCCCAGGGAGGTTCGACGATGATACGGCAGCTTCTTTTCGCGATCACCCTCATTGGCGCCGCGGCGCTGCTCAACTCACCTGGAGAAGCACAGGTCTGGCGATGTGAAGACAGAGCCGCGAATTGCCTGGGCCGATGTATCGACAGGATGGGAGGGGCCGGCGACTGGCTGGGCCATCCGAGCAAATGTTTGCGCTGCGACCGGCGGTTGATCCAATGTGTGCGCAATGCGAACTTGCGGCGGTACGGTTCGTACTGATCTCGACGGCATGGGCGGCCGGCGATCATAGCGAAACTATTAAAAAGGAACACAACGGGACGCTATCTCGTTTGCCCGTCATGAATGAGACGCTGGCAACGCTTGTCGCAGATTCCTTTCAGATTGCCTGGGACTACCTCGAGGCAACCGGTGAGCTCGGCCGCCCGGACATCGCGGCCAACCACCTGCTGGATACGATCGAAGCGATGATCAGGTGCGGGGAGCGGCGGCGCTTGCTGCTCTCGAATAATGCCATCAACGCCTACCAGCGCTTCAGGGCGGAGCAACTGACATCCCTGGCCTCGTAAGAGAGCTCGGGAACTTTAGTTGCCCTGGCGCGTTGACATGTTATGCATCCTTTTGAAGAACGTGAAAAACCCCCGACTTCAGCCGAAGAGCGTGCAGCCAAGGCGGAGAAGCGCCGCCTGGATGCCGAGCAGGCGATTCGCGAACGCAAACAGGCTGACGAGGCCTTTCGCGCCAATTTCGAGCGATTGAAAGCCGAACGCCTCGCTCGCGAGGCGTCGAATTCATAGCGCGTTGCTGCTTCCCGGCAGGATAGCTCGCAGCCTTTCAACGTAACGGCGAGGAACGGACTCACGCGCGGTCTTCACCCTCGCGACGCAGCCTGAAACGCGGACTGGCGGCATCGTCATAACCGCCTCGGCTGCTGTAGAACATCAGCGCCATCAAGCCGCATCCGAGAACTTCGCCGCGGCGCCACCGGTTGACCCGGTAGCGCCGATGACGAGGCTCTTGGTGCATCGATGCTCGCGCCGTTCACTTGCCCTGGATCAGCAAGCCCAATGGGGCGAGCGGCCCGACCGGCATGAACTCGTATTGCAGGTGCCCCTCGGTCACGAGCGGCAGTGCTTCAATCGTCTCCTTCGCCTGTTCGACCGACTCGACGTTCATGAGGAAAACCACGCCGGGCTTGTCCTGGCGGTAAAAGAACTGCTCGATCTTGCCGTCGAGATAGAGCTTGAGCGTCGCAGGCACTTCCTTCGGCATGATCTGCTGCCGGTTTTCCGGCGTGAGCGGCTTGATGCCGTTTCCGATGGCGATGACTTTCATGTCTGTTCTCCATTTGACAATTGGGCGGCGGGGCGAGACCGGTTTGATGTAGAGGCGGAAACGACATTTTTAGTATCATTTACGCCTTGGCGACCTCATGCAGATATCCTGAAATATCTTGCCTGTTCAGATGATTAGGCGCATATTTCGGATGTCTTCATGCCGCTCCGCGATCGCCGATGTCCGAGGAATTACCTTGAAATCCGCGAAGGCGGTATTGTCGTAAACGACAACTTTAAAGCCATTCACGCCATGCGCATTCTGATCCTCGCCCTCGAAGGCTTCTGGGACACCGGGCTTATGGTGACGCTCGATGCATTCAAGCTCGCCAACGGTTTCTCGGCAGCCCAGGGCGGGTCGCTGCATTTCGACGTTTCGATTGTCGGCGTGCGGAAGAAGGTCCGGTCGGGCCAGGGATTTGCGTTCCCCGTTCAACCCGTTACGCCGGATATCAAGCCGGACTGGGTGATCGTGCCGGCCTTGAGCACGGGACGATCAGAACAACTGCTGGAGGCGCTCGAACGGCGCGACGTCAGGCAGGCGGTGGAGCAACTGCGTGCATGGTACGCGGGCGGCGCGCGCATCGCCGCGTCTTGCATCGGCACGTTTCTTCTGGCGGAGACAGGGCTGCTCGACGGCGGCGAGGCAACCACCACCTGGTGGCTGTCGCCGCTGTTCCGGCAACGCTATCCGAATGTCCGGCTCGACGAGACGCGCATGCTCGTGACATCGGACCGCGTCGTCACCGCGGGCGCCGCGATGGGGCATCTTGATCTTGCGCTCTGGTTCATACGCCAGGCGAGCCCGGAGCTCGCCAGCGTCGTTTCGCGCTATCTGCTTGCGGACCTGCGCTCCTCGCAGGCGCCCTACGTGATCCCCAATCATCTCGCGCAGGCCGACCCGCTCATTCAGCGCTTCGAACGATGGGCGCGCGATCATCTCCGGGAAGGCTTCTCGCTGCAGCAAGCCGCCGGCGCGCTCGCCACCAGCCCGCGCACCCTGCAGCGCCGCTGCGAAGCCGTGCTCGGCAAGTCGCCGCTTTCCTACTTCCAGGACCTCCGCGTCGAACGCGCGCAATCGCTGCTGCACGGCAGCGGCCTCGACGTCGAGGCCATCGCCGCCGAGGTCGGTTACGAAGACGGCGCGACGCTGCGAACGCTGTTGCGCGAGCGTCTGGGACGCGGCGTGCGAGAGCTGCGCGCCAATTTGCGGTGATACACGTCAATGGAATCAAATCAGTCGCTCGCATGAGCGACGCGATACGCAGGGATGGGCCCGACCGAGACCAGGTTGTTGCTTCGGTCGTCCGGCTAAGGTCGCTGCTTTCCCCTAAGCGCCCCTGCCATCCTGCTTCCCAATCACGCAGCGCCATGCCGCCAGGCGCTCGGCCGGATGCTGATTCATCCACTCGGCAAGCTGCGGCGCTCCCGTCAGGCAGGAGTGCATCGAGACAGGGGCGAAATCCGATGTCGTAACGGTCTGCTCGTGGCAATTTGTCGGGGACGAAAGACTGCAAAGCACAGCGATGACCTTAATCACGACGCGAGCCCTCCGTCGCCGCGATGGATATGGGCACCGCTGACCGATCGACTTGTCGGCGCCACATCCTGCCGCTCCCCGCTCGGATCAGCCGACGGGAAGATGCTGTCATATCTCGCGCGGGCTTCCCAAACCAGGCGCGCTCGCTCGCGCTCGGCTTTCGGGACAAATTGAATAACTTCGCCCATGTTCACTCCGGTCTCTCGGAAACGATTCCGCGATTAAATGATGATGATCATTCCATAGCCATCTAAGCGTTCAGCCTCAACTTTGAAGCCGGGCTGGAGGTAACGAAGGAATAAAAAGCACGTGATGGATGCCGGCACCCCAACACCACCAGCGCCGGCTGGTAACAGAAGCCGCCGCGGCGATAGAGCCGACAAGCCGCTCATGGGGCTATGCGTTCCGTTGGCTGTTCTTCGCTTAATCGGGCAATTACAAGCGATCAACGTCAATCATCGGTCGCGCTGCCCGAGCTGCGAGATGACCGGCCAATAACAAAAAGGGTGGAATCTCATGAATCGGAAGGTCGGCGCGTTGGTTGCAGCAGCAGTGGGATTCGCGGCTTGCGGATCGGCCTGGGCGGGATGGCCGGACGACAAGCCGATCGAAGTCGTCATCGGCTTTGCACCCGGCGGTGCGACCGACGTCATGGCACGCAAGCTGTTGCCGTTCGTCGAGCAGCGCCTGGGCGGCAAGGCCAAGTTTGTTGTGCTGAACAAGCCTGGCGCCGGCGGCGAGATCGCGTTTGCGGCTATCCAGCGCGCGGCGCCGGATGCCTATGCGATCGGCGTGGTCAACGTGCCCGGCTATAACTTCATCCCGATGACGCGAAAGACCCAGTACAGCATGGATGAAATCCGCCTGATCGCGCGCGTAGTCGACGACCCCAGCGTCATCGTGGTGACCGCGGACAGCAAATACGGGACGCTGGCCGACGTTCTGGCGGCGCTGCGCAGCAAGCCGGGTTCGGTGACGTTCGGTCATAATGGTGCGGGCACCAACGGCCATCTGGCGATCCGCATGCTGGCGGGCGCCGCCAAGGTGGAGCCCAACGAAATCTCTTACCGCGGCACCGCCGTGCAGCGGACCGATCTTTTGGGCGGCCATCTCGATGTCGGCCTGGTCAGCGTCAGCGAAGTCCCTGAACTGCACGGCGGCGGCAAGGGACCGCTTCGCGCGATCGCCATCCTGGCCAAGCAACGCGCGCCGTCCCTCCCCGACGTTCCGACCGCAGAGGAAATGGGCATCCCGGTCACGATGACCGCCGAACGCGGCTTCGCCGTAGCGAAGGCTGTGCCGGACGACGTCGCCAAGAAGCTCGAAGCCGCCATTGCGGACGGCCTGCGCGATCCCGAATACATCAAGGCCTCGCCCGGCGACGCCGCGGTTCTGTCGTTCATGCCCGGCTCCGAATGGCAGAAGCGGCTGGACGACATGAACAAGGCTTTGCAGCCGTTCGCGGAAGAGATGAAGGCGCAGGAGCAGAAGTGAGGATCTGCCACGTCGGGCGCGACTTGCTTGGCGACGGCGTAACTCCGAACTCGGCTCAGTGCGCCTGCCCGAATCCCAAGCCCGCGGCAGGCGGCCTCGTACTTTCGTAACCCCACCAGGTCCCGGTACCATGTGACCGCGCGACACGCAGCGACGTCAACTATGCTTGCCCGAGATCGGGGGTGTGGAAACGATCATGATCAAGAACGGGCTCTATTCGTTGAATGCCATTGCCCGCGGCGGCGTGGCCGGCGACGTTGCTGGTGTCCTGATATTGCGTGACGGCCAGGTGCATGGCGGCGACGCCTACGTCTTCTACACGGGAAACTACGAGTGCTCCGCCGGAAACTGGCAGGGCAAGATGACGAGCCAGGAACACACCCCGACCGGCCGGCCGATGGCGGCCCGCGTCCAGCACATCGGATTTTTCGGCACCTACAACGACGCCGGCGCCAAGGTCGATGCGATGGCTCTCGTCGGCGAGCAAAGCATTCGCTACGACGCAACGCTGCAGTTGCTGGTAGCTGATTGAGCTGGCGCGAGCCAAAACCTGGATATCGCTGCGTTCATCACTTTCGGGCGATATACCGCCGCTGCGCGTGATTACGACCGCGCTTCCTGGCCACGAAAGTACATGTAAGCGCCGACCGTGAGATAGTTGGTCATGACCGCGATGACATTCCACATGATGATGTTCGTTGAGCCGATCAGGACGCCGTAAATCACCCAGAGAATTTGAAACGTGCCCGTGATGGCAGCCATCCTCGGGTTCATGCCGACGCTGGAGCGCCGTTTCAGCATAGCAATGAGGTCAGGCAGAGCGGCGAACGTCGTCCCGGATCCCGCCACGAAGCCGATGATTTGCGCAATCTCCATCGTCCTCCTCCTCTCGATGCCAACCAGCAAGAAGCCCGCATGAGCCAACGGGTCGCGCGAACGCGCGCCCGATGACAGGCTCCGCGATATGCGGGGATCGACACGACCGAAACCCGCATGGCGACCCAGGCAAAGATGCGATCAAGGTCGTCGCTGGCAGCCGGCTCGAAGGTAACCTTCATGCTCACGACGAGCAGAAGCGCTTGAAAACTTCCTCGGCGGGGATCGGTTGCGGGCGCGGCCTGGCAAGCCGCCGTCGGACCTCCGCGGCTTGCTCGTCGGTCAGCCGCAGCGCGCTGTTATCTTGCTGCTCCATCAACTCGACCATATGCGCGACATCCGCCTGCCGCTCCGGCGGCCAGGTCAGTACGCGATCGAGGATTTCCTTCAGCTCGGCTTTAATCATGCTGAAGATAATATCGCTTCCGCCCTCTGCCCCACAGCCGGCCAAGGTGAGAGCCGCGCTGATGGTGCCCAGGGGCGGCATCTAATTCCGATATCGCAATCCATCATCTAGTCTCAAGTTCAATCGCGCATTGTCGCTGTCGTTGATTCCAAAAGAAAATTGGACATCAGCACGGATCACTGATTGTCACCATCTCTCTGACGCTGTTTCGTCAAGAGTCGGCGGAAACGATTCGAGTCGGATTGAACAGAAGGCGGACGCGGGTGAGATCGAGCACAGTGAAGCGAGACAGGGCCTGCGAGGCATGCGGAATGGGCATTTCAATGGCTCCGGGACGCTGAGGGCGCTCTTGTGATTGGCCAATCCAAGAGAATTTCAGCGGGAAATTCAATGCCCCTATTCAACCGTTCGCGGGACAAACAGCTCGGGCTTGGGAGCCGGATCAATATAAACTGTGATGCCCCGGCGGCCCAGCATGATCGCGTGCTCGATAAAGGGTTTGGCATCCGTGGCAAATATCTTCAGGTTAGATATCTTCGCGTCGACACAAATGTCAGGACCGAAATAGCGTCGTATCCGCAGCGGCCTGATATCACCGGTCCGCCGCCTGTATTCGTGCTCGCCCGTCTCGCCACTAGTCCGCTTCCAGCGATATTTGATCGTGCCGTCGAAGACCTGCCGGAAGAAGGGTATCTCATCGTAGAGAACACATTCCACGGCGTGGAGCGGCGTCATGTACTCGAATCCCGCACCCAGCCCGAGGATTCGCGTATCGAGCTCGGTCAGCCGCAGGAACGGGCTATTCTTGCCCCAGGGCATGTCGGTGAGGTGATGGTCCCTGATCAGGAAGTCCGCGTTGGGGCCGGCCGCGCAGACCGATGAGCTGAGGTGAATGCTTCTCAGCACATCGCTCTGCCGGCGGAAGATCTCGCAGAGCATCCCGGTGTAGACGGGAGCCTTGTCGACGAGGAAGACCTTGGTCGGATCATGCCTGATCGGGAATGCCGGCATGCCGAGCGTCCCCTCGGGTCCCAAGAGATCGCGCAACAACTCGATCATTTCGCTCGGCTTGAGCGGGATGTTGTAGAATTCGTTCCAGGAGGAGTGAACCCAGAGGGTTCGTCCGCGCCTTACACCCAGATCGATCAAGAGCTGCCGAAGCTGGGCGATCGCGACAGGCCGCCGATAGATCTTCTTCGACAATCGCAATTTCTTTTTTCGCACGAATCCGCGCAAATCGTCCTGCCCCAGAACCTTAAGGGCGAGGTGTTTGACTACACGGCGGACAAGACGCTGCATGATCAGGATGTTGTGGGCATCGGCTTCATGGCACTGGTGCCGCAACTCATAGACAACGGGGCACAGGTCGTCCATGGCAGTTTCCGAGCCGGCCGACGCTCGCTAAAGCGCGATGGCTTTAGGTCGAAGCGCCATCTCGCTGACTCAGTGGAACTAGCCGCCCTTGGTTCCGATGGCGGAGCTTGCGCAGTCGCGTGAGAGTGCGCGCTCCACGTTGTCGAAGGCGGATTTGACACAAATCGCAACCGCGGGTTCGATCCGACCGGACTCGAAGCGCCCCGACAGTCCGAATAGCGGCTGAAAGCCCACAACCTCATAGCCGCCCTCTCGAACCTGGGCCGCGGTCGGAAGATAGCCGTACACCGCGCCGAGATAGCCCGTGTAGAGACGAATCCGGCCAAGTGCGCGCGGCACGACCGAATCGAGGATGCCCTGCCATTCAACGGTGACCTCGGCCGACAGGGCCACGATCTCGACTGTGTCGCCGATCTCGACGACGCGAGCAGTCAGCACCTTGTCGGGAATGGAGCCCGTAAAGAAGCGGTCAATCGGAAGGCTGGCCGAGCCGGCGCTGAGGCTGTCGGGCGAGGAAATATTGACGGGACTGCCTTCGACGATGTCGCCGATGGCGGCCGCAAGGCTCTGGCTCCAGGCGATCCAGTCGGCGGCGGTTACGTTTGGGAACAGATTGCCGGACGCGGCAATGCGCACCATGCGCACGAGATGCTCCTTCAGGCCAAGCTTCTGCGGGGAGGGTGCGATGTTTGGCCTGACGTCGCCGCAAAAGCCCTGTGCGAATACGCAAGGAATCTGGCCAAAGCGTTCGCGTAGGCTACGGCGGACCGCGCCTGGGTAATCAGCGCTGATGACGTCAGTCGGGACGACGGCGGTCGGATGGCAGGCGTAGTGCCAGAGGGCTGCAAGCGGTGTTCCGTCGTCTGTCTGGCGGAACAGGATGACGGATGCATCCTCGTCCTTGGGGCCCGACGGGTTCGGCGAAAACACGACGCTGCGCCATTTGAAACCGTAGGTCCTGCCGTAGGTCGGAAACGGCCAACTGCGACGACGGTTGATTGCGTGGTTCAGCCGTCCGCGAAAGATGTCCATGCTGATCTTCGCAGGGGTTCCGCGCAGTATGCGGCGGACAAGGTCTTCCGCAGAGTCGGCCGCGTCGCTGACAAATTGGCCGTCGGGTACGCCAATGCGTGCGCAGGCCTGATCGGTCGCCGGCGCGGTATGCGTGTGGGACGCGAGCAGCACCACATCCTCCGGCCGGAAACCAAAGGCCGCGAGCCTGGCCAGGATGAGTTCCTCGAGCTCCGACCCCACTACCATCAGATCGAAGCTGAACATCAGACAGCGTCGCTCGCCGCACTCCAGCAGAAGGGCGGAGATTTCGATCGGGTCGAGCACCGTTGCGGTCGGCGCCTGCCGCGCGGCATGACCCGACAGCCTGACGGGGCGGCCTCTCGGTGTCACGTCGCAAGAGGCGGCGCGCGCAAACATGTTGCCAAAAAGTCCTCCCATTGGAGGGCGTTTTTTACCGATACCAACCGCGCGGACCCCTGTCGAAGCGCTCGCGGGTGCGCAGGCTATCACGAGGCCACGTTTTGATTATATGATTGAGCGGGCGGCGGATTGCCGCACTAGCCGCAGAAACGCCCCCCGGCCTTCAGAAGGTGTATGGGGGTCTGTAGAGCCAGCTGCACGCCCATCGCACGCTGACTACTTATCTATGCTATCGGCCCGCTTGCGCGGTCGACGCCACCGCGGCCGGTGCGTCCGCTTGTGCGGTCGACGCCGCTCCCACAACGACGCCCAAAGCCACAAGATGGCCGTACAGGCTGAGATGGTACCCGAGCCGATGGATGTCTGATCTAGGTCCCACGGCAAGGTCAATTTGAATCGTGGCCGTGGTGAAAGAACGGCAGGCCGATAGCATCGTCGAGCCGACGCCAGAGCAAGCCGCAGAGCGCATGAGCGAGGGTCTGGAGGCGTGTTACGCCGAGGGCATTACCGATGCTGATCTCGGCCTGGCGCGCCGGTTCATCGCCGATCTGGAAGTCGTATCGCCGGGAACGATTGACACTCTGAACCGAACCGGTGCCGGAAACGATATCCGACTGATCAGGAAGGCGGTGGCCGAGGCCCGCCGGCGCGGCTATCGAGGATAAGATCATGAAGGTTGAACCCATCTTGTGTCCGTGCTGCCGACGACAGGTGGAAGTGCCGACGCTCGATATCGTCATCGACCATTACAAGGTGCCGCCGATGCAGGCGCGCATTCTCGGCGCGATCTGGAAGGGGAAGGGGCATCCGGTCCAGACGGAACGTGTGTTTGACGCCATGTACCGCGATGACCCGGACGGCGGGCCGTCGCCGACGCGCATGTATGAGGCGTTCAAGGTCGCGCTCTGCCATCTGCGCGCGCGGCTGGAGGGGTCCGCCGTCTCGATCGAGAATGTCGGCTATAGGAGAGGCTATAGATTGGTGATCGGGGCAAGCCCTGCTGCCGGCCTAAACTGACCGCGTGGGAACTGGAATACGCGCGCCGCTGAACTTTAAAGAGGAGAATCCTCTGGCGCTCCAGTCCTCCAGCATGGATTCGATCGAAGCAAAATCTGCGCGGCAGAGCGCCACGAGCGCATCGCCGAGCTTGGCGACCAATGTCGCCATATTCCTCAGTTCGTCATATGTGATCGATTTCGTAAGTGGTTCTTGCGATAAGTGGGCTACTCCGAGATTCCGAAAGTGCTTCAGCCTCGCGTGAACGAGCCAATCGATGCGCGAGTAGAGTTCTAGATAGTCCGCAATCAACTGCTTCGGACCGCGACCAAACATCTCCTCAATTGAAATGTCATCTCGAAAGACGCGTGCGATCAGGGCTGCCTGGACATCTTCGCGTTTGAGCTTGTGATAGACGGTCTGATAGCTGACTTTCTTGGGGGTATTATCAAGTAGCAGGGCTACGCGGATCACCGCCATCATTAGCGTCCCATCCTGATATCCTCGAACGGCCTGTTCCCAATCATCGTGGTGCCATGCATCGCGACCGTTTGGCGCATTTTGGAGCGCACGATTTGCTCCCTCCGCCAGGCCGAAGGAGACCATGACCATTGCTGAGAGTTTTGCTAGCCGCGGTGCGGCAGCCAAGATGAAATCAACATCCACCGCGAGGCTGCCATCTGTTGTTGCATCTCACATGCCTGCCCTCTGATTTCGGCTGCCTGCATCTGGCTGAAGATCGCAACATGTTGCGATAACAGCAACAACGGTTGCGATCTTGCCCACAGACGCAACGGGACCGGCGCTGTTACTCTTTCATGGCCGAATGGTTCGGCTGAAGGAGATCACTGCAATGAGCTTTCACCATCTCGAATCCGAGGCGGCCGAAATCCTTGTCGCGCTGGAGGACATGAACAGCGCCAGGGCCGCAACGGCAATCGCCGCTGCCCGCGCTCTCGCCGATGCGCTGGCGGATGCCGCAGAGACGGGCGACAGCGCTGCGACGATCGCGGCGTGAACACATGCGTGGTGCGGAGCTGCTGAAACCTCTCTCCTGACGACAGAAGCCCGGTCAACGCCGGGCTTTGTTTTTGGCCGCCGGGCTTTCGCGCGGCGGCCCATCACGCATTGAAGTGTGGAAACAGGTGTGTAACGTGCCTACGTGGCCCTAGCTATCTATTTGATTTTGTTGCTATTTTAGCTATAAAATGGTGCCCAGGGGCGGGATCGAACCACCGACACTGCGATTTTCAGTCGCATGCTCTACCAACTGAGCTACCTGGGCATACTCGAGGGCCCAAAGGGCGTGCCGAGCGGGCGGTTTATAGAGAGGTCGGGCGGCTGTGTCCACCCGGCTTCGCCAAAGGCTTCGCCGGGCGCTGCCCAGCTTCCAGCTCATCCCCAAATATCTGAGGAAACACGCCTATTCCGCGTCTTCGGGGTCGGTGTCGCGGCCGGGGATGACGTAGCCGCCGGACAGCCAGCGGTTCAGATCGACGTCGCGGCAGCGTTTGGAACAGAAGGGGTGGGTGGCTGGATCGGCCGGCTTGCCGCAAACCGGACAGGGCTTGCCGGACCCTTTCGACGCCTTGCCGGCGTCGCCGGGCGGGTCAGGAGGCATTGAGCCAGCCGAACCGGATCGGGAAGCCTTCGCCGCCGAGCAGCGTGACTGATTCGTAGAGCGGCAGGCCGACGACGTTGGAGTAGGAACCGACCATCTTGACCACGAACGTCCCGGCGATGCCTTGCACGGCGTAGCCGCCGGCTTTGCCGCGCCATTCGCCGGAGCCGATATAGGCCTGGATGTCATCCTCGCTCAAACGCTTGAAGCGGACGCGGGTTTCAATCAGGCGCTGGCGGAACGCCTCCTTCGGCGTCACCAGGCAGATCGCGGTGTAGACGCGGTGATTGCGCCCTGAAAGCAGCCGCAGGCACTGCGCGGCTTCATCGACCAGATTGGCCTTGGGCAGGATGCGGCGGCCGACAGCGACCACCGTATCGGCGGCGAGGATGAAGGAGCCGCGCAGCTCGTCGTCGAGTTGCACGGATTTCAGCGCCGCATCCGCCTTGGCGCGGGCTAGCCGATTGGCGCAAGCGCGCGGCAGCTCGCCCCGGCGCGGCGTTTCGTCGACATCGGCCGGGCGCAGCGCATCGGGCTCGATGCCGGCCTGATTGAGCAGGCTGAGCCGTCGCGGCGAACCGGAAGCGAGAACGATTTTGGGACGGCCAAGCATGCAGATTGTCGAGGGATCGGATTCGGATGGCGACGCGCGCGGAACCTAACGGAAGGCACTCCATTCCACAACCGGGGAACAAGCCATTGTTGCGGCTGCGAATCTCTCGGTCGCCCTTTGGCGCAGGGCTTATAACTGGCGGCGCTTGTCACGGGGATGACAATTGCGGCCGGCTCCGCCGTAAATTGCCGGCCGCGGCCTAGGAACAACAGGAAAAGTTGCCCGCCCGCCTCAGCGCACCGGGTCGATCGGCGTCGCGAGGCCAAGACGGGCCTCGATCGCCTCGGCGGCTTCAAGGCAGAGGTCCTCGCGGAACCGCCGGCCGGTGATCAGCACGCCGATTGGTAATCCGGTCTCCTCGTCGCGGCCGGCCGGCACGCAGGCCGACGGCAAGCCGAGCACATTGGCCGGAACCACCGGACGCATCAGTTCCTTGATCGCGGCCGCCCCCTCCGGCGTCGCCGAATCCAGACCATGCTCGAACGGCAACTGCGTCCAGGTCGGCGACAGCAGCAGCGGCCGGTCCGCCATGAAGGTTGACCATGCGCGGGCGATGCCGTCACGCTCGATCATCAATTGCGACCATGCCGACGTATCGGCCAGGGGCGAGATGGTCTCATTGAAGTTGCTGACGAAGGCCATCGCGTCGGGGCCCATCATTGGCGACAGCATCGCCAGCACCGAGCTGAAATCGCCCATGATCAGCCGGCTCCAGCAGACCATCGCGTCTTCGTAACGCGGCGGCGCGAGTTCTTCGACCGCATAACCGGCCTCAGCCAGTGCCTGCGCCGCGCGCCGCACCACGGCCGCCACCTTCGGATCGGTGCCGCCGCCGGGCGGTTCAGGCAGCACGGCGACGCGAAGCGGCCGCGGCGGCTTCGGCCCCTCGAACGGGGCATCGATCGACCAGGGATCGCGCGGGTGTGCGCCCATCAGGACCTGCAGGCCGAGGCGGACATCCGCGACGCGGCGGGCCATCGGCCCCTGCACGTTCATCAGTTGCACCGCCAGCAAGCGGTCCTCGGCCGGCACAAAGCCCGCATCGGGCACGCGGCCGGCGGATGGACGGATCGAGGCGATGCCGCAGGCGTTCGCAGGATTGCGCAGCGAGCCGCCGATATCGTTGCCAAGGCCGATCGGGCTCATGCCGCTGGCGAGCGCAGCCGCCTCGCCGCCGCTCGAGCCGCCGGCGGTACGGTCCGGATGCCAGGGATTTTTCGTCAGGCCGTGCAGCGAACTGACCGTGTGCACGCGCAGCGCCATGTCGGGCAGATTGGTGCGCCCGATCGGAATGGCGCCAGCGGCGCGCATGCGCTCCACCACCGGCGCATCGGCCGGCACCACCGCCTTGGCCAGCGCGGGCACGCCCCACGTCGTGGGCAGGCCAGCCATGTCGATGTTCTCTTTCACGGTGAAAGGCACGCCATGCAGCGGGCCCACGGTCTGGCCGTCAGCCAGTCGCCGGTCGGCCATATCGGCGGCGGCGCGGGCCTCGTCGGCCATCACATGCACGATGGCGTTCAGCGCCGGGTTCACCGCCTCGATCCGGGCCAGATGGGCGTCCACCACCTCCACCGAGCTCAGTTGCCTTCGCGCAATGCGCTGCGCCAGTTCGGTGGCCGGGAGCTGCCAGATCTCGCTCATCGCTTACTCCAACAAAAATGCGCGAACGATGTCGCGCGTGACGCCCGGCCCGGCGCCCAGAGTAATACCGTACCTGTTTGATGTCGACGGCTGGAACTCTTACTCGTTCGCCGCGCCGGCCCTGGCAAACCGCCTGCGGATGCGCATCAAGAGCCCGTCACAGACCTCGCGATAGGCGTCCAGCTTCTGCTCGCGGCTGCCTTCCATGCCGGTCGGATCAGGCGTCGGCCAATATTCGACATCGGCCGCCAGCGTGTGCGTCAGTTCCAGCGCCTTGTGGTGGGCTTCCGGCGACAGCGTGATGATGAGGTCGAAATTGAGCCCTTCCCAATCCTCGAGCTCCTCGAACGTCATCGGCTTGTGGCCGGAAATATCCTGGCCGAATTCCGCCATCACCGCGACCGCAAACGGATCAAGCTCGCCCTTCTTCACGCCCGCGGACTTCACATAGAGTCCCTGCGGGAACATATGCTGCAACAGGCTCTCCGCCATCGGCGAGCGCACGCTGTTGAAGCCGCATGCGAACAGCACAGCCTGCGGATTGCGCGCGCGGGGCGCATCCATGCGTTACGAAATCCGCTCGGCAAAACGACTGTCTGCAGTCATGCGTCCTGCCCCTTCCAATGCAGCACACAGATCAGCGTGAAGAGCCGGCGCGATGTTTCGAAATCTACCCGCACCTTGCCCTTCAGCCGTTCCTGCAGCGTGCGCGAGCCTTCGTCATGGATGCCGCGGCGGCCCATGTCGATCGCCTCGATCTTGTCGGGCGTGGCGGTGCGGATCGCCTGGTAATAGCTGTCGCAGATCATGAAATAGTCCTTCACGATCCGCCGGAACGGCGTCAGCGACAACAGATGCGCCACCACGGGCGCGCCGTCCTCGCGGCGGATGTCGAACATCAGCCGGTTGCCTGTTATCGCGAGGTGCAGCGTGAACGGCCCGGTGCCCGCCCCGTCCGGCGCGAACAGATTCTGCTCGATGAGATCGTAGATCGCGATCGCGCGCTCATGCTCGATGTCGGGACCGGAACGCCCGATCGATTCCTCGTCGAGCGTCACCGCGACGATGCGGTTGTGCTGGTCCTCGTCTGGTGGCGGCCGATTCATGGCAGGTTGAGACGCAATCCGACAGAGCGCGAATGGGCGTCGAGACCTTCGGCCTTGCCGAGAGTCATCGCGGCCGGTCCCAGTGCGCGCAACTGGTCCGGCCCGCATTTGAGAATCGAGGTACGCTTCATGAAGTCTAGCACGCCGAGCCCGGACGAAAACCGCGCCGAACGCGCGGTGGGCAGCACGTGGTTCGAGCCGCCGACATAGTCGCCGATCGCCTCCGGCGTATGGGCGCCGAGGAAGATCGCGCCGGCGTTGCGAACCTTCGTCGACAAGGCCTCCGCATCCGCCGTCATGATTTCCAGATGCTCGGCCGCGATCGCATTCGCAAGTTCGACCGCCTCGTCGAGCCCTTTGACCATGATGATGGCGCCGAAATCGTTCCACGAGGCCCGCGCGATTTCGGCACGCGGCAACGTCGCAAGCTGGGATTCCACGGCGCTTTCAACTTCGGCGGCCAATGCTGCGCTGTCCGTGATCAGGATCGACTGCGCGCTGGCATCATGCTCGGCCTGCGCCAAAAGATCGGCGGCGATCCAGCCGGCATTCCCGGTGTCGTCGGCGATGACGAGCACTTCAGAGGGACCGGCGATCATGTCGATGCCGACCTTGCCGAACACCAGCCGCTTGGCGGCGGCGACATAGGCGTTGCCGGGGCCGACGATCTTTGCCACCGGCGCAATGGTCGCCGTGCCGTAGGCCAGTGCCGCCACCGCCTGCGCGCCGCCGACGCGATAGATTTCGGAAACGCCGCCGAGATGGGCGGCCGCCAGCACCAGCGGATTGAGCTTGCCGTCGGGCGACGGCACCACCATCACCACCCGCGGCACGCCCGCGACTTTCGCCGGCACCGCGTTCATCAGCACCGACGACGGATAGGCCGCCGTGCCGCCGGGCACGTAGAGCCCGACCGCATCGACCGCGCTCCAGCGCCAGCCGAGTTCGACGCCGAGCGGATCAGTGAAGCGTTCGTCCTTCGGCAGTTGCCTCTGGTGGAAGGTCTCGATCCGGTCGCGGGCGAATTTCAGCGCGTCGACAGTCGCGGCATCGCAAGCGCTGACCGCGGCATCGATCTCGTCGGCGGTGACCCGCAGGCCCCCGGCGGCGATGTCGAGCCGGTCGAATTTCTTCGTCGCCTCGATCAGGGCGGCGTCGCCGCGCGCCGCCACATCATCGACGATGGCCCGGGTGGCCCGCTCGACATCGGCCGAAACCTCGCGTTTGGCGGCGAGGAATTCTTTGAATTTCGGCTCGAAATCGGCGCTGCTGGTATCCAGGCGAACGGGCATGGCGGCTTTCTGGGGAGTGATAGCAGGGTCCATGCTCAATGGCGCGGCGGCCAAGGGCCGTCAACCCTTCGGGGATGGGAGATCGGAGCGATTTGGATACTGTCGTCATTCCGGGATGGTCCGCAGGACCAGACCCGGAATCTCGAGATTCCGGGTTCGATGCTACGCATCGCCCCGGAATGACTGCCCAACCCTACCCCTCCGGCCCCAAGGGCGCGATGGCGAGGTCACTGGTGCCGAACTCGTCGGCGCCGAGGTCGGTCAGCTCGCATTCCAGGCATTCGACATCCAGCCGCAGCGCCCCGCCGTGGCTGAACAGCAAAAGGGCGCTACCGCTCGGGGGATCAGCCGGGTGGAATTCGATCCCGACCAGTTCCAGCATCGCCTCGGGCTGCTCCAGGTCGATATTGCGCGACTTGCATGCCAGCACCCGGTCGAAGCGCAGCGCCGCGATCGAGCGGCGCGGGGTGGTTCCCCCCGACAGCGTCTGTTCCCAATCGAGCCGGTTCATGCCGACCACCAGCCGTTTTTCGTCCTGCCGCCAGACGATGTCGGCGGTCTGGACGCGGGCGTCCTGGACATGGGCCGATATGACCGCGAGATCGTCGGCGTCGAGCGCAATCAATTTGAGCTGTTCAGGCGCCGGCATTCTCTGGAGATCCCTTAAGTTTCAGTCGCTGATGCGCTGGATCGATGCGCCGCAGGCGGAGAGCTTGTCCTCGAGCCGCTCAAAACCGCGGTCGAGGTGATAGACGCGGTTGACCATGGTTTCACCCTCCGCGGCAAGCCCCGCGATCACCAGCGACACCGACGCGCGCAAATCCGTCGCCATGACGGGCGCGCCACGCAGTCTGGCGGTGCCGTCGATGGTCGCGGTTTCGCCGTCCAGTGATATACGCGCACCGAACCGCGCCAGTTCCTGCACATGCATGAAACGGTTCTCGAAAATCGTCTCGGTAATCTGGGAGGAGCCGCCGGCGCAGGCCATCAGCGCCATCAGTTGCGCCTGCAGATCGGTCGGGAAACCCGGGAACGGCGCGGTCGACACCGTCACCGGCCGGATGGCGGCGCCATTCCGCGCGACACGAATGCCATCATTGTTGACACTTATTTCGGCGCCGGCCTCTGTCAGCACGTCGAGCGCCGACTGCAGCAGTTCGGGGCGGGCCCCTGAAAGCTGCACATCGCCGCCGGTCATGGCCACCGCCATCGCATAGGTGCCGGCCTCGATCCGGTCGGGCAGCACGGTATGCCGCGCGCCGTGCAGCTTCTCGACGCCCTCGACCACGATCCGCGGCGTGCCGGCGCCGGTGATGCGCCCGCCCATCTTGTTCAGGCAATCGGCGACATCGGCAATTTCAGGCTCGCAGGCGGCGTTGGTGATGATGGTGGTACCCTTCGCAAGCGTCGCCGCCATCAGCGCGACATGGGTGCCGCTCACCGTCACCTTGGGAAAATCGATCGCAGCGCCACGCAGGCCGCCGGGCGCCTTCGCCACCACATAGCCGCCGTCGATGGTGAGATCAGCGCCGAGCTTATCCAGCGCCATGATCAGGAGATCGACCGGCCGCGTACCGATCGCGCAGCCGCCCGGCAAGGATACTTTGGCTTCGTGCATCCGCGCCACCAATGGCGCGATCACCCAGAAGCTGGCGCGCATTCGCGACACCAGTTCGTAAGGCGCGGTGGTATCGATAATGTCAGCCGCCGAGATATGCAGGGTCTGGCCCTGATATTGACGGTCGCCGGGGCGCTTGCCCGCGGACATGATGTCGACGCCGTGGTTGCCGAGGATGCGCTGCAACTGCGCGACGTCGGCGAGCCGCGGCACATTGTCGAGGATGAGGGTTTCTTCGGTCAGTAGCGCTGCGATCATCAGCGGCAGGGCTGCGTTCTTCGCGCCCGAAATCGCAATGGTGCCGTTGAGCTTGCTGCCGCCGACGATACGAATGCGGTCCATGCCATGCTCCTGCTGCTGTGCACAACTAATTGATAGTTCGACGACACGGCAGAAGCCGCGACATTTGCGGCTATTTGATGGGATGCGCGCGTCCGCGATATCGTCATTCCGGGTGGGGACGCGAGCCCCGGAATGACGGGAGAAAGCGGAACTCAGATCGCGTTGATGTCCTCGCTCTCCAGCACCTGCTTCGGATAACCGTCGCGCGCCACCTTGATCATGGCGCGGCCGAGCTGCTCGCTGGTGGTCATGTATTGCGGCGTGGCGCGCACCATCCCGGACAGCAGCGGCGCGGTGACGGCATAGACCGCGTTTATCCATGATGTCTTCGAGCGGACGCCGTGCAGCGGCTGGATGCCGGCGGGCCGGAACATATAGGCGGCCTTGAACGGCAGCCTGAGCAGATCGTTCTCGGTCTTGCCCTTGACCCGCGCCCATCGCACCGGGCCCTGCTCGGTGGTATCGGTGCCGCGGCCGGTGACGTAGGTGAACACCATGCGCGGATTGAGCCGCGCCAGCGTGTTCGCCGCGGCCATGGTGATGTCGTAGGTCAGATGGCGATAGCGCTCCGCGTCCATGCCGATCGAGGAGACGCCGAGGCAAAAGAAGCAGGCGTCGTAGCCGCCGAGTTGCGATTCAATCGCGGAGAAATCCGTGAAATCGCCGTGCACGATTTCATGGAGCTTGGCGTCCTGCACCCCGGTCGGGCTGCGCCCGACCGACAGCACTTCCGTGACACCGTCATCGACAAGGCACTCGCGCAGGACGCCCTGCCCGACCATGCCGGTGGCGCCGAACAGGATCACCTTCATGATTTGATGAAGGCGAGCAGATCGGCGTTGATCGTTTCGGCATGCGTGGTCGGCATGCCGTGCGGAAAGCCTTTGTACGTCTTCAGCGTACCGTTCTTCAGAAGCTTCGCCGACAACGGCCCGGAATCCGCATAAGGAACGATCTGGTCGTCGTCGCCATGCATCACCAGCACCGGCACCGTGATCTTCTTGAGGTCTTCGGTGAAGTCGGTCTGCGAGAACGCGACGATGCCGTCGTAATGCGCCTTGGCGCCGCCCATCATGCCCTGCCGCCACCAATTCTCGATGACAGCTTCAGACGGCTTGGCGCCCGGCCGGTTGTAGCCGTAGAACGGACCCGCCGCGAGGTCGCGATAGAACTGCGTGCGGCTGGCCAGCAGTTGGGCCTGAAGCCCGTCAAAGACTTCCTTGGGCAGCCCGCCGGGATTTGCCTCCGTCTGCACCATCAGCGGCGGCACCGCGGAAAGGATCGCCGCCTTCGCCACCCGGCTCTCGCCGTGGCGGGCGATATAATGCACCACCTCGCCGCCGCCGGTGGAATGGCCGACGTGAACGGCGTTCTTCAGATCTAGATGCGCCGTCACCGCCGCGAGGTCGTCGGCATAATGATCCATGTCATGGCCGCCGCCGGTCTGGCTGGAGCGGCCATGGCCGCGGCGGTCATGGGCGATCACCCGAAAACCGTTGTTGAGGAAAAACAGCATCTGGGTGTCCCAGTCGTCCGCCGACAGCGGCCAGCCATGGCTGAACACGATGGGCTGACCCGAACCCCAGTCCTTGTAGAAAATCTCGGTGCCGTCCTTCGTCGTGATGGTGGGCATTGGAATTCTCCTCTTTGGTTGCAGTCAGCGCCGATCAAGCCGGCGAAACCGGTCAGCCGGCCGGCAGGGAAGCTTCTGCCTGGATCAGTCCCGCCGGCCGGAAACGGCGCCACACACCGATGATCATGATGATGAAGAAGACCAGCACGACGCCCTGCACCACCGCGAACACCGGCCCCGACGGCGGATTGCCGGGCGCCAGCGCGGTCAACGGCGGGATCTTGAGGAAGCTCTGGATGACAAGCACGAAGACGTTGAGGTAGAGCGCGATCAGCGCCGTCAGCACATAGATCCAGCGCCAGGCGCCGGAAAGCTTCATGACATAAAGCGCGATGCAGGCGATCGCCAGCAACACCAGCGAAAGGATGCCGATGATGTGCGACGGCAACAGCTTATCGGTCAGCAGCGGCGGGATCGGGAATCCCGTGGCGCTAGTCAGGATGGTGAACAGCAGGAAGATCGCGGTCAGGCCCGGCATCCGGTTCGAGCCGAGCATTCCAAACATCACGACAATGCCAGCGACGATCGCAATCAGACTGATGATCACATGAACCATCACGAACGTTGCCAAACTCATACCCAGTACCATGATGTGCCCCTTGCGTTGGAAATCTGGTCAAGGTTTACGACGTGACGTTGAGAATTTCCACATACATCGCGCGCCGCCATCGACAATTCAGGCCGCGCAACGACGAAACGCGCATCAACAAAAATTGTATGATGCACGAAATCTTTGCACCGCCGTCACAAACTGCGGCAGGGAGCGACGTCGGGAAATTGATCTAATAGTAACGCGGGATCGGCCCGTTGTGCGGCGTCTTGCGGGACGACAGATCGAACAGCACCTCGTCGATATAGCACCAGCCCCAGCCTTCCGGCGGATCGTAGCCCTCGATCACGGGATGCCCGGTGGCATGGAAATGCGCGGTCGCATGCTTGTTCGGCGAATCGTCACAGCAGCCGACATGGCCGCAGGTGCGGCAGATCCGCAGATGCAGCCACCGGCTTCCGCTTTTCAGGCACTCCTCGCAGCCCAGCGCGCTCGGGGTGACCGTTTGCACGTCGGCGATATGGTTGCAGCCTTTTTTTGTCACCGCTTCAAACCTCGCACGTCCGGATGAAAATCATCATGCGCCACCTATAGCGACGGCTTCATGGCGTCCGCCAGAAAGCCGTGCAACGCGGCCACCACCTGGGCGCCCTCGCCGATCGCGCCGCCGACGCGCTTGACCGAGCCGGAGCGCACGTCGCCGACCGCGAACACGCCGGGCACGGAGGTCTCCAGCGGCGGCACCAGGCGCTCGCCATTTTGTCCGACCTGGACGCCGGTCAGGACGAAGCCGGCGCGGTCGACCTTGACGCCGCAGCCTTCGAGCCAGCCGGTGGCGGGATCGGCGCCGACGAACAGAAACAGGTTGCGGATATCGAGGGTGTGCTCTTCCGGAGCAAGGCGGCTGCGCCAGCGCACGCGCGTCAGCGACGCCTCGTCGTCTCCCTCCACGCCGACCACCTCGGCATTGAACATCAGTTCGATATTCGGCGTGGCCTCGATGCGCTCGATGAGATAGCGCGACATGCTGGCGCCGAGGCCGCCGCCACGGATGATCATGTGGACCTTGCGCGCATGGCCGGACAGAAACACCGCAGCCTGTCCGGCCGAATTGCCGCCGCCGACCAGCACGACATCCTGGCTTGCGCACAGCTTGGCCTCGATCGGCGAGGCCCAGTACCAGACGCCGCGGCCTTCGAAGGCGGCGAGATTTGCGATCTCGGGCCGGCGGTAGCGCGCCCCGCTCGCCACCACGATGGATTTCGCGCGCATGGTTTTCCCGCAGTCGGTCGCCAGCGCGAACACGCCATCGGGGCGGCTGCAATCCAGCGAGTTGATCGAGACCGGGATCAGCATTTCGGCGCCGAATTTCTGCGCCTGGGTGAAGGCGCGCCCGGTCAGCGCCTGGCCGGTAATGCCGGTCGGGAAGCCGAGGTAGTTTTCGATCCTGGCGCTGGCGCCGGCCTGGCCGCCGAACGCCCG
>Ga0081540_1000740_pt1 | contig 30077 bp, 23 predicted proteins | sample TabmetS2T1R1_FD_71024 | JGI IMG/M metagenome (GOLD analysis project Ga0081540, IMG submission 71024) | Tabebuia heterophylla rhizosphere microbial communities from the University of Puerto Rico - S2T1R1 | ecosystem: Host-associated > Plants > Roots > Rhizosphere ...
ATTTCGTGGATCTTGGGTTTGAGGGGTGGCGGCCGGGGGGCGGGCAGCGCGGCCGCCTGGCCGAGCACGGCGGCCGTGGTCTGCAGCTGCCTGACCTCGTCGGCGCAGGCGTCGCAGTGGGCCAGGTGCGCCTCGAACTCACGCACCTCCGCCGGGTCGTCCAGCGCGCCGACCGCATAGACGCCTGCCAGGGCGTGGACGTCCTCGCCGTTCGTCACGTCACCCCCAGGCAGTCACGAAGCCGGATCAGGCCGTCGCGTATCCGGCTCTTCACGGTGCCCAGCGGCAGCCCGATCCGCGCCGCGACCTCACGGTAGGTATACCCGTCGTAATAGGCCAGGGTTATCGACTCACGCTGCGCGCCGGTGAGGCCCCCGAGACAGTCCCGGACGCGCTGCCGGTCGAGCCGGTCGAGGACCAGTTCGGCCACCCCGTCGGCTGGGGCCGGGATCTCCCGGCGGCCGGCCTGGTCCTCCCGGGCCGCGCTCGCCTGCTCGGACCGCACCCGGTCCACCGTCCGGCGGTGCGCCAGCGTCATGATCCAGGTCATCGCCCCGCCCCGCGACGGGTCGAAGGCCGACGCCTTCCGCCACACCTGGATCAGCACCTCCTGGGCGATCTCCTCGGCCTGCGCGCTGTCCCGCAGTATCCGCACCGCCAGGCCGTACACCGGACCGGCGACCTCGTCATAAAGCCGCTCGAAAGCGGCCGTATCGCCCTGGGCCACCTGGCCGAGCAGCGTGTCCAGCCCGGCGTCCCGTTGCGCCGGTCCGGGTGTGCGAAACGGCGGCATAACAGATCCCCCTGCTGTCGCCTTTCGTGGATAGTACGTATGCGCCGCCATTAGTACGTACCCCCTTCCGGAATGGATGGGTCAGCCCAGAGCCGTCGCGAGACTCCGCGCCGCCAGGCCGACTCCCAGCAGCACGATGAGTGCCGCCGATCCGGTGGGCACCAGCCGTGCCGGAATCCGGTGCGCCCGGTCTCTGAGCAAGGGCATGCGGGCCGCCATCCACCGCCCCGATCCAGTGATAAACAGCCCGACCCCGGTCAGTGTCATCGCCAGCCCCAGCCCGTACGCCAGCACGAGCAGCACCCCGAACCACGCGTGGCCCAGCGCCACCGCTCCCAGCAGCACCACGATCGCCGACGGGCTGGGCATCAGCCCGCCCGCGAACCCCATGATCAGAACGGTCCCTCGTCGCGGCATGTCCGCGCTGGGATGCCCGTGGTCGTGCCCGTGATCATGACCGTGCCCGTGGTCGTGCCCGTGGTCATGGTGGTGTCCGTGGTCGTGGGCGGACCGGGGGCGGAGGGCGCGGCGGAGCAGCGTGCAGCCGGTAAGGGCGACCAGGGCTCCGCTCACGGCGCCGAGCCATGGGAACAGGCCCGGGGTTACGATCGACGAGCCGCCCGCCACCAGCAGCCCGAGGACGAGGACGCCCAGCGTGTGGGTCACCGTCACGGTGAGGCCCAGCGTGAGGATGTCACGCAGCCCACGGCGGCCGCGGCTGATCGCCTGGGCGGCCATGATGGTCTTGCCATGGCCGGGCGCCAGCGCGTGGATCGCGCCGAGCGCGATCGCGATGAGCAGGGCAAGCAGCGCGAAAGCCGGAGTCAGGTGGCGCCGGGCGACCAGGTCGGTGAACGACTGCGTGAGCCGGTCAACTCCCCGCGGCAGCACGTGCGCCGCGCCGCCGCGCGCGGCCGGCCCGGCGACCAGGGCCGGGCCCCCGGGGGTCACCGTGAACGACGCCGACCGCTGGTCCAGCGGGGAGCTCAGCATGTCCTTGGGGTACACGGTCAGCCGCGCGCTGCGCGAGGTCGCGGGAACGTTGGAACGCGACACGGTCATCCGGTCCCCGGCCGCCGAGATCTCGTGCCAGCCGACATGGTCGGCGGCACCCGGATCGCGGAACGACACCATCACGCCGCCGGGCAGGCTGACCAGCGGGGCCGTCATCGTGCACTCAAGCCGGAGCGTCGGCAGCCCGGCCTGGCCGGGGCGGGTCCGGGCAACAGCGGAGCGGACCGTCGCGTGCACCCGCCGCCCGGACTCCGTGATCTGAAAGACCCGGCTCGCCGTGGCGCACGTGCGGGTAGCCCAGTCGGTCAGGCCGGCCCCGCCAGCCCCGCCCTCAAGCACCTGGGCGGCCGGTATCTCCGCCAGGTCCTGCACGTGGTCGATGCGCAACTCGTGCGGGGCCGCCACCAGGCCGTCGTACCTGTTCACGGTGAAGTTGCCGAGTGGGTGCATGACCAGCGCGGACCCGGCCACCAGTCCGCCTGCCAGCAGGGAACGGATCACGAGGCACCGCCCAGCGAGGTCAGCGCGGCCCTCGCCCGCGGCGCGCGCAGGGCCGAGAAGTGCGGGTTCAGCCGCAAGGCGGCGGTCAGGTCACGGCGGGCGCTGGCGGCCCGGCCCAGCGACCTTTCGATCATGCCCTGGTGGTAGAGGAACATCGCGTTGCGGTAGCCGAGCCCGTTGGCCCGCCGGGCGTAGGTCAGCGCCTCGGCGTCCCGGGCATTGACGTGCAGCGCCCAGGCCAGCGCGTCGGCGACGTGGACGCTGTGCCGCCGGGCCCATTCGGCCCGCGCCGCTCCCAGCGCCGCCGGCTTGTTGCCGTGGTCGGCGGCGAGCAGCGTGGTCTCCAGGTCGGTGGCCACCCCGCTCGCCTTCGCCAGCGTCACCCACGTACGGGCCACCGCGTACTGCCGGCCGGCCTCGGCGGTCCGGCCCACCGACGTCAGCAGCTCGCCGTACTCGGTGAGGTAGCCGGGCAGCGGCAGCCGGGCCACCACCGCCCGCAGGTCCCGAAGCGCGCCCGCGGCATCGCCGGTCGCCGCCCGGACCCGCGCCCGGCCCTCCACCGCGGCCACGTAGCCGGGGTCGGCGCGCAGCGCGGCGGCGAACTCGCGGCCTGCCGCGGCCGCGTTGCCGTGGCTCCAGGCCAGCTCGCCGAGCTGTGCGTGCACGTACGCCAGGTCGCCCGGGTCGTCGGCCGAGGTCAGCGCCAGCTCCAGCACCCGGTGTGCCTCGGCGGTCCGGCCGTACAGCTCATTGACGTACGCGAGCCGCGTGAACACCGGGATGCCGGGGGCGATCTTGTCGGCGTGTACGGCGGCCGCCATCGCCGCGGGGTAGCGGCCCAGCTCGACCAGGGCGTCGATCCGCACGGCAAGCGCCCGCGCCCCGAACGGGTTGATGGCCAGGGACCGGTTGGCCTCGTTGAGCGCCGTGGCGAAGTCGTGCCGGGCCGCTGCCAGCGCGGCCAGCCCGGCGTGCGCCGCGTCGTTGTCGCCCGGCCTGACCCGCAGCGCCTCGGCCAGCGCCGCGGCGGCCTTCGGATAGTAAGCGGGGTCGGCGGTGAGCCGGGCCTGCTCGACGTAGGACAGCCCGAGCGTCGCCCATCCGGTGGCGTCCCGCGGCTGCGTACGCAGGTGCTCCTGGAGCTGGCCGATTCCCGCGGCGAGGCTGGCGGAGGAGAGTTGTTCGAAGGCCGCGGCCGGAACGGGGCCGGAGGCGGGTGGCGGGCTGGGCTGGCCGCTCATCGCCAGGGTGGCGCCGAACGTCAGCCCTACGGCGAGGGCCGCGACGAGGCCGGCCGTCAGCAGCGGGCGCGCCAGCCGTCCAGCCAGCGGCCGGGCTGCCTTGGGCCGGCCCGGCCGCAAGACCGGAGCGGGAGGAGTGGTCGGGGTAGGCACGGGTCCACCTCCGGTGTGAGGAACGCGGGGTGCGGCCCGGCCACGCCTTGGCGGGCAGCGCCGTCGAGGTGGCGCTACCGCGGGGCGTGGCCGGGCCCGGGCGGCGAGGGATAGGGATCAGTCGGACGGGAGCCTGCGGCGGCGCCGCCAGAACAGGGCGCCAGCGGCGCCGAGGAACATCGCACCCACGCCGATGGCGGCCATCGGCAGCACGCGGGAGGACGTGGTGGTGCTCTCGTCCGCCACGGGGCTGGCGTTCAGCTGGTTGACCCGCGGGTTGCCGGTCATGCTGGCGGCGGCGGGCTTGATGCCGGAGCCCTTGACGTCGGAACCCGACCAGGGCAGCGCGACATACGGGAACGTGCCGCCGAACGCCTTGTCGTTGGCGTTAACGGCGTCGCCCAGCGGCGGGATCTTCGCACCAAGCAGCTTGCCCTCGACGACCTGGAGCGAGATGTCCACCACGTCGTCGGTGAGCCGGCGACCATTCGGGAAGCCGGCCTTGTCACCGGCGAGAACGCCGAGCCGCTGGGGATCGTTGCTCGGCGGGATCGAGGTGTTGAGCCGTATCATCTCGGCCGGGCGCACGTTCGGCGGCTGGTTGAGCCCGGGAACACCGGTCAGGAAGACCTGGACCAGGTCCTTCCGCGGCGTCGCCGGGGCCGGGATCTTGTAGACGCTCTGGATCAGCTTGGGCAGCTCCGGGTTGGTGACGTACTTGCCGAACTGGGCGTCGTTCCGCGGGTTGGACGCGTTGAACCTGTCCTTGTCCTTGAGGGCGATGACGACCTCGTTGACCAGCGGCATCCCGAGCCGAGACACCTGGGTGTACCACCCGGAGGCGGTCCGCCGCTGGGTGCCGGACCAGATGCCGATGATCGGCTTCTTGGGCGCCAGCTGCTTCGAGGGCACCTGCAGCGCCACGGTCTGCACGTTGTAGCCGTGCAGCGTGTCGTTGCCGACCTCGGACAGGTTCCCGCCGTACAGCAGGTCGAAGACTCGCAGGTCGAGGAAGAACGAGTCGTCGGCCTGGCCGGCGAACACCTGCCCGCCGCTGGCGAGCGGCCGCACCGCCTGCGCGCGCAACTTCGCATAGTTGGGCATCGACGCCTTGCCGACGTTGGACGGCGCCACCGGCACGTTCGACGCGAGCCTCCGTGTGGAGACCGTGGTCCCGTGTACCCGCTTGATCAGGGACAGGTTGTAGGTCTGGGAGAAGTTGAGGTTGGGGTCGTGCAGGCTGTTCACCGGGCCGGTGTTGTAGAGGAACGTCTTCTTGCTCCGGTAATGGTCCTTGAAGGTCCACCGGTAGGTGAGGTCGGTCTGCGCGTCACCGTTCTGGTCGATGTTGATGTCGTAACGGGCGTCGGTGGCGAACTTGTAGAAGTTCGGCCCGCCCGCCGGGTCCTCGAACGGCAGCCAGTTGGCCACCAGCGTGGTGGTGCCCTTCTTGTCGGGGCTGACGAACGCGTACACGTCGGTGGTGTCATACTGCGGCTGCCCGGAGATGAGCGGTGCCTCACGGTGGCTGGAGGCTACGGCATGGCCTGGGGCCAAGCCCGCAAGTCCCCCAGCGACGAGGACACCGCTCGCGGCGAGCAGCACGGCGACCCCGGAACGGGTCGCGGCGAATCGGGACATCGCTGCATCCTTCGGCGAGTGGGTTCGGTGCCCCCTGGGCACCGCTGACGTCCACCATTCGGCGCCCTCGCCCGTGCGGATGGGATTTGGCCGGATCGATTTGCCGGAACGAGCGATCCGGCCGCCGTGACCGGCCGGCGGCCGTTGAGCGAGATGCCGTTCTTCGGCCGGTGTTCTTCCTGGCCGGGCTTCCCGGCGGCGTCGCTACTGTGCGGCGGTGCGCTTGGCCAGCCCGTCGGCGAGCGCTCGTATGTGCCCGGGCCCCGTGCCGCAGCATCCGCCGATGAGCTGTGCCCCACGGTCGGCCCACGTGGTCGCGTGCTGGAGGTATTCGCCGGGCGTCAGGCCGTCGAATACCCAGTTCGGCGGCTGCCAGCCGCCGGTCTCGGCGTACGCCCCGATCGGCCCGGCGTACTGGGCGCGGATGACCTCGACCGCGTCCAGGGTCACCCCGGGATCGGCGTGCATCACGGTGACCGCGGCCAGCGCCGGGTCAACCAGGGCGCTGAGCAGGTCCTCGAGGCTGTCGTCATCTCCCAGCTCGGCGAGGGTGCCTAGCGTGCCGTCGTCGCGGCGGGCCGGGCTGATGCCGAGCCAGACAGGCAGCCCGGTTCCGGCGGCGGCCGCCACGGCGGCGCGGCCGTAGCCCCGGCCATCGATCATCTCCAGGGCGATCAGGTCGGCACCCGCGTCAGCCAGCAACGCCGCCTGCTCACGGTAGTCGGCCGCGCCAGGAAAACGCGGGTCCTCGGAGCCGGGGCTGCCAGGCGGAGCGTCGGTGGCCGTGGGTTCCATGGCGATCGGGCAGAACGACGACATCGAGCCTGCCACGGCCACCGGGCTGGTGGCCGCGGCCTCGCGGGCCCGCAGCGCCGCCCGGACGGCGTTGCGGTTAGCCTCGGCGACCCGGCTGCCGAGCCCGGCGGGCTCCAGCGCCGCGCGGCTGGCCGCGAACGTATTCGCGATGATCACTTCGGCGCCGGCACGGATATACGCCTCGTGGACGCGCTGCACCACATCGGGCCGGTCCAGATTCGCGCGGGCGCTCCACGCGACCTCATCCATCGGCACGCCCTCGGCCTGCAGCTGACTGCCCATGCCGCCGTCGATGATCACCAGCTCACGCTCGGCGAGCCGCCCGGAGATAACCTCAGCCACGCCCATACCCGGCCCCCTTCCGGCCGCCAGCCTGCCGCAGGCAACCACACTCCCCGGCGCAAGCGCCCGAGCGCAAGGGCCGGCCTCACCAGTGATCCCCTGAAGATGCGCGCCTGCCGGCGGCCGCGGGGAACAGAACCTCCCGCCCCGATGGCCGACGGCCGTTGACGGAGCAAGCCGACGGCCCCTCCGCTGGCGGCAAACCGGGCAGGTTACGATGCAGATCGGCACGGTTTCACCAGTCGGCCGATCAGCGTCCGGCGCTCATCGTCGGGGCAACCGGTAAGGACAGCGCCAATGAGCGCAGGAACGGTCTTGAACCCCATCGCCGGACGCGGAGTGATCGCCTCTTTCGAGGTGGCGCAGCTCGCGCGCGATCGCCGGGCCGCGGCCGCCGGAACACGTCAGCACCCGCGAGAGGAGATACCTGGTGGCGATTTTGCCGTTGCGGGAGCGCCCGGCCTTCGCGGCCCTCGCCAAGCACCATTCGCAGCTGGTGGGCCGTCATCTGCGCGAGCTGTTCGCGGAGGACCCGGCCCGCGGTGAGCGGCTGTGCGCGGAGGCCGCCGGGCTCTATCTCGACTACTCGAAGAACCGCATCACCGACGAGACCCTGGGCCTGCTGCTCCAGCTGGCTGAGCAGTCGCAGCTCGGGGCGCGCCGGGACATGATGTTCGCCGGGGAGAAGATCAACGTGTCCGAGAACCGCTCGGTGCTGCACGTCGCGCTGCGCATGCCGAGGGGGAGCTCGCTGGTCGTCGACGGCGTCGATGTCGTCGCCGAGGTGCACGAGGTGCTCGACCGGATGGCAGATTTCGCCACCAGAATCCGTTCGGGTGCGTGGCGGGGTCACACGGGCAAGCCGATCCGCAACGTCATCAACATCGGCATCGGCGGGTCCGACCTGGGCCCGGTGATGGCCTACGAGGCGCTGCGCCACTACAGCGACCGCGATCTGACGTTCCGCTTCGTCTCGAACGTCGACGCGACCGACTTCGTGGAGGCGACCAGGGACCTGGAGGCGGCGGAGACACTCTTCATCGTTTCGTCGAAAACGTTCGGGACCCTGGAGACGCTGACCAACGCCACCTCGGCCCGGGACTGGGCGCTGGGCCAGCTCGGGGACCCCGGCGCGATCGCCAGGCACTTCGTGGCCGTCTCGACGAATGCCGAGCGGGTGGCCGAGTTCGGGATTGACACCGCGAACATGTTCGGGTTCTGGGACTGGGTCGGCGGGCGGTACTCGATGGACTCGGCCATCGGCCTGTCGACGATGGTGGCCGTCGGTCCCGAGCAGTTCGCGGACATGCTGGCCGGCTTCCACGCGATGGACGAGCACTTCCGCACCGCGCCGCTGGCGCGGAACCTCCCGGTGCTCATGGGCCTGCTCGCCGTGTGGTACGTGGACTTCTTCGGGGCCGCCTCGATCGGCGTGATGCCCTACGAGCAGTACCTCAAGCGCTTCCCGGCCTACCTCCAGCAGCTCACGATGGAGTCGAACGGCAAACGTGTCACGCTCGACGGCACGCCCGTGGACTACCAGACGGGCCCGGTCTACTGGGGCGAACCGGGCACCAACGGCCAGCACAGCTTCTATCAGCTCCTGCACCAGGGGACGCAGCTGATCCCGGTCGATCTCATCGGTTTTGGCAAGAGCCTCAACCCGCTCCGCGACCACCACGACATCCTGTCGTCGAACGTCTTCGCCCAGGCCCAGGCGCTCGCGTTCGGCAAAACGGAGGAAGAGGTCCGGGCCGAGGGCACTCCCGGGCCGGTGGTGCCGCACCGGGTCATGCCGGGGAACCGCCCCACCAACGTCCTGCTGGCCGAGAAGCTGACCCCGCACACTCTCGGCGCGCTGGTCGCGCTGTACGAGCACAGCGTGTTCACCCAGGGGACCATCTGGGGTATCGACTCGTTCGACCAGTGGGGGGTCGAGCTGGGCAAGGCGCTGGCGGTGGCGATCACCCCCGAGCTCGAGAGCGCCGCCGAGCCCGAGCTGAAGCACGACTCGTCGACCGACACGCTGATCCGGCGCTACCGGGCACTGAAGGGCTAGGGAGAGGGACATGGCGACTGACAGGCCCATGCAGCTAGGCATGGTCGGGCTGGGCCGGATGGGGTCCAACCTCGTGCGGCGGCTCATGCGCGACGGGCATCGCTGCATCGCTTACGACGTGAACGGCGAGGCGGTCAAGAAGCTCGAGGGAGAGGGGGCGACGGGCGCTGGCTCGCTCGCGGACTTCGTGGCGAAGCTGGACAGGCCCCGCGCCGTCTGGCTGATGTTGCCGGCGGCCGTGGTGCGCCCGACGCTCGACGAGCTCGTTCCGCTGCTGGAGCCCGGCGACGTCGTGATCGACGGGGGGAACTCCTATTACCGCGACGACATCGCCCGGGCCAAGCAGCTCGCGGCCACGGGGGTCAAGTACGTGGACTGCGGGGTGAGCGGAGGGATATGGGGGCTCGAGCGCGGCTACTGCCTCATGATCGGTGGAGAGACCGAGCCCGTGCAGCGGCTCGACCCCATCTTCAAGACGATCGCCCCCGGGCAGGGGAGCGCCACGCCCACTCCCAGCCGGACCCGGGAAGGCACCGCCCCGCAGGGGTACTTGCACTGCGGCCCGAACGGCGCCGGGCACTTCGTGAAGATGGTCCACAACGGGGTCGAGTACGGGATGATGTCGGCGATAGCCGAGGGCCTGAGCATCATCAAGCACGCCAACGTCGGCACGGTGAAGCAGGACGCCGACGCCGAGACCACCCCGCTGCGCGATCCCTGGGCTTACCAGTACGACATCGACGTCGCCGAGGTGGCGGAGGTCTGGCGGCGCGGCTCGGTGGTCTCGTCGTGGCTGGTCGATCTGATCGCCGAGGCGTTCGCGCGGACACCGGACCTGCATACGTTCGCTGGCCGGGTCTCGGACTCCGGTGAGGGCCGGTGGACGGTGGACGCCGCCATAGACGAGGGGGTTCCCGCCCCGGTCATCACCGGAGCGCTGTACGAGCGATTCGAGTCGCGGGGCCTCGGTGAGTTCACCGGCAAGATCCTCTCCGCGATGCGCAGCGAGTTCGGCGGTCACGCCGAGCGGAAGCAGTAGGCCCGGCATGCAGCACGAACTCGAAACTCTGCCCGACCCCGCGGCGGTGGCCGCGGCCGGGGCCACGTTCGTGGCCGAGCTTGCCCGCGCTGCGGTGGATGCCGACGGCAGCTTCCACTTCGCGGTGAGCGGCGGGCATACGCCGTGGGCGATGTTCGCCGAGCTGACCCGGCAGCAGGTCCCCTGGGACTCGGTCAACATCTACCAGGTGGACGAGCGGGTGGCTCCGCCGGGCGACCCGGACCGGAACCTTACCCACCTCCGCCGGGCGCTGGGGCCGGCCCCGGCGCAGGTGTGGCCCATGCCGGTCAACGAGGGAGATCTCGAGGCCGCGGCGGCGGCGTACGCGGACGCGCTGCCGGACCGGTTCGATCTCGTTCACCTGGGTCTCGGCCCCGACGGGCACACCGCGTCGCTGGTGCCTGGCGATGCCGTGCTGGAGGTCACCGACCGCCTGGTCGCCCTCACGCGGCCCTACCAGGACCGGGTGAGGATGACGCTGACCTACCCGGCGCTGGCGCGGGCCGGCCAGCTCCTCTGGCTGGTCACCGGGAGTGACAAGAAGGAGCCCCTGGCCAAGCTTCTGGCCGGTGACACCGCGATCCCAGCGGGGCGCGTAGAGGCAGCGGCGTCACTGGTCATGGCCGACCGCGCGGCGACCTGAGGCCCGGACTCACAGGACCAGCCCGGAGACAACGTGGGTATCCGAATGCTCCTCGCCGACGTGGACGGCACGCTGGTGACCCAGGACAAGGTGCTCACCGACCGCGCCATCGCCGCCGTCGGGAAGCTGAAGCAGGCCGGGATCCTCTTCGCGATCACCAGCGGCCGCCCGCCGCGCGGCATGTCGATGCTGATCGGGCCGCTCCGGCTCAGCACGCCGATCGCGGCCTTCAACGGCGGAGTCTTCGTCCGCCCCGACATGTCGGTGATCGAGCAACGGGTCCTGCCCGACAGCGTGACACCCGCGGTGATCGAGCTGCTCGACGCGCACGGGGTGAGCGTATGGGTCTACCGCGGCGCGGACTGGTTCGTGCGGGACGCCCGGGGACCCCACGTCGCCCGTGAGACCTGGACGGTCAAGTTCGGCCCGACGCAGGTCGCCAGCTTCGCCGCGGTCTCGGACGGGGTGGCCAAGGTCGTGGGGGTGAGCGACGACTACGACGCGGTCCAGCGGGCGGTAGACGCGACCCGCGAGCGCTTCGGCGACCACGTGTCGGCGGCGAGATCCCAGCCCTACTATGGCGACGTCACACACCCCGACGCCAACAAGGGCAGCGTGGCCCGCTACCTCTCGCAGGCCTACGGGATCCCCGCCGCGGAGCTCGCCACGATCGGCGACCAGCCCAACGACGTGCTCATGTTCGCCCACTCCGGGCTCAGCATCGCCATGGGTAACGCGAGCCCCGAGGTCCAGCGGGCCGCCCGCCGGGTCACGACATCCAACGAGGACGAGGGCTTCGCCAACGCGGTAGAAAGATACGTCCTGCCGTGACACGAGTGCGTCCCTCGCCGAGGGGCCACGACCAGGGGAGTGATATGGCCAGACCGGCGCCCACGGCCGCGCACGTCCTGGTGATCTTCGGCATCACCGGAGATCTGGCGAGAAAGCAGACCTTCCCCGCCCTGTACCGCCTGGAGCGCCGCGGGGAACTGCGGTGCGCGGTCGTCGGCGCGGCCCGCAGCGAGTGGTCGGCCGCGACCCTCCGGGACCACGCCCGCCGGGCCATCGAAGACTCCGGCGAGAAGATCAGCGAGCGGGTTTTCCAGCGGCTGGCCGAGCGCCTGTCGATGGTCTCGGGCGACTACCAGGATCCGGCGACCTACGGCCGCATCGCCCATGCGATCGAAGGGCGGCACAGCCCCGTCTTCTATCTCGCGATTCCGCCGTCGCTGTTCGGCCGCGTGGTGGAGGGCCTGGCCGGCGCCGGTCTCACCAAAGGGTCCCGGGTCGCGGTGGAGAAGCCCTTCGGCGACGACCTGGCGTCCGCCCGGGCTCTGAACGCCGAACTCCACAGGTTTCTCGACGAGAGGCAGATCTACCGGGTCGACCATTTCCTCGGCAAGGAACCGACGATGGACATCGTGTTCCTCCGGTTCACCAATGCCGTCTTCGAGCCGTTCTGGAACCGCGACCACATCCAGAGCGTCCAGATCACCCTGGCGGAGGACTTTGGTGTGGACGACCGGGGGAGCTTCTACGACCCGGTCGGGGCGCTCCGGGATGTCGTGCAGAACCACCTGCTGCAGGTCCTCGCGCTGGTCGCCGCCGAGCCGCCGAGCGTCGCCGACGCGGACGGGATACGCGACAAGCGGGTGGAGGTGTTCCGCTCCATCCCGGCGGCCGACCCGGACCGCTACGTTCGCGGGCAGTACGACGGGTACCTGTCGGTGCGCGGGGTGAGCCCCGGGTCGCAAACCGAGACCTTCGCCGCGCTGCGGCTCGAGATCGACAACTGGCGCTGGTCGGGCGTGCCGTTCTTCATCCGGGCCGGCAAGGAGCTTCCGGAGCGGGTCACCGAAGTGAGAATCATCTTCAAGCCCCCGCCCCGGCTGGTGTTCCTACAGCACCCGCCTCATCCCGACGAGTTCATCGTGCGGATCGACCCCACCCCCGGAGCCAGCCTGATGATCCAGGTGAACGAGCCGGGCCCCAGGCTGTCACTGCGAACGGTCGATCTCTCACTGAACTTCGCCGCCGAGCTCGGGGATCCGCCGGAGCCCTACGAACGGCTGCTCGGCGACCTCCTGCGGGGAGATGCCAAGCTCTTCGTCCGCGAGGACAGCGAGGAGGAGACGTGGCGCATCGTGCAGCCGCTGCTGGACGCGCCACCCTCGGTGCAGCCCTACGCCCGCGGGTCCTGGGGGCCGGCCGCCGCGAACACCCTGCTTGCCGGGCACCCGCGCTGGCGGGAGCCCTGGCTCCCGCATCAGTAGTGCCGGCGCTGGCTCGCCGCGTCCGTGACCCGGCCTCGACAGGCAGGGCCGTTCCGCTCGTCTGCCGGCTGGGTACCAGGCAGGCGCCCCATGCCACGACGAGCCGCCGAGCCGGTGGACGATTGGTCCATGGAACGGGTGACGCACGGGCCGCTGGCCGTCCTGCTGCATGATGCCGCGGCGGGCCGGTTCCCGCCCGCGGATGGGCGCGTGACGGTCCTGCCGCCGCCGTCAGCCAGGGACGCTGGTGTCATTGGGTTTACCGCGCACGCGGTTGTCTTCATCGACGCCGACCCGGCCTGGGTGGCCGCCCAACTGCCCGCCGATGACCTGTCCGGGCCGCTGGCTCCGGCGTTCCTGCAGGCGCTCTGCGCGCACACCAACCGCCAGGCGCACAGCACCGACCTGCTCTGTGCCGCGTGGCCGTTGCCCGGGCCGCCGGGTATCGCCCTCACACCCGAGCCCGACCTCGCCCATCCGCGCATCGCACGAGCGTTGCGCTACCGCGATGACGTGCGGGCCTGGCGCGCCGAGGGCGGCGTGGTGCTGACCGGCCGCGGCGTCGCCGGCCGCTGGGAGGCCGCCATCGAGGTCGATCCCGGCCACCGCTGCCGCGGGCTCGGCCGCGCACTGGCGGCAGCCGCCCGCCATCTGGTGCCGGGCGTCGCGCCGGTGTGGGCGCAGATCGCCCCGGCGAACGCGGCAAGCGTCCGGGCATTCCTCGCCGCCGGGTTCAAGCCGGTGGGCGCCGAGGCGCACCTGACCCGCGCCGGCCTGGGCGTCTGATCTACTGAGACCACTGGACCGGCAAGGAGCTCAGATGGCAATCATCACCGCCAGCATGTTCATGGCGCTCGACGGCGTCGTCGACCCAGCCGTCGGCAACTGGCACTTCCCCTATTTCAATGACGAGATGGGCCGTGCCGTCGACCGCACGCACGATGCCGACGTGATGCTCTTCGGCCGCGTCACCTACGACAGCTTTGCTGGCGCATGGCCCGGCCGGGAGGCCGCGGGCGAAGAAGACGCCGAGTTCGCCAAGAAGCTCGGCGACATGCGTAAGGTCGTGGTTTCGCACCGGCCGCTCGAGTTCACCTGGCGCAACTCCGAACAGCTGCGGGGCGGCCTCGCCGAAGGAGCGGCAGCGCTCAAGGCCGACTCCTCCGTTCGCAGGATCGCCCTCAGCGGGTCCGTCTCCGTGGTGCGGCAGCTCCTCGCCGCTGACCTGCTCGACGAACTGCACCTGTTCGTCCACCCCGCGGTTGCGGGTTCAGGGCTGCGGCTCTTCCAGGACGATGGCCCCGGGCAGCCGCTTCGCCTGCTCTCGTCGGAGCCATTCGCGACCGGAGTGATCTATCTCGTCTACGCGCCGGCCCCGAACCCGCCGGCCGGCAACTACGAGCAAGCCGAGGAGAACCTCCCCCCGGAGTGACCTCCAGCGCACGGCAACCCCAGCCCAGCGGGTCGCGCCCGGTCCTGTATGTGATCGCGTCGGGCGCCGCGCCAGCGCGTGAACTGCCCGCGCTGATCTCTGACCTGGCCGGCGACTGGGACACCTGCGTGATCACCACACCGGAGGGCGCGCGGTTCTTCGACATCTCACGGGTCGCAGAGCTGACCGGCCATCCGGTTCGCACAAGCTTCAAGGATCCGGACGCGCCGGATGTCTTGCCGGCCCCGCACGCGTTCGCGGCCGCGCCGGCAACCTTCAACACCATCAACAAGTGGGCGGCCGGGATCAGTGACACGCTGGCGCTTGGGCTGCTCAACGAGGCGATCGGCCTGGGCCTGCCGATCGTCACCGTGCCCTGGCCGAACGCGGCCCTCGCCCGCCATCCGGCGTTTGGGCGCAGCGTCTCGGCGCTGCGCGACTGCGGGGTGAGGGTCATCCTCGATCCCGGGCGCCTGCCCGACGATCACAATCCTGGCCAGGCCCGGTTCCCATGGGGAGAACTGCGGACCGAGCTCGCGCGGATGCGCACCGCGCTCGCCGGCGGCGGCCAAGCCGGGGCGTGAAATGGGTTCGGCCGCGCCCGGGCTTGCCCGACGCCAGGTCAGTCCACGCCACATGGTTGCTCGACGCGGGCACAGGGTACGGATCAGGCGATGTCACGGCGGTGCGACGCCCGCCGGATGCGCAATCGTGGGGCAGTACCAACTATTCCGCTGGCGCGGGATGGGCCGCTGGCCTGGAACCTCAGGCCGAAGCCGGCCGGTCCGGCCGCCCGCCGTCGTCAGCCAGCCCAGGAAGGTGAGGTCTTATGTCCAACGACACTGAAATCCGTCCCTTCCGGGTCGACATGCCGGACGAAGCGATCGCCGATCTCCGGCGGCGCATCGCCGCGGCGCGCTTGCCGGGCCAGGAGCTGGTGGACGACCGGTCGCAAGGGGTGCAGCTGGCGACGATTCAAGAGCTCGCCCGCTACTGGACGACCGGTTACGACTGGCGCAGGTGCGAGGCGGAACTGAACGCGCTGCCGCAGTGCACGACCGAGATCGACGGGGTGGACGTCCACTTCATCCACGTGAAGTCGCCACACGCGAACGCGCTGCCGCTGATCATGACGCACGGCTGGCCCGGCTCGGTCATCGAGATGCTCGGGTCCGTCGGCCCGCTCACCGACCCGACCGCGCACGGCGGCTCCGCCGGCGACGCGTTCGATCTCGTGCTGCCGTCCGTGCCCGGCTACGGCTTTTCGGGCGCGCCGGCCGAGATCGGCTGGAACCCCGGCCGCGTCGCGCCCGCCTGGGCGGAGCTGATGCGCCGCCTCGGCTACACCCGCTACGTCGCGCAGGGCGGCGACGTGGGCGCCGCCATCACCGACACGATGGGCCGGCAGGCGCCCGAGGGGCTGCTCGGCATCCACATGAACCTGCTCGTGCCGGCGCTGGGCAACCCCTTCCCGGCGGAATCGGAGGCCGAACGCGCGGCATCTGGCCAGCTCGCCACGTTCAGGACCAGCGGCGCCGGGTACCTCATCGAGCAGAACACGCGGCCGCAGACGATCGGCTACGCCCTGCTGGATTCACCCCTCGCCCTGGCGGCCTGGATGCTCGACCACGACACCGACAGCTACTACAAGATCTCTCGCGCCTTTGTCGACGGCCAGCCCTCCGGCGGCCTGACCCGGGACCATGTCCTCGACAACATCACGACGTACTGGCTGACCGGGACCGGCGCCTCGGCGGCCCGGTCGTACTGGGAGGGCACACGAGCCACAGCCCTCGCCGCCGCCGCCGGCCAGGCTCCGCCGCCGGTCAAGCTCCCGGTCGGCTTCACGGTCTTCCCCGGCGAGATCTTCCGCGCCCCGCGCAGCTGGGTCGAGAAGGCCTACCCCAACCTCGCCTACTTCAACGAGGTCAACAAGGGTGGCCACTTCGCCGCCTGGGAAGAGCCCGAGCTGTTCGCGACCGAGATCCGGGCGGCGTTCAGGCCGCTGCGCTGACCACAGCCCGCGTCAACCTGCCGGGCGGGGAGGCCGGGCGGCGCCCAGGTACTTGTCATCGGCCGCTGGCTGGTCCTTCACGCGGCGGCCTCCGTTAAGCCTGGTCATGGGTGCTGGTCCGCATGCAGGTATTCGTGCACAAGCTGGATGGCGATGGCGCCTTCACCTACCGCTGAGGCGACCCGCTTGATGGACCGGTGCCGCACGTCCCCGGCCGCGAAGACACCGGGCAGGCTTGTCTCGAGGAGCAGCGGCGGGCGATCCAGCGGCCAGCCGCCGGCTCCACCGGCCCGGTACAGATCCCGGCCGGTGAGAATGAATCCCTGGTCGTCTCGCCGCACGCTGCCCTCTAGCCACGTGGTGCGGGGCTCGGCGCCGATCATCACGAACAGGGCGGAGGCGGGCACGATGTCGGTGGCGCCGCTGGCGCGCTCCCGCAAGGTCAAGGCCTCCAGGCTGCCGCGGCCCTGGCCGTCAACGACCTCGGTGGCCGCGCGGATATGGATGTTGGCGGTCTTGCCGATCTCGGTGACCAGGTAGCTGGACATGGTGGCGCGCAGGCCCGCGCCGCGCACCAGCATGGTGACCGATGCCGCGTACCTGGCCAGGTGGAGCGCGGCCTGGCCGGCTGAGTTGCCGCCGCCGACGACATAAGCGTCCCGGCCCGCCATGGCCCGTGCCTCCGCGCCGGCGGCGCCATAGAAGACACCCGCGCCGACCAGGGCCTCCAGGGCCGGCACGCCGAGGCGCCGCCAGGTGACACCGGTCGCGATGATCACAGCGCGGGCACTGACCTGGCTGCCGCCGGCCAGGCGCACCACCCGCTCCGCTCCCCGGGCGGTCAGCCCGTCCGCCCTGCCGAGCATGATGCTCGCCCCGAACAGCCACGCCTGCTCGATGGCCCGGTTGGAGAGGTCGTCACCGCTGAGGCCGTGCGGGAACCCGAGGTAGTTGCGGATCAGCGAGCTCGTGCCGGCCTGCCCGCCGGGCATGTCTGGCTCCAGCATCAGCGTGCTAAGCCCTTCCGACGCCGCATAGACCGCAGCCGCCAGGCCGGCCGGCCCGGCGCCGATGACGACCACATCGCAGGCACGCACCTGCAGATCCGGCCGGAAGCCCAGCGTCCCCATCAGGTCCGCGTGCGAAGGATCGACAAGCACCGAGCCGTCTCTGTACACGACCACGGGAACCTGCGCGTCCTCCAGGTCGTGCTCGCGCAGGAGCTGCCGCCCCCGCTCGGAGTCCCTGTCGAAGAACGAGTACGGCACGCTGATGCGGGACAGATCGTCACGGAGCCGATGGGCGTCGGGTGAGTGCGCCGGACCGACAATACGGAACGCAACAAAGGATGGCTCACGGGACTTCTCCCAGGCCGAGAGGAACGTGCTCACCGCTGAGTACAGGATGCGCTCCAGCGGGTGCCAGGGGACGTACAGGTGGTAGTCGATGCTTCCCACCGCCAGCGCCGCGACCGCGGGATGCGCTGCCGACCAGTCGCCGCGGTCAACCAGCAGGATGCGCTTGGCACGGGGATGCAGGCCGTGCGCGCGGACCAGGAAGTCGACCGCTGGCACGTCCGCCAGGTGCTCGTCCGCGATGAGCAGGGCGACCTCGGCGCTGGACCCGGCCAGATCCGCCAGCACGGTCAGCGCGGCCCCGGCCGAGGCCGCGCCGACGACCTGATAGTCGGCCTCATACCGCCGGCTCAGATCGCAGCGCAGCGCCTCCAGCCGGGCCCCATCGTCGGCAACCACCACGAAGACAGGTCGCTGCATGACAACCTTCCGCCCTCCGCCCCGTACGGCCCGCGCCTTCGCCCGAGCCGGGCATCTCACGCTACGAACGTCATGGTGCTCTTTCAACCCTCTCGCGCGGCGCCCAGAGTGCCCGAGCCCAGTGCGCCCAAGGCCTCGTCGCGCCCGGGACGAACGGCCCGTGGCGCCCGGCAGCGGCCGGGAACTTTGGCATTGTTGGCTCATGAGCACCTTCGTATTCCGGCTCAAGGCGCCCCGCCCGACGTTCGCGCTGGACCTGAGCGACGAGGAGCGCGAGATCATGGCGCGCCACGCCGAGTACTGGCGCCCCTGGGTCGAATCGGGCCAGATGGTGATCTTCGGCCCCGTCCTCGACGAGAGCGGCTCCTGGGGCCTTGGTGTCGTGGAGGCCGACGATGAACAGGAGCTGCGGGCCTTCGCCGCGCAGGATCCGGTCGTGACGACGGGCACGGGCACGATCGAGGTGGGGAAGATGCTGGGTGGCTTCGTCCGGCCGCGGCAGGAGGCTTCGCCGCCGGACCACCGGGCTGACACCTGACCCGCGAGACATCCCGTTGCAGGGCGAGCGGCGGCGGCACCGGGCGGGCGCGGTTGTGGCGTCGGCCGGCGGCTGGGACACTGGGCCACGACGCGCGACCTGCAACAGATCAGGCATGGCCCGCCTGAAACGGCAGTGAGGTGGCATGTGGGGTCCGGAATGCGCGCTGGAAAGCACCCGATCACGCCGCTCGCGGCCGTCGTGGGGGGTCTCGTGGCCGGTGTGGTGGGGACCGTCTGCCTGGATACGGTTGGGTACCTGAGGTACCGCCGCGCCGGTGGTAAGAACAGTGCGCTGGAGTGGGAATTCGCGCCGGTCGACACCTGGGAGAATGCCCCCGCCCCGGGGAAGGTCGCCAAGCGCGAGATTGAGGGCTTCACGGGGCGTGAACTCCCTGACCGGTGGGCATGGCCCGTCAGCACCGCCATGCACTGGGGGTACGGGTCGGCGACGGCGGCGCTCTACGGCATCGTGGCCGGGTCCCTGCGTGAGCCCTCCCCTCTCTACGGGCTGCCCTTCGGGGCTGCGGTCTGGGCCGTCGGCTACGCCGTTCTCCCGGAAGCGGGGATCTACAAGCCGATCTGGGAGTACGACGCGAAGACGCTGGCCAAGGACCTGGCCGGCCACCTTGCCTACGGAGCGGGCACCGGAACCGCATTCTGGCTGTTCGTCAGGCTCCGGTAGCCAGAGCCATGCCTGGCACCAAGGAGCTGTCCGATGCTGAGCAGGCCGCCATACGCGCCCGGTGTTCGGTGTTCGTGGCCGGCCACGGGCAGGTTACGGCCGCCGACCTGCTGGCCAGCATCCCCGCCAGCACGGCCACCGACCGCTACGGCGATGGTGGTGTTGTCGCCGAGCTGGAGGCGGAGATCGCCGGGCTGCTCGGCAAACCGGCGGCGGTGTTCCTGCCCAGCGGGACGATGGCCCAGCAGTGCGTGCTGCGAGTGCACGCCGGCAGGCGGCACCGGAAGACGATCATCTTCCACCCCATGTGTCACCTGGACCGGCACGAGGGCCAGGCATACCAGCGCCTGCACGGCCTGACCGGGCGCCCGGCGGGCGGCCCGGACCGCCTGATGACGATCGGCGACCTCACAGCGATCAGCGAGCCGGCTGCGGCGCTGCTGATCGAGCTGCCACAGCGTGATCTCGGTGGCCAGCAGCCGGCCTGGGACGACCTGCTGGCTCAGGCCGACTGGGCCAGGGGCCGGGGAGCCGCTGCCCACCTCGACGGCGCCCGGCTGTGGGAGTCAGCAGCCGGGTACGCCAAGCCCCCGGCCGAGATCGCGGCGCTGTTCGACACCGTCTACGTATCGTTCTACAAAGGCATCGGCGCGCTGCCGGGCTGCTGCGTGGCGGGCCCGGCCGACCTCGTCGCCGAGGTGCGGGAGTGGCGGCAGCGGATGGGAGGCACATTGTTCGGCCTGTGGCCGAACGCCGCGTCGGCGCTGACGTGCCTGCGGCGCCGGCTGCCGCTGATGCCCGCCTACCTCCGCCACGCCCGCGCCATCGCGGCCACCCTCGCCGATGCCACCGGCGTGCGGGTCGTGCCCGATCCGCCGCAGGTGCCGATGATGCACCTGCTGCTGAACACGACACAGGACAGGTTCGCCGCGGCCGCGCGCCACCTGGCCGCCGAGCAGGGGATCTGGGCCTGGCCGAAGGCCATGCCCACCATCGATCCTGGCATCCAGCGGGTGGAGCTCGCCGTCGGCGACGCCACCTGCACACTGGAGCCGGACCAGGTTCGCGACATCATCGCCGACCTGATCAGGCAGTAGGCCTGCCCATCAGCCGGTCAAGCGCGGCACGGATCCTCTTCTCCGACACCGGACCCGACGTGCCAAGCAGCTGAGCGAAGAGGCTGACCCGCAGTTCCTCGATCATCCAGCGAACCGCCTGGACATCTTGACCGGAACGCCGGGTGGCCGGAAGATCCGCGATCGTCCGCTGGTAGGCCTCCGTTACTCCGCGTACGACCGCCATCCGCTGGGCATCGCGGCCCGGATCCGCCGGCGCGGTGTCCAGCCTGCGGCCGATCGCCCGCAGGTAGCGGGCCAGGTCGGGCAGCCGCCGCAGGCCTGTCTCGCTGACGAAGCCGGGATATATCAGCGCGGCGAACTGACCGCGCGCATCGGCGAGGGCCGCTGCCAGCGGCGGGCTGGCAGCGCGCTGCATCCGGATCTCGGTCTCGTGGGCTGCCTCAAGAACCTCAGCGACGACATCCACCACCCGGGCCGTCGCGAGCGGCAGGGCGTGCCTTGCCTCCGTCGCCAGGCGTGCGAAGCCGTCGGCGTCCCAGGCCGGCCCGCCCGCATCGGCGATCACCTGGTCCGCCGCGCACGCTGCGCAGTCATCGAGCAGGGCGCCGATGCCCGGGTACGGGCTCCGGCTCATCGCCAGCTTCCGCCCGTTGGGCAGGCGGTCGGCGATCGAGCGCACGCCGGACGGTACCCGCAGCTGGAGCAGCCGGCGGGTGCCCCGCAGCATGGCCGCGCTGGCCTCCGCCTCGGTCTCGAACAGCCGGACGTCGACCGTGTTCCCGGCGTCGACCAGCGCCGGGTAGGCGGTGACCCGATCGCGGGTGACCACCTTGGGCAGGGTGCCAATGCTCCAGTCGCGGATCCCGGTGCGGGTGACGTCGCTGGCCGCTTCGTTCAGCATCGTCTGCAGTCGCGGCCGCAGGCGCTGGCGCAGCTCGTTCAGGTCTTTCCCGCTGGCCAGCTCGCGGCCGGACTCCGTCACCCGGAACGTGATCCGCAGATGGGCGGGCAGCCGCGACGTGTCCCAGGCGTCCCGCGGAATCTGGACGCCGCCGATGCCGCCGAGCTCCGCGCCGAGCGCGTCCAGCAGGTTCCCGTGCGGCTCGCCCAGCCGGGCGACCACGGCCCGCGCGGTGTCCGGTGCGGGCACGAACGCCCGGCGCAGGTCCTTGGGCAGGGACCTGATGAGCTCGGTCACCAGTTCCTCGCGCCGGCCCGGCACCTGCCAGCCGAGTTCGTCGTCGCTCACCTGAGCCAGGACGGCAAGCGGGATGTCCACAGTCACGCCGTCTTCCGGCTCGCCGGGAGCGAACTCGTACGACAGCGGAAGCTCGCCCCACCTGCTGGGATAGTCGGCGGGCTCAACCTGGCCGGCGGCGGGGCCCACGAGATCGGCGGGGGTGAACGTCAGCAGATCGGGGGATTCGGCCCGCGCCTTCTTCCACCAGGTGTCGAAATGCCGCACGGACGTCACGTCCGTGGGTATCCGCTGGTCGTAGAAGCCGAACAGGGCCGCGTCGTCGGCCACGATGCCGCGCCGCCTGGCCTTGTCCTCCAGTTCCTTCGCCTCTTCGAGCAGCGCCTGGTTGCGGTGGAAGAACTGGTGGTGGGTCTGCCAGTCACCCTCGACCAGGGCACCGGAGATAAACAGATCCCGTGCCGCCACCGGATCGACGCGCGCGTAGCTGACCGGCCGCGCCGCCACGATCGGCAGGCCGTACAGGGTTACCTTCTCCAGCGCCATCGCCGCACCGCGCCGCGCATCCCAGTGCGGTTCGCTGTAGGTGCGCTTGACCAGGTGCTCCGCCAGCGGCTCGGCCCACTCGGGCTCGATGCGCGCCGCCACCCCCGCCCAGAGCCGGGACGTCTCGACGAGTTCGGCCGCGACCACCCACTGCGGCGGCCTTCTCGCCAGCACCGAGCCTGGGAAGATCGCAAACCGGGCACCACGCGCGCCAGCGAACTCAGCCGGCCCGCGCGGCTTCCCGCCGGGGTTGCGTTCCGCGTCCCTCATCCCGATGTGCGAGAGCAGGCCAGCCAGCAGGGACATGTGCACCCGGGCGGCGACATCCGCCGGGACCCGCGCCTCCGGTTCCGCCTCACGGCCCGATGTCTTCCTGGCTGGTGTCTTCCTCGCGGGTGTCGTCGTTGCCGGTGTCGTCTTCGCCGGTGTTGTCGTTGCCGGTCTCTCGCTGGCCGGGTCCGGCCGATGCGCCTGCCGCCCGGCCGGCTCCGGCGAGCCGCGATCGGAGCCGGTGCCGATGCCGGCGTCCCTGGCCGCCTGGCGCAGCTGGCCGTGCAGATCCTGCCATTCCCGCACCCGCAGGTAGTGCAGGAACTCGCGGCGGCACATGCGGCGGAACGCGGAGCCGGACAGCTCGCGCTGCCGCTCGTGCAGGTAATCCCACAGCGTGAGAAAGGCGAGGAAATCGGACCCGGGCTCGGCGAAACGCGCGTGCATCGCGTCCGCGGCCTCACGGGCGTCTGCGGGCCGTTCTCTGGGGTCCTGGATGGACAGCGCCGCCGTGATGATCAGGACTTCGCGGGCGCAGCCCTGATGCCCGGCCTCCAGGATCATCCGGCCGAGGCGTGGGTCCACCGGCAGCCGGGCCAGCTTCCGGCCCGCGCCGGTCAGCCGGGTCGTGTCCCGGCCCGGCGAGAGAGCGCCCAGCTCTTCGAGCAGCCGGACGCCGTCCGCGATGTTGCGGGACTCCGGCGGATCCACGAACGGGAAGTTCGCGACATCACCGAGGTCGAGCGCTGCCGCCTGCAGGATGACCGAGGCGAGGTTGGTGCGCAGGATCTCCGGGTCGGTGAACTCCGGCCGCACCCTGAAGTCATCCTCGCTGTACAGCCGGATACAGATGCCGTTGGACGTCCGCCCGCACCGGCCCTTGCGCTGATTCGCCGAGGCCTGGGAGACCGGCTCGATCGGCAGCCGCTGCACCTTGGTCCGGTGGCTGTAACGCGAGATCCGCGCGGTGCCCGGATCGATCACGTACCTGATGCCCGGCACGGTCAGCGAGGTCTCCGCGACGTTGGTGGCCAGCACCACGCGCGGCCGCTGATGCGGCTCGAAGACGCGGTGCTGCTCAGCCGATGACAGCCGCCCATACAGCGGCAGCACCTCCAGGCCCGCCGGGTCCGCCAGCTCGGCCAGCGCATCGGCGGTGTCCCTGATCTCCCGCTCACCGCTCAGGAAGACCAGGACGTCCCCCGGTCCTTCGGCACGCAGCTCGCCGATCGCGTCGCAGATGCCTTGCGCCTGGTCTTTCGCCTCGTCACCAGGCCGGTCCGGGTCGGCGAGCGGGCGGTAGCGCACCTCGACCGGGTACGTGCGCCCCGACACCTCGATCACCGGCGCATCCCAGAAATGCTTGCTGAACCGTTCCGGGTCGATCGTGGCCGAGGTGATGATGACCTTGAGGTCGGGCCGACTGGGCAGCAGCTGCTTCAGGTAGCCGAGGATGAAATCGATGTTCAGACTGCGCTCGTGAGCCTCGTCGATGATGAGGGTGTCGTAGCGCAACAGCTGCCGGTCGTGCTGCATCTCGGCCAGCAGGATCCCGTCGGTCATCACCTTGACGAAGGTGTCGTCGCTGGCCTTATCGGTGAAGCGCACCTTGTAGCCGACCGCCGAACCGACCTCGGTACCGATTTCCTCGGCGATCCGCTCCGCCACTGTGCGCGCCGCGATCCGCCGGGGCTGAGTGTGCGCGATCTGGCCGGTGACGCCACGGCCAAGCTCAAGGCAGATCTTCGGCAGCTGCGTGGTCTTCCCCGAACCGGTCTCGCCAGCGACGATGACCACCTGGTTATCGCGGATGAGCGCGGCGATTTCGTCCTTCCGCTGGCTGACCGGAAGCCGCGGCGGGTAGGAAACCGCAGGTACTGCGCGCCGTCGTTCCTCGGCCCGGGTGACAGCCGTCTCCACCTCGGCGACGATCTGACCGAACGCCTCATCGCGCCGGGCAGCGTTGCGGACCGCGGCGGCATTCTCCAGGCGCCGGGCCAGCCGGCGCTGGTCGCGCGGCATTAGCCCGGGCAGGCGTGCTCGCAGCTCAGCAAGCGAGGGTGTCAAAGTTGCGGGTCTCCATAACGGCGCACGGGAAACACGCACCCAGGATGGCTACGGAGTCCCCAGGTGGCTAACGCTTTTCCGGCCCGTGTCCTTCCACGGCGCGCGGCTCCGCTCATGGCCCAACGCGGGTCTGGTGCCGGTCCAGGTGCTTACCGGGCAGCTCCCGCGGCGACTGGCAGGCGAGGAGGACTACGGTGGTCACGTGGGTCGCCGCGTTGCTGCGGGCGGGTGACCGGCGTGGCTGACGGGAGTAACCGCATGGCGAGCCTGGCCGGTCCGGCTGGGTTCGACGTTGTCACCGGGGCGTTCAGCTACTCGGGAGCGGCGATCACCCGGGAACTTCAGGCCTCCGGGCGCCGGGTCCGCACGCTGACCGGCCATCCCGGCCGCGCCCCGCGCAACACGCCGGTCGAGGTCAGGTATCTGGACTTCGGCGATCCCACCGTGCTGGGTGAATCGCTGCGAGGAGCACAGACGCTTTACAACACCTATTGGGTCCGTTTCCCGCGGGGGCAGGTCGACCATGCCGCTGCCGTCGCGAACTCGCGGGTACTTTTCCGCGCGGCCAGGAAAGCAGGGGTTCAGCGGATCGTCCACATCTCGATCACGCATCCGAGCATCACGTCCCGTTACCCCTATTTCCGGGGTAAGGCAGAGGTGGAGCAGGCCCTGGCCGAGTCGGGCGTCTCTCATGCCGTTCTGCGGCCCGCGGTCTTGTTCGGCGGCGACGGTGTTCTGATCAATAACATCGCGTGGCTCTTGCGCCGTTTCCCGGTGTTCGCCGTGGGCGGCACCGGTGAGTACCGCATCCGGCCTGTCCACGTGGATGACCTGGCGCGGCTGTGCGCGGAGGCCGGGTCGTCGGCTGCCACGTCGGTCATCGACGCCGTCGGGCCCGACCGGCCGACCTTCTACGGCCTGGCCAGCGCCGTCAAGGATGCGGTCGGCAGCCATTCCCGGATCGTCCGCATGCCGGCCGACCTCATTCCGGTGGCCGCGCGAGTTCTCGGACTGGCGCTGCATGACACGCTGCTGACGCGCGACGAGTACCGTGCGATGGCCGACGGGCTCGCCGACACCGACGGCCCCGCGACCGGCAGGATCTCCGTTACGAAATGGATCACGGAGAACCAGCACACGCTCGGCCGCCGGTACGCCAACGAGATCGACCGCCACTTCCGGTGATCATCCCCGCCGCCGTGCACGCCGCCCGCGCAGCTGATCCCCTTCGGTGCCGGAGGCCGGCGAACGGGGCCAAGGCCGTCGCGGTGGGCCGAGTGGGGATTGACCTGGTGTGGGTGGCCTGGTGGGGTGGGCTTCATGGCTGCGCCGGTGGCGTTTGTCGGCCGTGAGCGTGAGTTGTCGCGCTTGCTGGCCGCGCTGGGCAGGCGTGTGCGGCTGGTGCTGGTGGTGGGGGATGCGGGGGTGGGAAAGACCCGGTTTGTGGGGGAGGGCATGGCCCGGGTGGAGGCCGCGGGGGTGGTGATGGCAAGGGGGGAATGCCTGCCGCTGGCTGAAGCCCTTCCGCTGCTGCCGGTCGCCACCGCGCTGGGCGAGCTGGCCCGGGTGGATGACGGCGGGGTGATGCGGGCCGCGCTGGATGTCGCCCCGGGGTATGTCCGGGAGGAGGTGGGGCGGCTGGTGCCGGGGCTGGGTTCGGGTGAGGGGCCGGGACCGGTGGGTGGCCGGGATGAGGGCTGGTCGCGGGGGCGGCTGTTTTCGGCGGTGGCGGAGTTGCTGGACACGGTCGCCAGCACGGGAACCGCCCGGGGCGCGGGGTGTGCGGTCGGATTGGTGGTCGAGGATGTGCACTGGGCGGACGGCGCGACGCTGGACTTTCTGACTTTCCTGACACGCCGGTCGTGGGGCGCGGTGCCGGTGGTGGCGACCTGCCGGGGAGATGAGGCCCCGCTGGCGGGGCATGCGGCGCAGTGGCTGGCGGGGATGCGCAGTGCGGCCGGCGCGGAGGAGATCCGGCTGAGCCCGCTATCCCGGGAGGAGGTAGCCGGGCAGGTGGCCGCGCTGGCCGGCCCGGTACCGGCAACCGTGGTCGATGAGTTGTATGCGCGCGCGGAGGGGAATCCGTTTTTCACCGAGCAGCTCGTCGCCGCGGGCCTGGCCGGCGGGGCAGGGGGCGGGCTGCAGGTACCCGCTGTGCTGCCGGGGCGGCTGGCGGAGTTGCTCGTGGCGCGGGTGGGCCGTTGCACCGGTGACGGGCGGGCGGTGCTGGCCGGGCTGGCGGTGGCGGGCCGGCCGTTGTCCGAGGAGCTGCTGGGCGCGGTGACCGGGCTGAAGGCGGAGACGGTGCGTGGAGGGTTGCGGGAGCTCGCGGATGCCCGGCTGCTGGCCGAGGACACCGCCAGGGGTGCGTGCCGGCTGCGGCACGCGCTGCTGGCCGAGGCGGTCGCGGGCGGGCTGTTGCCTGGTGAGCGGGCCATGCTGCACGAGCGCACGGCGAGGGCGCTGGCGGCGGCCGGGGACCAGACGCTGGCTGGAGAGGTGGCCGGACACTGGCAGGCCGCGAGCCGCCCGGCCGAGGAACTGACCGCGCGGGTGGCGGCGGCCAAGGCTGCCGAGCGGACGTTCGGGCATGCGGAAGCGGCGGCGCACTGGCAGCGGGCCATCGAGCTGGCCCAGGAGCAGCCCGGCGCCCCCGGCGTGGCGGGGATCGACATGGCGGACCTGTATCTGCGGGCCATGGAGGCGCTCGACTGGTCCGGCGACACCGCACGCGCAGGCGTGGTGGCCGAGGAGGCCTACCGCCGGTTCGCTGGCCACGCCAGCCCGGTCATCGCCGCGGTTGTCCGTCACCGCGCCGCGGTCTACCGGGCGATCGATACGACCGGTGCCGGGCTTCCGCTGATCGAGGAGGCGTTGCGGCTGTTCGAGCAGTCTCCGCCGTCAGACCGGTACGCCCAGGCGTGGCTGAACTACGCGGACATGTTTCTGCGACCCGCCGGACGGCTGGCGGAGATGCTCCCGGCGCTGAACCGGGCGCTGGAGATCGCCGAGGCGGTCGGCGCCACGGCCCTGATTCCCCAGATCCTGGCCAGCCTGGCCGAAGACGCGTTCCGGCGCGGCCACGTGAAGGAGGGGTTCGCGTTTCTGGACAGAGGGTGGGCCCTGGCCCGGGCCGTGGACGACAGCGTGGGGCTGGTGTGGCTGGCGGTGAACGAAAGCGAGGCGCTGCTCAAGCTTGCCAGGTTCGGCGACGTTGCCGAGATCGCGCTCCGCGGTCTCGAGGCCGCCGGGCAGGCGGGCATGCAGGATTCGTGGCCATGTAGCGTTCTGGCCGCTCACGCGTCCGAAGCGCTGCTGGCCGGTGGGCGCACGGCCGAGGCGGCGGCGCTGATCGACCCGCTGACCATCGGGTCGCCCGACCGTGACCACTGGCTGGTGCATGAGGCCCGCGCGGAGATCGACCTGCTGCGCGGCGACACCGGCACCGCGCGGCGGCGGCTCACCGACGCCACCGCCGCTCACCCCGGCAGCGTCGAGTACGCCCGCGAATCTGCGCAGCGGGCCGTGGAGCTGGCGCTCTGGGCTGGAGAACCCGGCGACGCCCTCGCCGAGGTCCAGCGGGCGCTCCCGCTGTTCAAGACCCCGGACCTGACCATCGGATGCGGGCGGCTACTGGCGTTGGGCATGCGAGCGTGCGCCGACCTGGCCGAGCGGGCCCGGGCCCGCCGCGACGAGGCCGCCGCCCAGCGCGATGCCGCGATCGCTGCACGCGATGCCGCGCGGGCCGGCGAGGCCGAGGCGAACACCGCTCGCGACGACGCGCACCGCTCGCTGCGCGCGGTGATGGCCGACCGCGACCGGCTCACCCAGGCGCGCGAGGATCTCCTGCGCGAGCGCGACACCGCCCGCGCCACCCGCCGGCGTGACCTCGAGGCCAGCGACCGCGCCGAGCCCCAGCCGCGGCTCCCGCCCGCGGCGCCCCGGGGCATGCGCCGCCAGTCGACCGCCGCCCTCTGGGCCCAACGGCTCCTCGCGACCGCGGCGCTCGCGATCCTCGGCTACGTCGTCTACACGCTGCTCAGCGGCGTGGTCTGACGCCCTAGGTGGCGCCGTCCACCTTGGCCACCGCCCGCTGCAGCTCGCCGACCGAGAACGCGCCCTCGAAGCGCGTGCTGATCCGGCCCTTGCGGTCGATGACGAACGTCCAGGGCTCGCTGCGCAGCCCCCACGCGGTGACCTGCGGACGCAGACCCGCGTTGATCTTGTTGTCCTTGTAGATCTCCTGGTGGATGAAGGCGACGTCCTTCGGCGCGCCGGCCTTCACCTGCTCGACGACGTCGACCACCGGGCCGCACACGCGGCTCTGGCACAGCAGCGGGGTCGCGAAGGTGATGACCACCGGCTTCTTGCCGAGCACGTCGGCGAGGTCGGTCTGGAGGAGGTCCTTGGCGAAAGGGCGGCGCGTGTCCAGCGACGCGGCGTCGCCGCCGACGTCGGTGAGCGTCTGGGTGTGGACGCTGACCGCCTTGCCGCCGACGTCCGGGGGGCCGCCGGCGCCCGGCTTGGTCACGTCGACCCCGTAGCCGTTGGTCACGACGAGCCGCCCGTCGAACTTGGCGATCGCGATCACCGCCTGCTTGCCCGTGCGGCGGAACGGCACGTCGGCCACGTAGACCGACTTGGCCGCCTGCGGATCGGATGCCGTCGTCTGGCTCTCGAACTGGGGTCTGACCGCCAGCGACTCCGAGCGCGCCACGAACGGACCGCGGGCGTCGGAGCCGTCATTGCCGGCCGTGTAGATCGCCACCTCGGCGCCCGTGATCTGCTTGCGGGCAGTGTCGAAGAGCGCGAACCCGAAGCGGTTCTTGCCCTTGTGCAGCATCGAGACGCTCGGCGCCAGGACCGGCCCCTGACCCTCGGCCATCGACGCCAGGTCGTCGAACGACTTGCCGCTCGCGGACGGGAAGTCGGCCTGCTGGCCCGTCGGCTCGGGCTGCGGCGGCGGCCGGTCGGGTTGGCTCGAGTCGCCACAGGCCGAAACGAGCCCAGCCGCGAGCAGCGGCGCCATGATCCACAGGAGAGGTCGTCGCACGCGGCCCGAGTCTAGGCGCAAGTGATGGAATGCCGCGCCACATCCGACGGCGAGGAGGAACGGCATGGCAGATCGGGCGGCGATCGTGACGGGCGGCTCGAGCGGGATCGGGCTGGCGATCGCGCGAATGCTCGGCGACGAGGGCTACGGGCTCACGCTCGCCGCGCGGCGCCCCGACAAGCTCGAGGATGCCGCCGCGGGACTGCGCGACGTGGGGTTCGACGTCAACTCGATCGCGGGCAACCTCGGCGACGAGGCGGTCGTGCAGGAGGTCGTGCGCACGCACAGGGACCGCTTCGGCCGCCTCGACGTCCTCGTCAACAACGCGGGCGTGGGGGTCGGGGCGACCGTGGACGAGATCGATGCGAAGAAGGTGGACCTCCAGCTGGCCGTCAATCTCCGCTCGCTCGTCCTCTTCTACCGCGAGTGCGCCGAGATGCTGCGCGCCGCCGGCGCCGAGCACCGCCGCGCGCTCGTGGTCAACATGTCCTCGATCTCGGGCAAGAGCGGCCAGCCGTGGCTGTCCGTCTACAGCGCCACCAAGGCGGCCGTCGTCGGCTTCACGCAGGCGATGCACAAGGAGCTCGGCAACCAGGGGATCAAGAACACCGCGCTGTGCCCGGGCTTCGTCGACACACCGATGACCGAGTTCGTCAAGGAGCACGTCAAGGCCGAGGACATGATCCAGGTCGGCGACATCGCCGAGACCGTGCGCGCGCTCCTGAAGCACTCGCCGGGCTGCATCGTGCCCGAGATCCAGTTCCTGCGCCCCGGCGAGGCGATCTAGGACGCGCGCTCGGCCGTGCGCTCGCGCTCGCGCGTCCAGTCGAGCCCGAGGCCGGCGGCCTCGGCCGCCTTGCGCTCGCGCACCAGCGTCTGGTG
>Ga0081540_1000741_pt1 | contig 30012 bp, 25 predicted proteins | sample TabmetS2T1R1_FD_71024 | JGI IMG/M metagenome (GOLD analysis project Ga0081540, IMG submission 71024) | Tabebuia heterophylla rhizosphere microbial communities from the University of Puerto Rico - S2T1R1 | ecosystem: Host-associated > Plants > Roots > Rhizosphere ...
TGCAGGAAGTCCGAGGCGTGCTGGAGGCCATCACCAAGGCCGCCAATCGTGCGATTGACGTGATCGGCCGGATCCGCGACCTCGCCAAGAAGGCGCCGATTCAAAAGCAACAGCTTGCCGTCAACGATGTCATTCTCGAGGTGGCCGAACTGACGCGCACAGAGCTCATTCACAACCGGGTCGAGCTGCACACCCGGCTCGCCGACGATCTGCCGCCGGTGCAGGCCGATCGGATCGAGCTCCAGCAGGTGCTGATCAACCTGGTCATCAATGCCATCGAGGCGATGAATGACGTCGACAGCCGGAGCCTGGTAATGGCGTCGACGACGGACGACGCCGGTCATGTGCTCGTGTCGGTCAGCGATTCGGGTCGCGGCCTGGAGCCGGGCGCCGCCGATCACGTCTTCCAGGCGTTCTACACGACCAAGCCCGGCGGCATGGGCATGGGCCTCGCCATCTGCCGGTCCATCATCGACAGCTTCGGCGGGCGGCTGTCGGCCCGGGCCAACGCGCCCCGCGGCACCGTGTTTGAATTCACTTTACCCGCCGATGCTCCGCCACGAGCTTCGTAAGCCGTCATCCTGGAAAGTTTGAAGGGCGGGCTTCGTGAGCCCGCCCCCAGGAGCACCCCGCTCGTGGAGACTTCAGATGCGAGCCGGCGCTCCCTGGTGACGCATGTCGCTTACGGCGACGTGCGCGATCTCTGGATGCTCTAGTGCGGTGGTTCTGACATTCCGATCAGTCTCGCGGCAAGCTCAGTCATCGGAACGTCAGAACCAAAACCGCACTAGCAGCATAGAGTTGCTAGTGTCCCTTTGCTTCCGACGCTCGCACGAGAAACGTGCGGCAAACCGATGCGAGCGTCGGAAGCGGGACACTAGCCAAGCGGCAGCGCGACGAACCGCGTGGCGTCACCGCTCTTCACCTGCATCAGCACGGCATGCTTGCCCTGTTTGCGCGACGTCGCGATCGCGGTCCGTACATCGGCCGGTCCCGCCACATCGGCGCTGCCGACGCGCAGGATCACGTCGCCGACCTGCACGCCGTGTTCGGCCGCCACGCCGGCGGGTTCGACGGCGGTGACCACTGCGCCGCGATTGCCGGCACCGGCAACCTTGTCGGCCGGTGCGATCGTCAATCCGAGACGGCCTCCGCGGGCGCTCGGCGCTGCCTCGGTCTTGTGGACCTGCGCCTGGCGTTCGGCCGGCAGCGTGCCCAGCGTGACCTGGATGCTCCGCTCATCGCCGTCGCGCCGCACGCCGATCCGAACCGAGGTGCCCGGCGCGATCTGGGCGATCGTCCGCGCGAGGTCATGGGAATTGTCGACGGCCGCGCCGTTCACCGCTGTGATGACGTCGCCGGCCTTGATGCCGGCTTTGGCGGCCGGGCTGTCCGGCTGCGGCTCGTCGACCAGGGCGCCCCGCGCGCTGCTCAGGCCGAGACTTTCCGCGATCTCGGCGGTGACCGCCTGCGCCTGCACGCCGAGCCAGCCGCGCGTGACGTGGCCGTTCTCCTTGAGCTGCTGGACCACGCGTTTCACGGTCCCGGCCGGAATATCGAAGCCGATGCCGACCGAACCGCCGGACGGCGAATAGATCGCCGTGTTGACGCCGACGACCTTGCCGTCGACGTTGAACGCCGGACCACCGGAATTGCCGCGGTTGATCGGCGCGTCGATCTGGATGTAGTCGTCGTACGGACCGGAGCCGATGTCGCGACCGCGCGCCGAGACGATGCCGGCGGTCACCGTGCCGCCGAGGCCGAACGGATTGCCGACCGCGACCACCCAGTCACCGATGCGCGGTGCCTCGTCCGCAAAGCTCACGTAAGGAAGGTCGCTCGCATCCACCTTGAGGAGGGCGAGATCCGAGCTCTTGTCGGTGCCGATCACCTTTGCGCTGTAGGTCTGGCCGGCGTCGGTCGTCACCTGCACGGTCCTGGCGTGATCGACGACGTGGTGGTTCGTCACCAGGTAGCCGTCGGACGAGATGAAGAAGCCGGAGCCGACGGCGGTGACGAACTCGCCACGCTTGCCGGGCTGATGCGGCGATGCATCGTCGCCGTCCTGGCTGCTCGTCTCGACCGCCGACGCAGCCTCGTCGAGCTTGACCTGCACCGAGACGACGGCGGGCTTCACCTTGGCCACGATCTCGGCGAAGCCGGGCTGGTGCGGCACCGGCTGCGCGCGAACGGGCGTGGTCATGCGCGCCGCGCTCGCGGTCTCGCGAGTCCACGGGTGCTCGACCGCGATGCCGAGCATAATGACGGCAGCCGACGCCAGCAGGGCGGCGTGCCGGGCGGAACGGCGGAGACGGGATGCAGGGGCCTGGTCGGTCACGGTGCTCTCCTCGACTGATGGTCTGACGAATGTCCTGCTCTGACGTGGATGGCGCGGGTTACGAGCGCCTGACCACATCATGAAATCTTGGTCATCACCGGCGCTGGCCGATCAGCATGCCCGCCCGCCTCCTCGGCGGCGACAAGTCCGAGCGCAGTCCAGTCGAGCGCGGCGTGGCCGCGGGCGATCCCGGCGATCAGCCGGTCGTGCACGACGCTCACGGACGGCATGGGCGCCGCCGCCGTCTCGGCCTCGGCCAGCGCAAGCCGGACGTCCTTGAGCACGAGCGGGAGGACGAAGCCCCCGGCCTCATAGCGCTCGGCGGCGATCTTCCCGCCGTAGAGCTTGTGAACGCGGCCGGTGAAGAACGTTTGCGTCACGATGTTCAGGAACGCGGCAGGATCGACCCCGCGCTTGCGCAGCAAGGTCATCACCTCGCTCAGCACCTCGAGCGCGGTGGCGGTGAGCATGTTGCCGGCAAGCTTCATCAGGTTGGCGCTCGCGGGACCGCGGCCGACGACGATGGTCTGCTGCCCCAGCGCCGCAAGCACGGGACGACAGCGCGCGATATCGCCAGGATCGCCGGCGGCGACGACGAGCAGGTCGCGGGCGCGCGCAGCATCGGGATTGCCGAATACCGGCGCGGCGATATATCCCTGACCACGTCGGGCATGCGCGGCGGCGAGCGACGATGCCGCTGCCGTGCTGATGGTGCTCATCGACAGATGAATGGAGCCCGGTGCCATCAGCGACACGAGGCCGGGCGCGTCGCCGCATCCAAGCACGACGTCGCGAACAGTGTCGTCATCCGGCAGCATGGTGATCAGGATCTGGCAGCCGAGAAGCTGCCTGATGTCCGTCGACGCCGTGACCCCGAGCGCGGCCAGCTCGTCGATGCGTTCCTTGCGGCGGACATTGGCCGTGACGCTGAAGCCTGCGCCGGCGAGATTGGCGGCCATCGCCGTGCCCATGCGGCCCAATCCGACAAAGCCGATGTCGCGAACCTGAGACTCCGTCTCTGCCGCGGAGCGATCGCGTGGACGTGGGCTGAGAGCGGAAGCTTGTTCCTTGGGCATGGATCACCTGTCAGCTGATGCCGCGTCAGCGCCGGTATCATCCAGTGCCCGTGAACCCACGTGCATGACGTCCCGTCGAACTCGGCTCTGCGGGGACTTAAGCGTCGCGGGACGACGCGTTTGACTGTTCTTGCCGCCTCAGGGCCGCTGTTGCTGCTATCGCGCGCCCACCGGAGGCGGCGGCGGTGACTCGGCTGGTGCAGCCCGCGACGCCGCGGGCGCGGCGAGGCCGGGTTTGGCCGGCGCGCGGGCGGCCGCAGCCTCCTCGGCAGCCGCCTTGGCGCGCGCCTTGAGCGCCTCCACTCCGGCCCCCGCGCCGCAGTCCGGCGCGTCGGCCGGCGACGCCTCGCGCTTCGACTTCTCGGCCGCGACCCGGGCGTTCGCCTCGCCTGCCGTTTTGTCTTGCAGCTTGGCGGCCGCCACGACGGACCCGTCCGCGCGATGCGGCTCGCATGGCTCCGCCGCGGCGAGCGCAGGGGCCGACGCCGGAGGCGGCGCAGGAGTCCGGACAGGAACGGCAGCATTGACCGGCGCGGCCGATGTGCTCGACCGCGATTCAGCGGCGGGTGGGCTCGACCGCGATTCAATCGCCGCGGGCTGCATCGGCGCGAGATCCGCCGGCGGCTCAGTCCGCGGCCGGTAGATCGACCATGACGAGATCCCCGCGACCAGCAGCACCGCGCAGGTCGCCGCCAGTCCCCACCGCCGCACCGACCAGGAACTGGCGTGAAGGGTCGGTCGTGAAGGCGTAGCGACGCGGCCGGCACCTGCCGTGACCTCATCGACCAGATGCGCAGGCGCCCTCTGCAGCGACTGCTCGATGGCATCGAGGAAGGCGCGCGCCGCCTCGGCGTCGAGCCGGGCCGCGCGCGAGCCCGTCAGCGCGGCCTCGACCGTGCGGCGCGCGGTCTCCTGGTCCGTGTTCGACCACAAGGCTGCGAGCGCGGCCGTCAGCCGCTCGGCATCCTCGGACGCATCGGAGCCGGCGCCGGCAGACGCATCGCCGGCGCGCGCCAGCGCCGCGCGACACAGCGCTTGCAGTTCCTCCGAAGGCGTGTCGGTGCTATCGCCGAGCGGGCGCTCGCAGAGCGCGTCGAGCAGGGCCGCGACATGCTTCGTATCCACCGCCGAACACTCCTATCCTTCGCTTAGACGGACAGCCGCCATTTCTCTACCGCGTCGTCGCCACCGATCTCCTCCCGCAGGCGTCGCTTCACCTTGTGCGCGAGCTTGTGCACCTGCTCGACCGGCAGACCGAGCAGCGGGGCGATCTCGCGCGCCGGCCGGCCCGAGAGGGCGAACTCCAGGTACAGCCGTTCCGTTCCATCGAGCCGCGGCAGCGCCCGCGCGAGTGCCGCGAGCGCCTGCTCCAGCGCCCCGTCGGCCTGCCCTGCGGCCAGCGCGTCCTCCGGGGTCGGAACCGCGAAATCCTCGGCGCCGCCTGCGAGCACGGCATTGTCGGCGGCCGAGAGATCGATCGCCCGGCCCTGGCCGCGCGCCTCGGCATGATAGCCGCCCGGCAGCGCCGCGCGCACGCGGGCAATCGCCGCGGCCACCGCGATCGCGGCGTGCGGCGGCTCGGAGCGCGGCAGCCGGCCGCACAGCACGGATGGCTCGGGCGCGAGCCGTTGCCAATAGACGAGACGGAACACCGCCTGATCGAGGTCGGCGAGACGCTGGATCGCGGCCGGCAGGCGCCGGCGCGGCTTGATCGTGCGCACGTGATCGATGATCAGGTTCTCGATGACGTGGAGGATGAATCCCGACGGGCTGCCGCGGCCGGAATAGGCGCGCAGCCTCTGCATGTCGTTCTTTAAGAGCGCCTCGCAGACCGACTGGTAGGCGTCCTCGCGGTCCTGGTCGTGGTCGCTGCCCGGCAGCTGGCGCAGGATCATGCGCCGCATGTCGTCGCAGAAGAATGCCTCGAAGGCGCGCCAGCCGCGATCGGCGTCGAGCGCGAGCAGCCGCATGACGCGCTCGGACAACAGGTCGCGGACGACCAGCGCCGCGTAGACGCGCACGCGCGCGCGTCCGTCATACCCTTTGAGCCGTGCGAAATTGGCAGCGCGCAGCCCCGCCATGGTGTCGCGAAAGGCCACCTCGGCGTCGGCGCCGCGGGCGATCCGCGTGCAAGCGGTCCACACGATATCGGCGAGCGCGCGCGTCAATGCGTCCGCCGCTTTTGTGTCGCCCTGCAAGGCGGACTGCAGAAGCGCGCGATCGGGATCGGAAGCTGCTGTCACGAAGGCCTCGGTAAAGCGACCAGTGATGGGCAAACCTGCGGCGATTTCAAGTCCTGATGGTCGGGACAAAAAAAATTCGCTGCCCGTCTAACAGTCGTGCGGGCCCGGCTGGAGGCGCATCCAGCCGGGAAGGGCGCGGCTTTGCCTGCGATGCGCCGGCAACCCAGGAGCATGTCATGTTCAGCAAACGGAAGGTCTTCGCGGCCCTCCTCTCTCTGTGCCTGTGGCAGGCGGGCGAGCCTCTCGCCGGCGCGGGCGGTGCCGACGGCTACCGCCTGTCCGAGCCGGTGGTCCACGGAAATCTTGCGATCTATCTCGTGCACGGCGCCTCGCAGGACGGACCGGTGCCGCTCACCCTGCAGGAGGCGCTCGAGAAGAAGGTCGTCGAGGTCCGCGAGGTCGGCAACGTCAATGAGCTGCAGATCGAGAACAAGGGTGACGCCGCGGTCTTCATCCAGGCCGGCGAGATCGTCAAGGGCGGCAAGCAGGACCGCGTGCTCAGCGTCAGCCTGCTGCTGCCGCCGCGTTCGGGCGCGCTGCCGATCTCCTCGTACTGCGTCGAGCAGGGCCGCTGGGCGCCGCGCGGCAGGGAGGACGCGCGGAAGTTCTCGAGCGCCAGCACGGCGGTGCCGTCGCGCAACGCCAAGCTCGAGATCGCCCGTACGGTGGCGCCAAAGGGCGCCGAGCCGGCCTCAACCGGCTCGCGCCAGCAGCAGATCTGGGACAACGTCGCGAAGATCCAGGGCAAGCTCGCCGAGAAGCTCGGCGCGCCCGTCGCGGCTCCGCAGTCGCAGACGAGCCTGCAGCTCGCGCTGGAGAACGGCCGGCTCAAGCAGGAGCAGGACGACTACGTCGCCGCGCTGCAGGCGGCCGGCGAGCGCGACGCCGATATCGTCGGCTATGTCTTCGCGATCAACGGCAAGGTGAACAGCGCCGACATCTATCCCTCGAACGGGCTGTTCCGGAAAATGTGGCCAAAACTTCTGCGCGCCAGCGTGACCGAGGCGATCGGCGAGCGCAACGAAGCGGCAAGCCCGCCGCCGCCGCCCGCCGACGTGTCGAAGTTCATCGACGCGGCGGACAGCGGCCACGCCGTCGAGGCGGACGCGGCGGGAGAGCTCGCGCGCGTCGTCAAGAAGGAGAGCAGCGACGCGGTGGTGGTCGAGACGCGGCCGGCCGGCGCCGGCAAGACCCCGGCCGGCTGGGTCTACCGAAACTATCTCGCGAGGTGAGTACCGATGTGAACGCACCTGGGCGGCGACAGTGCCGGGGCATGCGGCCGTGCCCCTCCACCCCGCGTCCGCGGGCTCCGGCACGACGCCGTCGTGGTTCATTCCGAATGCGCTTCGGCTCCTGCGTTCCCTCCCCCGCAAGCGGGGCGAGGGAACGCTCAGTGCATGCGGCGCCGCTTAGCCGCGAGCACGAGCGAGCACGCGGCGAACGTCTTGTAAGCGGCCGTCGCGTAGATTGCAGAAGCTTGCCACCCACTCGTCGTGAGCAGCCGTGGAGAGCGTCGCGGCGGTCGCCGTGCGGAACTTATCGATCCGCTCCTCCCAGGTTGGAGGGCATGCCGCCTCGCCGCGCGGTGCTGTGATCGCGCTGACAAACTGCCGGCCGCGCGCCTCCAGCGTGACACGCACCACCGTCTCCGCCGGGAACCGCGCGTCGCACTCCGGATCGATCGCGACCGTCACCTTGCGTGCGAACGCTTCCGCCGAAGCATTATCGAGCTCCGCCTCGGTCATCGGCAGCAGCACCTGCGGCCCGTGGTTCGCGACCAGGCCGAGGCAATACGGAATGCTGTACTGCGCGTCGGCCAAGCTGCGTGGTGTCGCGCTGTTCGAGATGCGCAACGCGCCGGAATAGGCGCCGACCCGTACGCTCTGCACCTCTCCAGCCGCCAGGTCATTGGCGCGCATCAACGCGAGCAGCGCGTCGACCGGCGCATGGCAATGCCGGCACGCCGCGTAGAACTTGGTGTAGGCCTCATGGATCGCCGCGCGCGGCCGCTCGGCCAGGATCGCGTCGCGATCGAAGAACGGCGCATGGTCGAAGAGATCGAGCGGCCCGGTCATGCCGCATTCGCTGAGCGGCACGGCGGCAAGCCCATGCACGACGCCCCACGGGATGCCTTCCTTGACGTCGCTCCCGTTGGGTTGCGGCCAGGCCGGGCCCGCGGTGTTGGTCGCCATGTGCGGTCCGGTCTCGCCGGCGATGGCGAGCGCATGCGCGAAGCGCGCCGCCGGCAGTCCGCGCAAGGCCGCGACGCCGGCCGCGGCCGCGAGACCGGCCCAGAAACCCGTCCGCGCGTAGAAGCCGCGCGCAGCGGCAACGCGCAGCCCGATCTCGTAGCCGACCACGATCGCGCGCAAGATCGCCGCGTCGTCCACGCGGGCGCCCGACGCGTCGATCCGGTCCGCCTCGGCGAGAACGCCCGGGATCACCGCGGCGCCCGGATGGCCGCGCGCCTGACGATGGCCGTCATCGAGATCGAGCCGCGCCGACATCAACGCATTGTAGAAGGTGGCCGCCGCCGGCGAGGCTCGCTCTCCGGTCAGCCACAGCACGCAAGAGCCGTCGCCATAGGCTTCTCGCAGCGCCGGCGCGAAAGGCTGCGGCGGCGCCGCGGCGGCCGCCGTGACCAGATCGAGCACAGCCGCGCAGGCGGCGTTGTTGTCGGCCGCACGCGGCGCCATGTCGAGCGCGAGGGTGGCAAGCTGCGGCAGAACGTAAGTCACAGCTTGATCTTCGCGGTTCGGATGACCTCGCCCCACGCCGCGGTCTCGCGCTGAAGGTATTCGGCAAACTGTCCGGGCGACAGATCGAGCGCCAGGCTCCCCGCCGCGGCGAGCCGCTCCTGCTGCGCCGGCGTCGTCATGAAGGCGCGGAACTCCCGATTCAGCTGATCGACGATCTCCGCCGGCGTGCCGGCGGGCGCGAACATGGCCGACCAGGCGCTGGCCTCGAAGCCCGGCGCGCCGCTCTCGACGACGGTCGGGATGTCCGCCGGATCGCTGAGCCGCCGCGTCGACGTCACCGCCAGCGCGCGCAGCCGGCCCGTGCGCACCAGCGGCAACGACGAGGTGCCGCTGTCGAACAGCAGGTCGCAGTGCCCTCCCATCGCATCGTTGAGCGCCGGCCCGCTGCCGCGATGCGGCACATGCGTCAGGTCGAGCTGAAAGGCACGCGCGAACATTTCGGCGACGAGCTGGGACGGCGAGCCCGCGCCGATGTTGCAGAGGTTGAGGCGTCCTGGCTCCTGCCGCGCGCGCTGGACCAGTTCGTCGAAGCTGCCCGACGGCGAGTTGGGCGGCACCACCAGGATGAGCGGCGTCACCGCCGGCAGCGCCACGGGCTCGAAGCTGCGGAGCGGATCGTAGGGCACGCTCATCAGCTGCGGGAAAATCGTGATCGGCCCGCTGGAGTTGACCGCGAGGGTGTAGCCGTCGGGCGTGGCGCGCGCGACCTCCTGGGTGCCCACCACGCCCGCGCCGCCGGCGCGATTCTCGACGATGAAGGGCTGGCCCAGCCGGTTCTGCAGGTGCTGCGCGATCAGCCGCGCGAGAAGGTCGGTGCCGCCGCCCGGCGGAAACGGCACGATGATGCGCACGACACGGCTCGGCCAGCGCTCTTGCGCAAAGGCCGGAGATGAGAGTGCCGGACTTGCCAGCGCCGCTGCTGACGCGGCGAGAAATGCACGCCGAGTGATCATATCCCTTCCCTCCTCATGGCCGTGCCACGGCGGCAAGCTCCGCCTCCGTGCTGGGCATCGAGGCAATCTCGGCCAAGGTCACCGGCTTGACCGGATTGCGGATGCGCAGCGGTTCGATCGCCTCGGGCGTCACGCCGCGCGCCGCGGCCAGCGTCTCCACCACGGTGAGGCCGCACAGCCGGCCCTGGCACGGCCCCATGCCGCAGCGAAGAAATGCCTTCGTCTGATTGGACCCGACCGCGCCCTGGACGGCGGCGGCGCGGATGGCGGCACCGGTCACCTCCTCGCAGCGGCAGGCGATGACGTCGGCGGCGGCGACGCGGAAGCTTTGCGACGGCAGGTACAGTGCGTCGAGAAACGCACGGCCCTTGCGCGCCCGCGCCAGCGCCCGGCGATGCGGGATGCTGCGCGCATCACGCGCCGCCACGTCGATCGCTTCGGCCGCGTGAAGCGCGGCCAAGCCGGCGATGCGCCCGGCGGCCTCGGCGGCTTCTGCGCCGGCGATGCCGGCGCCGTCGCCGGCAATGCCGATCCCGGGCACGCTGCTGTCGCCCCAGTCGTTTGTCACCGGCGTGAAGCAGGCCTGCCCCGGCTGCCAGGCCATGGCGCAGCCCGTTGCCTGTGCAAGGTTGGTGTGCGGCACCACGCCCTGGTGCAGCAGCACATGATCGGCGGCGGCTTCACCGCCGGGCCACGTCACGCGCAACGCGCCATCGCGCGCGTCGATCGCCAGCGCGTCGACGCCGGAGATCACGCGCACCGCCCGGCGCACGCCAAAGAGAAGCGACAGCCCCTTGGCGAGATAAGGTGATACGAAGAACGTCGGCAGTTTCGCCAGCGCAGGAAGCCAGTTCACGCGCGGCGTGGTGTCGAGCAGCAGCGTCGGCGAAAATCCTGCGGCGAGGCACTGCGCGGCGTAGAGCCAGAGCAGCGGGCCGGTTCCGGCCAGCACCATGCGGCCCTCGGGCAGGAGTCCATGCGCCTTCAGCAAGGTCTGCGCGCCGCCGACCGTCATCACGCTGGGCAGTGTCCAGCCCGGCACCGGCATGGGCCGCTCGAGCGCGCCGGTGGCGATGATGATCCGTCGCGCCGTGAGGCCCCGCGCTTGTCCCGCTTTGGAGACCGACACCGCGAGGGTCGGATCGAGCTGCCACACCGTCGCTTCGGAAAGATATTCGATGTCGACAGAGGCGAGCGCGGCGACCAGCCGGTCGCCGGCCGCGACGGCGGACCGCAGCGGCGCATGTGCCCGAAGCGGAGAGCTTTCGACTGCACGAAAAACCTGTCCGCCGAGCCCGCGATTCTCGTCCAGCAGCAGCACGGACAGGCCGTGGCCGCCGGCCTCCACCGCCGCCGCCATTCCGGCCGGACCGGCGCCGACGATCACGATGTCATAGCGCTCACGTAGATCGGCGATCGATGCGAGGCGTCTCATGGCGCGACGCCTCTGCGGCCGCGCTGCCGTGCGACGATCATTCCCTCGCGCAGCCGCACCATGCAGCTCTGCCGGTTGGCGACGCCGTCGATCGAGACCAGGCACTCGAAGCAGACACCCATGAGGCAGTACGGACCGCGGGGAGCACCCGAGACGACGCTCTCGCGGGTTTGCGAATGACCGAGCGCGAGGAGCGCCGCGGCAACGCTGTCGCCCTCGACGCCATGCGCCGGCCGTCCCTCGAACGTGAACGCGACGCCACGCGCGTGCGGGTCAGGCAGCCGCCGGAACATCGAACCTCCCGGCCGTGAAAACCTGGACGTCGCTCCCCAGCGCGCCGCGGGCGATCATCGGCGGCAACAGCTCGGCATGCGCGGCTGCGAGCGTGACGCCGCTGTGGCAGGTGACCAGGAAGGCGCCCGGCGCCGCCGTCGATGCGTCGTAGATCGGGAAACCGTCGGGCGACATGACGCGCAGCGCCGCCCAGCTGCGCACGACATTGAGCCCGGCGAGCAACGGAAACATGCGGATCGCGCGCCGCGCCTGGGCCGCCAGCACGCCCGGGCTGGTCCGCACGTCGGCAACGTTCTCCTCCTTGCTGTCGCCGATCATCACGCCGCCCTCGTCGGTCTGGCGGATGGTGCTCACCGGGTGATGGAGGAACGGCGCGACGCGTTCGGTCACCATGATTTGTCCGCGCTGGGCGCGCAGCGGGGCCGACAATCCGACCATCGCCGCGAGCCTGGCATTGCCAAGGCCGGCCGCCAGCACGACGCGCTCGGCCTCGAGCGGGCCGCGCGGCGTGCCGATGCGAAAGCCTCCGCCCGTCAGCGGGACAATGTCGTGAACCGGATGCTCCGGCAGGTAAGTCACGCGGCGCCGCGCGATGCTGGCGTGGAGCGCGCGAAACAAGCGCAGCGAGTTCACGTCACCGTCGAGCGGACAGTAGATGCCACCGACGACCTCGCGGCCGATCGCCGGCAGGACGCGGGAGATCGCGGCCGGATCGTGCACCTCCCAGGGAACCGTCTCGCCACCTGGTTGGTGATGGAGCTGCAGCAGCGCGGCGCGTCGCCGCTCCAGCTCGTGCTCGGAAAGACAGAGCGAGTAGCCGCCCGGCTGGCGCAGTGCGACATCGAGCCCGGTTTCCTCGCGCAGCGCCGCGGCGAAAGCGGGCCACAGCGCGGCCGCCCTGCGGGTCCACGCGCGGTAGGCGGGCATGCCCAAGCCTTTGGATTGGACCCACACGAGGGCGAAATTGCCGCGGCTCGCGCGCAGCGCGACGTCGCCCTCGTCCAGCACGCAAGTGGTGAGGCCCTGCCCGGCCAGGCCGCGCGCCAGACACAGGCCGACCACACCGCCGCCGATCACCGCCGCCTGGTATGGGATGGCTCTGTCCATGCGGACAGGTTCTGCCGAACGCGCGGGCAAGGCAAAGTCGAACTGCGTCTCAGGTCATGCGGAAATCTTATAGGCCTTGATGCTGCGGTCGCACTGCGCAATCAGCTGCCGCACGGTGTCGCTGGCGAGCGAGCCGGCCGCCTGCACGAACCGCAGCTGCATCGTGATCGGCGCCTCGAGCAGCCGCGCCACGCCGCCACGGGCGACATGCATGACCGCGGTCGGCTCATCGACGACGCCGATGCCGATGCCTTGCAGCACCAGCGCCGACACCGTCGCGGTCAGGTGCGTGGTCGCCATGGTCCGCGGCTCGATGCCGCCACGAACCAATGACGCCGCGAGCTGCGCGCCGAGCGCGGTGCGGTCCGGAGACAGCGCGACGAGCGGCTGACCGTTCAGGTCCTCGAGCTTGATCCGATGCTTCCGCTGCAATGGCCAGCGGCGGGGCGCCACCACCGCGCAGCGCAGCGAATGCCGGCGCATGACGACCAGCGCCGGCGGAGCGAGCGAGCCTTCGATGATGCCGAGATCGCACTGCTGGGCCTGGACCAGCCGCGCGACCTCGACCGAGGACTGCACCTGCAGCTCGAGCGACGTGCCGGGGAACGCGCGCGTGAAGCCCGCCAGCGCGTCCGGCAGAAACGACGCAGCCGCCGCCGGCATGGCGGCGATGCGCAGGCTGCCGCGCCGGCCTTGCCGGATCTCCGCCGCGACGGTCGCCATGCGTTCGAAGCCGACGAAGCTGCGTTGCAGCTCCTGGAAGAAGTCGCGCCCTTCGGGCGTGAGAACCAGGCGGCCCTTCACCCGCTTGAACGGCGCAAAGCCGACGTCCGCTTCGAGCTCCTTCAGCAGCCTGCTGACGGCCGGCTGGGTGCGGCCCAAGGCCGATGCGGCTTCGGTCACGCTCCCACTCAGAACGGTCTGACGAAATGCGTTGAGCGCGCGCGCTGTCGGTGGCCGGGCCATGGCGGTCGGTCCAATCTCCCGAATAAAAGGTCTTTGTCCGTCAATTTCGCAGTCAGCATCATCGTGCGCATATCGAGGCGAGCGCAAGCGTCACCAGGCTGTTCGTGCTGGGGAGCAGCGGCCGAACCAACAGGACCAGGATCGGCACAAACGATATAAGGACATGGCGCCGTTCACGGATTGACGACCAGATGCCCTACGATCCGAAATCCATCGAGCCGAAATGGCAGGCCTATTGGGAGCAGCACGCCACCTTCCGGGCCGTGATCGATCGCGCCAGGCCCAAGCTCTACGTGCTCGACATGTTCCCCTACCCGTCCGGCGCCGGCTTGCATGTCGGCCATCCGGAGGGCTACACGGCGACCGACATCGTCTGCCGCTACAAGCGGATGCGCGGCTTCAACGTGCTGCATCCGATGGGCTGGGACGCCTACGGCCTGCCGGCCGAGCGCTACGCCATGCGCACCGGCGTGCATCCGTCCATCACCACGCGCCAGAACATCGAGACGTTTCGCGGCCAGATCAAGCGGCTCGGCTTCTCCTATGACTGGAGCCGCGAGCTCGCGACCACCGACCCGGACTACGTGCGCTGGACGCAGTGGATCTTCCTCAAGCTCTACGAGCGCGGGCTCGCCTACGAGGCCGACGTCGCGGTGAACTGGTGCCCGGCGCAGGGCACGGTACTCGCCAACGAGGAGGTCAAGGACGGCAAGTATGTCGAGACCGGTGATCCGGTCGAGCGCCGGCTGATGCGGCAATGGATGCTGCGCATCACCGCCTATGCCGACCGCCTGCTCGCCGACCTCGACGAGCTCGACTGGCCGGACGGCATCAAGGCCATGCAGCGCAACTGGATCGGCAAGTCCGAGGGCGCCGAGGCGGTGTTTGCGGTCGAGATGTCCGACGAAACATTCAACGTGTTCACCACGCGGCCGGACACGTTGTTCGGCGCGACCTATTGCGTGCTCGCGCCCGAGCATCCGCTGGTCGACCGCATCACCACCGACGCGCAGCGCGCCGCGGTCGACGCCTACCGCGCCGAGACCGCGCGCCTGACCGACATCCAGCGCACCGAGCTGAGCAAGGGCAAGACCGGCGCCTTCACCGGCGCCTTTGCGATCAATCCGGTGAACCAGGCGCGCCTCCCGATCTGGATCGCCGACTACGTGGTGATGTCCTATGGCGCCGGCGCGATCATGGCGGTGCCGGCGCACGACGCGCGCGATCACGAGTTTGCGACCCAGTTCGGCCTGCCGATCGTGCAGGTGATCGCGCCGCCGAAATCCGATGCCGGGTCGGTCGACATCACGCGCGAGGCGTATGACGGCGACGGCGTGCTGATCAATTCGGCTTTTCTCGACGGCCTGCCGGTGGCCGAAGCGAAACAGCGCATCATCGGCTGGCTCGAAGCCGAAGGCCTCGGCACGCGCAAGGTGCAATACCGCCTGCGTGACTGGCTGTTCTCGCGGCAGCGCTATTGGGGCGAGCCGATCCCGATCCTGCATCTCGCGGACGGCTCGGTGGTGCCGGTGCCGGAAGACGCCCTGCCCGTGCTGCCGCCCGCGCTCGACGACTATCGGCCGACTGACAGCGGCGAGCCGCCGCTCGCGCGCGCCAAGGACTGGGTCTTAACCACCGATCCACGCACCGGCCAGCCGGCGCGGCGCGAGACCAACACCATGCCGCAATGGGCGGGCTCGTGCTGGTACTACCTGCGCTTCCTCGATCCGAAGAACGACAGGGCGCCGGTCGATCCGGAGATCGAGCGCTACTGGATGCCGGTCGACCTCTATATCGGCGGCGCCGAGCACGCGGTGCTGCACCTCCTCTACGCGCGCTTCTGGCACAAGGTGTTCTACGACCTCGGCCTCGTCTCGACCACGGAGCCGTTCCGCAAGCTGTTCAACCAGGGAATGATCCTCGGCTTCTCCTACGAGGACGCGAACGGCAAGTACTACGAGCCGGAGCGGGTCACCGAGAGCAACGACAGGTTCTTCGCCGGCGGGACCCAGGTCACGCGGAAGCTCGAGAAGATGTCGAAGTCGCTCCTCAATGTCGCCGACCCGGACGACGTGGTGCGCGCCTACGGCGCCGACTCGCTGCGGCTGTTCGAGATGTTCCTGGGACCGCTCGAGGCCACCAAGCCGTGGCAGACCTCCGGCGCCGCCGGCGTGCGGCGCTTTCTCGATCGCGCGTGGCGTCTCCTCTGCAACGAGACGGACGAGCTCGACCGGCAGACGATCGTCGACGCCGAGCCGGACCTGAAGCTCGCCGCGCTGCTGCACCGGACGATTGCGAAGGTCACCGAGGACATCGAGCATCTGCGCTTCAACACGGCGATCGCGTGCCTGATGGAGCTCGTCAACGTGCTCACCCCGATGAAGCCGCGGCCGCGCACGGTAGTCGAGACCTTCGTGCTGCTGCTCTCGCCGTTCGCGCCGCATATCGCCGAGGAGTTTTGGGCGAAGCTCGGGCACCCGGGTTCACTGGCCTATGAGCCGTGGCCGGTATCCGATCCCGCGCTCGCCAATGCCGCGACCGACCTGCAGGAATATCCAGTGCAGATCGACGGCAAGCTGCGGGCGCGCGTGATGGCGGCGCCGCGACTCGGCCGCGACGAGCTGCTTGCCGCGGTCAAGGCCGACCCGGCGGTGCAGCGCCTGCTCGCCAATGTCACGGTCGTCAAGGAGGTCGCGGTCCCTGGCCGCCTGGTGAATTTCGTCGTCAAGCGCTGACGACGTCTGTCGTGTCGTGGCACCGCATTGCCACAAGTCCACCTCTCCCCGCTTGCGGGGAGAGGTGATGCCCGCGGCTCGGCCATACTCTTCAGCCATGCTCAAGGGCTCTGATGTAGGCGCAAAACATATCCGCCATCGCGTCGGCGTAGGCTTCGATCTCCGCGGCGGTTCGAGGCGTTTCCGAGAACTGCTTTCCCACCGCGCTGAGCGTCGTCGTGATCAGGTCGCCGGCCAATGCTCGAGTCGCTCGCGAGGCCTCGGGCAGCGCCTCTTTCATGAAGACCTCAACACTACGGTGTCCCGACGCTTTCGCCTCCCGCGCCTCAGGCGCATCGCGATAGAGAGGAGCGGCGTCGTCGAGCGCCACGCGCACCGCCGCCTCATCGCACTCCGATCGAATGAATGCGTGGACCAGGGTGCGCAGCCGTTCGAGCGGCGGCCTCCGGACATCCTCGAGGATGTCGCGCAGCAGTCCGGTCGTCTGCCGCCATTCGTCGCTCTGGAGCCGGAACAGGATCGCCGCCTTGTTCGGGAAGTACTGATACAGCGATCCGACACTCACTCCGGCCTTCTCGGCCACCCGTGCCGTGGTGAAGCGGTGCGCGCCTTGCTTCGCCAAAACCTGAACAGCCGCCTCCAAAATGGTGGCGACGAGCGCGGTCGAGCGGGCCTGCTTGGGCTGTTTTCGTGAGGAAATCCGGGCACTTCGTCGATCGGTCATGGAGCGGCGCGGCAATGCGATTAGGAAACACGACGGATTATTCGTATTTCTGATCCAACGCAAGGACGCGTTCACACGTCAGACCGGAGACCTGCATGACCACCCTGACCACCAGCCCGCTTGCCCCCCTCCTCGACCGGTTGTTCGCGGAGGCGGACAAGGCGTCGGCGACGACCATGGCCGCCGTGAATGACATTCCCGATGACGAGCTGGACCGCCTGAGGGCCAGCAAGACCGATTACCTCACCTTCTACGGCCGCTTGAAGGACGCTCCGCTCGCTGTCTCTCGCGAGACGGGCACACTCCTCTACATGCTTGCACGCGGTGCGAAGGCACGAAGCATCGTCGAGTTCGGGACCTCGTTCGGCATTTCGACCCTCCACCTCGCCGCGGCCCTGCGGGACAATGGCGGCGGCAGGCTCATCACCACGGAGTTCGAGACCTCGAAGGTCGCCCGCGCGCGAGAAAACCTGACGGTCGGCGGTCTCATCGACCTGGTGGAGATCCGGGAGGGAGACGCCCTGCAGACGCTTCATGCGGACCTCCCCGAGGCGATCGATCTCCTGCTTCTCGACGGCGCCAAGGGGCTCTATCCGGACGTGCTTGCGCTCTTGGAAGAACGGCTGCGCCCCGGCGCCTTCGTCGTGGCGGACGATGCGGACGCGAGTCCTGAGTACCTGGCACGGGTGCGCTCGACCGGGCATGGCTACCTCTCGACACCGTTCGGCGATGATGTCGAAGTCTCGATGCGCCTGATCTGAGCTCGCCGGGACCCTGCCCTCGCGGCAGGGTCTCCGCCAATGTGAGTGCCATCACACAACGCCCGCGGTAGGCATGCTAGCGTTCTGCCGTAATTCTTTCCTTTGCACGGCCTCGGGGGCGACCATGAGGCGGCCGCAATTCATGTCATGCTCGACGAGGCGGCCGTTGGCGACGATCACGGTGCCGCCACGCTCTACCGCGAACTCCGACAATCGATCGAGCAGGCCTCGAACCCGACACTGCTCGCCCCCGCCGACGAGGTGATCTAATGAGGCGGCGCGAATTCATTGCATTGCTCAGCGGATCCTTATGTTCATTGATGCCTCCCAGATCCGGCCGCGCCCAATACGAGGGACGGCTCACGTCTCGCATCGCTTATCTCGCACTCCTGCCCGGTCAGGACTCGGCCCGCGTAAAGCAGAGGCTTGATGCGCTGGGCCACGTCGAAGGAAAGAATTTGGTGTTCGATTTCCGGTCAGCAGAGGGGCGAGCGGAGCGCCTGCCTGCTCTGGCTGCTGAGCTCGTGCAAGCAAACCCGGACGTGATCGTTGCAGGGTTCGGGACGCTGACTGCGGAGGCCGCCCGGAATGCCACCAAGACCGTGCCCATCGTCTTTGTCGGTGTTGGCGATCCGATCGGCGCCGGCATCGTGCGCAGTCTGAACCGACCGGGCGCGAACATTACAGGTATAACAGGGCAAGGTGCGGAACTGGGTGGAAAGCGGCTGCAGCTGCTGGAGGAGTTCACGCCGGGCATTCAGATGGTGGCCGTTCTGATGAATCCCGAAACGCCATTCGCCATGCTGTCTTTGCAGGAGCTCAGGTCTGCCGCCGAGCTGCGTGGCATACGCGTCAAAGTCTTGGAGGTCCGCGCCGCTGAGCAACTGTCAAGCAGCATCGAGGAGGCGACGAGCGCTGGCGCAGGTGCGTTGATGATTGTGGAAGACCCTCTGCTGCTTGGTCTCCGCTCGCAAATCGCCACGCTCGCCACTGCCCTCGGCCTTCCGACCGTGTATGGAAGCCGGGAATTTGCTGAGGCTGGAGGGCTGCTGTCCTACGGACCAGATCGTCGCCAGCTATACCGTCGCGCAGCGGAGCTCGTCGACAAGATCCTCAAAGGCGCAAAGCCCGCGGACATTCCGGTCGAGCAGCCGACCAAGTTTGAGCTTGTCATCAATCTTAAGACAGCGAGAGCCCTTCGGCTGAAAGTGCCGGATCGCGTTCTGGCGCTTGCCGATGAGGTGATCGAGTAATCCCCTGCCGGGCAAAAGCAGGGCTGGACTAGGCGCCCCGACCACCCTTCGCCATGCGCGGCCATCGTCTATACTGGCCCACGGAGGAGCAGCGATGCAGCGCATTCTGGTGCTGGGCGGCGGGTTTGCCGGTTTGTGGGCGGCGGCGGGCGCGGCGCGCAAACGCGCGGAGCTCGGCCTCGCGGCGGACGCGATGGAGATCGTGCTCGTCGACCGCAACGCCTATCACAATATCCGGGTGCGCAATTACGAGCCCGACCTCTCCGACGTCGCCATTCCATTGGCGCGCGTGCTCGATCCGATCGACGTGCGCCACCGTCAGGGCGAGGTGCGCGGCATCGATGCCGCCCGCCGCACGGTCGAGGTCGCCATCGACGGCCGGACCGAGGCGATCTCCTATGACGCGCTGGTGGTCGCGCTCGGCAGCGCGCTGGTGCGCCCGCCGGTGCCGGGCCTCGCCGAGCACGGATTCGATGTCGACACCTACACAGCGGCAACAAAGCTCGGCAGCCATCTCGAGCGGCTCGCCGCACACCCAAATTCACTCGCCAGCGCAACCGTCGTCGTTGCCGGCGCCGGATTCACCGGCATCGAGGTCGCGACTGAGATGCCGGCGCGGCTGCGCGCCCTCGGCATCGCGACGCCACGCGTGATCCTGGTGGACGGCGCGTCCGAGGTCGGCGCTACCTTAGGCGACAGGCCCCGCCCGGTGATCACGCAGGCGCTCGGCGCACTCGGCGTCGAGACGCGCCTCGGCGTTCATGTCGCCGCCGTCGAGGCGGACCGCGTGGCGCTGACGTCGGGCGAGACGATCCCCTGCGCGACGCTGGTCTGGTGCGCCGGCATGCACGCGAGCCCGCTGTGCGGCGCGCTCACGGCGTCGCCGGACCGGCTCGGCCGCGTCGCGGTCGATGCCTGCATGCGGGTCGAGGGACTGTCCGCCGTATTCGGATGCGGGGACGTCGCCTGGAACGCGCTCGACGGCTCGCATCCAACCGTCATGTCGTGCCAGTTCGCGCGCCCGATGGGCCGCTTCGCCGGCCACAATGCCGCGGCGCAGCTCGCCGGTACGCCGCTGCTGCCGCTCAAGATCGGCTGGTACGTCACCGTGCTCGATCTCGGCGATGCGGGCGCGCTCTACACCGCCGGCTGGGACCGCCGTGTCATCTCCACCGGCGCCGACGCCAAGCGCGTGAAGCAGGAGATCAACTGCCAGCGCATCTATCCGCCGCAGTCGTTCGGCCGCGCCGAGATTCTTGCCGCCGCCGCGCCCGTCGTTCAGTCCCCGCCCCCGCAAGTGCTCGCGGCCGCGGCGGAGTGAATCGCTGGGCCAACGCGATCGGCAACGGCACGGCGCCAAAATCGCCACTGCGACCTGTGAATTGTGGGCACAGCATTACCGAATCGTCACACAAGGCTGATGTGCTGGGGAGGTCCCCCGGGCTCCCCCAGCCCTATGGACCTCCGCTGGCAACCTCGGTCGCCCTACGACCGGGGTTGCTTCTCGATCGGAGCCCCGACAAGCTTCAGGTCTTCTCCTTCATTCTGCCGATCGTGGACGCCGGCGCGCCGACGAAATTGTTCGCGAGCAGATAGTTCGGGCTCGACCGTACCCATTGGTCGAGGTCGATCTCCTCGAACTTGCCTCTGTCCCAGGTCTGCACGATCTCGAGATCGTCGTCCCCGGTGTTCTTGATGGCGTGGCCGAAACCCGCAGGGAGGTAGACCGCATCGCCCGCCGTCACATCGGTGAGCTTGCTCCGCCCGCCCGATCCAAACAGCGCGACTTGGCCCTTGCCGCGCAGATAGTAGTGCCATTCGTTGGCCTCGGTGTGCCAATGCAGATCGCGCTGCTTGCCCTTGTTGATGATCATCAGGCCGCCTGACATGGTCTTGGAGGCAGGAAACTCGTCGACGCTGGCGAGGCGGAACGTGCCGCCCTCGAAATCGCGCGCGGCCTTCGGGTCTCGCAGCAGCCTGAATTTGTGCGTCGACTCCTTCGGCCAGGGCGCATCGAGCGCCTGCGAAACCGGCACAACCGGTCCCGCCTGGATGTAGGTCTCGCCCTTGGGAAAGACGTCGAACAGCTCCTTCGGCAGATGGAAGTTGGCGGCCAGGATGTCCTTCGGCGTCACGTCGATCCAGTCGCTGATCGAAAACGTGCCGTGCTCGGAGAATGCGCCGTTGTCGAACGACAGGACGAAGTGGCAAGGCTTATCGCCGATGCACTGGATCGAATGGCCGTGCCCCTTGGCGAAGTACCAAAGATCGCCCGGCTCATAGTTGTTGATCTCGCTCGCCCCCGAAGGATCGAGCACCATGGTCTGGCACCTGCCGTCGATGATGAAGGCCCATTCGGCTGCTATGGCGTGCCAGTGAAGCTCGCGTGATGCGCCCGGGTTGAGGAACATGTGAACGCCGGCGATGCCTTTGCTCACCGGAAGCTGATGGAGCGTCGATTCCTTGGCCCAGCCGCCGGACGTCACCTTCGGAACGCCGCCGTCGAGCGAATACTTGAACTCCGGCATCGCCGCGATGTCTTTTGGATCGTGGTAGGCGACCTTCGCGCCGGGCGGAAGCTGCACCGCGTTTCGTCCATACCCGCCGTCGCCCGGCTTGCCTTCATCGATTCGCTCTGCCGCAGCGGCGGTCTCCACCAGCGCAAGTCCGCCGGCGCCCAGCGCGGCGGCGCCCAAAAGACCACGCCGACTCACGTTGCCGGACGCCGCAGTGGTGTGTTGCTGTTCGAGTTTGGTCATGGCTTTCTCCTTGATGCTTGACGAAGAGGCGCGACACTCGAGACGGCGAGCTCTCCGCGATGCAGAGCCGTCCCGTTTCCTTCACGCCAGAGGTTATGTTCGCGAGATCGATGATCTCGTCGCCGCGATCAAGAGCGGGCATATGATACTCCCGGCACGACGAGGCCGCTACGGACGTCATCACCCGCGAAATTGCGACCCGATTTTCGAGGAGCGCTGCAGCGATCCGAGCACCTCGACAGTGGCGGCGGCTCCGCAACGAGATTGTTTCGCGGTGATGAAGACGGTTGTCATCGCCCAAAACGGGCGCGGCATGTCGAGCCAGAGCCCACTCCCGCACTGAGCATGACGATGACCTGAGGGACATGATCAACCTCCGTCATGGCGAACGATCAACCGCTGACAATTTTATCTCAGACCTTTTTGCCGGCGGCTGGACCTGCAGGCAGGCCGACGTTCTGCGGTGAGACGTTCAAGCCGGGCGCCAAACCTGGATTGATTTGCTCGGGAGTCGGCGTTGAGGTTCCCGTGTCCACCGGAAGGGATTCCGGGGTTGCTCGTTCAGTGGTCGTCGCCGGAATGCATCCAGTCCGGGCGGGCGGGCTCGTTACGACATCTGATAGTCGGGTCTCGACCGCCGCCATGGCGCGATCGAGCCAGGATTGACCGCCCGAACCGACGGCTTCCGACTTTATCGTGACCGTCGCACTCAAGCCGGACACGAGCGGAATGCCCTGAGGAACATGATCGATCGCGATGCGGACCGGCACGCGTTGGGCGAGGCGGACCCAGGTAAAGACGGGGTTGACGTTAGGCAGCCCCTGCGCGCCCGCTGCGGCATCCGAGACACCGATGCCGCGTGTTACGCTGGCGACGTGTCCGAGGATGGGCTGCGCATATCCCATCAGCTGCGCTTCGACGGGGTCGCCGATGCAGGCCCGTGCCAACTTGGTCTCCTCGAAGTACCCGTCGATCCAAAAGCTGTCGGTGTCGATGACCGAGACATTGACGCTGCCCTGATGGGCGTAGTCGCCGACCCGCATCAACAGGTTGGTGACGTAGCCGTTGACCGGGCTGCGAACCTCGGTCCGACGCAAATTAATCTCCGCCTGTGCCACCTGTTGTTGCGCAGCCTCGAAGGCGCCTTTCGCCTGGACCGCGGAGCCGGCAAAGACTTGCTGTTGCTCCTTGCTAACTGCAAGGTCTGAAAGTCGCTGTCGCCGCTCGGATTGCACTTGCTTGACCTGCAGATCGGCGGCGCGTTGCTGCAACTGTGCCTTTCCGACGCGCAGCGCGACCTCGAAATCGAACGGATCGATCACGTAGAGCACGTCGCCCTTGTGAACGTACTGATTGTCGCCGACGCGGAGTTCCGTGATCTGGCCTGAAACCTCCGGCGCCACGCTTGCGACCTGCACGCGCACGCGGCCGTCCCGGGTCCACGGTGCCGTGACGTAATAGTCCCATGTCACCAAGGCCATGATGATGGCGATGAACGCGATGGCCAGCGTCGTGAGTCGCTTGAAACAAGCGAGCATCCATCGAAGCGCAAGCTGTCGTCCACCGGACGAGCGGCGTTCGACGAGCGGCGCGAGCTGACGCGCTGTTTCCGCCGGCTGGGGCTCTACCCACGTTAGCGGCTGATTGGTGGTGTCGCGCCCCGCGGCGCTGACGCTGTCGACCGCTCGGTCGGGGGCAGGCAGACTTGGTTCGATCTGACGAACCGTTGGTTGGGGCTGTACCTGTGTAACCGGCTGAACCGTGTCTGTGCGGCGCGCGGTACTGACGCTGGCAGCTGGGTCTGGAGCAGACAGCGTCGGTTCGACCTGAAGCATCGCTCGCTCCACTGCTTGGGGACTGGACATGAGCTTCTCCCTAAAAAGCGACCGTGAGCAGGCCGAGGATCGTCACATAGAGGCTGAGCTCGGCGACTGCCGGATGGCTGAACAGCTTCCCGAACCGGCACAGATGCAGGATCGGTCGAACAGCGACGAGGATGGCGAGCGCCGTCACCGCGTAACTGATGAACGGCGCGACGAATACGTCGCCAATAACCAGCTCGGAAAATGAGTGCATCACGACACGCTCTCCATGACGGGCGCGGCGGCGTGTGTCGCGGCATCGATGGCGATGGCCGCGAGAGCCAGCTCACCGCTGATCTCCTCGACAAGCCCATTCTCCGCGCCGGCCATATCTCTGAGAGTGAGATTCAGGTCGCGGAGGCGTTGCGTATCCTGCGCCGCGAGTGCCGTCTGCGCCTCGGCAGCAAGATGGGACAAAGAGGTCTCGGCCAGTCGAGCCAGGCTGGCGCCGCAAAGCCGGATCGCCGCCGCGCGATCGAAATACGAGAGGGCCTCTGCTAGAACCCCGCTATCCCGAGAACTCGTCCCGCCGACCGGGATCTGACCGATCCGTGCGGCATCGCGGAACATGGCCTCTTCCGGCGCCAGGTGTCGATCCCGGCCCGACAGCTCACGTTCGAAATCGCGGCGTGCCGACGCCATGATCCAGCCCTGCAGGCGCTCGATTGACGGCATCGGAATGAGGATCTGTGCCGCCAGCAGCAGGGCGACCGCAACGCAGAGAAACAAGGAGGTGAACAGGAATGCCTGCGGGTCGTAGGACGGCGGATTGCTCAGCCCCACGAGCAACAAGATGAAGAACAGGTTGACACGACCGAGCGCCGACAACAGCCGATTGGGCCGGGTCATCAGCACCCCCGCGCCGATCACGAAGGGCGCGAGGGCAAGCGCGAGCAACGCAAACTCGTTGACCCCGTCCAGGATCAGGAACTCGAGGGTGCCTGCAAGAATAACGGCAATCGGTGCCCCGATGAATGCCACGGCAGTGAAGCCGTTTGGATCGGGCGTTATGGTGCCCAACCCGATGATGAGCCCGACGATCGACAGGGAAACTTCGGCCGCGGGCCAACCAGCCATGACGTAGAAGGCCGACGCCAGCGCAAGGCAAAGCGCAGCTCGAATCCCCGCCGCGGCGGCGATGCGTTGCGATCGATAGAGCGGCGTGCGCCACGCGCGTCGCGGTCGGGTGCCGGCGTTCAACGTCGCAAGACCGTCCCGGACCTCCACGTCTCGTCGCAGAAACTCTCGCGAAGCCCACGACGACGGCGCCGACAGAGGGCGCCCGGCGCCAGCGTCGGTATCGTTGCGCCCCACGGCGGCGGAAGTTGGCAACTGTTCTGCCGGATCGGCCGTTGCCGGGAGGGCAATCAGGGTGCGGGCGGCGTACACCTCCGCCACCAACGCGACGGCAGTACTCCGGGCCGCGGCGCTCCGGACCGAGCCGCTTGGCGACTCGGTGGCGAGACTTGTCATCTCAGGGCGGAGTGCCGCGATGTCGCGCAGCAGCCCCGCCGCAGTCGCGGCATCGATCGCCCGATCTCGGAGAACGGCCTTTGCGTAGTCGCGAACGCGTCGATGCAGGGCGGCCAACTGGGATGCCAACTGCGGGAAGCTGTCGGGCGCGGCCAGCAGGTCGTTCACCACGGCGACGGCGGCGATGCCGACCGCGATCGCTGCGCCGCGCGCCACGCCGCTTTCGAAGACGTGCTGAGGACTGTCGATCTGCTGGATGGCGATGAGCGCCACCGTGTAACCGGAAAGGACCGCCGCGTAGGCTCGGTTGCCATCGAGCGATCCGGCTGCGAAGACGCAGAGTCCGATCCATGCACAGAAGGCGGCGAGAAGGAGGTCTCTGGCCTGTGAAAAAACAGCGGTGATCGCGAGGGCTGCCGTGACGCCGATGAACGTCCCCATCAAGCGATAGCCGGCCTTCTCCAATGCTTGTCCGCGCGTCGGCGCCGCCAGTATCGCGACCGTCAGTGCGGCGGAGGCGGGCGCCTCCAATTGCAGCCAGAAGCTTGCCGCCAAAGCGACGACGATGGCGACCCAAACGCGGATCCCGAAGGCCCAGTCGCTCAACGGAGCGCCCGCAAAGCTCAACGAACGTGTGATCGTCGCGGTCGTCATGGAATCGTCTCTCGCGTGGTCTTTTCGATCAATCGTCAGCCAACTCGCCGAGTAACCCGGCTAAGTCCATTTCCGCATCTCGGGTCTGGAAGCCGCGCTTCATCGCAGCCTGGAATCGGCCTTGGGCTTCGGCGGTTTGCGCACCCTCGCCGAAGAGGTCGGAATCGCGGCGGAAATCCACTGCCGGCGCGAGGGCGATCGCGTTGACTCGATCCTTGACCGCGAGCAGGCCGGCGGCAGGAAACCTGGCGATCCGATGAGCGAGCGACCGGACGAAATCGTTGAGCGCGTTGGCCGGCAAGGCTCGATTGATCCAGCCGTATCGTTCGGCCAGCTCCGCATCGTAATCCGCCGCGCTCAACATGACCTCGAGCGCGCGCGCGCGGCCCATGAGACGCGTCAGATGTTGGATGCCGCCCGCGCCGGGGCTCACCCCCGTCGCCGCCTCTGGTTGGCTGAAAATCGCCGACTCTCGTGCGGCAAAGCGCATGTCGCACGCCAGCACGAACTCGCTGCCGGCGGCGCGAACGCGACCCTCGATCTGCGCGATGGTGACCAAGCGGCTTGCGCTGAGGTGGCGAAACATCAGGCCAATCGACGCCTCGCCTGTCAGCTTTGCCGCCTCTGCCCGGTACTCCTTGATTTGGGTCACGTCGACGTGGGCAATGAAATAGTCGGGGTCGGCGCTCCTGAACACGAGCACCTTGACGGTGTCATCGGCCTCGGCTCGCTGAATCAGGGAAACCAGATCGCGGACCAATGCGGGCCCCAGCAGGTTCATTGGCGGGGCGGCAATGTCCACAAACAGAACGCCGCCTTCCCTGAGCACTTTGAGCGTCTCGAAATCCATGGAAACCTCCTGTACTAGTGTCCGCTGTTCTCACTACTCGGCAGCTTCGCGCAAAGCAGATTCGAGGGCGACGTCGAGATAGCGTCCCACGTCGGCCACGCGGTCATCGCCATACTGGCCAAACAAAGAAGACGGTTTGTCGTATTCAAAGACGCCCTTACCTTGCTCGTCCTCAAGCAGAACCACGCGGAGGGGCGCATAAAGAGCTGCGGAGAGCTGATAGCGAGTCATTTTTGAGGCGGTCAGAGGATTGCCAATCTCATATTGAATCGCATTGCTTCTCCTGCCGAAAATTTGCAACAGGGCGCCATGATCGCGCGTCTCGAAAATCGACAGTTTTGGCCCAGTCTCTTCGTAATCCCTCGCGCGCTTCTGATCACCGCTGCGCAGCGCCTCGACGATGCTTGCATCGAGCTTTGATAGCGTGCCTTCGAGCCTTCGGCGGACGTCCGCGAACGACCGCTCCGACGAAATCTTGATATGCTCAACCGCGATTGTTCGCGACGTGAAGGTAGCTTGCGTGGCTTGTGTCATGTTGCGCTCTCAAAGAGGATCGTGCATGGCCAACGGGACGCCCCGCCGCGTGATTTCGATACTCTGAACTGGCTCACTTCGATACTCTGATTTGGCCCCCTCTGAAAACATAAGCTGGCTATTCTGTTTTGGGCGTCGTTGGCCCGGAATGGAGGCCGGTGCAGAAGAGGAGAAGGAAAGTGGAGCTGTTCGAGCAGATCCGGCGCGAATACGAGCATGGTGTCGGAACGATTAAGGGAGTGGCGCGGAAACTGGGAGTACACCGTCGCATGGTGCGGGAAGCGATCGCGACCGCGATACCGGCACCGCGGAAGATGCCGGTTCGCGAGCGGCCGAAGCTGGGCCCGGCGACCGAGTTCATTGACGGGATCCTGGAGTCCGACCGGAAGGCGCCACGCAAGCAGCGGCACACGGCTCACCGCATCTGGGTACGGCTGCGAAAGGAGAAGCCGGAGATCGAAGTGGCCGAATGCACGGTGCGGCGCTATGTGCGTCAGCGAAAGCGGGAGATGGGGTTGAAGGGAGGCGAGATCTTCGTGCCGCAGAGTTACCGCTGGGGCCAGGAAGGTCAGGTTGATTGGTATGAAGCATGGGCGGAGCTGGGAGGCGAGCGACAGAAGGTATTCGTGTTCTGCATGCGCTCGATGGCCAGCGGCGGCGCGTTTCATCAAGCCTATCCACATGCCACGCAGCAAGCCTTCTTAGAGGCGCATGAGTTGGGCTTCCATTATTTCGGAGGCACTTTCGAACTGCTGCGCTATGACAACTTAACGAGCGCGGTGAAAAAGATCCTGCGCGGACAGCGGCGCGAGGAAGCGGAGCGATTCATCGCCTTCCGCTCGCATTGGGGATTCCAAAGCGATTTTTGCAATCCGGCGCGGGGCAACGAGAAGGGCGGCGTAGAGGGCGAACAGGGCTACTTCCGCCGGAACCATCTGGTGCCGCTGCCGCAGGCGCGCGATCTAGAACATCTGAATGAATTGCTGCGAGAAGGCAGCCGGGAGGAAGAGCAGCGCGTCATTGCGGGTCGTACGCAGTCCATCGGCGCAGCGGTATCCATCGAACGCGAGCATCTGGGACCGCTGGCCGCAGAAGGATTCGACTTGGCGGCAGTCTCGTTTCCGATCGTCAACAGCAGCGGCACGGTCAACGTGTTGACGAACTTCTACTCGACGCCGCTAACGCCGGGAACCAGGGCGGAAGCAAAAGCATATGCAGCTTATGTGGAGATCTGGCGGGAAGGCCGGTGCGTGGCTCGTCATGAGCGCTGTTTCAGCCGGCAGCAGAAGGTGCTGAATCTCGAACATTATTTGGATGTGCTGGCCAAGAAACCGGGAGCGCTGGCGGGATCGATGCCGCTGGAGCAGTGGCGCACACAGGGCCGTTGGCCGGAAAGCTTCGATCGCTTCTGGGCTAACCTGCAGCAACGGCGCGGGCGGCAGGATGGTACCCGGGCCATGATTGATGTTCTGCTGCTCGGACGCCAGCACGGCTACGATCCGATGCGGCGAGCGATCGAACAGGCCCTGACACTCGGGGGGTCGGATGTCGCCGTGATCCGTTATTTGCTGGAGCGGGAGCGGACCGAGCAGCGTGCTCCGGCCGTGGCGCTGGAGATTGGATGGCTCGATCGCTACGAACGGCCGCTTCCCGATTTACAGGACTATGACCGGTTACTCAGTGCAGGTGCAGGAGCCAGGGTCCAATGAGCACAGCCAAAGCGAAGTTGGAAGAAGTCTCCATCAAACAATGTTGCAAACGGCTGCATCTCCCGACGATTGCTGGCCAATGCGTGCGTTTGGCCGAGCAAGCGGTGAAGGAGAAACAAAGTCATCTTACTTATCTGGATGCGCTGTTGGAAGCGGAAATGGAAGAGCGAGAGCGGAATGTCGTCAAGCGGCGATTGCGAGAAGCTCACTTCCCAAAGGTGAAGACCCTGGAGGAGTTCGATTTTGAGGCCACTTCGCATATCTCATCCGCGCTGCTTCGTAAGTTGGCCGAAGGGGAGTACGTAAGCCGGACCGAACCAGTGATTTTCATTGGTGAAACCGGGACGGGGAAGACGCACTTAGCAACTGCCTTGGGGGTGGCGGCTTGTCAGCAACGCCGGCGTGTGCGCTTCGCTACGGCGGCCGAGCTGGTGAACGAGCTGAACGAGGCGCGACAGAAGAATGAGGTGAGCCGGGCGGTGAACCGCTGGAGCCGTTACGAGCTGATCGTGTTGGATGAGATGTGCTACGTGGCGACGCCCGATGCAGCCGCCGAGCTACTATTTCAGGTGATTGCCAGACGCGCAGAACGGGCAGCAGTAATCATCACCACGAATTTGCCGTTCTCCGAATGGACAACGATGATTCCCAATGCGCGATTGTGCAAGGCAATGGTGGACCGCTTAACCGATCGCGCCCACATTATTGAAACCGGAACCGAAAGCTATCGATTTCGCCGAACACTGGCCAAGAGCAAGGGAGCAAGAGCATAAACATGATGAGAACCAAGCGCCTTACTTGCCACCAGCCTCATCAGCCCAGAACGTGTGAATTACTAGGCCAAATCGCAAGGGAAGACTCGAACCGAAAATTCTTGCGCTTAGGACGCGCTATAAGCGATCGGGGGACATGTCGGATGCATTGAGGGTCATGCCAGAAACACCCGGGACCGGCCCGTGATCCGCAGTCTCGATAGCCGCGGCCTTCGCTTCGCCCTTAACGCGCCGCCAAAAACGCGGCGCAGGCCTCGCTTCAGCCGCCGCTATCGAGACGAAAAGAAGGCACGAGGTTTCTTGGCCCTACAGGGGGCCGAATGAAAGTATCAAAGTGGGCCAAGTGAAGTTGACAAACGCAGGTGGGCGCCGACCTTGCCTCCAAAACCGTGTTAAGATCGGATCGCGCAGAGGGAAAGTCTATGCGATTACTATTGATCCCCGCTGCAATCCTGTTCTCTACGCTCAATCCTTCGAACGTCGCAAGATCCCGCGAGGGGGGAGTTCGGATGGAAGCCAATGGTTGCAAGGCACAGAACCAAGCCGTTTTCTCCTTAATCTCCACAGGCAGCAATAACAACGTATTGTCTGAATCGGGGTTGAGACCCGAAGATGAGGAAGGGTGCTGTTGCGTCAAGAGATCAACTGAAAGCGATTGCTATACAACAACAAAAAAGCGGTGCGATCAAGACGAAAAGGATACCGGGACAAAGCATAGCTGGACTTCCGGGAGATGCAAATAGTCGCGGATTAT
>Ga0081540_1000742_pt1 | contig 30011 bp, 22 predicted proteins | sample TabmetS2T1R1_FD_71024 | JGI IMG/M metagenome (GOLD analysis project Ga0081540, IMG submission 71024) | Tabebuia heterophylla rhizosphere microbial communities from the University of Puerto Rico - S2T1R1 | ecosystem: Host-associated > Plants > Roots > Rhizosphere ...
CCGGCAGCGACCCGAGCGTCTTCCCGTGGCCGAAGACCCGGGCCTCGTCGCACTTGTGAAATTCCTGGCGCCGGCAGAAGAAGCACTCGCCGCACGCGGTGCCGTAGGTGCCGAGAACGCGGTCGCCCACCGCGACCCGGCTGACTTCGTCGCCGGCGGCGACCACCTCCCCGACGAACTCGTGGCCGATCACGAAGCCGGGCTCGATCTGGACCCGCCCGTGGTAGATGTGGAGGTCGGAGCCGCAGATGCCGCTCGCCTGGACGCGGATGATCGCGTCGTCCGGCGCGAGCAGCTCAGGCTCGGGAACGTCGTCGACCTGGACCTCGCCCGGTGCCTGGAAGGTCACGGCTCTCATCGACGATGGAGCCTACGTGAGGGCCCGCGCCGGCCGTCTGGTTCTGACAGGGTTAGAAGCCCACACGAGAGGAGAAGGCGATGGGGATCGAGAAGTCACGCCCGGTCTTGATCACGGGATGCTCGACCGGGATCGGACGGGCGACGGCCGAGCGGCTGGCAGATGACGGCTACAACGTGCACGCCACCGCGCGCCAACTCGAGTCGATCGAGGACCTGAGGCAACGGGGCTGCAAGACGCATGCGCTCGACGTCACCAACGAAAGCTCGATGGAAGCAGCGGTTGGAGAAGTCGAAGACGACGGTCCCCTCGGCGCCCTGGTCAACAACGCCGGCTACAGCCAGAGCGGCGCCATCGAGACGATCCCGATGTCGAGCGTCCGCAGGCAGTTCGAGACCAACGTCTTCGGGCTGATCCGGATGTGCCAGCTCGTCCTCCCCGGGATGCGAGGCGCCGGGTCGGGCAAGATCGTGAACCTCAGCTCGATGGGCGGAAAAATCACCTTCCCGGGCGGCGGCATCTATCACGCGACGAAGCACGCGGTGGAGGCGCTCTCCGACGCGCTCCGGTTCGAGGTCCGCGGATTCGGGGTCGACGTGGTCGTGATCGAGCCGGGGCTGATAGTCACCGACTTCGGGGGGACCGCGGCGGCCAGCGTGGACGAGGTCGAGGAGCACGGCCCGTACGCCAAGTTCAACGGGCAGGTCGCCAAGATCACGGCCGAGGCCTACGACGGTCCCATGGCGAGGCTGGGCGCCGGGCCCGAAGCCGTCGCGCAGAAGATCTCGAGGGCGCTGTCGGCCGGGCGGCCCCACACTCGCTACAAGGTCACCGCCTCCGCGCGGATGCTGATGGGCACCCGGCGATTGACCAGCGACCGGATGTGGGATCGGATGATGCGCTCGCAATTCTCACCGCCCAAACCGGAGAGCTGATGTCCGGAGCGCTTCTGATCATCGACTTCCAGAACGACTTCACCTCCGGGGGTGCGCTGGAGGTGAAGGGCGGAGACGACATCGCGGAGCCCGTGAAGCGCCTGGCGCGCGAGTTCGATCACGTCTTCGCCACCCGCGACTGGCATCCGCCCGACCACGCCTCCTTCCAGACACAGGGCGGGCCCTGGCCCGTGCACTGTGTTCAGGGGACACACGGCGCCGAGCTTCACCCCGCGATGCGGGACGTCGAGGTCGATGGGATCGTTGACGTGGGAGTCGAGCGGAACGACGAGGGTTACTCCGGCTTCGAGAAGTCGAAGCTCTCTGACCTCCTGCACGCGGCGGGCGTCCACGAGGTGGCGGTCGTCGGGCTTGCCACCGACTACTGCGTGCGCGCCTCGGCGATCGACGCCTGCCGCGAGGGCTTCGACACCACGGTGGTCACGGATGCGATCCGTCCGGTCGAGGTCCAGCCGGGAGACGGCGAGCGCGCGCTCGAGGACATGAAGCGGGCGGGGGCGAGGCTGGCGACGTCCCACGATCTCACCACGGCGACCCGGTGAACCCGCGGTCCCGGCGCTCGGCGCTCGAGCAGCTCAGCGAGGAAGAGCGCGCGGAGCTCCGCCGAAGCCGTCCGCCGCGCTGGATCGAGCCGATGAAGGCCGTGCTCAACGACGGGCCGTTCTCGGACCCGGACTGGATCTACGAGCGCAAGCTCGACGGAGAGCGCTGCCTGGCCTATCGAACCCCGAACGGAGTCCGCCTACGGTCGCGCACCGACAAGGTCCTCAACCGCACCTATCCCGAGCTCGTGGAGGCCCTGGAGCGAGAGACCTCGCCGGAGTTCGTCGTGGACGGCGAGATCGTCGCACTCAAGGACGGCATCCCGAGCTTCTCGCGCCTGCAGGGACGGCTGGGCATCGCCGACCCTGTGCGCGCCCGGCGCACCGGCATCGCCGTCTACTACTACCTCTTCGACATCCCTCACCTCGAGGGCTGCGACACGACCGGGCTCCCGGTGCGGACGCGAAAGCAGCTGCTCAAGAACGCTCTCGACTTCCACGGTCACGTCCGCTTCCTGCCGCACCGCAACCGCGAGGGGGAGAAGCTCTTCCGAGACGCGTGCCGCAAGGGGCTCGAGGGTCTGATCGCGAAGCGGGCCGAGAGCACATACATCGGCAAGCGCTCCACCGACTGGCTGAAGCTCAAGTGCTCCCATGAGCAGGAGCTCGTCATCGGCGGTTTCACCGCCCCCCACGGCAAGCGCACCGACTTCGGCGCACTGCTCGTCGGGTACTACGAGGACGGGAAGCTCAGCTACGCCGGCAAGGTCGGCACGGGCTTCGACCAGCACACCCTGACCGAGCTGGGCGGGCGTATGAGGAGGCTGGAGCGGGCGGATCCCCCCTTCGTCGACGTCCACCCGGTTCCCAAGGGAACACACTGGATCGAGCCGGAGCTGGTGGGGCAGTTCGCGTTCAGCGAGTGGACGCGCGACGGGCGGCTGCGCCACCCGCGCTACCTGGGCCTGCGGGACGACAAGGGAGCGCGAGAGGTGGTCAGAGAGCTTCCGCGGTGAGCTGGCGCTCGTAGGGGCCGTGGCCGGTCAGGCAGGTGGCGCCGGCCCGGGCGGCGACCGCCAGCGCCCCGTCCGGATCCATCCCCCGGGCGAGTGCGAACGTCAGGGCGGCCGCGAACGAGTCCCCCGCGCCGTAGCTGTCCACGATCGGACCCGGGAGCGGCGCCGCGGCCCAGTTGCCCGTCTGCCCCTGCGCCGTCTGATATCGCCCTCCCTCGCGGCCCCGGGTCGCGACGAGAAGGGTTGGAGTCGGCTCCAGGGACCTCGCGTAGGCGATCTCGAACTCGTCGTTCTCGCTGTAGACGAGGGCGTCGAGCCGAAGGGCCTCCTCGTGGAGTACCCGGCCGGCACGCGGAGAGGCGACGAGGACTTCGGCCGCGCGAGCAGCGTGCAGGGCAGCGGCGTCGGCGGCGGTGAGGTAGACGCCGTCGGCGTCGCGCAGGTCGTCCCAGTCGAGGTCGTCGCGCCCCCTCGGGACCAGCCGATCGCCGATGGTGATGATCGTGCGCTCCCCGTTCGCGTCGACGAGGGTCAGCCCGCGCCGGGTCGGACCGGGGCGGGTCGCGTCACGAACGGTGACGCCGAGCTCGGCCAGCCGCGCGCGGGTGCGCCGGGCGAGCTCGTCATCGCCGAGCGCGGTGAAGAACTGCGCGCCGCCGGCGAGGCGCGCGAGCTGGACTGCGGCGACCGCCCCACCCCCCGCCGGCTCCTCGAAGCTGTGCTGCGCGTGCACGATCTCTCCGGGAACGGGAACGTGATCGCCGCGCACGAACTCGATCCACTCCGTATGCCCGACGACGGCCAGCCGCACGGCGGGCATTCTCGCGGCTGCGGAGCCGTTGGCGCGGACCGGCTTGGGACGTACTCCCGCTACGTTCGCGCCGTGGCCGGCTCGGTCTTCTCGGCGCGTGGATCCCGAAGCAACTGGACGTAGGCGATCACGCCCGGGATCACCGGCAGCCAGAACGACAGCAGCCGGTAGGTGAGAACCCCGACGACCGCCAGACTCGAGCCGACGCCGAAGCCGATCAGGGCGCCGATCATGCCGCCGTCGACCGCACCGATGCCACCGGGGACCGGCAGGGTGTTCGCGAGCAGGCCGACGAAGTAGGCCATGACGACGATCGTGACCTCGGGCTCGCCGCCGAAGGCGCGGAGGGATACGTAGAGGCAGGCGATGTCGAAGCCCCACCAGCCGAAGGCTCCCAGCAGCTGTGGCCGCCGCGCCCGCACCATCAGGATCGCGCCCCGGACGCCCGTGGCGAGGGCGGCCGGCGCCGTCGCCAGGACGCTCGAGAGCCGGGAGAGGAGCCCCTTCGATCGACTCACCCGTCTCGCCGCCCGCCCCACGTCCGGAGCGAATCGAGCCGCCAGGAGCGAAAGGACGATCACGAGGGCCCCGAAGACCGCCGGAACCACCGTCAGCCCGAAGGGGGCGGGGCCGGGGAGCAGGCCGGTGCGCAGTCCGACGCCGCCGATCACCAGCACGGCCATGTAGATCCCGTAGAGAAGGACGAGGAAGGTCGACTCGCGTGCGGTGATCTCCCTGCGCCTCATCCCCAGGCGGTTGAGTGCCCAGACGGTGAGGACGACTCCCCCAGCCCCGGCGGCGGCAAGGAGCCTCGTCGCGGCCACCCCGGCCATCGTGATCAGGTAGCTCTCGCGCCAGCCTAGGTCCACCGGGCCGTTGAAGATCCCCCGGAAGAGGACGACATAGGAGGCGAAGGAGAGGCACTCGAGCGCCGCCGCGCAGACCAGCAGGACCGGGTCGGCGTCGGAGAGCTTGGCGGTGGTGTCCTTCAGGCCCGCGATGGCCGGCAGCACCACGTAGAGGAGGCTGATTGCGCCGACCACGCCCAGGATGAGCACCAGCAGGGCGCGTCCCTTCGGCAGCGAGGGAGCCTCGTGCCGTTCCTCCTCCCTGGCATGTGACGGCGTCGGCATCCGCGGAGTCGCAGGCTCGCATACCGCGTTCCCCGCGGAGAAATCGAAGGGCCGAGGCGCGGCTCAGCCGGATTGGGATGCCGGCACGTCGGGAGCCTCGGTGCCGGAGGCGATCGCGGTCGCCTCCTGCAGGCTGAGCCCGATTCCGGTCCCGTAGACCTCCTGGAAGCGAGTCCCGCCGAGCGCCTCGCGCATTCGGTCGAGGGCGTCCTCCTCCCCGCGGCGCAGCATCGGCCACGATCGCTGTCCACCACGCCGGCGGCAACCCTCCGCGGCCCCCATCAGCAGGACCGCGCGCTCCATGTCGCCACGGGCAAGCGCCAGCTCGGAGTACGCGGCGAGGATGAGCGCGAGGTTGCGGATGCTGTGGGCCGCGGCGCTCAGCTCCAGAGCCTGTTCCAGCAGGGGGCTGCCCTCGTCGAGCCGGCCGTCCGCGACGGCCAGCGTGGCCTCCAACGCTCGCGAGGACGCTCCCGCCCAGCCGTAGTCCGATTGGTCCGCCAGCCGGCGCGCATCCTCGAGGTGGCGCTGGGCGTCGTCGTGGTGGCCGGTGGCAATCTCCAGCCCCCCGACCGTGAAGCCGGCGAGGAAGGTCCAGTACGGCTCGTTCTGGCGCTGCAACAGATCGAGGGCTTGCCGCGCACCGCGCAGGGCGCCGTCATAGTCGCCTGCGATGGGCATGGTCCAGGCGAGCGCAAGCCGGCCGATGCCCTCCAGGTGCGGATCGTCGATCTCGTCGAGGAGGGGCGCCAGACGCTTCGCCGCCGACTGCGCGTCCCCGTCGTCACCCACCTCGTCCGCCATCGCCAGTGCCGCCCACAGCAGCTCAGCTCGCTCGTGCGTCGGCAGCGAATCGGCGCTCGGCAGCAGCCGCTCGACGAGCAGCCGGCCCTCGCGATTGCGATCACGCAGCACCCAGAACAGCCCGAGCACGCGGAACAGATGAGGTAGGGGTCCCGGGTCATTTTCGAAATACCAGTCGAAGGCCGCAGCGATGTTTCCAGCCTCGATCTCGACTCGATCGACCCATTCGTCGTGGTCTCCGATGCCGCGCAGGGGCAGGTCGGCACGCTCCAAGAGCGTCCGGTAGTACTCCGCGTGGCGGCGGCGGATCTCCGCCGCGTCCGGGCGCGCGTCGAGCCGCTCGAGCAAGAAGGCACGGATCGTGTCGAGGAGCCGGGGGCGAGGGCCGCTGTCGTCGATGTCGATGTAGATCAGGCTGTGGCGAGCGAGGCTCTCTGTCAGATCCAACGCCTCGCCCTCGTCCAGCTCCGCCACTTGAGCGGCGGCTTCCACCATCCAGCCGCCGACGAACACGGCCACCGTGTCCAGCAGGGCACGCTCGGCGTCGTCGAGCAGGCCGATGCTCCAATCGACGGTCGCCCGCAGCGTCCGGTGACGCTCCGGCATGTCCGCGCTGCCGGTCCCGAGCGCATCCAGCGACGTGGCCAGACGGCTGAGGAGCGCTTCCGGATCGAGCAACCGGGTGCGGGCCGCAGCCAGCTCGATCGCCAGCGGCAGACCCTCGAGCCGGCGGCAGATCTCCACCACCGCCGCGGCGTTTGCCTCCGTGAGCGCGAAGTCGCGACGTACCGCTCGGGCGCGCTCGACGAACAGCGCCACCGGGGGAGACGAGGCCAGCTCCCAGAACGGGATCGTCCCGGGCTCGGGCGGCGGGGCGAGCGGTTGCACCGGGTACTCGCGCTCCGCCCGAATCCGCAGCACGGTTCGGCTGGTCGCGATGATCTCGACCCCGGGACAGTGGGTGAGCAGCTGATCGATGTCACGCGCGGCATCCAGGGCCTGTTCGAGGTTGTCGAGGATCAGAAGCCAGGGGTCCTCCCTGAGGCGCTGGATCACCGCCTGCAGCGGCGACGCCGACCCTCCGAGGTCGGCCGCCACCGCCCGGCCGATCGCGGGCGCCACCAACTGCGGCTCGGTCACAGTTTCGAGCGGAATGAACACGGTGCCGGCTGGGAAGCGGTCGCGCAGTCGCTCGCCCGCGGCGGCCGCCAGGCGCGTCTTCCCCACCCCGCCGGGTCCGGTGAGCGTGACGAGCCGAACCTCGGGGAGCTCGATCAGCCGCGCCACCTCGGTGATCGCCCGCTCGCGCCCGACCAGCGGTGTCGTGGCGACCGGCACCGTGTCCGCCAGACGCGGCTCGGCGATCTCCGGCGCCGGGCTGCGCGCGGCAGTGAAGCGCTCACTCAGCAGGGTCGCGAGGTCGCCTCGCACCAGCTCGCCCAGCTCGTCGGGCGTGCCGAATCTGCGGAACGAGGACTCCTGCTTCAGGCGGGAGAGCAGGTCGTCCAGCCGAGGTTCGCGATCCGGCGCGGGGGCCTTTATGTAGAGCAGGCGGGGCAGCTCCCGGGAGAGCTCGTATTCCTCTTCCAGCCCGGACACCTCCATGCCGGGGCTGACGCGCCCGTAGGCCTCCCAGTAGATCCCGATGAACACATCGCTCTGGCCGACGTAGGCGCGATAGACATCGCGTGGGGGCTCGGGCCGCGCCCCCGACTCGAACATCACGGGAGTGAGCCCCAGCGAGGAGATCGCCTTCGCGACCGCTTTGCGCTCGTCGGCCAGCTCGGCGAGCGTCGAGCTGACAAAGACCCGCAGCCGCTGATCCGGGGTGCGGATCACGGCCCCGCCACGCGGTCACCCCTACCGGTCCTGCCTCGAAATCTCGGAGGCAACACGGCCACGTTCGTAGTCTGGCAGTCGAAGGAAGCGGAGGGCGGGAACGAAGGCCCGACTCCGAACCCGCCGCGGGGCGTCAGTCGTGCGCCCGCATCAGTTCCTGGACACCGAGGTCCGAGACTCGTGGTGGCCCCGAAAGACGTTCTCCGGGTCGAAGCGGTTCTGCACCCGCAGGAGCCGCGCGCGGCTTTCCCCTCCGTTCGCGCTCTCCACGGCGAACGGCTCCAACGCAAGAGTGGCGCGGTCAACCCAGGCGATGTTTCCCCGGTCGAGAGAAGGGACCGGTGGCCAGAGGCTCGTGCACTGAAAGCCCCAGGAAGCACCGGCGAAATCGAAGGCCATTCCCACACCGTCGTCGGTCGGCCTCGGGTGACCAAGGGGCTGAAGCAGCAGCTGGGACAGGCCGGAAGCCGGTTCGTCGACCGCCTCGAGCAGCGCAATCAGGGCTTCATCCGAGAACTCCCCGAGGAAGCCGCGGCGCTGGTTGACCCGCATCCCCCAGGGGTTGCGAAGGTCAGACATCGACTGGAAGGCCCGATATTCGTTGGGGGCGACGGCATCGAGCGACGGGCCCAGCTCACGGAGCGGGGCCACCGCGCGCTCGCCGTCGTCGATCGAGCCCACGAAGCAGAAGATGATCGTCAGCGAGCCACCCCTGCCGGACCCCAGCATGAGCCCGCCCCCCACCTGCGGTGGCGCCTGCGTCATGTAGTCGCGATAGAAGCGAGCCACCTCCTCGGAGCGCTCCCGCCGGAAGCCGAGGAAGCCACTGACGATGGTGGGCCCCACCGGCTGAAGTTCGAGGTCCAGCTCGGTGACGACTCCGGGGCTCCCGCCTCCGCCGCGAAGAGCCCAGAGCAACTCGGGGTTCTGCTCGGCACTCGCCCGCAGCACCTCCCCATCCGCCATGACGACCTCCGCTCCTATCAGGCTGCGGCAGGTCGGGCCGAAGACGCGCTCGAGCCAGCCACTTCCTCCCGTCAGTGCGACGCCGGCGACTCCGAGGCCGGATACGCGGGCGCCCGTAACCGCGAGAGCATGGTCCTGCGTCTCCTCATCGAGCTCGGCCCAGGTCAGCCCGGCACCGATATGGGCCGCGCGTGAGCCGGGGTCGATTCGGGCGGCATTCAGCTCCGAGACGTCGATCACGACTCCCCCGTCGATCACTGAGTCATCGGACGTCCCCCCGGCACGCACGACCGCCGGGAGGTCGTGCTCGGCTCGGAAGGCGAGGGCGGCGATCACGTCGTCACGCGAGCGGCAACGGACGATCGCGGCCGGGCGTCGGTCGATCATCTGGTTGAAGACGGAGCGGTGGCGATCGTAGTCCGGGTCGCCCGGTCCGATCACCTCGGACTGGATGCGAGCGCGCAGGTCGTCGAGCACGACGTCGGGACCGGACGCCGGCCTGCTCATCAAGTGCCGCGCGACCTCAGTCTTCCGACCCCTTGCGCTCGTCGGAGCCGCCAATCGAGTCCCTGAACTCTCGGATTCCACGCCCCGCCGTCCGCCCCAACTCGGGCAGGCGCTTGGGCCCGAAGATGAGCAGCGCCACGAGCAGGACCAGCGCGATCTCCATCGGCCCGATGTTCGGCATCGACGATCGCCCTACCTAGCTCGGCAGGTCCTGGACGGCCCGGTAGCCCTCGTTGATCGCGCTGTGGGTGTACGCGAAGGCCTCCGAGTCGGAGCAGGCGATCGCGACGTTCTTGAAGGGCTGACGCCCGGCGTACTGAGGCTGGTTCTCGACCGGCCCGTACGCGGACGGGTCGAAGGTCGAGGTCAGCTCGTGGGCGTAGCCGTAGTTCCAGCGGTTCATCTTCCAGTCGTGGATGTCGCGTTCCGGATCGAAGTCGCCGCCCTCCTTGTTGACTGTCCTCTCGATCAGGTCGAGCACCGAGTCCTCGAGGTCGCCCCAGCTCATCTCGAGCAGCATCTGCTGCCCGGTGGAGTAGGCGAAGAGCTGCGGAATCGCATCCGGGTGGTTGGGCACGACCGTGAAGGTCAGCTGCGCCGGACAGGTCGGCGGCTGGTTCGGGGTCGGGCCGTAGTACTTGCCGGGGGTGGTGGTCGGACCGAAGCCCGCGCCGGCGCTGACGCTGAACGAATCCCAGAAGAGGGAGGTCCCCCGAGGGCTGACGCTCGCGACCTTCGAGTCGGCGAACGCCTGCCAGTTGTTCAACCCGACGCGTCCGTAGATCAACGGCACCTTTCGCGCGTAGCAGAGGCCCTGCACGTTCGACCTGGGCAGATCCTCGACGACATGGGCCGTCACCCGGTTCCAGCAGGCCATGATCACGTGCTTGGCGCCCACTCGCTGAGCGTCGTTCCCTCGGTTCTTGAGGACGCCCTTGACGTCGTTCTGGACATAGTCGATGGGCGAGTTGCCGCTCTTGCGCGGCTCGACCTTGAAGACGGTGCTGTTCAGCCGGATCCGCACGTTGTTGTGCGGGTTGTCGAGCTGGTCGTACTTGCACTGCGTCTTCAGGATCGACAGCTGGTCCGGCCGAGCCGGCCCGTCCCCGACGTCGACGTTCGGGAACGCGTTCGGAATCAACTTGCTGAGCGCGAGACGCAACAGCGAGGTGTTGCCGTCGGGCCAGGCGCGGGTCGGACCGGTGTCCGACCTCGAGTCCTGGAACGGCGTCCTGCCGATCCCGGCGAGCTGGATGTCCTCGAAGTCACCGAGGCCGGTCGCGTCCGGGAACCCCGGCCGCTCCAGGATCCAGCAGTCGGCCGCCGAGACGGCCTGGCCTCCGGCACCCAGGAGTCCCCCGGAACCGCGCCAGTACTCGCCGTAGAAGGCCTCGTCGTTGATCCCGACGTGGTCCTGGAGGTACTGCTTGTACGTGATCGAGGTCAGGTAGTCGCGCTTCTGCTGCTCGGTCAGGGGGGCACCGGGGGCGTTGGCCAGGAAGTCGGCGTCCGTGGTCTGCACGTCGAGGATGCCGTCCCTGGCGCCCTGCGAGTACGGCGTCCGGTCGAGGAACGCCGTCCATCCGGCAACGGTGCTGGGTTCCATACCCGCGAATGGGCCGGCGTTCCGGGCCGGGATGACATGGTCGGAGCCGAACTCCGCGGCCGGGAACAGCAGCCGCTGGTAGAGCCCGAAGGAGCTCGGGATGCCGGAGGCGCCGCCATTTCCCCATTTCGTCGAGTCCGTGTAGTCGACCCCGGCCCAATCGAGGAAGTCGATCGCCGGCTGTCCATAGGAGCCGGGAATGCCCGAAGGCCCGTCCTGGTTCCAGGTGCCGATGCTGTCGAGGTTCACGGTGCCGCCGTTGCGCAGGGTCAAGACGTCGGCCCCGCCGTTCGCGGCGTTGGGAATGTGGAATTCGTTGCGGTGCGAGTTGCCGCCGAAGTCCGGCAGCGCGTCGAGGATCAGGATCTTCTTGTTGGCCCCGAACCGGTCCTGGTACCACTTGGCCGCCGAGATCCCGCTGGCGCCGGCTCCGACGATGACGCAGTCATAGCGCTCGCCCGTGTCCTTCGCTTTCTTGTGGATCCCGGGACCGCCGTCCGTCGAGTGGATCTGCGAGGGGCGCCTGGGTGGAGGGCCGTCGAGCTTGATCGTCCCCTTGATGACGGCGTCGGGCTCGCCCGTGTTGGGGACGGTGAAGCTCGGCGGGTAGTAGTCCGGGGGCAGCCCGTCGGGCGGCTTCCCATGCGACTGCGCAGCCTTCGCCATGGCCTGCGCGCCCGTGAGGCCGGGACTCGCCGCCGCCATCGCCAGGCCAGCCGCGGTGACAGCCGTGCCATCGAGGAAGTCTCGACGCGTGATTCCGTCCTTCTTCTCGCGCCGCTCGCGCTCGTCCCGGGATAGACGCTTCCTCGAGTCCGACATACCATCTCCTCCGCTCGTGGATGGCCCCGGGTCGAGGTCGCGGCCTCGCTCGAGGCCCGGTCAGGCGCAGATCCACGCCGCACGGGAACCTTGCACTTGTTGTACGCAAGGTCAACGGCCCAATCGCACAAAGGCGCCCCCATGCGTGGGCCAACCCGTTCAACGAAAATGAACACTGCGGTGGCGGCGGCTACAGTCGTCGCGATGCAGCGTGAGCCCGCCGTTCAGGTGAGGGAGGCGTGTCCGGAGTGCGAGGGCACCGGCCGGCGCGGCGTCGACAAGCGAGTGGGTCACGTGACCTGGTCGAGGAACGACACGTGCCCGGCGTGCGACGGTGACGGCCACATCGCAAGATGGGTGCCGCTGAGCGAACTACAGGAGCTGATCAGTCAAGGCGGAGGGGGTGGGATTCGAACCCACGAAGGACCTGACGGCCCTTAACGGTTTTCGAGACCGCCCCGTTCAACCGCTCCGGCACCCCTCCGGGACGGCCACAAGGCTAGCGGCGCAACCCCGGCTAGGAGCGCGCCGGCAGCCTGCCCTCGAGCACGTAGCGCAGCACGTCCACGACCTGCTCCGGAGTCTCGGCGGTCGCCATCGCCGCGCGGTCGATCTCCTTCAGGGCGTGGGTGGTGTCCGGGTCGTGCAGTGTGACGATCGGCTTCCCGAGCGCCGCTGCGAAACCGGCGTCGAAGGCGGCATTCCACTGCTTGTAGCGATCGCCGAAGCGGACCACGACCACGTCGGCTTGCCGGATCAACGTCTGGGTGCGGATCGCGTTGATCCCGGCACCCTTGTGGTCCTTCCAGAAGGCGTCGGACTCCTGGCCGAGGATCGCCACCCCGGCGTCGTCGGAGGCATCGTGGTCGGTGACCGGTGAGGTGAAGGTGAGATCGAGGCCGGCCTCCTCCGCCCCCCGCGCGATCCGCTCACGCCAATCGGAGTGGATCTCGCCCGCGAGGTAGACGTTCCATGCCACGCGGCGATCTTATTGAGCCTGCCCGGGCTTCTAGACTCCGGCGGCACACCCGGAGAGGTGTCCGAGTGGCTTAAGGAGCTCGCTTGGAAAGCGAGTGGGCGGGTTCAACCGCCTCGTGGGTTCGAATCCCACCCTCTCCGCTGATGAGCAAGTGAATCGACCGCGCCCGGATGCTCGGTCGCGGCCGCTACTCGTAGGAGAGGGGCCGCGCGCTCTCGCGCGCGGCCCCTTCGAGCTCCGCTTGCGTCCCGCCTCAGGCCGTGGTCGCCGGCGCCGCCGCGGCCGGCCGCCGCGCCCGCATCGAGAGCATGACGCTGACGATGATGATCCAGACGCCGGCGCCGAGGAATCCGATGAATCCGAGCGGTCCGGCCAGGGACACGACGCCGAAGACGATCGCGAACCAGCCGAGCCACTTGGGCAGCGCTCCCCCCCGCAACACGGAGAGCCCGGCGGACCAGAGGAACACCAGCGAGCCCAGGAAGAACGGCAGGAAATCGTTGTCCCAGATCGCCTGGATCACCTGGATCTCCGCGCCCGGGATGTCATCGGCCGCCTCAGCCGCCGCAAACAGGAGCAGGCCGTCGATCGCACCGCCGATGGCGACGATCGTGATGCCGATCAGCACCAGGATCGGCAGCCACGAGCCCGGTCCCTCCGCGGCCTCGAGGACCTTGCGCAGATAGGCCGCGAAAAAGATCAGCAGTGCGGCGGCCACCACGCCGATGAAGGAGCTGATCTCCGCCGCGTTCTTGTTGTCCTGATACCACTGCGCGACCTCGCTGGGCGGATGGTCGGCGGACGTCGGTGAGCCCTGCACGATGATGCTCACGACCAGCACGATGATGGCCACGATTCCGGTGAGTGGCACGAGCCACTCTCGGCTGCTTCTCTCCATGCGAGTTCCTCCTCATTTGACGCCTCCCCCAAGGCGTACTTACGGGGATTGCGGCCACGGCTCGTGGCAGCGCGCACGAGTATCTCAGCGCCGGCGGTCGAGATGCAACCGAGCGGTTGGCGCCCCCACTCGGCGCTGCACTAGGGTTTCCGCGCCATGGCGCAGGTGCCGACGGTCACCGGGATGGTCGATGCCGACGAGCTCGGCACGACGCTGATCCACGAGCACCTGCGCAACCGGGACGAGGCGGTGGAGAGCCAGTGGCCGACGGTCGCGGTCTCCGTCAAGGAGGAGAAGCCGCACGAGGTCGCTCCCGATCAGATCTTCGAGGTCGCGGTGCGCGAGGCGAAGGCGGCGGTGGACCTGGGCGTGAAGACGATCGGCGAGCCCACGGCGATGTTCCTCGGCCGAGACGTGGAGTTCATGCGGCGGGTCTCGGTCGAGACCGGCCTGCAGGTGGTCCCGTGCACTGGGATCTACACCTACGACCACCTCCCCCAGTTCTTCATGAACAGGGACCCCGACCAGATCGCGGAGCTCTTCGTCCACGACATCGAGGAAGGGATCCAGGGGACCGACATCAGGGCCGCCTTCATCAAGTGCGCGGCCGACGAGCCGGGCGTCAACGAGAACATCGAGAAGGTCCACCGGGCGGCCGCCCGCGCCAGCGTCCGCACCGGCGCGCCGATCATGGCCCACTCGCGTCCGGCGAGCAACACCGGCCCAAGGCAGGTCGAGATCTTCCTGGAAGAGGGCGTCGAGGCGCCGCAGATCCAGATCGCGCACACCGGGGACTCCGACGACCTCGACTACATCGAGGGCCTGCTCGAGACGGGCGTCTGGATCGGCCTCGACCGCTACGGCCTCGACATCTTCCTCCCCTACGACAGACGGCAGGCCACCACCAAGGCGCTGCTCGAGCGCGGTTACGCCGACCGGATCTTCCTGTCCGCCGACTCGGTGGCGACGACCGACTGGTTTCCCCCGAACGTGATCGACGGGCTGCTCGCGGCGGGGGCGGCCAACGACTGGACGATCCGCATCATCCACGAGCGGGTGCTGCCGGAGCTCCGTGAGTGGGGCCTGACCGAGGAGCAGGAGCGGACGCTGATGGTCGAGAACCCGGTTCGCTGGTTGACGGGCTGATCTAGAAGCACGCGCATAGGCTTCGCCCATGGCGGACGCCAACGATCCCGGGCTGCTGACGCCGGCGGAGACCTCGTTGCTGATCGACCGCTACGAGATCACGATGGCCGCGAGCTATCACCGCCTCGCTCGAAACGACACGGCCGTCTTCGAGCTCTTCGTCCGCAAGCTCCCACCCCATCGCCACTGGCTGCTCGTCTGCGGTCTCGGCCCCACCCTCCGGCTGATCACCGAGATGCGCTTCGGGCCGGCCGAGGTCGAGTACCTGGGGACGCTCGGCTTCAAGCCCGACTTCGTCGACTACCTCGAGGGTTTCCGCTTCTCCGGCGAGATCGACGCCATGCCCGAGGGCTCGATCGCCTTTCCCGACGAGCCCCTGGTGCGAGTGACGGCGCCGCTGATCGACGCCCAGCTGCTGGAGACGCTGCTGTTGAACCAGATCAACTTTCAGACGATGATCGCCACCAAGGCGGCTCGGGTGGCGCTCGCCGCGGGCAGACCGGAGTCCGTGGTCGACTTCTCCCCCAGGCGCGACCACGGGATCGACGCCGCCGTGAAGGTCGCCAGGGCCTCGGCGATCGCGGGCCTTGGCGGAACCTCGAATATGGCGGCGGCGATGCGCTACGGGCTCCGGCCGGTCGGCACGATGGCCCACTCGTATGTGCTCAGCTTCGAGAGCGAGGAGGCGGCGTTCGAGGCGTTCATGAGGGACAACCCCGAGGACGCGCTCCTGCTGGTCGACACCTACGACACCCTGGAGGGAGTCCGACACGCGATCGAGGCAGCGAGTGGCACGGGAATCCCCCTGACCGGGATCCGGATCGACTCAGGCGACCTCGCGGACCTGGCGCGTGAGAGCCGGCGGCTGCTCGACGAGGCAGGGATGACGGAAGCGGTGATCGTCGCGTCCGGCGATCTCGAGGAGCACCGCATCGCCGAGCTGCGCAGAGCCGGTGCGCCGATCGACCTCTGGGGAGTGGGGACGGAGCTCGGGACCAGCCGCGACTCGCCGGTGGTGAACGGCGTCTACAAGCTGGTCGCCGAGCGGAGCGGCGAGACGTGGCGCGGCGTCGCCAAGCACTCCGAGGGCAAGGCGACCCTTCCCGGCGCCAAGCAGGTGTTCAGGCGATTCGAGGGCGAGACGATGGCCGAGGACACCGTGGGGACAGCCGAGGAGGAGCTCGAGGGGGAGTCGCTCCTCGTGCCGGCGATGAGGGCCGGCGAGATCGTCCACGAGGAGACCCTCGACCGGATGAGGGAGCGGACGAGGCGCAGCCTCGATTCGCTGCCCGTCGACCTGCGCAGCGGCGGCGGAAAGCCGCCTTATCCGGTTCGCCACTCGGCGGCGCTGACCGAGGCGGCCCGGTCGGTCGCCGCCGGCTAGGCCGGGTTCTTCTCCTCGATGTCGAAGCCGAGCTCGCCGAGCACCTTCACCGCGCCACTCTTCCCGCCCTCGAAGTCGCCTGAGGCGAGCCGTTCGCCGGTGGCGAACTCATAGGCCGTGCCCAGGATCGCCTTGGGCGGATAGCGGCGCTCGTCCAGGACGAGCTCATACGTGGTGGTGGGTGCGAATCCGTGCTCGGAGAAGAACTTCTCCGGTCCCAGCTGGTCGTACTCCTTGATCGCGCGCAACACGTGGTCCCGATCGACGCTGTCCCAGGTAACTGTCATTGGACGTTCCTTCGGTGGGGGAGCAGATCAGCAGAGAGTAGGCGCCTACCGCTTCGCGGCGAAGAACTCCTCGAGCAGCCGGGCTGAGCTCTCCCCCAGCAGCCCCGCCTCGACCGTCGGCCGGTGGTTCACCACCGGCGCGTCGAAGAGGTCGATGACGCTGCCGACAGCCCCGCCCTTCGGGTCGGCGGCTCCATAGACGAGGCGCGGCACTCGGGCCAGGGTGATCGCCCCGGCGCACATCGGGCAGGGCTCGAGGGTCACGTACAGGGTCGTCTCGAGCAGCCGCCAGCCGCCGAGCCGCTTGGACGCCTCGCGCAGAGCCAGCACCTCGGCGTGAGCCGTGGGGTCGCCCCGCAGCTCGCGCTCGTTGCCGGCGGAGCCGAGGACCTCATCACCGCGCGCGACGACCGCGCCGATCGGCACGTCCCCCTTGCGGGCCGCCTCCTCCGCGAGCCGGAGCGCCAAGCGCATATGCCGCTCGTCCGTCTCGCTGACCTCCGGCCGAGACATCGCTCAGGCAGTATGCAGGGCGAGGGAACGACCGCGCCACCAGGAACTTTTCCGGCGAGGCGGTGTTTGTGAAAGGCACTCCGGGCAGGAGATGCCGTCCACCTCCACGGGCAGTGCTTCAGGGGACATGCGAAAGCTGATCGCCACAACCACCCTCGCCCTGACCTTCGGCCTCGCGGGCGGGGTGGCTCAGGCTGCTGACGCCCCCCAGCCCCCTGGCCACGTCCCCGGCCAGCTGCTCGTCCGATTCGACGGGGGGAGCGAGCACGTCTTGAAGCTGCCGGCGGGGGTCGACCTTCCCACCGCCGAGCGGGCGCTCGACGCAAACCCGGCCGTCGACTACGCCGTCCCGAACTACGTCGCGCACGCCTCGGCCGTCCCGGACGACCCCGGCACGACCGGAGTGGCGGGCGGCTGGGAGCGGATGCAATGGAACTTCCTGCCCTGCGGGTCGCTCTGCGGCGAGTCCGCCACTCCGTTGCCGTTCCAGGAGCGCGGCGGGCTGAACGCCATCGGCGCCTGGGACATCCTCAAGCAGCGCGGGACGCCGGCCGGCAAGGGCGCGAGGGTCGCGGTCCTCGACACCGGCGTCGCCTACATGACCAGGAAGCCGAAGTTCCGGCGCAGTCCCGACTTCTCACGGAAGCAATTCCTGCCGGGCTACGACTTCGTGGACAGGGACCGTATGCCGCTCGACGAGGACGGACACGGGACCCACGTCACCGGGACAATCGCCGAGCGGACCGGCAACCACGTCGGTCTCACGGGCCTGGCCTCGCGGGCCAAGATCATCCCCGTCCGGGTGCTCGACTCCGAGGGCTTCGGCACCGCGCGCAACATCGCAAAGGGGATTCGCTGGGCCGCCAATCACAAGGCGCAGGTCATCAACATGAGCTTCGAGTTCTCCCTCGGGGTGAACAGCTGCGGCAAGATCAAGGGGATCTGCTCGGCGATCAAGTACGCGTTCAAGAAGGGCGCGCTCGTGGTCGCCGCGGCCGGGAACGAGAACGGCGAGCCGGTCGCCTACCCGGCCGCCGCTCCCCACGTCATAGGCGTCGGGCGCACCACCAAGGACGCCTGTCTGGCGAGCGACTCGCGCACGGGCGCCGGGCTCGATCTGGTCGCACCCGGTGGCGGCTTCCCGCTGCTCGCCAATTGCGGGACCGACGACGGCCTCTTCAGCCGCGGTGTCCCGATCTTCCAGCTCACCCTCGTCGGAGCCGGCTTCAGGACCTTCGGTTACCCGGGCGGATACGAGGGGACCTCGATGGCCGCCGCCCACGTCTCCGGGGTGGCGGCGCTCGTGATCGGCAGCCACCTCGTCGGGAGCTCGCCGGCCGCGGTGGAGTGCCAGCTCGAGGCGACGGCGCGCCACGGCGACTCTCAGCTCGGCCAGACGTACGACCCGCGGCTGTTCGGCGCCGGGCTGGTCGACGCGGCGGCTGCGGTCACCGGGCGCGCACCGGGCTGCTAGCCGGCCATGTCAGAGGAGAACATCGACGCGATCCTGAATGCGGTGGAGGCCCTGAACCGCCGCGACGCGGACGCCTTTGTCGCCGGCGTCAGCCCCGACGTCGAGTGGGAGACGAACCCGGAGATGGTCGGCCTTGGGGGCAGCTACCGCGGACGAGCGGGGGTGCGACAGTTCTTCGAGCAGCTGTTCGGGTTGGAAACCTGGGAGAGCATTCACGTCGAGGTCGGAGAGATCATCGAAGCGGGTGATGACCGGGTGTTGGTCGGGATGCTCGCGAAGGCACGCGGCAGGGGCAGCGGCGTGCCGACAGAGCTCCATCTCTGGCAGGTGCTCCGGTTCGCAGAGGGCCTGATAACGAGGCGCCAGGTCTTCTGGACTCGGCAGGAGGCCCTCGAAGCCGCCGGTCTGACGGCGTAGCGGTTGCGATCCTCTCGCTCGTGATAGCGAGCGCGGGAAGCTGTCGTGACGCCGGTCCGCTACGGAAGCGAGCGGGAGCCGAGCGGGAAGACGTCTGAGATCGCATAGGCCCGTATCGGGTTCGGCAGCGCGGTCCCGGCGGGAATGTCGAGCTGGATCCCTCGCAGGTTCCCCTTCGCGTCGGCGATCGGCCTGGTGGCGCTGCGGTAGTCGAGAGGAACGACTTCGCCGCCCGAGCCGGTGAGCAGGATCGAGCCGATGTGCTTGTTCGCCGGATAGCGCTTTCCCCGGGCGATCCCCAGCGTCGCCACGGCGACGCCCGGCGCACCCGGTCCCGGCCGGGTGAGCTCCAGCGACTTCAACCGCACCCCCGCCGGCCGGCGATTGGCCGCGTGGCTTCCGTACGCCCCCGTGAGGAGTGTCCCGCTGGCCGCCAGCGTGTCCTGCGCGTTGCAGACCCCCGCGATTCGTAGCTGCGCGCTGTAGTTCGGGACGTCGGCGCAGTTGGTCTCCGAGTAGATGCCTCCTCCCGGCCGCAGCGCCAGGCCGGGGCCCATCTGACCGCGGACGTCGAAGAGGCCCAGCGGCACGGAGCCGAAGCTGAATTGCAGGCTGAGATCCGTCGAACCGAGCTCGAGTGTGTTCCGGCGGTAGACGCCTGAGAGGGGGAACTGGAAGTTGCCGCTCGGATCCGGCCGCAGGACGCCGTCCCGCCCACGCTTGCCACCGACGACCCAGAGCAGCAGCCGGCCCTCGCCGCCCCGGTTGGCCCTCGACCTGGCGACCGTGCCGGCGATCATGTCGTAGCTGTCGAAGCCGATCTGGTTGACGCTCGGGAGCAGCGGCGGCAGCGGAATCGCGAGCCGGCTGATCGTGAACGCGCTCACGCCCTTCCTTCCCACCCGCAGTGCCAGCTTGCCTCGCGATCGCGCGGTGCGGAAGCCGAGCGCGGTGTCTACGCCGCCGGCGTCGGTGCCGGGCGCCGGCCCCACCCGCCAATCCCCCCTGATGCGAACCCGGTAGCGCGTGTTGGGACGCAGCAGCCCGTTGGGCCGGATGAAGAGATAGTGCCCATCGCCCGAGAGCTGCGTCGTGAACCCGAACCGCGGCTTGACGCTGACCAGGCCCGCAGGAGGCGCCGCCGGCTGCAGCGCAGCGCCCTCGGTCAGGCCGCGCTTGCGAACAATCAGCCGAGTGGCCAGGACGGTTGCGGGCGGGATCTTCAGGTCGGAGCGCGCCGGGACCGTCGTACCGCCGGGTGTGACGAAGAACATCCGATTGACGTTCTTGCCGAATTCCTGGCCGGGGTGCCGGTCGCAGCGTGAGCTGCGGTGATGCAGGCAGAAGTCGTAGGGGACGAACCAGACGCGGCCGTGCTCGCCGCCGATGTAGACGCCGCGCCTTCCCAGGGCCGGCGAACCGTTCAGGTCGTTGCGGTCTCGCAGGGCCGGGCTGCGTGGGGTGGTGTCGAACGACCAGCGACGCTTGCCGCTGGCGGCATCGAGGGCGTACAGCCTGCCGTTGGAGGAGCCCACGTAGACGATCTGGCCACCCCCGCGTCGCTTACGCCCGATGACGGGCGAGGAGCGAATCGGATCGCCGGTGTCGTAGCGCCAGAGCAGCCTGCCCGACGGGTCGAGCGCATAGACCGACCCGTCGGCCGAGCCGATGTAGATCGCCGAGGTCGCGCCGTCCGCTCCCGAGCGCAGCGCCGGGGAGCCGTAGATGTGCGCATCGGTGAGAAACGACCAGCGCACCTGGCCGGTGTCGGGGTCGAGGGCGTAGAGGCGGTGATCGAAGGAGCCGACGTACACCGTCCCGTCGGACCCGAGTGCCGGTGAGGAGGTCACGTAGCCGGGGGTGAACGTCTGCCAGCGAAGCCGGCCGTTCGCATCGAGCGAGAAGGCGTAGAGGTCGACCGAGCCCCAGAAGGTGTTGCCCGACTCGCTCCCCTGGCCGAAGGCGGGAGTCGTCCACACCGACTGGCCGCGCTCCGCCGCCCAGCGCTGGGTCCCGTCCGGGTTGATCGCGTACGCCGCCCCGCCGGTGTTGCCGATGTAGATGGTCCCGCCGGGCCCGATCGCGGGATTCCCCTCCCACCAGCTCACCTGCTGACCGCCGACCGGCGGCAGGGTGGGCCGGAAGGCCCAGGCGATCCTGCGCTTGCGCGGCAGGCGCCGCGTGGTCCGAAGGCGATAGAGACGCTCGTCGCCCGATCCGAAGATGACGGGTGCGCTCCTCCCCTTCTTGGCGCGGCTTGCCAGCGCGGCCGCGCTGTCGATGATCCCGCCGGTGCGAAAGCGCCAGACCACCCGGCCGTCTCGGCCGAGTGCGTAGAACGTCCCGTCCGCCGATCCGACGTAGACCGTCCCGTTCCCGCCGATCACCGGCGTGCTGAAGATCCCCCTCGCAGTTGCGAACGCCCACGGGCGATCGCCGCGGTAGACGGCCCGGACGGGGCTGGCGCCGGTATTGCGGCTGTCGCGTCGCATCTCCGGCCAGGGCGACTTCGCCTGCACGGGCACGTCGTAGCTGAACGCCGCCGCCTGGCCGGCGAGCACCAGGGTGAAGAGGAACGCGGTTGGGATCAGCAGCTTCGCCATCAGGCCGCGGCCACAAGCGGCCGCCTCACAGAACCGCTCGGGCTTCGCCCTTCGCTCATGGCGCAGCGGCCTGGTGGCCGCTAGGTGGTCTTGACGATCCAGACGTCGCAGGGCGCGTGGTGCGAGATCTTGTTCGGCACGCTGCCCAGCAGGAAGCGCCGCGCCCCGGTCATGCCCTTGTTGCCGACCAGGACCAGATCGGCGTCGTTCTCCTCGGCCACGTCGAGGATCGCATCCGCCGGGTCGCCCTCGCGCGGGTGCGTCACCACCTCGACGCCCGCCTTCTTCGCCTCTCCCGCCGCCCTGTCGAGCACGAACTGGACGTCCTCGCGGGGATTGATCGTGTGCGAGATGTCCCCTGAGATGCCCGATGTCTCCTCCCTCAGGCGAGACTGCGGCACCGGCTCGTAGGCGCTCACGATCTCCAGTTTCGCGTTGGAGAGCTTCGCCAGCTCGACCGCGGTCTTCACCGCCTGCGTGGCGGTATCCGAACCGTCGGTTCCAACCACTATGCGCTCGAACATCGATCCTCCTCGACCAACGTCACCGGGTTGCGCCGACGCGCACCCTCCCACGATTGCGCGCGCAGTCTATCCGGGCCCGCGCGGGCAAGCCGTGGCTCACCTCAGCTGAGCTTGACGATCGCAATCACCATCGAGGCGAGCAGGCAGGCGACGATGATCACGATGCTTGCGATCCAGAGGCGGGGCATGGGTTCGATCGTAGCCGCGTTCAGTCCGCCTCGATCGGCTGCACCTGCGGCGCCGGAACCCCCTGAAGGGCGCTGGGTGGCGTGCCGGGCGCGACCGCGTACCAGTCGATGTAGCGGCCGCACGCCTGGCGCAGCGGCACGGTCTCCCGCGGGGGGTCGGCGCGCGTCGCCGCGATGCCCGTCAGATACGCCTTGCTCTCGGCGTGCAGCAGGCGGCCGATGAGCGGCGGGTCGTCGACGCTGACCTCGAAGACGACCTCGCCCGGGCTCTTCACCTCGAGCGTCCCGACCGGGTAGAAGGGCGACGGGCCGCGGAAGAGGAGGTTGGCGCGCAGCGTGGCGTCGAAGGGAGCCGCGAGCGGACCGCCGGTCGCGCTGACGTGCATCGCCTGGGTGCTCGCGTACTGGATGGAGATGTCCCAGCGCCCCGGCGTCAGATAGAGCCGCTGCTGCGCCGGCTTCGTCTGCGTCAGCTCCGGGCTCGGGTGCCAGACCCTGCCGACGACCGGCTGCACGGTGAAGGCGACCGCCGTGCCGTTCACCTTCCGCAGCTTCGCCTCCCCCGGATCGGTGCAGTCGAGCGGCGCCCCGGGATTGATCGGCTCGAACAGCGTCCGGCGCTGGCCCAACGGGTGCCGCGCCAAGTCAGCGGGCGAAGCCTCCCTCTCCCAGAGGATGAAGTCGTGGGTCCGCAGCCGCGGGAAGAAGCCGATCGGCGCCTGGCTCTGCATCGCGGCGCTGGTCGTCACCACCCACCGGAACTTGTTGAACACGGAGACCGGCACGTTGTCCCAGTCGAACTTCGCGTTCAGGTCGGTTGCGCGATAGAGGGCGTGCGTCTCCTCGACGTCGTAGTGGTTGGTGATCGGCGCGTAGACCTCCGAGCCGATCAGCTCCCAGGAGACGAAGTTGTCCCGCCCGAGGAAGAGCACGTTCTGCCCGTCCACGATCGGCCGCATCTGGAGCATCTCCTGAAAGTGGTAGTCGGGGCCGACCGCGGCCTGTCGCAGCGGCAGCAGGGTCGAGAAGGCGGCGGCGGCCACAAAAGCCACGGTGAGCAGCGGAACTCCGATCGGGGCGAGCGAGCGCAGCGGACGCGGCGGCCACCAGCCGGCGCCCTCGCCGTCCGGGACGGCGGACTCCTCGCCTTCGATCGCGTCGGCCGAGAGGAGCCCCCGCAGCGCGATCACGATGATCAGCGGCGCCCCGATGGCCAGGCACTTGGCCTGCGTGTAGGGCGTTCCCACCGCCAACGCGCCCAGGTAGATCAGGGTGGCGGCGAGCAGGGCGGAGGGCAGCGCCGACTCACGCCTGGAAAGGGCGCGGCCCAGCCCCCAGGCGAAGGCCGCGAGCGCCAGCAGGCCGCCGAGGTAGAAGGCGATCTCGGGCGTCGTCGAATTGGCGGGGGTGATCCGGAACTCGCCGGAGGGCCAGATCCCGAAAGCCTCGAGCGGGTTGAGCGGCTGGCGCAGATTGCCGAAGCCGACGGTCGGGCCGGTGCCGGACGGGTTGAACGCCTTGAAGCTCGAGAAGCTCGCCAGACGGAAGATCTCCGGCACCGCCGCGAGGACCGGGATGGCGATCCCGAGCAGGAGCGCCCGGCGGGCCCGCCGGAGGCGCTGACCCAATCGAAGCCCGGCGAAGAAGGACATGGCGCGATCCCGCTCGCGCAGTGCGATGACGATCATCCAGATCAGCGCGGCCCCGAGCAGCCAGGCGAGGCCGGGGAAGCTGTAGTTGAAGATCGCGCCCGCGAGGATCACCCCGACCGGGATGACCGCCCTCGCCCCGGAAGTCCGTGGGGTATCGAGGGACCACTCGGGGAGCAGGTACGGGAGCGCCAGCGCGAGGCCGAAGAGGGTAAGGGCGAGCAGCGGCTCCTTGAACGCTCCCTGGGCGAGGTAGGCAGCGGCGAGGTAGGGGGTCGCGGCGAGCACCGCCGCGGGCACGCGCAGCCAGCCGCGCACGCCTCGCAGTGCTCCATACGCGGTCAGACCGAGGAGCACGGCGATCGTGCCCGTGAGCCCGGCGAAGCCCTCGATCAGGCTTGCACCGCTGACCTTGGCGGTGGCGGCGACGATCGCGTGCGGGCCGAGCGGATAGCCGCCCTTGATCAGGTCCGGCGTCGGCCCGGCGTGGGTGCTGACCCACTCGGTGAAGAGCAGGTGGGACGCCATGTCGTCGTTGACGAGGCCCTGTCCCAGGATGCCGACCCGGCCACTGGCGGCGAACGGGATCGCCGCGACCAGCGCCGCCCCGACGACGACCGCGATCGCGCCGATCCGAACATTCCCCGCCGGGCCGCGGGCCCGCCCGAAGACGACGAGGCAGGCGATCAGAGCCACTCCCACGGCGATCGCCGCCGTGACCGCACGGCCGGGCAGCTTGACGGCGATGCCGCAGATCACCAGCAGAGCCGAGATTCCCGTCGCGGGGACTGCGGCCGAATGCCGCGGCAGGCCGGCGATCGCCATGATCGCCGCGCCGAGGAGCAGTGAGGCGCCGACGATCAGCGCTCCCGCCAGCAGAGCCGAGAACATCGCGGAAGCCTAGATAGGAACCGTCAGGCCGGCCTTAGAGCCCAGGCAGGTGGCGAGCCGCGAAGCCGTCGGGATAGGCGTCGTAGGGGTGCCAGCGCGGGCCGGACCCGCGGGCGTCCCCGACAGTGTCCCAGCGGAGGCCGGCGATCACGGCATAGACGTGGGTGGGGCTGGCGTAGATCGTGAGCCAGCGTCCCGGGCCCGGGATGCCGTAGCCCATGAACTGGCCGGAGGTCATCGGCGCCCGCACCATGCCGGCGCCCGCCAGCGCGTAGCTGACCGCACCCGAACAGTCGTAGCCCTTCGACTGGAACGTCGCGTGGCCGCCTCCCCAGACATAGGGCTGTCCCACGATCTGGTTCGCCGCGCTGATCATCTGGCGGATCGGGTCGGGCGCGGAGGCGGGGGCGAGCGCCGTCCTGTTCAGCAGCAGCGCCGACTCGACGCCATTCACCGGATGAGTTGCGGTGTAGACGCGCTTGCGCTCCGCCGGTGAGGGGGGCGTGTAGGAGCCGTTGCTTCCGGCGGAGGCGGCCGGCAGTCCCGTTTTGGGATCGATCGCCCCTGGCGTCGTCCGTGTCGACGGGGTGTCCCACGGCGCCTTCGCCTGGAGCGCCTGCTCGGATTGGTACTTCGGCTTGGCGCGCCCCTCCCAGGGCTCCGGTGCGAGTTGGACGGAGGCGAGCTTGACCGAGCTCCCGCCCGAGCTCCCTCCGATCAGCTTCGGCACTGCGAACAACGCCACCACGGCGATCGCGACGAGGGCCACCGCCGCAACCCAGATTCCGGGGCGGAGGCCGATCCGCCGCCCCCTGATCACCGCTCGAGCGCCCTCCATTGGCGCTCAAACTGTAAGCGCGAAGCCGAATCCCCGCGCCGATGAGCGTCAGAGCCGCGCCGGACGCTCCATGAACCAGTTCGATGCGCCACCCGGGATCCTGGTCTCCTCCCCGACCACGTCGTAGCCGTGCGAGCGGTAGTAGGGCAGGTTGTCCGGATTGGATGTCCAGAGGAAGGCGGGCACCGCGGCCTCATCTGCCCTCGCCACCGCCTCTGCCATCAGTCGCCGACCGATCCCCTTCCGCTGATGGCTGCGCCTGACCCCGAAGATGATGACCACGAAGACGTCGTATTCGGGGTAGCCCCGCTCGAAGACTCTCTCGGCCCCGAGGGAGCGCGCCAGCACCGCCGGCCCGCCGAGGAGCGGGCCCGGCGCGAGCACGAACAGGCTACGGAGGTTCGGCGGCGGCCAGAGCCCGGGCGCCGACCCCGCGAGCACGCCGACGGGCTCGCCGTCCTCGGTGATGCACCACGAGGGACCGCCCCACCGCTCGGCGACTCGCAGCATCGAGAGGCTCGTCCGCTGAATGAACCTCTGCCGGCGGGCGGGGTGGCGCGGCCCAACCGAGTGCCAGCCGGGATCTTCCGCGAAGGCGTCGGCGAGCGCCTCGGCGCCTCCCCGGTGGAGGGCCCGCGTCAGCGGCTCGAGCTTGGCGCCCTCAGGCAAGGGAGGAGGCCGCGTCCGACTCCGCCCACTCGGCGCGGTAGACCGTATGACTCCCGGCCAGTCCCTTGAGCTCGAGCTCGCGACCCGCATCGAAGCGCAGGCCGTCCCCATTGCCGCTCGAGACCGCCTGTCGCAGTTGCTCCGATACCAGGATCTCGCCGCCGAGCGCCTGCGCGGCGATGCGCGCGGCGAGGATGACGTTCATCCCGAAGTAATCGCCCTCCTCCGAGATCACCTCGCCGGTATGGAGTCCCATCCGGATTCGGAGCGTCTCCGCCGAATCGTCCCGCTCGCGCTCGGCGAAGGCGCGCTGCACCTCGATCGCGCAGTCGAGGGCCTCGCACGGGTCCGGGAAGGCGAGCATGAAGCCGTCTCCCTGGCTCTTCACCTCGTAGCCATCGTGGCGCTCGAGCTGCTCGCGGAAGATCGCATTGTGCTCGCGGAGCAGCTCGAGCCAGCGGGCATCGCCGAGGCGCTCGGTAAGCACCGTCGAGTCCTCGATGTCGCTGAAGAGGATCGCCACGGTCCCATCGGGGGCCAGGTGGGCGCGCATGTCGGGCTGCTCCTCCTCCAGCGCGGAGACCATGTCGTCGATCGACGTGGTCACGTCCACGCCGACGAGGCCCTGCGCCTCGAGCCTGTCGCCCAGGGCACGGTCGGCGATCCAGCGCGCTCCCATTTCCCGCGCCGTCCCGAGGACATCGGAGAGCAGCTCGAGGGCGAGCTCGCGATCGTCGTCCCGGTCGCGCTCGAGCCGGGTCTCGGCCAGGGCGAGCCCCGAGAGCGCCATCCCGGGCCGGTCGTTCATCCGGGTCGCGATCTCCACCGCGTTGCCCAGGTGCCGCTCCGCGTCGTCGAGGCGGCCCATCAGCTTGGCGAGCAGGCCGAGGACCCGGTCGACCGGCCCGTTGCACGCGGCGGCCCGCGCGACCACGATCACCAGCCCTTCGTAGGGCAGCAGGAGCTCGTAGGCGCGCTCGGCGTGCTCGGTGTCGTCGGCGAGCGCGATCGCCTCGCCGACCAGGCTCATCGCCGAGAACCAGTTGACGTCCCTCGGGAACACCTGGAAGTCGTCCGCGGCGAAGCGGTCGAGCTCTCGCCGCGCCAGCTCGACGTCCCCGGACCTCGCGGCCAGAGTGACCTGGCCACCCTGCCACGCCGGAATGCCGGGGAAGCGCTCTGCGAGGTCTCGTACCGCCGGCAGCAGCTCGGCAGCCCGGCCCTGCATGCTGCGGATCTGGATCATCTGGATGCCATACCACTGCTCGGCTATCGCCTGCTCGGCTCGGCTCCCGGCGCGCCTTCCCTCCTGCGCGAGCGTCTCGGCCCGTTCGATGTCGCCATCGAGGAGCGCGCGCATGCCACGCAGCGCGGCGATGTACCAGGTGTGCTCCGGCATCCGCAGCTCGTGGGCCAGCCTGATGTAGGTCTCGAGCTCGCGATCCGCAGCGGCGATGTCGCCCAGCTCGAGGAACGACCAGAGCCGGTAGGCGTGACCGCGGACCACGGCCTCGCGGTCGCCCGACCTCTCCCCCAGCTCGACCATCTCGTCGGCGAGGGAGAGCCGGACGCGAGGCCCGTCAGGGCCGCCCGGGATGAAGATCTTGCGCTGCAGCCCGGCGGCGAGCGTGCTCGGCGAGTCGATCTCGCGCGAGATCTCTATCGCCTCCGATACGAGCCGGTCGGACTCGGTCACGTCGTTGTCGACCCAGTACATCTCGGCCGACTTGGCACTCAACAAGGCCGCCTTTCGCGCCGTGCGCTCCGGCCCGATCCGCTCCAGCGCCTCGTCGAGGAGGGCGAGCAGCTTCTCGTCGAGGCGTCCGGCGTCGCTCATCAGAGCGATGCCGATCGCGGCGCCCACCAGGCTGTCCGTGTCGTCGAGCCGCCGCGCCGAGTCCGCGGCTCGCTCGAAGGCATCCCGCGCGTCCGCCACCCGCGCTGACTTCGCCTCGGCGCCGCCCAGCAGCAGAAGCAGCCGGCAGCGCAGCGCCTCGTCGGGCTCGTCCATCAGCTCCAGCACCTCGAGGGCTCGGCCGTAGACGTCGACGGCGTCCTCGTAGGCGAGTTGCTCCATGTCCTGGGCGCCGGCCCGCTGCGCGTAGTCGATCGCCTTGGCGAGATCGCCACGCGGCGCGGCGGCGAGGAAGTGATGGGCGAGCTCACCGAGACGCTCCTCGACGTTGCCGCCGCAGATCCGCTCGATGGCGCGACCGGTCCGCTCGTGCAGGGCCGAGCGCTTCGCCGGGCTGAGCTCCTCGTAGAGGGTGTCGCGGACGAGCGCATGCGCGAAGGAGTGGCGTCCATTGCCGAAATCGGTGACGAGGCGCTCGGCGATCGCCTCCCTCGCGACCTCCATCAGGACCTCGGGGGGCTGCTCGACGACCCGCGCGACGACCTCCTCGTCGAAGTCGCGGCCGATCACAGCCGCGACGCGGAGCGCCGCGTTGGTCTGCTCGCTGAGGCGGTCGAGGCGGCGCCCGATCACCTCGCGGACGCCCTGCGGAATCTCCAGGGCGGCGACGCTGCCGCCGCCGGTGAGCTTGCCCTCGCTCGCCAGCAGGCGAACGACCTCGCCGACGAAGAAGGGATTGCCGTCGGTCTGCTGCTGGACGGCCTCCGCGAGTCCCGCGGGCGAGGGCGCGCCGGAGGTCATCTCGATGTAGCGCTCCACCGCGCCGACGCCGAGTCCGCGGAGCGGGATCCGAGCGCTGCCCTCGATCCCCGAAATCTCACCGAGGACGCGCGCGAGCGGATGGTGCCGGCCGAGCTCGACGTCGCGGTAGGTGCCGAGGATCAGCAGGCCGCTCGAGGCGACCTCCCTGGCCGCGAAGCGGAGGAGCAGCAGCGAGGGCTCATCGGCCCAGTGCAGGTCGTCCAGCACGATCACGAGCGGCCGGTCGCGCGCGGCCGCCAGCAGCAGGCTCGTGATGGAGTCGAAGAGGCGGAAGCGGGCCTCCTCGCTGTCCGAGCCCGCGGCGGCCTCGATGTCGAGCTTCTCCGCGACCTCCGGGATCAGCTGGGCGACCTCCGCCGCGCCGCTTCCGAGCTGCCAGGCGAGGGCGACGGGATCGGCGTCCCGGGCGTAGGAGCGAACCGCCTGCACCCAGGGCCAGTAGGCCGGAGCGCCCTCGTCCTCTCGGCATCGGCCCCAGTAGACGCGGGCGCCGCTGACGCGTGCGTAGGTCGCGAGCTCCTCGGCCGCCCTCGTCTTGCCGATGCCCGGCTCACCGACCAGCAGCTGCAGCGACCCCCGGCCGCCGAGGGCCAGGTCGACGGCCTCGCGCATCCGGTCGAGCTCGAGCTCGCGGCCGACGAAGACTCCGCCGGCGAGGCTCTCCAGGGGATTGGACGGACGCGCCACCGCCGTCTCGTCCGGCGTCTCCTCGAGTGCCCCGACGATCAGCCCGCGCGCCTCGCCCGCGCTGGCCGGTCGATCCTCGGGCCGCTTGGCGAGGAGGGCGAGCACGGCCCGGTCGAGCGCCTCGGGGACCTCGCCGTTGTGCCTGGAGGGCGGCACGGGGTCGGCGTGGAGGTGCTGGCTGATGATCGAGACCGCGTCGTCGCCGGGGAACGGGGGCTGGCCGGTGAGCATCTCGTAGAAGAGCGCGCCGAGCGAGTAGAGGTCGCTGGACGGGCTCGCGGCCTCGCCGACCGCCTGCTCCGGCGGCAGGTAGGCGACGGTCCCGACCAGTGTCCCTCCGCTCACTCTCGAGCGAGCTTCGGTCGTGGCCAGACCGAAGTCGCCCAGACGGGCCCGTCCGTCGTCATCGATCCAGACGTTCGCGGGCTTCAGATCGCGGTGAACGATTCCCCGCGAGTGGGCGTGCTCGAGCGCACGGGTGACGTCCGCCGCGATCTCAACCGCCCGCGGGACCTCGAGGTGGCCCCCGGCAGCCGCCAGCAGCCCCTGGACGTCCCCGCCCGGCATGTAGCGGCTGACGATGAACGGATTGCCATCGTCCTCGCCCGTGTCGAAGACCGGGACGACGTGCGGGTGATCGCCGAGCTTGCGCATAGCATCGGCCTCCCGCCGAGCCCGGGCCTGGATCCCCGCACCGACTCCCTCCGTGTCGTAGAGCGCGAGCGCGACGTCGCCTCCGCTGACGGTGTCCGTGGAGAGGTAGACCCGCTTTCGGCCCCCCTGTCCGAGGAAGCGGCGCGCCCGGTACCGGCCAGCGATCTCGTTCG
>Ga0081540_1000743_pt1 | contig 29993 bp, 27 predicted proteins | sample TabmetS2T1R1_FD_71024 | JGI IMG/M metagenome (GOLD analysis project Ga0081540, IMG submission 71024) | Tabebuia heterophylla rhizosphere microbial communities from the University of Puerto Rico - S2T1R1 | ecosystem: Host-associated > Plants > Roots > Rhizosphere ...
CACGAGCGCGGGCGGGCGGCGACGGACGAGATGCGCGGCGAGTGAGGGACGGGCTCGCATCGTCCGTTCCTGGCCTGCCTGTGGACGAGTTTTGACGCTTTCCTGACGAAGGACGTGTCCGCCGGGGCCACCCGGCGGGGACAGTCCCCGTTTTTCGCCCGCCGCTAGCGCGCGGCGAGGAAGGCGGCGACGCCCCGCGCCAGCCCGGCCGCCACGCGCTGCTGGTAGGCGCTCGAGCGGAGCTGCCGCGACTCGCTTGGGTTCGTCATGAAGCCGGTCTCGACGAGCACGGCCGGCACGTCGGCCCAGTTGAAGCCCGTCAGGTCCGAGCGCCGCACGACTCCACGATTCGCAGCGCCGGTCGCGCCGGTCACGGCCTGCTGCAGCGCCCGCCCGGCGAGCAGGCTGCCGGCGTAGACGTCGTCCGTCCAGCCGCGGTGCCAAGCGGGCACGAGGGTCGAGACGCCGTGCACCGAGCGATCCGTCGAGCCGTCCGCGTGGATGCGCACCATCAGCGCCGCGTGCCGGCGGTTGCAGAAGCGGGCGCGGGCGATGTTGCCGTCGCCGTCGCCGAGGTGGATCGTCGGGCCCGTGCGCGTCAGCGCGACGCGGTAGCCGCGGGCGAGCAGCAGCCGGCGCGCCTTGAGCGCGATCGCGAGCGCCACCGGCGCCTCGCCCGGGGCGCCGCCGCCATCCTTGATCTTCAGCGTCCCCGAGCCCGGGCCGATCGGCTCGACCTGCCTGCCGATCGCGGGCGGCGTTCCGTGTCCGGGGTCGAGGCAGACGAGCGGCGGGATCACGAGAGCCGCTCGGCCAGGTACTTCACGGCCTGCGGGTAGCGGTACTCGATCGCCGAGTGCGTGGCGTCGAAGAGCTCGAAGAAGTAGTCCGTCACGCCCGCGGCCTCGAGCTGCTCCCGGAACGCCTCCGCACCCAGGTCGAGGAAGAACTGGTCGCGGTTGCCGCAGTCGATGTAGATCGCCTTCAGCGAGCGCAGCGCGTCGGCGCGCTCGGGCGCCATCCGCACCGGGTCCCAGGCGAGCCAGCGGTCCCAGACCTCGGGGCGCAGCTCGCCGGTGGCGGTCTCGTAGGGCAGCTGCACGGTGCCGTCGTCGTCGGCCGAGTAGCAGGCGGCCATGCAGTAGTCGTTCAGCAGCACGTGGTCGTTGTCGTTCGAGAAGGCCGGCCGCGAGCGGAAGTCCTCCCAGAAGCGCTCGAACGACCCGTCGTACTTGTCGCGCAGCACGCGCACCGACTTGCGGAACTCCGGCAGGTAGCACATCTCGAAGAGGGCGTCCCCTGCGTGCGTCGCCAGCCCGCCGAAGACGTCGGGCCGCAGCATCGGGTTGACCATCGCGCCGTAGCCGCCGCTCGACTTCCCGCTGATCCCGCGGTGGGCCGCCTCCGGCAGCGTCCGGTAGCGCTCGTCGACCCACGGGACGAGCTCGTCGACGATGTAGGTGTGGTAGCGGCCCGTCCCCGGCGAGTCGACGAACTGGCTCCCGCCGAGCGACGTCCAGGCGTCGACCCAGACGAGGATCGCCGGCGGCGACTCGCCCTTGGCGAACAGCTCGTCCACGAGCTCCGGGAAGTTGCGCCGGAAGGCCGTCCGGTTGCGCCACATGTCCAGCTGGCCCGTCAGCCCCTGGATCACGTAGATCGACGGGTAGCGCCGCTCGGGGTCGTCGTCGTAGCCGGGCGGCAGGTAGACCCAGAGCGGGCGCACGTGCGGGTCGCCCAGCGCGTTGTCCTTCAGGACCTCGCTCTCGAAGGCGTGCTCCTCGAAGCGGCCGGCGAGCTCGTACGACCAGGGCTCCACGGCGAGCAGGTTACGCGGCTGCGGGCGCCGGTGTGACCGGCAGGCCCTCGCGCTCGAGCAGCTGGCGCAGCATCTGGGCGTTGACGGGCGCCTGCGCGACCTCGGTGCCCTCCTCGGCCGGGTTGTCGAGCGTCGGCAGGCCGGGCATCGTCGAGCGTCCGTTGTTGTTGAACATCGCGTAGACGTTCTCGGCCTGCCCGGAGAGCTCGGCGAGCGGCCCGACCCACTCGCGCAGCTCGTCCTCGGAGTAGAGGTAGTCGAAGCGCTCCGCCGCGCTGCCGGTGCGCTTGTTCCAGGTCGCGGCGTTGCGGCCGTGGAAGCGGATGTACGCCGTCGGGCTCGTGGTGGCGACGACCGTGGGCGAGACGTTGCGCGCCTCCAGCCGCGGCGCGTCGACGATCACGTAGGTCATGTGGTTGCGCTCGAGGAAGGCGAGCGTCTCGGAGCGGTTCTCGTCGTCGAGCCAGCTGGCGTGCCGGAACTCGACGAGCATCTCGTCACCGCCGAGCTGACCCTGCGCCCACTCGAGGTACTCGAGCGCCGACGGCCTGAAGACGATGTAGGGCGGCAGCTGCATCAGGATCCCGCCGAGCTTGCGCGTCTCGCGCAGCGGCTCCAGCGCCTCGTGGAAGCGCCGGAAGACCTCGGCCCTGAACTCGCGCGGGGGCCGGTCGACGCGGCCGCGCGAGTCGAGCGGCGCCGCCTCGCGCAGGTCGGGCGGCAGCTGCTCGGCCTTGACCGGGTGGCGGGTCATGACGCCGAACGCCTTCACGTGCATCACGAACCCCTCGGGCGTGCGCTCGGCCCAGTGCCGCACCATGTGCTCGTCCGGGAGCCGGTAGTAGGTCGAGTTCGCCTCCACCACGTCGAAGCGCTCGGCGTAGTAGCGCAGCCGCTCCTCGGCGCCCTTGATCCCGGGCGGATAGAAGTACTTCGTCAGGGACTCGTCCGCCCAGGAGCAGGTGCCGATCCTGATCGCGGAGGGCATGCGGCGATCGTAGCCCTCCCCGGCCTGTGCCCCAAGCGGGGGAAGTCGCCGAGTCGGTTCGCGTCACGACTCATCGTCGATCCCGGTCCGCTGCCCCCGCTGCGGTTTCGAAATCGGAACAGGCGGTATGTGCAGGCGAGAGCAACGACGAGGGAGGACCTCCTGGGCTTGCCCAGGCAACAGCTCGTTGCTGCGGCCGACGCGCGCGGGGAGCGGCTCCGGGCTCGGAGCGCCGACCCGTCGACGCAACTTTCCAGAGAAGAGGAGGACCGATGCGTCGCATCACGACGGCGGTCGTCGTCCTGCTCGCCGCGCTCGTCATCGCGATTCTCGCGGTGTCCGCGGCGCCAGGCGCCGGCAGACCGCTCTACATGAATTCCCACGCGGGCATCAGCGCCCGTGTGAACGACCTGCTCCACCGGATGACGCTCGAGGAGAAGGTCGGCCAGATGGACCAGCAACTCGTCGACAACCTGACCGGCCCGTCCGGCGCCTGCGGCAGCCAGGGCTGGGCCCAGCTGAACGAGAGCTGCATGAAGACGTGGCTGGTGGACAATCAGACCGGGTCGCTGCTCGCAGGCGGGACGGACAACCCACCGGACACGACCGGACAGGGTGGCACCGGCAACACCGGCTTCGACTGGGCCAACGAGTACAACATGATCCAGAAGTACGCGATCAAGAACTCGCGCCTGCACGTTCCGGTGATTTTCGGCGTTGATGCCGTTCACGGATTCGGCCACCCATGGCAGGCGCCGCTCTACCCGCAGTCGATCGGCATGGGCGCTACGTGGGATCCATCGGCTACTGAAGCCGGCGGTGCCGCTACCGGAAAGGCGCTGCGGGCCACCGGCTGGGTGTGGGACTTCGCCCCGGTGCAGGACCTCTCTCGCGACAACCGCTGGGGCCGCACCTACGAAACGTGGGCCGAGGAACCGGTTCTGTCCGCTGCACTGGGTGCCGCGAACATCAGCGGGCTGCAGTCCCCGGGTCCGGCCGGCTCGCTTGGCGTCACCGCGACCGTCAAGCACTTCGCCGGTTACTCCCAAGCGATCAATGGCCATGATCGCAACGAGGCCCTGCTGCCGCTGAATTACCTGCAAAGCATGATCCTGCCGTCGTATGCCGGTGGCATTGAGGCCGGAGTGGGCACCGTGATGGTCAACTCCGGTTCCATCAACGGCGTTCCGGCGACGGGGTCGCACTACCTGCTTAACGACATCCTCCGCGACCAGATGCACTTCAAGGGCGTCGTGATCAGCGACTACCAGGACGTGCAGGCGCTGGAGACGGCCTACCACGTTGCCGCCAACCCTGCTGAGGCGATTGCCGAGGCCGTGAACGCCGGCGTCGACATGGCCATGTACGTGGTCAGGCCCGATCAATGGCAGTCCGCCATCGTGCAGGACGTGAACTCGGGCGCGATCAAGATGAAGCGGATCGACGAGGCGGTTCGGCGGATCCTCACGCTGAAGTTCCAGCTCGGCCTGTTCGACCAGCCGTGTGTCAGCAATCCGAACACGCCGTGCGTCGACGCCAGCGCGGCCAACGCAGCGGCCACTGCGGGCCGCGACGCCACGCTCAAGGCCGCGCAGGAGTCGATGACCCTGCTGCGCAACCAGACCAACACATTGCCGCTTTCCTCCACCGCCAAGGTTGTCGTCACCGGCCCTAGCGCCGACTCGATGACCAACCAGCTCGGCGGCTGGAGCGTCAGCTGGCAAGGCGTGTTCGGTGCGGGTCACGTCTGCTGCATGGGCCCGCCCAACCAGATCCCGCCCGGAACGACCGTGCAGAAGGGGATCCTGAACGACGACGCCAACGCCGTCTACGTGCCGGACGGCAACACCGCCGCCAGCACACCCGCGGACGCGTACGTCGTGGCGGTCGGCGAGAAGGCATACGCAGAAGGGCTCGGTGACAACCCGGCGCCCCAGTTGCCGCCCGACCAGAAGGCGCTGATCGCGCAGCTCAAGGCCACCGGCAAGCCGGTGATCGTCGTCGTGATCGCCGGACGTCCCATTGGCCTGGGGCCCGATGCGGAGAGCGCGGCCGGGATCCTCATGGCCTACCAGGGCAGCACCGAGGCGGGCCAGGCAGTCGCCGACGCGATCTTCGGCAAGATCAACCCGAGCGGCAAGCTCTCGGTCAGCTGGCCGTCCGACGCCGCCGCGCCAGGCGGGGACTTCAACGGCAGCGCGCCGTCACCGCTCGGCGACCAGCCGAAGTTCTTCGACCAGCTGCCGGGCACCGGCTCCGGGCAGGGGCACGCCTACAACCCCCTGTACCCCTTCGGGTTCGGCCTGTCCTACACCACCTTCACGACGACCGGACTGTCGGTGACGCCGAATGTCTCGCGTCACGGGACCGCGACGGCGACCTTCACGGTCAGCAACACCGGCTCTCGCAGCGGCACGGACATCGTCCCGGTCTACGTTGCCCAGCCGGTGAGCGGCGTGGTCGTGCCGCCGCAAAGGCTGGTCGGGTTCACGCGAGTGACGCTCGACCCGGGCCAGTCCAAGACCGTGCACGTCGACTTCCAGGTCTCCACGTTGGCGGAGACGCAGGGTGATATCGACGCGTCCGGACCCCCAAAGGTGGAGCCGGGTGCCTACGTCGTCCAGTTGAACAAGAACGACACCACCCCGTACGACGTCGCTGCCTCCGCTCCGTTCACCATCCACTAGGCCTGAAGAGGAGGAGGCGGGCCACGAGCCCGCCTCCTCCCGCTACCAGCACGTCACGCGTCGATCGGGACGTGTCTCGGCTGCGCGGCGACGCGGTCGAGCCACGTGCGGACCGCCGGGTAGGGCTCGAGCTCGAAGTCGCCTTCCTCCGCGGCGTGCGTGTAGCCGTAGACGGCGATGTCCGCGAGCGTCATCCCGTCGCCGACGAGCCACTCGCGGCCGTCGAGATGGCTCTCCAGCGCAGCGAGCACGCGGTTGCCGCCGCGGTGCCACTCGTCGAGCCGGTCGCGTGCCTGCTCGGGCCGGCCCGAGTACGCGAGCCAGAACCGTGCGACGGCGATGTTCGGCTCGAGGTCGTATTGCTCGAAGAACATCCACTGCAGCACCTGCGCGCGCAGGTACGGGTCGTCCGGCACGAAGCGCGTCCCCTCGCCGAGGTACCAGAGGATCGCGCCCGACTCGCCGAGCGACCGGCCGTCGTCGAGCACGAGGGTCGGAACGCGCAGCGAGGGATTGAGCCCGCCCAGCACCTCGGGCCGGTTCGAGCGGTCGACGACGTCCAGCGTCCGCCGCTCGTAGGGCAGGCCGAGGTGGGCCAGGAGCAGCCGGACCTTGTAGCAGTTGCCCGAGACCGGGCTGTCGTACAGCAGCACGCGGCGAGCCTAGACCACGTCGGCGGCTTCCCGGATACTGGCTCCGATGTCCGCCGAGGGAACGGTGCCTGCAGAGGGAGCGAGCGCGGCGCGCTCGGGCACGCAGATCGTCCTGCTCACACTGGCGGCCGGGCAGTTCCTGATGACGCTCGACAGCTCGGTGATGAACGTCTCGATCGCCACGGTCGCGAAGGACGTCGGCACGACGGTGACCGGGATCCAGGGCGCGATCACCGCCTACACCCTCGTGATGGCGGCGCTGATGATCACGGGCGGCAAGATCGGCGGGCTGATCGGCCGCAAGCGCGCCTTTGCGATCGGCTGCGTGATCTACGGCGCCGGCTCGTTCACCACGTCGATCGCGCCGAACCTACCGGTGCTGCTGTTCGGCTGGTCGTTCCTGGAAGGCGTCGGCGCCGCCTTGATCCTGCCCGCGATCGTTGCGCTCGTCGCCGGGAACTTCCCGACCGAGCGACGGCCGGCCGCCTACGGCCTCGTCGCGGCGGCCGGGGCGGTCGCCGTCGCGGTCGGGCCGCTGATCGGCGGCTTCGCGACGACCTACTTCTCCTGGCGCTGGGTCTTCGCCGGCGAGGTCGTGGTCGTGCTCGCGATCCTGCTGCTGACCCGCCGGATCGCCGACGCGCCGGTCGAAACGCGTCCCAAGTTCGACCTCGTCGGCGCCGTCCTCTCGGCCGCCGGGCTCGCGCTGCTCGTCTTCGGGATCCTCCGCTCCGGGGAGTGGGGCTGGATCCGGCCGCACGAAGGCGGCCCGTCCTGGGGGCACCTCTCGCCGACGGTCTGGCTCGTCCTCGCCGGCCTGTTCGTGCTCTACCTCTTCTTCGTCTGGGAGAACCGCCGGGAGTCTCAGGGCAGGGAGCCGCTCATCAGCCCGGCGATGCTGCGGAACAAGCAGCTCACCGGCGGCCTGACGATGTTCTTCTTCCAGTACCTCGTGCAGGCCGGCTTCTTCTTCGTCGTGCCGCTCTTCCTCTCGGTCTGCCTCGGCCTGTCGGCTCTCGCCACGGGCGCCCGGCTGCTCCCGCTCTCGGTCACGCTGCTGGCAGCGGCGATCGGGATCCCCCGCTTCTTCCCGCGCGTTTCGCCCCGGCTGGTCGTTCGCGGCGGGTTGCTGTCGCTGCTGGCAGGGACCGTCGTGCTGCTCGCGGCGCTGGACGCCGACGCGGGACCGGAAGTCGTCTTCGTGCCGCTGCTGCTGATCGGGCTCGGCATCGGCGCTCTCGCCTCGCAGCTCGGGAGCGTCACCGTGTCCGCAGTTCCCGACGACCAGGCTCCCGAGGTCGGCGGCGTCCAGAACACGATGACGAACCTCGGGGCATCGATCGGGACCGCCCTGGCCGGCTCGCTCCTGATCGCGACGCTGAGCTCGGCGTTCCTGACGAACATCCAGGACAGCTCCGCGATCCCTTCCGAGGTCAAGTCGCAGGCCCAGGTGCAGCTGGCCGGCGGCGTGCCCTTCATCTCGGACGCCGATCTCGAAAGCGCCCTCGACGAGGCCGACGTCTCCCAGACCACGACCGACGCCACCCTCAGCGCCTATCAGGAAGCACGCATCAGCGGGCTGCGCTCGGCGCTCGCGATTCTCGGCGTGATGGCGATCGTCGCGCTGTTCTTCGCGCAGCGGATCCCGACGAAGCAGCCCGGAGCGCCTTGAACGCGTTGTCGTCAGCCGGCCGCGCGGCGCTCGGCGAGCGGCTCGGAGGATTCATCTACGGCACGATCCTCGCCCTGGCCGTGCTCATCGGCGGGGCAAAGGCATTTCCCGGCAACGCCTGGAAGATCATCCTCCTGCTGGCGGTCACGGCGCTCGTGTTCTGGCTGGCGCACGTCTACGCGCACAGCCTGGCCCACGTCGTCTCGGAGAACCGTCATCTCTCGCTCGCCGAACTGCGGCACATCGCGCGGCGCGAGAGCTCGATCATCGAGGCCGTCATCCCGCCGGTCGCGGCGATGCTCCTCGCGGCCTTCGGTCTGCTCTCGACGAAGGCCGCTGCCTGGATCGCCTACGGCCTCGGCCTGGGCGTCCTGACGGTGTCAGGGCTCGTCTTCGCCCGCGTCGAGCGGCTGGGCCCGCTCGCCGCCCTCTTGGTGATCGCCCTGAACATCGCACTCGGCGTCGCGCTCGTCGGGCTGAAGCTCGTTGTCAGCCACTGACCTGAGGGCCGCAGAAGAGCCACGCAGGGGCGGGTAGGCTTCGTGCTCGAGATGGGCCGCGCTCACCCCGATCCGGATCTGGTCCTGGTGCAGTCGATGCTCGCTCCCCCGCCGCTCGAGGACGCTCGCCGTTCGCTCGAGTACTGGGAGCGGCGCCAGAAGTCGCTTCGGCTCTATCAGCGTCGCGCGCGGAAGGAGGCTCGCGAGATGGCGCTGCGCTGGGAGTCGCGCGTTCGGGCCGCCGAGCGTCTTCGCTTCGAAGCCTCTCCGGCAGGCAGGATCCTGGCGGTCCTCGGGCTGTCGGGCATCTGGATGCAGCGCCTGCGCTTCGGCAAGCCGCGCCTACTCCCTTTGGCGTGGGCGCTCGCGCCGCGGAGGCTGAAGCTCGTCGCCGGAGGCCTCGTCGCAGGGTGGCTGCTCGCCGCGGTCGTGACCGTGGTCGTGCTCTTCGCGGTTGCCGCCCGCCTCGGCTAGCCGAACGTGAAGCAGTACGCCTCGACGCCTGGCGCGAGGAAGTCGAGCTCGAGCGTACGGTCGTCGATGCGTCCGGGCTGGCGGACGAGCTGGTGCAGCCGCTGCTCGGCGAGCGTGCCGCGGCCCTCCTCGTCCACGTCGAGGCCGTGGGCGTCGCCCGGCGGCTCGCCGTCGATCGACACCCGGAACGGCACCTCCAGGCCACGCTCGCGCGGCCCCATCACCAGGTGGGCGTCGCGAGCGTGGAAGCGGAACGAGAGCCGGCCCTCGTCGCCCTCGAGCACAACCGCCCGCGGCCCGGTCCGCCATTCGCCCTCGAGCGACCACTGGTTCAGCCACAGCTCGCCCGGGGACGCCTGGTTCCGCCCCTGCTGCGAACCGAGGTACGTCTCGGGCGACTCGAGCTGCTCCCAGTCGGCCTGCACCTCGAACCCCGACGGCTCGACCGAGGCCAGCTCGCCGTAGACGCCGAGCAGCTGCTGGATCACCCGCTCCTGCTCGTCGTAGGCGCCTTCGCCGAAGTGGTGGTGCCGGATCTGCCCCTCGGCGTCGGCGATGTAGGCCGCCGGCCAGTAGCTGTTGGCGAAGGCCTCCCAGACCGCGTAGTCGGGATCGAGCGCGACGGGGTAGGCGATCCTCATCTCCTCGACGGCGCGGCGGACGTTCTCGACCTCCCGCTCGAAAGGGAACTCCGGCGTGTGCACGCCGACGACCACGAGCCCCTGGTCGCCGTACCGCTCGGCCCACGCGCGCACGTAGGCGAGGGTCCGCAGCCAGTTGATGCACGTGTACGTCCAGAAGTCGACGAGGACGACCTTGCCGCGCAGTTCCTCCGCCGTCAGCGGCGGCGAGTTGAGCCACCCGGTCGCCCCCTCGAACGAGGCCAGGCGTCCCTCGACCGGAAGCGCGGTCTCCATCAGCGAGCCCCCGCTGTGGCCGGCTCGGCGACCGAGGCGACGGCGGTCATGATCACGTCGGTCACGGCCTGCGGCTGCGAGACCATGATCACGTGTGAGCCCTCGATCTCGGTGATCTCCGCGCCTGCGCGCTCGGCCATCTGCTTCGTCAGGTCGAAGCCGGCGGCCTTGTCGCCGGTGGCGATGACGGCCCAGGACGGCAGGCGCTTCCACGCCGGCGGCCCATTGACGTCGCTGAACGCCGCCTCGGCGATCGGTCGCTGCGTCGCGGCGATCAGCGCGATCTGGTCGTCGGAGAGATCCCCGGCGAACGCCTGGCGGACCTTCGACGGCTCGATGTAGAACTCGGTCGCCGTCCCGCCCTTCCCGTCCGGGTACTGCCTCGGGGCCAGCGCGGTGTTCAGGACGCTGTCCTTCGAGGTCGGCGTGACCGCGCCCAGCACCTCGTTCTCGTCCGGGGCGAACGCGGCGACGTAGACGAGGCCAACCACGTTCGGCGCATCGGTGGCGCCGTTCGTGATCAGCACGCCGCCGTACGAATGGCCGACGAGGAGCACCGGCCCGTCGATCTGGGCGAGCACGCTCTTAATGTAGGCGGAGTCGAAGGTCACGCCGCGCAGCGGGTTCGGCGGCGCGGTGACCGTGAGGCCCTGGGCCTCGAGCAGCGGGATGACGCCGTTCCAGCTGGAGGCGTCGGCGAAGGCGCCGTGGACGAGGACGATGGTGGGGTGGTTGTTGGTCTCGGTCATGTTCGAACCTCCTTGAACGTGGCGCGGATCTCATCGGCGAACAGCTCCGGCTGTTCCCAGGCGGCGAAGTGGCCGCCCTTCTCGGTCGCATGGACGTAGTTCAGCGTCGGGTACGCCCGCCGCGTCCACGACTCGGGCGGGCGGAAGCCGTCCTCGCCGAAGACCGTGACGCCGACCGGGACGGTGATCTCGGCGACCTTCAGCCCCGCTGCGCTGGTCGGGAACACGCCGCCGTGCTCCCAGTAGAGCCGCCCGGACGAGGCCGCAGTGTTCGTGAGCCAGTAGAGCGAGATGTCGTCCAGCACCTCGTCCTTCGGCTTCGGGTCGTTCGGGTCGGCGCCGAACGACCAGGCCGCGAAGCCCGGGTGCCAGAAGAAGAAGGCGGCGAGGCCTGCGGGCGAGTCGGTGACGCCGTAGCCGATGTCCTGCGGCCGCGACGTCAGGGCGATGAAGTAGCCGAAGAACCCGGTCTTGCGAGAGGCGGCGAGGCCGTCGAAGGCGGCGCGCTCCTCCTCGGTCATCTCCGGCACCGGGCCGGTGCCGTTGAGCGCCGCCTCGACGTCGGGCGGCACGGAGGCGGGCAAGTTGACGTGGATCGCGCGCAGGCCCGCGGGGGCCTGGCGGCCCATCGCCTCGGTGACGACCGCGCCCCAGTCGCCGCCCTGCGCCACGTACTCGTCGTAGCCGAGGCGCTTCATCAGCGTGTCCCAGGCGCGGCCGATCCGGTCGGGATTCCAGCCCGGCTCCTCGGGCCGCCCGGAGAAGCCGTACCCCGGGAGCGACGGGATCACGAGGTGGAACGCCTCCTGGCCGTCCGACGGCTCCGTCAGCGGCTCGACGATCTTCAGCAGCTCGAACACCGAGCCCGGCCAGCCGTGGGTGACGATCAGCGGCAGCGCGTCCTCGTGGCTCGAGCGGGCGTGGATGAAGTGGATGTCCAGCCCGTCGATCTCGGTCATGAACTGCGGCAGCGCGTTCAGCCTCGCCTCGCCCTTGCGCCAGTCGTAGTCGGTCGCCCAGTACGCGACGAGCTCCTTCAGCTTCGCGAGCGGGACGCCCTGCGACGCATCGCCGACGGTCTCCTTGTCGGGCCAGCGCGTCGCCGCGAGGCGCAGGCGAAGGTCGTCGACCTCCTCCTGCGCGATCTCCGCGTGGAAGGGCCGGATCTCGGTCGCGCTCTCGACGGTGCTGCTCATGACGTCCTCCCGTTTCGGAGCGAGCCGAAGGCGGCTCGCAACTCCTCGCTGAACAACTCGGGCTCTTCCCACGCCGCGAAGTGCCCGCCCCTGTCGGCCTCGTGGAAGTAGGTCAGGGTCGGGTAGACCTGCTCCGCCCAGCTCCGCGGCGCGCGGAAGATCTCGCCGGGGAAGGTGGTGAAGCCGACCGGGACGGTGACCGGCGGCGGCGCCTTGCCGGCGGCCTGGGCCGCGGCCCGGCCGCCCTCCCAGTACGAGCGGGCGGCGGAGGCGCCGGTGGCCGTCAGCCAGTAGAAGGTGATGTTGTCGAGGACGTGGTCCCGGGTGAGCCCACCCGTGGGCTTGCCGTCGACGAAGGCCCCGGCGATCTTGTAGTAGCTGTCGGTGTCGTGGTCGAGCATCCAGCCCGCAAGGCCGACCGGCGAGTCGAGCAGCGAGTAGCCGATCGTCTGCGGCCGCGTCGACTGCTCGAGGAAGTAGCCGAAGCCGCTCGTCCGAAAGGTCTTGATCTCCTCGAGCGCCGCCCGTTCCTGCTCCGACCCGGCCGGCAGGCCTTCGGTGGTTCCCAGTGCCGAGCGGAGCAGGTTCAGGTGGACGCCGATCAGGCCTTCGGGCCCCTGGTGGGCCAGGTCGTCGGTGACGGCCGCTCCCTGGTCGCCGCCCTGCGCGACGTAGCGCGTGTAGCCGAGCCGGCCCATCAGCTCCGCCCAGGCCTCCGCGACGCGGCCGGTGTACCAGCCGACCTCGGCCGGCTCGCCGGAGAAGCCGTAGCCGGGAAGGGAGGGGAGGACGAGGTCGAACGCGTCGTCGGCGCTCCCGCCGTACGCGGTCGGGTCGGTCAGCGGCCCGATCGAGTCGAGCAGCTCGATCACCGAGCCCGGCCAGCCGTGGGTCATGATCAGCGGCAGCGCATCCTCGTGCTGCGAGCGCACGTGGATGAAGTGGATCTCGACGCCGTCGATCTCGGTCGTGAACTGCGGCAGCGCGTTCAGGCGCTCTTCGATCCGCCCGAAGTCGTACTCGCTCGCCCAGTAGTCGGCGAGCGCCTTCAACGCCGCGAGCTGCACGCCCTGGGAGCGGTCATCGACCAGCTCCTTGCTCGGCCAGCGCGTCGCCGCTATGCGACGGCGCAGGTCGTCGATCTTCTTCTGCGGGATCTCGACCTGGAACTCGCGGATCTCGGTTGCCGCGGCTGTCGCGCTCACGACCCGCTTCCGTTGCGGAGCGTCTTGAACGCGGCCCGCAGCTCGGCGGCGAAGATCTCCGGCTGCTCCCACGCCGCGAAGTGCCCGCCCTTCTCGGCCTCGTTGTAGTAGATGAGGTTGTGGTAGGCGTTCTTCACCCAGTGTCGCGGCGCCTGGAAGAGCTCGTCCGGGAAGACGGTGTAGGCGACGGGCAGCTTGACGTGCGGGGGCGGGTTCTTGATCGAGGCCGTTCCGGCTCGTCCCGTTTCCCAGTAGAGCCGCGAGGTGGACGCCCCGGTGCCCGTCAGCCAGTACAGGGTGATGTTGTCGAGCACCGTGTCCCGCGTGAGGCCGCCTGTGGCCTCGCCGTCGAGGAAGGCACGCGAGATCTTCTCGTAGCTGTCCGCGTCGTGGTCGAGCATCCAGGCCGCGAGGCCGATCGGCGAGTCCATGAGCGAGTAGCCGATCGTCTGCGGGTGCTCGCCCATCTCGGCGATGTAGCCGCGCATGATCGTCGCGAGGACCTTGCTCAGCTGATCCCGGTCGTCGTGAGAGAACGCGAGCCGGATGTTGAGGGCGGCCATCAGGAGCTCCTTCGGGACCGCGTCGAGGAAGTTGAAATGGACACCGGCCAGGCCGTCGGGCGCCAGGCGGCCCATCGCGTCGGTGACGCCGGCCCCCTGGTCGCCGCCCTGCGCGACGTAGTGCGTGTAGCCGAGGCGGGTCATGAGCTCCGCCCACGCTCCGGCGATGCGCGCCGAGTCCCAGCCTGCCTCGGTGGGCGCCTGGGAGAAGCCGTAGCCGGGGATCGACGGGATCACGACGTGGAACGCGTCCTCCGCGGTGCCGCCGTGCGAGGTCGGGTCGGTGAGCGGCCCGATCACCTCGGTCATCTCGAGCACCGAGCCGGGCCAGCCGTGCGTGATGATCAGCGGCAGGGCGCCCTCGTGGACCGAGCGCGCGTGGATGAAGTGGATCTCGAGCCCGTCGATCTCGGAGGTGAACTGCGGCAGCGCGTTCAGCCGCGCCTCGATGCGTCCGAAGTCGTACGTGTTCGTCCAGTAGCGGGCGAGCCCCTGGAGCAGCGACAGCCGTACGCCCTGCGACCAGTCGTCGACGAGCTCCTTGGTGGGCCACCGCGTGGCTTCGATGCGGCTGCGCAGCTCCTCGATCTTCTCGTCGGAGATCTCGACCTCGAAGGGCCGGATCCCGATTGCGGTCTCGGTAGTGGTGCTCACGCTGACCTCCCGTCTCGCAGTGACCTGAATGCGGCCCGCAGCTCCTGGCTGAAGAGCTCCGGCTCCTCCCAGGCGGCGAAGTGCCCGCCCTTGTCGACCTCGTTGAAGTAGCTGACGTCCGGGTACGACGCCTCGACCCAGCTGCGCGGCGTCCGCCAGATCTCGCCGGGGAACGTCGTGAAGGCGACCGGGATCCTGACGTCCGGCGGTGGCTGCTGCTTGGCGCCGGGGGCGTCGGGCCCGTACGCCTCCCAGTACGAGCGGGCGGCCGACGCGCCGGTGCCGGTCAGCCAGTACAGCGTGATGTTGTCGAGGAGGTGGTCCCTGGTGAGGTTCCCCGACGGCTTGTCGTCGACGAAGGCGCTCGCGATCTTGTAGTAGGCGTCGGTGTCGTGGTCGGCGATCCAGGCGGCCAGCGCGACCGGCGAGTCCAGCAGCGCATAGCCGATCGTCTGGGGCCTCGTGGACTGCTCCACGAAGTAGCCGTTGCCGCTCGTCTGGAACGTCTTGATCGCGGCGAGCGCCGCCCGTTCCTGCTCGGTGCTCGCAGGCAGGGCCGCGGGGTTGTTCAGCGCCGGCACCAGCAGGTTCGTGTGGATGCCGACGAGGCCCTCCGGCCCGAGGCGGCCCATCGCGTCGGTGACGCCGGCACCGACGTCACCGCCCTGGGCGACGTAGCGCGTGTAGCCGAGGCTTCGCATCAGCTCGGCCCAGGCCCGGGCGCACCGGCCGAGGTCCCAGCCGAGGTCGCCGGGCTCGGCGGAGAACCCGTAGCCCGGAAGCGACGGGACGACGACGTCGAAGGCGTCTTCGGCACTCCCGCCGTGCGAGGTCGGATCGGTGAGTGGGCCGATGATGTCGAGCTGCTCGATCACCGAGCCCGGCCAGCCGTGGGTGACGATCAGCGGGAGGGCATTCTCGTGCGCCGACTTGACGTGGATGAAGTGGATCTCCACGCCGTCGATCTCGGTCTTGAACTGCGGCAGGGCGTTCAGCCGCTCTTCGACGCGGCCGAAGTCGTACTCGCTCGTCCAGTAGGCCACGAGCGCCTCGATCGTCGCGAGCTGCACGCCCTGCGAGCGGTCGTCGACCAGCTCCTTGGTCGGCCGGCGCACCGCCGCCAGACGCCGGCGGAGGTCGTCGAGTGCCTCCCCCGGAACATCGACTTGGAACGGCCTGATCTCCGTCGCCGTCGGTGCCTCAGCGCTCATCGCGACCTCCCCGGTCCGTGGCTATGCCTGGCTCGAAGTATCTGCGTCGCCGGCCGCGGCCGCCTCACCCCAAGAGGAGGATGTGGGCGATTTTCACCGGAGGCATGATCCGCGGTCATGGCCGAACAGCAGGCGATGACGCCGGTCGGATCGCCGGCGCCGGAGTTCTCGCTCCGGTCGACTCCGGACCAGCGCGTCTCGCTGTCCGACTTCCGCGGGCGGCCGACGATCCTCGTCTTCTACCCGGAGGACTGGAGCCCGGTCTGCTCCGACCAGCTGGCCCTGTACCAGGAGCTGCTGCCGGAGTTCGGCAAGTTCGACGCGCAGCTGCTGGCGATCTCGGTCGACGGCATCTGGTCGCACCTCGCCTTCGCCAGGGACCGGAACCTCCACTTCCCGCTGCTGGCGGACTTCGAGCCGAAAGGCGAGGTCGCCAAGACCTACGGCGTCTACCGACAGCAGGACGGCACGAGCGAGCGGGCCCTGTACGTGGTCGACGGCGACGGCATCGTGCGCTGGAGCTACGTCTCGCCCGTGGGGATCAACCCGGGCGCGGACGGGATCCTGCGTGCCCTGGAGGGCCTCGCATGAGAACGGAGTGGTCCCCGGAGCTCACCCTGCCGGTCAGCGAGGAGCGCGACCACGTCCAGGGGCCGGCCGACGCGCCGGTGACGCTGCTCGAGTACGGCGACTACGAGTGCCCGTACTGCGGCGCGGCCTACCCGATCCTGAAGGCGGTGCAGGAGCGCCTGGGAGACCGGCTCCGCTTCGTCTTCCGGAACTTCCCGATCACGACCTCGCACCCCCACAGCGAGCAGGCGGCCGAGGCGGCCGAGGCGGCGGCCGCGCAGGGCAAGTTCTGGGAGATGCACGACCACCTCTACGAGCACCAGCAGCGACTGACCGGGCCGGACCTGCACGGCTATGCCCAGGAGCTCGGGCTGGACGTCGAGCGCTTCGACCGCGAGCTGTCCGGGCACGTCCATGCCGACCGGGTGCGCGAGGACTTCATGAGCGGCGTCCGCAGCGGCGTCAACGGCACGCCGAGCTTCTACGTCAACGGCGCCAAGTACGACGGCGACTACGGCCTCGAGGCGCTGGTCGCCGAGCTCGAGCGGGTCGCGGCGGGCTGACGGCACGGCGCCGAGAGAGCTCGCCTACGCTCAACCTCGCGCTGGCCCGGGCCCCCTACGGCTCTGGTATCGACGCGCGGCCCACACGCCGACGGGCACGAGGATCGCGGTCCACAGCCACTTCCAGTTGTCGGAGAAAAAGCCCGAGATGCGGTCGTACCACGTGACGTTGACCTTGAGAACCTTGTCGAACGTGCGGATCGTCCGCGGTTGGTCGTGACCGCCCACGTTCAGGATCGCCGTCAGCGTGAGGTGGAGCTCCTGGTTTCCCGTCTTCTTCGGTTCGACATCCCAGGTCCACTCCGTCGGTGCCTCGTTGCTAACGGGCTGTCGCTCGTCGGTGTTCGCCTCGATGTCGAAGTGGAGGCCCGTAAGTCGTGCTTCCATCAGTGGGGAGACGCGGATGGTGGCGCCTTCTCGCTCACCGATCGCGGTGATCTTCTTCTCGAGGTGAGGAATCGACTCCGCCGGCGCGAGCAAGAGCTGGATGTGAGCAGTGTGCTCCAGCCGCATGGTCGTTGGTGCGTTGAAAGCGATGGACGCGGGCACCAAACGCCGTAGCTCGTTGTCGATCTCGAAGAAGAGGCTCGATCTCGGAGGTGGCACAGGCGGCGGCGCGCCGGGCGGGGGTGGCGGCGGGGCCACGCCCGTGCCGGTCGGCGGAGGCGGCGGAGGTGGCGGCGGTCCCGGCGGCGGCGGGGGCGGGGGCTGCGGCGGTGGTGGCGGAGCGGGGGGCCCGGCCAGCGCAAAGCTCGTCCCCACGCTGGTATCTCGGTCGAGGACGAGATCACAGACCTCACCGTCTGCGTGACACGGCCCGTCCCAGCCGGTGACGACGGTGCCCGGGCCGACGTGCGCCGTTAGCCGGATTTGCGACGGTGTGTCGAACGTGGCCGTGCAGCGCGAAGGACAGTCGATCCCCGGCGGGCTGCTCGTCACCCGCCCAGGCCCCTGAACCGTCACGCTGAGGCTCGCAGAGACCGACGCCGCCGCGCCTGCGCGTAAGGGCAGGGCCGTGCAGGCGAGGACCAACGGCAGTGCGCAGGCAATCGCCAGACGAGGTTGTCGTTGCAGCGCCGCAGAGATGTAGCCGTCCATCGAGCGGCCTCCCTCGCTGCTGGAGCCGATGCAGATGGTCCCAGCCGGGGGCTTCTGTGTCAAACATCACGAGCCGGCCGTACTTTACGGAGCGGCGCCGGAGTCGAACCGACCGAGCCGTGGGCTGCACGACCGCACTGGTTTTGAAGACCAACTGGGCCACCGGGCCCATGCCGCTCCGCCCACGAGCCTAGTCCGGCAGCGCGGCCGCTGCGCTGTCGGTGCGGGCCAAAGGGGTACCTACTCGGTAGATGCGAGACCGGAAGCCGCGACTGCTCATGCTCATCACGCTCAGCGAGCTGGGGGGTGCGCAGTCGGCGGTCGCGCTGCTTCTTCCGGGACTCTCGGGGCGATTCGAGGTGACGCTCGCGGCGCAGGGATCAGGGCCGCTGCGCGCTGCGGCCGAGGCCGCCGGAGCCCGCTACGTCGAGCTCCGTCACGTGCGCCGGCCGATCGACCCCTGGCACGACGCGCTGGCGCTCGTCGAGCTCGTCCGGCTCTGCCGGCGGGTTCGACCCGAGATCGTCCATGCCCACAGCTCGAAGATCGGCGTTCTCGGACGGCTCGCGGCCTGGCTCGCCCGCGTCCCCATCCGGATCTTCACGGTGCACGGCTGGTCGTTCGCCGCGTACGACGGGCACACCCGCAGCCTCTTCCTCCGGATCGAGCGGCTGATGCGTCCGCTGACGACGACGGTCGTCTGCGTGTCGGACGCGACGCGGCGGGAGGGACTGGCCGCGCGTGCCTGTGATCCCCGGCGCACGGTCGTGATCCACAACGCGGTCGAGGTCGGATCCTTTCGTCCTTCGACCCGCCGGGGCGGCATCGCCGAGGTCGTCGGGGTAGGCCGCTTCGCCTATCCGAAGGACTTCGTGACGCTGCTCGCAGCCCTCAGGCTCGTCGAGGCGCCGTTCCACCTGCGGCTGGCGGGCGACGGGCCGGCCTTGACGGCCGTGGCCTCTGCGGTGGGGCGGGAGGGGTTGGCCCAGCGGGTCGAGCTGCTCGGCCCTCGAGCCGACGTCCCAGACCTGCTCGCGGCTTCGGACGTGTTCGTGCTCTCGAGTCGCTCCGAGGGTTTCCCGGTGTCCGTCCTGGAGGCGATGGCGGCCGGGCTGCCGGTGGTCGCCACAAACGTCGGCGGGGTCGCGGAAGCGGTCGAGGACGGAGAGACAGGGTTCCTCGTTCCGGCGTCGGACTCGGAGGCGCTCGCTCGCGCGCTCGAGCGGCTCGTGGTGGACGCGTCGTTACGGCGACGCCTGGGAGCTGCCGGCCGCGCCAGAGCGCTCGGCTCGTTCGACGTCCCGCGCTACTGCGCGGCGTACGAGGAGCTCTACCGCGCCCACCTGTCTGTTCCCGCCGCCGCGCGGCGGGGAAGGCTCAGCGCTTCAGCCGAACCCGCTGAACAGGCAGCCCCTCGTCCGCGAGACGTGGCGGCTTCGACGCGCGTGCCGCGCGCCTGAGGAACGTGGTCTCTCCGATCGTGAGCAGCACGAGTCCGAGGCCGACGAAGAGCAACAGGAAGCTGGTGCCGGAGGAGGGAGTTGCGGCAGACGTGGCGAGCACTCCACCGCGCGACGCCCAGGACCCCAGCGGCCGAAACGGTCGCGCGTCGACGGCGGCCGGCGCCGAGCGAGTCGTCCCCCGGGGCGTGCGCGTCGGACGCTTCGCGCTCCGCACGGGCCTGCTCGCGCTGGGCGGCGCAACCACCGAGGGGGTCGACTGGACTGAGGGCGACGAGACGGGCTGAGAACGGGTCGTTGTGCTGACGTGCGTCGAGGCCGCAACCGGGCTGCGTGCGCCGGGCGCAGGGTCGGGTCTGATCGGGGCGTGAGCGGGTGGACGAGCTGGATCGGGGCTGGGGCCCTGAGCCGCTGCCTGGCCGGACACACCACAGAAGGCAAGGCCGCAGGCGAGAACGCCCGTCCCTTGTAGCAGCCTCCTGGAGCTGACTCTCACGATCCGACCTCCCCCGTCGCGTCGTGCGGGTCGCATTTTACCGGCCCTGACGCAAGCTCGCGACCTAGCGGGTCAGCACGGCGACCAGCACGACGATCGCGACGATCGCTGCGAGCGCGACGAGGATGCCGTTCACGACGAGCACCGTGCTGAAGCGGGAGTCGTCCTCGGACGGGGCGGACCGGCCCGGTGCGGCCTCGGCGTCGACGTCGAGCGGTCGCACCGCGGCGGCGACACGCCCCTGCTGGCCCGTGGTTCGCCAGCCGAGCGCCCCGGCGAGCACGTCGGTGATGAACTGGTTGAGGCTGACGCTCTCGCGCTCGGCGATTCGCGCCAGCTCGGCATGCAGCGTCTGCGGCATCCGCAGCAGCAGCCGCCCGCTGTGGGACTGGGCGGTCTTGGGCTCCGGCACGTTCTTGCCCTCCCGTTTGGCCGCGGCCAGCCAGGCAGCCATCGCCTCGCCCGAGCGCTCGACCGCCTCGTCGGGAGTCGCGCCCCGCGCCGTGCATCCCGGCAGCGCGTCGATCGTCCCGACCCACTGGCCGTCGTCGGCGTGCACGAGCGTGACGGGGTAGGGCAGCGCAGGTTCGAGCCGCGCTCCGGCCGACGCCTGGTCGTCGGCCGTAGCCGGGTCGCCTTGCTGGCGAGTTCTCGGGCTCACCTCTCGAAAGTGTACGACGCGCCTGGCGAGGGTCGTGTTGGGCGAGCTCGTTGCGACCTCTCAGCCGGCGACGGCTTCGTGGAAGGCAGGCGGGCTCTGCATCGGGCCGATCTCGTCCCGCAGCTTCAGCAGCGCACGACGGGTCAACCGCGAGACGTGGATCGTCGAGATGCCGATCTCGTCGGCGATCTGGGGCTGGCTCAAACCTTCGAAGTAGCGCAGGTGGAGCAGGCGGCGCTCGCGCTCGTCGAGCGCGCGGAATCCGGCGGCGAGCAGTGCCCGCTGCTCGCCGCGTTCGTAGCCGCCCTCGAGCACGTCGAGGTCGCGGCACGCCTCGTCGTCTTTGGGCGCGTCGGAGAGGGAGAGAGGCGTCCGGACGCGTTCCGCATCGAGGGCGGCTGCGACTTCCCGCTCGGCGATCCCCGAGCGGTCGGCAATCTCCGAGATCGTGGCCGGGCGCGCGAACTGCGCGGACAGCTCGGCCGAACACGCATGGAGCCCAGGGCGGAGCTCCTGCAACCGCCGCGGCACTCGCACCGCCCAGGCCCGGTCGCGGAGGTAGCGCTTGATCTCGCCGGCGACGTTCGGGATCACGAACGCCCCGAACTCGGCGCGACGCGAGTCGAAGCGGTCGATCGCCTTGATCAACCCGATGCACCCGACCTGGACGAGGTCCTCGTAGAGCTCGCTGCCTGCGCTGTGCCGCCGGGCAAGGCTCTTGACGAGCGGCATGTACTGCTGGATCAACCGCTCGCGGGCAGCGAGGTCCCCGTGCTCGTGGTACTCGCGGAGCAGGACACGCGCCGTTTCGCGAGTGCTCTGCGACCTTCGCGAGCGTGCTTGCGGGCGGCGAGGCGTCACCCGTGCCGGCTCGAGCTCGTGGGCGGCGCGCTTTGGATGCGGCGGTGTGTCCAAAGGGGTCTGAGATCGCATCATTCGGCTTCGCGTCGTTGCGATATCCCGCACCGACTATAGCTGTCGAATTATCTGGTCGCAACACAGAAGTATTTGTGATCGATGATCGATGATTTACACAAGGTGGTACCTATAGGATCATCGAGAGAAGCACTCGTCAAAATCCAATCGAGGGTGGTCGCGGCAACATGGCGGAGCGTTTCGACACGGTCGTGCGCAGCGGGCTGCTCGTGGTGGCCGGCTGCAGCCTCGCGCTCGGCGCTGCCGCGCCTGCGAGTGGCGCTGTGTCCGGGCCGAAATCGGGTCTCGATCGGCTGGTTTCGCCGCGATATCAAGCGGTTTGGTGTGATACTGCGACCGGTCGCGCCTCCGGTCGTGCCCAACCCGGCCCGCCCGGCGTGAGCAGCGGGGAGAACCGTGCTCTTTCGGCTTCGAGCCATCGTTTCCCGGCCTTGGGAACGCGCTTGGCGAGCACCGGATATCAACCGCGTAACGTGATATCGAAAAGCGGGTTGGAAGTTTCACCATGGATTTCGGTAGAAAGCGCAATATTCACCCTGAGCACATGCAGTTCGAACGTGCGTGAGATCTCATCGGCATCACCAAAGACGACCGACCCAGGCACGTCGACGGACGCCAAGATCCTCTTCCAGCTCGCCGTCGCGCTTGCCGTCGTGTACCTGCTCTTTCTGGCGGCGTGGTTCCGGGCAACCCGAGAACGCCGCGGCCGCGTGGGGAGCGCGGCGCGCTCGTAACGTGAGCGTCGACGCCGTGAGCTCCGCGCGCCGCCCGCGCGCCTTGATCGTCTCGAGCTTCGTGCTCCCCCACGCCGGAGGGGTCGAGCAGTTCGTGGACGTCGCGGCACGACTCCTGCGCGGAGAGCGCTGGCGGGTTCGAGTGCTCGCCTGCCGACCGCGTGCGGGCGAAGCGCAGGCCGACGTGACCGTTCCGGCTCGTTTCCTCGGCGCGGCGGGGTGGCCGCTGCCGATCGGCGGCTGGAGGCTGCTCTGGCGTGAGGTCGGTGCGGCCGACGTGGTGATCGCGAACGGAACACGCCACCTGCTCCCGAGCGTCGCTGCCTTCGCGGCGCGCATGCGCGGAAAGCGCGTGCTCTTCGTGCTGCACGGGTCGGGCGCGCCGTTCTCGACGAGCACGTTCTTCTACCACCGCGTGCTGGGCCGGCTGTTCGAGCGGCTGGTCACGCGACCGGCGCTGCGCGTCTCGCAGCCGGTCTCCCTCTCGCGTGCCGGTGTCCGAGGCTCGCGCTCGCGCTACGGGGTCGTGGCCACCCACGTCCCGTTTCCGCTCCGGGAGCTCCCGCCTGCGAGCCGGAGCCGGCTCGAACCGGATGAGCCCCTCCGAATCGTCTGGGTCGGCCGGCTCTACGGCGAGAAGAACCCGCTCGCAGCGGTCGAGCTGGTCGAGCAGGTGCGGCTACGGCGGGCTGCCACGCTCGACGTGTACGGCAGCGGCCCGCTGCTCGGGGCGCTCGAGGAGCTGGCGCGCGATCGCCCGTGGCTCGGCGTGCGAGGGCCGCGTGCCTGGGAGGAGATTCAGGCAATCCAGGGCTCGGCTCATCTCTGCCTGTCGACCTCCAAGCGCGATGCGACACAGATCGCGATCCTGGAGCCACTAGCTCGAGGGGTCCCGGTGGTCTCGACCCGCGTCGGCGACGCCGCGGGCTACTACGAACGAGGGCTGGGAGCCTTCTGCGTCGAGCCGCAGGACTCGGTAGCCGCGGTGGAGGCGATTCTCGCGCTCTCCGACTCGTACGACCGCTACCGCGAGCGTTTCGCGGCCAATGCGCACGAGCTGGTGCGACGGCACCGCGACGGAGCACGACGTCTGGCGGCGGTGCTCGAGTCGCTCTGCTCGACGGAAAGCGACGGAGCGTCCGGCAGCCGCAGCCGGGCGGAGCTCCCAGTGACGTGAGCTGGTTTGAAGGAACACCCTCAGCCCGAGTCCAGCCGCGGCCCTGCGCTGCTCTTCTGGGCGCAGATCATCGGGAACTCGGGACTGTTCGTGGGGTTGCTGCTCGTGACCCGGGCGCTTGGCCCGTCGGGCCGCGGAACCGTGGCCTTCCTGACGGTGACCGCGCTCGTGACGGCCTGGATCGCAAGGCTGGGGGTGACCGAGGCGACGGTCGTCTTCGCAGCGAAGCGGCCCGGGTCGAGGCGCGCGCTGCTGACCAACAGCCTGGCCTTCTCCAGCCTGATGGGCATCGCCGGCGCGGCCGTCGTCTGCGGAACGCTCTGGGCCGTGCCCGCCGCCCGGCCCCATGGCGTCGGCAGCGTCGAGCTGTGGATCCTCGCGGTGAGCATCGTCGCGGCCTGCCTCGCGGATGCCGGCTACCGGTTCACGCTCGGCTGCAGCCGGTTCCGCACGCACGCGCTCGTCACCGCGGTCACCTCGTGGGTCTATCCGCTGCTCGCCGTGCTGCTCTGGGTCTCGGTCGGCCTGACGGTCGCGCTGGGTACCGCGATCTGGGCCGCCACGCAGGCGCTGCGGGCCGGGTTGCTCTTCTCCTTCGCGATCCGTCGGGAGGGCCTGGGACTGCCGAGCTTCGGCCTGCTTCGGGAGACGATCTCGTTCGGCGTCCGCGCCTGGCTCGGAACCCTGGCCGACTCGCTGGGGTTCCGGATCGACCAGATCCTGCTGGCCCTGATCGCCTCGGAGGCCGCGCTCGGCTTCTACGTGGTCGCGGTCAACCTGTCGGAGATCCTCCTCTACTTCCCGGGCGCGGTCTCGACGGCGCTGCTACCCCTCGCCGCCCGCAGCGCTGCGGGGCCGCGTCTCGGGCAGACCTTGCGCGCCTGGCGCTCCGCGATGTACGTCACGCTCGCGAGCATCGTCCTCAGCGCGGCGGTGGTGCCCCCGCTGATCCCGCTCGTGTTCGGCTCGTCCTTCGACGCCTCGGTGGTGCCGTTCCTCCTGCTGCTGCCCGGGCTCGTCGGGTTCACCGCGATGATCGTCTTCTGCAACGCGCTGATCGCGTCGTCGCTGCCGACGCTCTCGTCGATCCCGCCGTCGGCGTGCTTCGCCGTCGGGATCGCGCTCGACCTCGCACTGATCCCCTTCTTCGGAGCCTCGGGCGCCTCGGCGGCGGCCAGCGCCGGCTACCTCGCAGCCGGTGCCTGTGCGATCGCGATCTTCCGCCGCCGCGCACCGTTCCGGCTGGTCGAGCTCGTGGTGCCCCAGGCCGGCGACTTTGCCGTCCTGCGGACGCTGGCGCCCGTTCCCCGCGCGTCGCTTGCCAAGCGGGGTGCCCAGTGAACCGTCCCCGGGAGACGGGCGCGTGATCGAGCAGCACAAGTCGAGCGCCAGGGTGGCGCCCCTCCACAGGCTGGAGCCACCGACCGAGGAGCCGATCGACGTCGGCCGCTATGCGAATGCGATCCGCCGCTCCAAGCTCTTGATCGCCGCGATCGTGGTGGTCGTGACCGGGCTCGTGCTGCTGATGTCGCTCGCCCTCCCCAAGTCGTACAGCGCCCAGGCGACTATCCTCTTCGACGAAGGCCAGAGCCTCGCCACCACGACCGACGCGGAGCGCCAGCTGGCGACGATCCAGAAGCTCCTCGTGACGCGCGACGTGCTGGCGAGGAGCGCCAAGCGCCTGCCGGGAGAAACGGTTGCGTCGCTCGCTGGGAAGATCCAGGCGTCCGTCGACCCGACCGCCAACATCGTCACGATCAGCGCTTCCAGCTCGACGCCCGAGCGCGCCGCGCGCTCCGCGAACGTCGTCACCGGCGCGTTCCTCGCACGGGAGCGGAGGGCCGAGATCGCGAGGATCCAGTCGGCCGAGAAGCGGCTCAACGCAGCGATCGCCGGGTTGAAGGGCACCCCCGGCGGCGCCGCCCAGATCGCGCTCATCCGCGAGCGGCTGAGCGAGCTGTCGGTGAGCGAAGCGACCGCCGGCTCGGAGCTCCAGCTCGCTGATCCGGCGCGCGCACCGTCCGTCCCGGATTCACCGCATCCGATTCGCAACGCCGGCTTCGCCTTCGTCGCGGCCCTGTTCGTCGCGTTGCTGGTCGCGCTCGGCCGGGAACGCGTCGCGCCGCGCATCGGCGAGCCGCGGGAGCTCGAGCGTCTGAGCGGCTACCCGATCCTGAGCGAGCTACCCGAGCAACGCCGGTTCTTCCGCGACCCGCAGGCCGCGCTGCACGAGCGCGAGGCGTACGAGGCGCTCGCCGCCGTGGTGGCGGCCCACCTGCCGCCGCAGCGCCGGCAGATCGTGATGCTGACGAGCCCGGCCGCGGACGACGCCAAGGCGCAGGTGACGGCGGGCCTGAGCCGTGCGCTCGCCCAGGCCGGAGAGACCGCGCTCGTGATCGATGCCGACCTGCGACGGCCCGCGCTGGAACATCTTTTCGGGATGGAGTCGGCGCCGGGGCTCGCCGAGCTCCTGGCCGCCGCGCGGCAGGGCGACACCGAGGCGGCCGGCGAGATGATCGTCGAGCCTCCCCGCTCGGCCTCTCCGCGCCGAACCGGGAGCCTGGCGGTGCTCGGCGCGGGCGAGGCGGCTTCACCGGCGCTCGTGACCGAAGACGCGCTGCGGGTCCTGTTCGACGAGCTCGCCCAGACGGGGTTCTCGTGCGTGATCCTCAACGGCCCGCCGGTGCTCGGCTATCCGGAGTCGCGGGCCTGGGCACGCCACGTCGACGCGCTCGTCGTCGTCTCGCGCCCGGACCGGCTCCATCCGGCCGACGCCGTCGAGCTGCGGAACCAGCTCGACCTGGCCGGCACGCCCGTGATCGGGCACGTCGTGGTCGGCGGCTCCTAGCCCGAGCGGCTCTCGAAGCGCGACGCGCCCGCCCAGACCAATCCGGCGACGAACCACAGGTGGCGCCAGTGCAGCGTGTCGACGAAGGCGCCGTTCAACACGATGCCCAGCCAGGCGCCGAGCAGCGCCGCCGAGCCGATCCCGTAGGTGTCGTGCCCCCGGATCGCGTTGCGCAGCGCCCAGCCCAGCGTGGCGAGCATCAGGGCGAGGATCGCCAGCAGGCCCGGGACGCCCTCCTCGGCGAGCGAGCGTGCATAGAGGCTGTGCGCCGCGATGCGGGCTCGCCGCTCGAACTGCCCGGGGCCGATGCCGAACGGGCTCTGCAGGGCCCACGTGATGCTCTCGGATTGCGCCCCGAAGCGGCCGCTGTCGTAGCTCTGGTGGACCTTCGCGCGCTGCTCGAGGAACGAAGTCGACCCCGAGAAGACGACCACCGCCGCGACGGAGGCCAGCGCGACCAGCACGACCGCGAGCGCGCGGGCGGCGCTGCCGCCTCCGCCGCGGCGGAAGCTGACGATCACGACCACGACCAGCAGCCCGACGACGAGGTTCAGCCAGGCGGCGCGAGAGTAGGAGAAGAGCACGCCGAGCGAGAGCACGAAGAACAGCACCGCCTTCGTGGCTCGCCGCGCCGGCAGCAGCCGAGGCGTGAGGATCTCCTCGAGCACGATCAGCGCTGCCGGGACGAGGAACGGCCCGAAGACGTTCGGGTCCTTGAACAGTCCTTCGGCCCGCCCGATCCGCGTGAAGAGCTCGTGGCCCGGGAACGGGACGAGCACCGCGAGCGTGGAGACGAGCGCCGAGACGACCGCGGCCGCGACGTAGCAGCGCGTGATCCGGCGGGCGATCGCCGACGAGGTGACGTAGGCGGCGAGCCAGAGCCCGAAGCACGCCACGTAGAAGGTGATCGCCAGGAACGACACGGCGCGCTGCGGGTCGGCGACGCCGACCGCGGCGACCAGGTTCAGCGCGAGGTACGCACCCACCAGCAGGACGGCGCCGGGGATCACACGACGCAGGCGGAAGCGGCTCGTGATCGCTCCGACCGTGATCAGCACGGCGAAGACCACGTCTGCAGGCGCCGGCTCGAAGCGCACGGCCGCGAGCAGGACGACGGCGACGGCCAGCGCGACGTCGTACGCCACGATCGACAGCCAGAGGGCGCCCAGGATCACGATCGCGAAGGCCGCGATCAGCAGCGCGCTGGGCGGATGACGGTAGAGAAAGAGCGAGAGCGCGGCGGCGAAGGCCGCCAGGGCGGCAGCGCTGCCGAGCAGGCGACCGGCGGAGCTTGCCGGCGGCGGGCGGAGAGCGGGAGTGAATTCCATCAACGGACCGCCGCGGCGGACGGGCGCTGCGGTGCGCCTTCGCCGTAGCGCAGGCGGCGGTAGACCCCGCGCAGGGGCAGCGGCGTGTCGTGGCCCCCGCCGACCTTCGCCCGGAAGTCCAGCCGCCGGTCGGCCGGGTCGATCTGCCGCCTGCGCAGCGTCAGCAGGTCGGCGTCGGGCCGGTTGACCCCGGGCTCGCACGAGACCGCCGCGCGGAAGCCCGACTCCGCGACGAACCTGCGCTCCCGCTCGCCGAACAGCCCGGCCGGGTAGCAGAAGAGCCGAGCGGGCCGGCCGAGCTTCGACTCCACGTCGAGCTTGGACTGGGCGATCTCGTGCCGCGAAGTCGCGTCGTCGAGCAGGAGCAGGTTGGGGTGCGTGACCGTGTGCGGCTCGAACCGGAGCGTGGCTCCGCGGTCGAGCTCGACCACTTCGTCCCAGCCGAGCACCGGCGGCTGGCGCTCGTACCAGGGGAACGACGCCGTGCCGTCGATCACGGCCGTCGGCAAGAACACCGTTGCCCGGAACCCGAGTCGCTCGAGGACGGGCAGCGCGTTCTCGGCCACGTCGCGGTACCCGTCGTCGAAGTTGAGGGCGACGACCCGGGGCGGCGACAGCCCCCGCTCGAGCAGGTCGACGGCGGCAGAGAGCCCGACCACGTAGTAGCCACCGGCGGCGAGCAGCTCCATCTGCTCCCGGAACCGGCGCGGCGAGACCGCGAGGGGGTCGTCGTCGTCGGAGATCCGGTGGTAGAAGAGGATGCGCAGGCCGGCGCCATCGGGACGGCCGCGGCTGCGAGCGAGCCACCACCACGACCGTGTCCGCGTCGCCGCAGCCTTGAGCGGGGCGGGGAGTGTCGGCCCGACGCCGGGGATGGCCCCTCGCCGGGTCCAGGCTGCGCTCGGCACGCTAGTCGCCGGCGCGCCGGACCCCGCTCGGCCGGAGCACGTCGCGGCGGCGCGAGAGCCGGTTGCGAGCACCCGCCGAGCCGTAGTAGAGCCTCCGCGCGACCTGCGACTGCTTGCCGCGCTCGCGCAGGCCGAGCCAGGCCGCCCGGCTCCGGACGATCGCCCGCCCGGCGGCGCTGCCCGCAAGGCCCAGCCCGAGGTGGAGTGGCTCGAAGCGATCGGCCAGCTCGACCTTGTAGCGGTCGGCGCCGCCCAGGAACTCCACGCGCGTCACGCCCTCGTCGGCCACGGACTCCAGGGTGTCGAGCGCGTTGACCAGACCCGGCGAGCAGCGCGCGAATGCCGGGTCGAACGCGAGCCGGTGCAGGTAGGCACGCTCGCCGAGGACGAAGTACCACGACCAGGCGATCGTCCTGCCGTCGACGAGCAGCGAGACGATGCGTGCCGCGTCGAGCTCGGCCAGCCCGCGGAGGGCGGCGCGGTTGAAGCGCATGCCGGTCGCGGTCACGAGGCCGGAGCCGTCCGGCCGGCCCCTCCAGCGCAGCTCGTGGATGCGGAAGCCTTCCTCCAGCGCAGGCTCGAGCTCGTCGATCGTCCGGGCATGGACGATCTCGACCTTGCCCAGCTCCGAGACCTGGCGCCGGCGCCGCTTGTGGTGCGAGCGCTTGCGTGAGTCCGTCTTCGCCCGGTACGTCTCGGACCAGCCGTTGCGCACGTCGAGCACCGGCGCGGCGACTCGCTCGAAGAGGCGAAGCGCGCCTGGGCCGCTCACCGTCGCAAGGCGGGAGTCGGCGGCCAGGCCGAAGAGGTCGGCGTAGTCGTGGTCGGCTGCGCTCGCACGGGACACGAGCGCGTCGACGAGCTCCGGCCCCTCTCCGGCGGCCAGCAGGACGTCGCCGAGGCAGGACTGGCGCGCGCCGATGAACGTCGCGACTCGGAGGCCTCTCCGCGCGAAAGTGACCAGCGGAAGGGCGCCGACGAGCCTTCCACCGCGGTAGGCCGTCTCGACCGCGAGGCGACAGCCGTCTCCGTAGTGGCGCCACCACTCGAGCAACCAGCAGTGGAGCATGAACGGGCTGGGACGCGCCGCCGCGTAGACGAGGCCGTTCCACTGCTCGCCGAGCCGCACGAACGCGTCCTCGGAGTCGACCGTCTCGAACCACAGGGGGGCCGGCTCGGCGAGTGTCTCGCGAACTTCGGCCTGTTCGGAGACGAGTGCGCTCACGGATGGGTAATTACCCACCAGGAGGTAGATGGGCGTCATCGGGAGCAGCGTCATGTCCCTGGGAATGGTCACGGTCGTCGCGAGCCTCGCCCTGCTCGGTGCGACCGAGACCGGCTGCGCCGCGAAGCCCGAGCGGAGCCAGGTGGCGGGGACGGCGAGCGTCGAGCTCGAGCCACCCGCCGTACGCCTCCCTGCCCGGCCACGGCCGTACGCGTTGCCGGCCGGCGCGCTGGCCGTCTCGTCCTCGCGCGAGCTCGTCGCGGCCCTCGCCGACGGCCGCCGCGAGGCGATCGTGCTCGCGCCCGGGACGTACGACAACCCGAAGCCGTTCGTAGACCGCGAGGGCGACCGGCTCTACGCGGCGCGCCTCGGGGCGGCCGTCTTCAGGGCGGGCGTCGTGCTCGGCGCCAACGGCGGGCCGCCCGGCGCCTCGCTCAGAGGGCTCACGTTCGACGTCTCGGACCCGGCGAAGACGCTCGACGGCGCGATCGTGCACGTCTGGGGATCGGCCTCGCACGCGTCGGTCAGCGACACACGGCTCGCCGGCCACCGCCGGGTCGAAACAGGGTTGCTGGTGCGGCAGGCGCGAGGATTCGTCGGACGTCGAATCGTCGCGAGCGGCTTCCGCGGCTACGGGGTCGTCGTCGACCCGAACGACTTCCCCTACCGGACGCGATCGCCGTTCGCGCTGTCGGATCTGA
>Ga0081540_1000744_pt1 | contig 29964 bp, 30 predicted proteins | sample TabmetS2T1R1_FD_71024 | JGI IMG/M metagenome (GOLD analysis project Ga0081540, IMG submission 71024) | Tabebuia heterophylla rhizosphere microbial communities from the University of Puerto Rico - S2T1R1 | ecosystem: Host-associated > Plants > Roots > Rhizosphere ...
CGCCGGAGACGGCCTGCGATATCGCGATCACCGTGGCGAGGTCGAGTTGCTCGACCGGCGGCGCGATCGTGTCGACGGCCGTTTCCCCGGCCTCCTCGATCCGCGCGTGCGGATGGCGCTGGCCGAGGATCTGCCTCAACAGCGTGTGCCGGTCCAGGTAGATGCGCGCCGACGTGATCTGTCGAGTCGCAGGGTCGTACTCGTAAACGCCGCAACCGGGCACCTCGACCTGCGCTTCGGTTGCCGCGCGGCCCTCGAAGGGGCCCTTGTGCCTGGCCTCGAAATTCCACTCGACCACCACGACGCGGGGTCCGAAGATCCAGTTCTTGACGGCATGGCGATTTCCGGGAAAGCCCGTGATGAAGGGCCGCACGAACTGCTCGCGAACGGCCGCCCGCCCCTGCATGAGCGCGCCGGGGATCTGCACCGTCACGTCCTCCGCGTAGTAGGACATGATGAGGTCTTCGTCGATGCCATGCCACGCGTCGAAGTAGTCGTAGATGAACGACTCGATGGCGCCGACGGATGCGAGCGCAGCGGAAGTCGCCATGGCTGCCTCCCGGAAACTGCAAGGGCTCTGTCAGAGGCCGGCCGTGCCCCTCGGCACGGCCAACCGCCAAAGACTGCCCCTTTGGGATACCGTCCGCAAGCGCTCGAGCTAGCTAGACGTCCGCGACACAGACCCGGTCGCGGCCCTGCTCCTTGGCCAGATACAGCGCGCGGTCGGCGCGGCGGATGAGCTGGTCCGGCGTATCGCCGTGCAGCGGATACGCGGCGATGCCGATCGAGCACGTGACCGGACCGAGCGACTGCCGCCGGTAATCGATGGGCATGCGCTGCGCCGCACGCCGGAGCTCCTCGGCGCGATCGAGCGCGAGGCCCGCGTCGGCCTCCTGCAGCACCAGCGTGAATTCCTCGCCGCCGTAGCGGCACGCGACGTCCTCGCTGCGCACGATCGAGCCGAGAAGCTCGCCGAATTTCGCGAGCGCGGTGTCGCCGGCCTCGTGGCCGTGCGTGTCGTTGAACGACTTGAAGTGATCGATATCGATCATCAGCACGGCGAGCGGCTGGCTGCGCCGCACGGCGCGCGCGAGATCGCGCGCGAGCGAGACTTCGAGATAGCGCCGGTTGAAGAGACCGGTGAGCGGGTCGCGCAGCGATTGCGTACGCAGCGTTTCGTGCAGGCGAAGGTTGGCGATGGCGAGCGAGATCTGCTCGGCCGCGGCGGTCGCCGCGCCGCGCTGGTCCCTGGTGAGATCGCTCTCGGTGGCGACGAGGATCGTGCCGAACATCGCGCCCTGCGCGAGCAGCGGCACGCATGCGCGCGAATGCACCCGATGGCCGTGGTTCGCGCCGAGATGCTTGCACGTGAACGCCGGCGTCGTGCCCTCTTCCGGATACGGCCGGCCTTGCCGGAGCGCCCAGCAATCGTCGGGCGCGTAGACGGGATCGCCGTCGATCGCGGGACCCCAGCTCGCGAGCGGCGCGACGAGATTGTGCGAGGCGTTGATGAGATTCACGCTGCCCGACGTCTCCGGCAGGAGCTTGCCGAGCGCGAACTCGAGACCGACGGCCGCTTCGTCGAGCGTGCGGCAACCCTGCAACATTTCGCCGAGCTCGGAAAGCTGGCGCAGCGTCGCACCGAGGCGGTTCGAATCCTCGAGCGAGCGCGCGAGCTCGGCGTACGAGCCGACCAGGCGCGACTCGCTCGCGACACGGCGCCGCTGCTCGCGCAGGATCACGACGAGCGCGATGAGCAGCACGACGAAGCAAAGCGCAATCGCGCCGACCGTCATGATCCGCGTCCAGTCCGCAGCTTCGCGCCGTCGCGCCTGCCGCTGGACCAGCAGCGAATCCTCGGTCGCCAGCATGCGCGCTTCTTCCGCTTCGACGGCCTGATCCTGCAGTTTCGACTCGGCGAACGTATTGTCGGCGCGCAGCGCCTCGAGGCCGCCTTGCTGGTAGGTCTGGATCGTCTTCGACATCCGTTCCTCGCGCGTCCCGATCAGCGCGGCGAGCCGGTCGGCCGCCTCGGCCTGCTCGGGATTGTCGGGGACGAGCGCGCGAAGCGCGGCGATCTCGTCCTTCAGCGCCGGCACGGTCGCGTAATACGAGGCGAGCCGCGACGCATCGCCGGCGATCATGTAGGCGCGCTGCGAGGCTTCGGCGTCGCGCAGCGTCGCGACCGTCGAGACGATCTGCTCCTTGACGCGATAGGTGTGCAGGACCCATTCGCTGTCGTCGATGAAGTCGCCGACGACGCGGTAGACCTGGATCGCGACGATGGCGAGAACGAGCACGAGCAGCGCGAACAGCGCGATCATCCGCAGCGTGAACGTCGGGCTCATCGTCGTCAGTGAAGGACTGGCGTCGTTCATGGGCCTCGCTGTGCCGATGGACCCGGATTTCCGGGCCGGCTGCCTGCGGCGGCTAGTGTGTAGAGAAATTCGGGTGCTGGCAATTCGCGCCGCCGCGAAGACGCGGTCAAAGCTGCGATTGGAGCTGGCTTGCGAGCCACGTGCCGAGACGCTCGTCCCAGGTCCGCGCCTTCCAGTCGGCGAAGGTGTATTCCTTCGACGCGCTCCGGTCGTCGGCGAAGATGCGCGCCTGCTCGCGCGCGAAACCGGCGTCGTAGACGTTGAGGCTCGCCTCGTCGTTGAGCCGGAACGAGCGCTCGTCGAAGTTCGTCGAGCCGACCGACGTCAGCCGCTCGTCGACGATGAGCACCTTGCAGTGGAATACGGTCGGCTGGTACTCGTAGATGCGCACGCCGGCTTCGAGCAGCGGACCCCAGGTGCTGCGCGAGGCGTATTTCGTGACTTGCGCGTCCGTGTGCGGGCCCGGCACGATGATCTCGATGCCGACGCCGCGGGCGCGCGCCGCGAGCAGCGCTTCGATCGCGAGATCGTCCGGGATGAAGTACGCGGCCTCGAGCTGGATCGACCGGTCCGCTGCCGCGATCGCGAGGAGGTACATGAGCTCCATGCTCTCGCTGCCGCCGGACGGCGAGCTCACAAACATCTGCGCGCGCGCGTCGCCCGCGGAGGCGAGCGCGGGGAAATGATGGCTGCCGTGCTGCACGTCGCCGGCGACCTTGATCCAGTTGTCCTGGAATGCGGACTCCATCTGCGCGACGACCGGACCTTCGACGCGAAAGTGCGTGTCGCGCCAGTGCGCAGCGTCCTCGGCGTTGCCGGTCCATTCCTCGGCGATGCCGACGCCGCCGGTGAACGCGACGCGTCCGTCGACGACGAGCAACTTGCGGTGCGTGCGGTTGTTGAGCCGCGCCAGCGTATACCAGCGCAGCGGATGATAGAGCTCGACCTTCGCGCCGGAATCGCGCATCGTGTCCAGCGCGTGGCGGTCCATGCGCTGGCTGCCGACCCAGTCGAGCAGCACGTGCGCCGCGACCCCGGCGCGAGCGCGCTCGGCGATCGCATCGGCGAAATCCTGTCCGATCCGGCCCGACCAATAGACGTACGTCTCGAATTCGATCGTGTGCTCGGCGGCGCGGATTGCGGCGAGCATCGACGGAAAGATCTCGTCGCCGTTGCGCAGCGTCGTCACGCGGTTGCCGCCGACGATCGGCGGCCCGAGCAGCGAGCCGAGCACGCGCGCGAATTGCGGATCGTCGCTCGAATAGAGTCGTGCCGGCGCGGTTCCGATGTGCCGCTCCGGTGTGACGAAGTTGAGGCCGAGCACCGCGATCAGGAACGAAGCCGCCGCGGTCGCGATGAATTTCCAGCCTTCCCGCCTCCACCCCGAAGCCGCACGCACGCCGGATGCCCCTCGCGAATTGCGCTACGCATGGGAGGCGCCTTCCATGGCGCCTCGCGGTCCGCTACACGGCGCGATGATCCTAGTCGTCGTCGTGATGGTGCTTGTAGTGCTCGATCACCCAGTCGTTACGCTCGTACGGACGCTCCGTGTCGAGCTGGATCTTCACGCCGCCGCGCGTGATGTACGTGCGGCTCTCGGCAGGCAGCTCGATGCCCGAACGCCAGTTGCCGCCTTCCTGCCAGTAGTACGTCTTGGTGGCCGGCGCGAAGTAGATGTCGTGATCGCCGTAGTAGATGTACTCGTGCGTGCCCTTCTTGACGGTCGTCGTGGTCGTCGTTTCGGTCGTTTCGGTCTGCTGGGCAAGAACCGGAACGGCAGCGACGGCGAGCGCCAGGGCAGTAGCGTGGATGAAGGTGTGACGCAGCTTCATGTGGTTTCTCCTTTCGCTTTGGCGGAAACGCCACGTGCCGTCGAAATCCGACGAGCGCCGCAGTGTCCGGCCGCAAGGTTCGACCCCGATCGCTGAACCGCTCGCGTCCGCGCCATACTGAACGATGGGTTGCGTTCATATGCGCGCCCGCGATAGCGTCTTTCGACCCGCGCGACGGCCTCAGCACCGACGCGCCAGTTAACCGGCCGCACGCTTCGAGCCGCTGTTGAGATCCGACATGTCCGCCGACGCACCGACGTCCGAACGACCGACCGAAGGCGCCGCGACGCCCGCGGCGCCGCACAGCGAGAGCAGGACCGTCGTGCTCATCGCGCTGGCCGGGAATTTCGCGATCGCCGCGAGCAAGTTCGTCGCCGCGACGGTCACCGGCAGCGCCGCGATGGCGAGCGAAGGCGTGCACTCGCTCGCGGATACCGTGAATGAGCTCCTGCTGCTCTATGGGATGCGCCGCGCCCGCATGCCGCCGGACGCCGCGCATCCGTTCGGACACGGGCGCGAGGCGTATTTCTGGAGTTTCGTCGTCGCGCTCCTGGTCTTCGCGCTCGGCGCTGGCGTCTCGTTCTATCAGGGCTTGACCCGCCTCAGGAATCCGCACCCGCTCGACGATCTGCGCCCGGTGTACGTCGTCATCGCCGTCGCGTTCGTCGTCGAAGGCATTTCGTGGTGGTCGGCATTGCGCCGCATGCGCCGCTGCATCGGTGCGCACGGCTATTACGGGGCGATCCACCGCAGCAAGGATCCCGACGTATTCACCGTGCTGCTCGAGGACACCGCGGCGTTGCTGGGCCTGCTGTTCGCGCTGGCCGGCACCGTGCTCGCCGACGTCACCGGCGATTCGACCTACGATGCGCTGGGTTCGCTCGCGATCGCGGGGCTCCTCTGCATTACCTCGTTCGTGCTCGCGCGCGAGACCAAGGCGCTCCTGATCGGCGAGCCGGCCGACCCCGGCCTGCACGCCGCGATCCTCGACGTCGCGGCGCACGACGCGGCCATCGCCCACGCGAACGGCGTCATCACGGTGCAGCTCGGACCCAATCAGGTGATCGCGACGTTGAGCGCCGAGTTCGAAGACGCGCTGACGTCGCCGGCGATCGAGGCCTGCATCGAGCGCATCGAAAGCGCGATCCGCGCGCGCCATCCCGAGATCGTTGCGCTGTTCGTCAAGCCGCAGACGCGCGAGGTCTGGGCCGCGCGACGGGCCAGGGTGACTTCGGCAGGCGACGACTGACCGTCCCGCCGGTTTGCGTTACGCCGTGCGCGTCGCCCGCGCCGGCGTCGCGTCCGCGTGGCGGCTCGATCGACCGCCGTCGGCGAGGCGCTCGTACATCGCGACGACCTTGCGCATCAGCGCACCGGCGCTCCAGCGCTCGGCGTCGATCGGACCTGCGGCGGACAACGCGCGCCGCTCTTCGGGCGAGCGCATCAGCCGCGCGACGAGCCGCGCGAACGCGCCGACGTCGACTTCGCTGATCAGCGCGCTCTTCGCGTCGCGCAGCACGGTCGCCGTGCCCATCACCGCCGTCGACACGATCGGCGCGCCGCAGGCCATCGCCTCGATCAGCACGAGACCCTGCGTCTCCGTGCTCGACGCGAACATGAAGACGTCGGCGGCGCTGTAGCAGTCCAGCAGCGTCGTGTCGCGATCGAGGTTGCCGAGAAAGCGCACGTGCTGGTCCAGGCCAAGCGAGCGGGTCACGCGCTTCAGCCGCGGCGCGTCGGGTCCCTCGCCGGCGATCACGAACACGAAGTCGTCGAACTCGGACTTCAGGATCTTCGTGACCTCGAGCAGGAAATCGATGTTCTTCTCGATCGCGAGGCGGCTCACGGTCAGCAGCATCGGCTGCGCCGCGCCGATGCCGTGCGCGAGACGGAACCGCGCGGCGTCGCCGCGCGCGAACTCGTCGAGCCGGATGCCGGTCGGTACGACCGTCGACGGCGTCTCGATGCCGTAGCCGCGCAGCACGTCGGCCATCTCGGTGGTCGGCACGATGAGGTGATCGACGCTCCCGCAGAGCTTGCGCGAAAAGCGACGCACGAAAAACCGCAGGATCGCCGGCGGAAACCACGGCAGGTAGTTGGCGACGTACTCCTCGAAATACGTGTGGTAGCTCTCGACCGTCGGCCGCCCGGTCGCGCGCGCGAGCGCAAGGCCGATCTGGTGCGCGCGAAACGGCGTGTGCATGTGGATGACGTCCCACGGCCGTTTCGCGAGCTCGCCGACGACGGCCTTGGCGGCCGACTTCCGGATCAGCCGGTCCTCCGGATCGAAGAAGATGCGCCGTGCCGGCAGGCGGATCATCTCGAATTCCGGCGCCTCGTCCGCCACGCCGTAGTCGGGCGCGACGATCGTCACCGCGTGGCCGAGCGCGACGAGCTCGCGGCAGAACGTCTGCATCGACGTCGATACGCCGTTCACGCGCGGGAAATACACGTCGGACAGCATCAGGATGTTCATCGATCACCGCTTTTGTGACGGCACTTTGTCGTGAGGCGCTGACGCGCGCACGGAGCGTACGCCGGCGGCTCCGCCGCCGCCCGAGCGTACTTCCGTTTTGTGACAACTCCGCAGAATGCGCCGGCGGGGCGTGGCTGAACCGTCCCGGTCAGGACGTCACGACGGCGCGGATCGAATCGGTGGGAGAAACGGCAGGAGCGACGTCGGCGTCGCGAACGGCGCTTCAGTGCGTCGTGATCGCGGCCGGCACGTAGTGGTTCGAGGTGCGGCGCCACATCTCGCTCTGCAGCCGCTTGTGCTCGGACGAGCCGTAGCCGCCGGCCATCACGCATTCCCATTCGCGAAGGCGCAGCTCGCGGTCCGACAGGCGATCGATGGGGAATTCGGTGACGTTGTACATGGCTGCCAACCCGGTCTTTTCTACTGCAGGTACAGCATATTGCGTGCCACGCGTCGCACGGCGCGAGACGTGCCGTCAGTCCATCGGCATCCAGTCGAAGCCGGGAAACGGCACGCCCTCGTCGCCGGTGCCCCAGTGCGCGTCGTTGACCGGCTCGCTGCTGCGGAGCTTGTCGCACGCCTCCTGCTGCATGCGATTGAGCGTGCTCATGAAATCCGGGGACGACACGTCAAGGTGATCGAGGCCGAGACGCTTCAAGATATCGTGGTTCATGTCCTTGTCTTTCACAAGATATGGTCCCCTGGAAGAGGGCTGCGCCGCCGGATCAGGAAGCCGCCGTCGCCGTGCCCACGCAGTGACGCACGCTGGAGCCGTCCGTACCGCCGGTCCCCTTGCCTTCGCGAGCCGCGTTCAGGTCGTGGGCAGCCACGGCCTCGAGGTCCTGTCCGCCCGTGCGGTCCGACCGCTCGAAAACCACGGTTTCGGCCGCCGCGCCCGGACTGACAGGCGCTGCAAAAATCTGACAATCCGCGAGATCGTGTTCGTATTGGTCACGGCCGGTCACATCGCGCAGGTCCACCTTGGGGCGGTACCCGGCGCACGCCGAGAGGAACCCCAGCGCCGCCACGGCGGCCGCGACGACCGGGATCAGGCGTCCGCCGGCACTGGTGCGGTGCGCCGACAGCTCGCGGCGCTCGGCGTGGCAATACGTGCTCTTGCAGGCGCCGAGACCGCGGATGCTGGTCGCGACGTAGGTCTGCTCGGGATGGATGGCCACCCAATCGCCGACGCTGCGCAGGACCGCGAGGCCGCGCACCGCAAACGAGTCCTGGCCGGACGTGATGCTCATGGGAAAACCCCTGTTTGTTCACTTCGTCACAAAGCAAACGGCGGGCCAAGGCAAGAAGGAGCCTTTCGGGGCCGCCCGCACGGCCGACTAAACCCGACGCACCCGTGCCGCATCGGATGGGGAAGCCTTCCCGAAGGAACCCGCCATGCACCGCCGTCTCTGCCTCTCGCTGCTCGCCGTCCTGCCCGCGCTCGCCGGCGCCGAATGCCGCTACACCGCCGACCGCAATTTCGATGTGCCGGCGTCGGGGCTCGCCATGATCGAGTTCGATCTCTCATCGAACGACCTCGTCCTTGAAGGCGTTCCGGGTCTCGCGCAAGTCGAGGTGCGCGGACGCGCGTGCGCGTCGGACGAGTCCTGGCTCGACGAGCTCACCGTCGAGCAGCGCCGCAGCGGCGATCGGCTCGAGATCCGGCCGCACGACGGCCACGTTCGCTTCAACAACGCGTTCGGCTCGAACTACGCGTACGTCGACCTGCATGTGCGCGTGCCGCCGCGGATGGCGACGAAGATCAAGAGCGCCTCCGGCGACGCCGACGCGCGCGACCTCGCCGCCGTCGACTTCGAGACGAGCTCGGGCGATCTCCAGGTCGCCCACGTCGCGGGCGACCTACGGCTCGAAGTGAGCTCCGGCGACGTGCGCGGCGAGGATATCGGCCGCGCCGACATACCGCGCACCTCGTCCGGCGACATCCGCCTGCGCAACGTGCACGGGCCTGTCGAGCTCGGCAGCGTCGGCTCGGGCGACATCGTGCTCGACACGGTCGGCGGCGTGCGCGTCGGCAGCGTCGGCTCCGGGGACATCTCGATCGCCGACGCCGCGGGCGACGTCTCGGTCGATTCGATCGGCTCGGGCGACGTCAGCGTCGACGGCGTCGACGGCGATTTCCATGTCGGCTCGCGCGGCTCCGGCGACATCCATCATCGCAACGTGCGCGGCACCGTCTCGATCCCGCGCGACGACGACTGAAGCGTCGCGCGCTGGACGCGCGCATCGTCCGGTGGCAGCCTGCGCGCGGACTCACTCTCCGCGCGCGGATGCATCTGCAGATACTCGACCTCGACGGCTCGCTGACCGCGCAGTCGTCGCTGTGCGATGCGGCGCCGTGGCAATCGGTGCGCAGCGTCGCCCTTCGCGATCTCGGTCCGCGCCTCAGGCTCTGGGCACGCTCGGCGAGCATCGAAGCGGCACGCGGCCGGCTCGCGGAAGCGGGCATCGGCGTCGAATCGACGATCACGTTGCTCGGCTCGGGTGACTTCCATCACGTCGCCGTGCTGCTGCACGAGCGTATCGACCAGCCGTTCACGCTGGTGCATTTCGACAATCACCCGGACTGGGTGCGCCTCGCGCCGCGCTGGCATTGCGGGTCGTGGATCAATCGCGCGCTCGCGCTGCCGAACCTCGTGCGTGCGGTGACGCTCGGGCCGTGCAGCGACGACCTCGTCAATCCCGGCCGGAAGGGCGGCAACCTGAAGGCGCTCGACAGCGGGCGTCTCGTGCTGTTTCCGTGGCACCATGCGCCGTCGCGAATCGGGCGCCGCATCGCCGACGGACCGGGACATCGCCATGCGAACGGATGCCTCGCCTGGAGAAACCTCGCCGAAAGACAGCTCGATGAAGCTATTTCGGAAGCCATCGCCGCGATGCCGACCGACGCCGTCTGGATCAGCATCGACAAGGATGTGCTGCCGGAGAACGAGGTCGTGACGAACTGGGACCAGGGCGAAATGCCGCTAGCCGCGCTCGTGCGCTTCATCGAAGCGATACGGCGCGCGAAGCGCGTGATCGGCGCCGACGTCTGCGGCGAGTACGCGCCGCTCGCCCACGCGAACCTGCTCAAACGCTGGGAAGCGCACTTCGATCAGCCGCGCCGCGACGACATCCGCGCGGAACGCATCGAAGCGAACGAACGCGTCAATCGCGTGCTGCTCGGCGCGCTGGCGGGAGCCGCGCCGTGCTGATGTTCGCGCTGCTGCTTGGCTCGGTCGCCTGCGACGTCGCGGGCCAGGTCTGTTTCAAGCTCGGCGTGCATGACGATGCGCGTGCGCGTCGCGAAGGCATCGCGGGATTCCTGCTCGACATTTTCCGCTCGCCGTGGATCGCGCTCGGCGTCGTCGTCTATGCGCTCGAATTCGTGTTCTGGTTCGGCGCGCTGACCGTCGCGCCGCTCAGCCTCGCGGTGCCGTTCGCGGCGCTGTCGTATTGCGGCGTCGTGGTGGCGAGCCGCTGGATCCTGCGCGAGCATATTTCTCCGCGGCGCTGGGGCGCGACCCTTGTGGTCGCCGCCGGCGTCGCCATCGTCTGCTGGCCGACCGCGGCATGAGCCGACGCGCGACATGATCAAGCCCTCCGAATTCCATCTCGCAGGCGGCCGCTCCGGAGTCCTGCTGATCCACGGCCTCACCGGCACGCCGACCGAGATGCGCTTCGTCGGCAACGGACTCAACCGCGCGGGCTTCACGGTGCTCGGCATGCAGCTCGCCGGACACTGCGGCGACGAAAGCGATCTTCTCGCGACCGGCTGGCGCGACTGGTACGCGAGCGTCGTCGATGCCGCCGAGCGGTTGCAGCGGCAGGTCGATCATCTCTTCGCGGCCGGGCTTTCGATGGGCGCGATCCTTGCGCTGAAGCTCGCGATCGACCGGCCCGACGAGGTCGACGGTGTCGGCCTCTACGGCACGACGTTCTTCCACGACGGCTGGGCGACCCCGCTGATCGGCAGACTCGCGTTCCTGTTGCCGCTCGGCATGCGCCTCGGCATCGGGCGCAACAGGGTGTCGATGGAAAATCCGCCGTACGGCATCAAGGACGAGCGCATCAGGAACCGCGTCGTCGACGCGATGCTGGCCGGCGACAGCCAGGCCGGCGGCCTCGCCGGTTTTCCGTGGCGCTCGCTCGCCGAGTTCCAGCGCCTGTCGGTGCACGTGCGCAACCGCATCGGCCGCGTGCGCGCACCGTGCGTGATCGTGCACTCGTCCGACGACGACATCGCGAGCCTCAGGAACGTGCGCATCGTCGAGCGCGGCGTGCGCGCACCGGTCGAGTCCGTGCTGCTCGACGACAGCTACCACATGGTCACCATCGACCGGCAGCGCGGTGCGCTGATCGAACGCTCGGCGGCGTTCTTCCGGCGCATCGCCGACGCGCAACCGGTCGGCGTGCCCGCCGCAGCGATCGCCGCCGCGATCGACTGATGGAAGCGATCCTCGCACGATCGATCGAGGCGTTCGACCGCGACGAATGGAACGCGTTGTTCGCCGACGAGCTCGAGGACTGGTCGTACTACCGCGCCGTCGAGGACGCTTCGCTCGCCGGCTTCGAATGGATCTATCTCGCGGTTTGGGATCGCGGCCGCCTGCGCGCCGCGGTGCCGGGCTTCGTCACAGACTACCGCATCGACACGACCCTGAGCGGCCCGCTGAAGCGCGCGACGAACGCGGTCGCGCGCGTCGCGCCGCGCCTGCTCGGCATTCCGCTCGTTTCGCTGGGCTCGCCGGTCGGCGAGGTCTGCCATCTCGGCTTCGCCGCCGACACGGGCGAGAGCGAGCGCCGACGTATCGCCGACGTGCTGCTCGCGAAGCTCGCCGATTTCGCCGCGCAGCGACGCATCGGCATGATCGCGGTCAAGGACGCGTGCGGCGCCGACGATGCGCTCTGGGCCGACGCCTGCGGCAAGCGCGGGCTTCGCCGCATGCCGGGTCAGGCGACCGCGCTGCTCGACCTGCCGTTCCGCTCGCTCGACGAATACCTCGCTTCGCTCGGCGCGGGCACGCGCCGCGACATGCGCCGCAAGCTGCGCGCGCGCGACGCGTTGCGCATCGAATGGCGCACCGAGATCGATGACGTGCTCGATCGCATCATGGCGTTGTATCGCGCGACGCTGGCCCACGCCGAGTACCGCTTCGAGGAGCTGACGCCGCACTATTTCTCGGGCGTCATGCGCGCCGCGCGCGGCCGTGCGTTGTGCGCGACGTACTGGCTCGACGAAGCGCTGATCGGCTTCAACCTCGTGCTGCGCAACCACGAGCGCCTGCTCGACAAGTTCTTCGGCATGGACGACGCGGCGGGTCGCGCCCACAACCTCTACTACGTGAGCTGGCTCGAGAACGTGCGGTACTGCATCGAGAACGGGATTGCGCGCTATCAGAGCGGACAGGGCCTCGAGCGGGAGAAGCTGCGCCTCGGCAGCCGGCTCGCGCCGAACTGGCTCTGGTACCGACATCGCAATCGCATCGTCGACCGCGTGTTCGCGTCGGTCGAGCGCGCATTCAAGCTCGATGTCGCGCAAACGCCGTCGACGCCGGCGGTGCGCGCATGAGCACGCGGGAACATTCGCGCTCGACGATCGTCGCGAGCTGGATCCTGCTGCTCTCGCTCGGCGCGCTGTGCCAGATCGCGCTGAAGTACGCGGGGCTCGACACCGGGCCGTTCGATTTCACGCCCCGCGCGTTCGCCGCGGCGGCGGCCTCCGCATGGCTCTGGGCAGCGGTCGCCTGCTATGTCGGCGAATTCCTCGCCTGGATGGTGATCCTGCGCCGCTCGTCGCTGTCGAGCGCGTTCCCGACCGGCGCGATCGTGCTGATCGTGCTGATGATCGCCTCGCGCTGGCTGTTCGACGAGCCGATGGGCTGGCCGAAAATCCTGGGCTCGGCGATGATTGTCGCCGGCGTCCTCCTGCTCGGACCGGATCATCCGGCCGCGACGCCCGCCGCCGGCGGCCGCGACGCGTAGCGATGCACGAGCGCGAAATTCTTGTCGACAGGATCGTATGCATGAGCAGCGTTGAGGACACCATCTTCGACATCATCGCCAGGGAATCCGGCATCGACCGCGCCCGGATCACATCCGGGGCGACGCTGAAGGATCTCGAGATCCAGTCGCTCGACGCCGTGCAGATCCTTTTCGAGATCGAGGATCACTTCAAGATCACGATGCCGGATCGCGATCCGAACTTCGATACCGAATCGGTCAACGGACTTGTCGACACGGTCGAGAAGCTCGTCGCCGAGCAGCGGGCGAAACCTCCGACGGGCTGAAGCGCTTCATGCATCGCGTCGTCATCACCGGCATGGGCGCGGTCACGCCGCTCGGCCACAGCGCGGACGCGACGTGGACGGCGCTTCGCGAAGGCCGTTCCGCGATCGGACCGATCACCGCGCTGCCGCGCGAAACGCTGCGCTTCGGCATCGCCGCCGAGGTGCGCGATTTCGATCCGCTCGCGCATTTCGACGAGAAGAAGCTGATCCTGCTCGATCGCGTCTCGCAGTTCGCGCTCGTCGCCGCGCGCGAAGCGATCAAGCAGGCCGGCATCGATTTCGCACGCGACGCGCTCGGCGAGAACACCGCTGTCGTGATCGGCACCGGCATCGGCGGCGAGAACACGAACGACGAAGCGTCGCGGCGCCTGTACGCGGAGAACAATCCGCGCCTGCATCCGCTGACGATCGTGCGCCTGATGGCGAACGCGCCGACGTGCCAGGTCAGCATCGAGCACGGCCTGCGCGGACCGTCGTTCGCGACAGTCAGTGCGTGCGCATCGGCGAATCACGCGATCGCGCAGGCGTTCCTGCTGGTGCGCAGCGGCGTCGCCGACGCAGCCGTGACCGGCGGCACGGAAGCCTGCCTCACGCTCGGCGCCGTGCGTGCGTGGGAGGCGATGCGCGTGCTCGCCGACGACACCTGCCGGCCGTTCTCGAAGCAGCGGCGTGGGCTCGTGCTCGGTGAAGGCGCGGCCGTGTTCGTGCTGGAGACGCTCGAGCACGCGCAGGTGCGCGGCGCGACGATTCTCGCCGAGATCGCCGGCGTCGGCATGTCGGCGGACGCCGGCGACATCGTGTTTCCCGCCGAGAAGGGCGCCGCGACCGCGATGCAGCGCGCGCTCGCCGACGGGAAGCTCGCGCCGGACGACGTCGACTACGTCAACGCGCACGGCACCGGCACGGCGGCGAACGATCCGACCGAGACGCGCGCGATCCGCCGCGCGTTCGGCGCGCACGCCGATGCGCTCGCGGTGTCGTCGACGAAGTCGATGCACGGGCACGCTCTCGGCGCGGCGGGCGCAATCGAGCTCGTCGCGACGATCGGCGCACTGCGCGACGGTATCGTGCCGCCGACGGCGAACTTCGTCGATCCCGATCCGGAATGCGACCTCGACTACGTGCCGAACACGGCGCGCGAAAAGGCCGTGCGCGCCGCGCTCAGCAATTCGTTCGCGTTCGGCGGGCTCAACGCGGTGCTCGCGCTGCGCCGCGCGCCGTAGCGCAACGCGATACACGCGCGCGGCGCCCTGGCAAGCACAACCGCAACGCCTGCTTTGCTTCGTGTTAACGCCGCGAGACTATATTTCACCGCTCCCCTGACGGACCGATCATGAAAGCCGATCCTCGACTCGCGATCGCGCGCTTCGCTCTCGCGCTGGCGCCGATTCTTGCAAGCCCGGTGGCCCTCGCCGACTCTCCTGCGCTCGATCCCGTCAGCCTCTGGATCGGCGGCTACTACGCGAACACCGAGGTTGACCTCGACGCGAAGACGCGCGCCGGCGACGTCACGACCGGCAACCTCAGGCTGGCGGAAGGCGACGAGACCGTCGCGCGAGTGCGCCTCGACGTGCTGCTGTTCGGCACGCAGGGCCTCGAGTTCGACTACTACTCGCTCGAGCACTCGAAAACGAACACGCTGACGCAGCCGTTTGCGTTTCAAGGCATCCCGTTCGACCTCGATTCGACGCTGCGCGGCAAGGTCGACTTCGACGCCGGAACCGCGGCCTATCACTGGTGGTTCGGCGCCGACGAGGACGTGTTCGGCGTCGGCCTCGGCGCTGCGTACTACCGCGCCAAGCTCAAGGTAGAAGGAACGGCCTCGCTCAACGGCCAGTCGACGTCGGCCAGCGCGAGCTGGGACGACGACGCGGTCGCGCCGCTGGTGACCGTCGCATGGCGGCATGCGTTCTCGGACTCGCTGCGCGTCTACGTCGAAGGTTCGGGCATCTACAAGAGCAGCGGCAACCTGAGCGGGCACGTCTACGACTTGCGCGGCGGCTTCGAATGGTTCCCGTGGCGGAACGTCGGCTTCGCGGCGGAATACGGCGATACGCGCATCAAGCTCGATCGCGAAGCGGACTTGTACAACGCCGATCTCGACATCAAGCTGCACGGCCCGTCCCTCTTCGCCCGCTTCCGTTTCTGAGGTCGCCATGCACGCCCCGCATTTCTTCCGGATCATCGCGATCGCCTCGGTGCTGACTTCCGCAGCCGCGGCCGCGACGCAACACGAAACGAAGCCGCCGATCCGTCCCGGCGATGCGTGCTCCGTGACGGCGGGCGTCGACAAAGCTGACGTTTACGTGAAGCAGTGCCTTGAGGTGTCGCCGGCGACGCATCCGCCGTGCAACGCGGCGAACGCGTGCGAGCTCATCATCGACGAGATCAGGCGCGGCTGCGCGATGATCGAGCGCGACGCGCCGGCGTTCTGCGCTGAATATCGCGCATCGAAATGATTCAGGTTGGCAAGCCGCATCGCGGCGTCTTTACGGAAACTTTGCTCGGCGAGCATTCAGTGCCTCGCCGCTAGGTTGGCATCACTTGGAAAGCGCTCCCCCGAGCGCCGTAAAGGAGCCAACGATGCAACGTGCGAACAAAATCCTCTTGGGTGCGACGATTGCTCTCGCCGGCGCGGGCGCGTTCGGCATCAATGCCAATGCGCGAACCGTGATCTATGCCGACATCGAGCCGCCTGCGCTGCGCGTCGAGACCGCGCCGGCGCCGCGTCCGGGCTATGTCTGGGTCGGCGGCAACTGGAATTACAGTCACCACCGCTACCACTGGCGCCACGGGCGCTGGATGCGCGAGCGGCACGGCTACCACTACGTCCCATCGCGCTGGGAGCGCGATGGCAACCGCTGGCGTTACTACGATTACCGTTGGGAGCGTTGATCCCGCGGCCTTCATGGGGAAAGCGCCCGCCTTCACCGGCGGGCGTTTTTTTGAAGGTGATCAGGACGCCTTCGCGCGCGTGAGCAGCAGGTCGAGCAGGCGCAGGCCGAGATCGATCTCGTCCGCGCCGATGTGCAGCGATGGCGCGAACGTGATGACATTCTTGTAGTAGCCGCCGACGTCGAGCACGAGACCGAGCTTGCGGCCGTTGTCGTCGAGCTCGCCGGCGAGGCCGATGTCGACCATGCGGTCGAGCAGCTTCTTGTTCGGCGTGAATCCGTCCGCTTCGCAGATTTCCGCCCGCAGCGCGAGGCCGAGACCGTCGACGTCGCCGATCTCGGGGTGGCGCTTCTGCAGATCGCGAAGACCTTCCAGAAAGTGCTTGCCCTTGGCGGCGACCAGCGTCGCGTAGTCGGTCTCGGCGAGCATCTTCATCGTCTCGAGACCGACCGCCGTGCCGAGCGGGTTCGATGCGAACGTGGAATGCGTCGAGCCCGGCGGGAACACGCTCGGATTGATGAGCTCCTCGCGCGCCCAGATGCCCGCCAGCGGATTGAGTCCGTTGGTCAATGCCTTGCCGAACACGAGCACGTCGGGTTTCACGCCGAAATGCTCGATCGACCAGAGCTTGCCGGTGCGGAAGAAACCCATCTGGATCTCGTCGACGACGAGCAGGATGCCGTACCGGTCGAGCACGCGCTTCAGGCCCGTGAAGAAATTCCGCGGCGGAATCACGTAGCCGCCGGTGCCCTGGATCGCTTCGACGTAGAACGCGGCGTATTCGCACTGGCCTGCTTTCGGATCCCACACGCCGTTGTACTCGGTCTCGAACAGGCGCTCGAACCTTGCGACGCACTGCTCGCCGTATTCCTCCTTCGTCATGCCCTTTGGGCCGCTGCTCTTCGAAGCACGGAAGTGATACGGGAATTCGATGAACTGCGCGCGATCGAAATGACCGTAGCGCCGGCGATAGCGATACGACGACGTGATCGCCGACGCGCCGAGCGTGCGCCCGTGGTAGCCGCCCTCGAATGCGAACACGAGGCTCTTGCCGTTCGATGCGTTGCGTACGAGCTTCAGCGAATCCTCGACGGCCTGCGAGCCGCCGACGTTGAAGTGCACGCGTCCCGGGTTGCCCCATTTCGATTCGGCGTCCTCGGCGATGACCTTCGCGAGCTCTATCTTCGTCGGATGCAGGTACTGGCTCGCGACCTGCGGCAGCGTGTCGATCTGCCGCTTCAGCGCGTCGTTGAGGCGCTCGTTGCCGTAGCCGAAGTTGACCGCGGAGTACCACATCTGCAGATCGAGGAATGGCGTGCCGGCCGCATCGTAGAGATAGCTTCCCTCGCAGCGCGCGAAAATCTTCGGCGGATCCGCGTAATGCACGGTGTCGCCGAACGAGCAGTAGCGCGCCTCGTCGGCGAGCAGCTCCACGTCGCTGCGAGGCAGCGTCTTCTGCTTCGAGATGTCGTAATTCATCAGGCCCACTCCACCCAATGCGTGCATTGTGATACGCGGCGCGGAAACTCGAAATCGAAAACGGCGCTGGAACGCCTCAGGCCGTCGTCACGGGCTCGGCACGCGTCGCCTGCGCGGCGAGCTCGCCGGCTAGCAGCGTCGGCAGGAGGTCGAGCGCGTCGGCGAAGCCGGTCACCGGCACGTAGGCGATGCCGGCCGAGCGGCAGTGCTCGATCAGCCGGTGCTTGGCGAAGACGAGGTCGGCTTCGGCGGCGACGCAGAAATCCGAGGCGCCGTCGCCGATCAGCAGCACGCGACGCTGTCCGTCGCGCGCGCTCGCTGCACGGGCGCACTTGCAGTTGCCGCTCGCGATACGGCAGGTCGGACTGCCGAACGGGAAATCGAGCCGCCAGCTTCGCGGCCCCGCGGCTTCGAGACGGTTCGCGATGATCGGCACACGCCCGAGGCCGTGACTCACTAGGATGCGGCGGATCGCATAGTCGAGGCCGTCGCTGACGATCGCGAGCGGAACGCCGGCGTCCTCGACCTCGGCAACGAACGCCGGGAACGCGCGATCGATCATCATGCTGTCGAGGTGCGCGTCGATCTCCTCGCGGCTCGCGTCGAGCAGCGCGACCTGCTCGGCCATGCAGTCGTGCGAACCGATTTCCCCGCGCCGCCAAGCCTGCTCGATCGTCTGCCAGCCGGGGCGTGCGAAGCGTTCGAGCAGCGAGTCGGTGATGTCCTCGACGGACACGGTGCCGTCGAAATCGCAGAGAATCGTCCAGTTCGACACGCAGGAATCCTTTGCGCCGGTGCCGGCGGATCGTCGGAATCGTAGCGGTGTGTGCCTTTCGCGGCCCTTTCTGAACGAACCGGGCCGCCTCCCAACCTCAGCGGCGAAATCGTACCAGCCCGCGCTGGCCGATGCGGAAATCGCCGCCCTCGGGACGCACGACCCTGCGGCGGGTCTCGCGAAAGCGGTGCGAAAGACGATCGCCCTAGGCTCGAAACCGGGCCGCGCGACGGACGCGTTAAGATAACGCGGGTTCGCCCGCAGCCGTCGCCCGGCAGGCATTCATGAATCGAGCAGCCACGACAATCCGGCCGAGGTTCCTCGCGCACACGGCGTGGGACTTCGTGCCGGTGCTGATGGGCCTTTGCCATCTCGCGTTCGTCGCGCTCCTGTTCTTCGGCTTCCACGCGACGCCGTGGTGGCTCTGGATACCGCTCGCGCTCGTCTACTCGATCTCGATCTCGTGGAGCATCAATTCGGTCAGCCACAACTTCATCCACAACGCGTTCTTCGTCTCGCCTGCCCTGAACCGCATCTACAGCTTCATCCTGTCGCTGACCGACGGCTTCTCGCAGGAGTTCTATCACCACGTTCACCTGCGCCATCATGTCGGCAACATGGATCGCATCGGCGCGAACGGCACGACGATCGATCCGCTGTCGATCTACCGCCACGGCAAGGACGGCAAGCCGGAGAGTCCGTGGACGTACACGTTCCACAGCTACTTCCGCGACGACATCGGCGAGTGCTACACGCGGCTCAAGGAGAAGCATCCGCAGCTCGCGCGCTGGATCCGCATCGAGATCGCGACGGTCGTCGCGGTGTATCTCGCCTGCCTCGTCTACGACTGGCGCGCGTTTCTCGCGCTCGTGCCGTTCTATTACTTCGGCCATTCGCTGTCGTCGCTGAACGGCTATTACGAGCATTTCAAGGGCGATCCCGACACGCCGATCGCGTGGGGCGTCAGCACGTACAACAGGCTCTACAACTGGACCTGGCTCTACAACGGCTACCACGCCGAGCACCACTATCGCCCGAAGGTGCACTGGACGCGCATGGCCGAGCTCCGCGACCGGATCCGAGACGAGCAGAATGCGAAGGGCGTTCACGTCATGCGCTGGTGCCACGCGCTAGGATTCCTCGACCGCACGCCGCCGCGCTACACGGCGACCGGGAATCCGCGCGAGAGCGCCGCGGTCTGATCGCGGCGTCCGTTTCGTTTTCACGGCGTCGCGTTGCGCGTCGCCTCGTCCGTCACTGCAGGGAAGCCTTCCATGTCGAAGCGCACGTTTTTCCGCAACTCGTTCTGGATTTCGCTCGCGGCGATCGCCTGCGCGAACGCCTTCGCCGCGGCGACTGCGCCGTCGAACGACCGAATCGTCGCTAAGGTCGATCCGGACCGGCGCGTCAGCCTTGCCGAGCGTCGCGCCGCCTGGATCTCGCCGGCGAGCGACGCCGGCGCCGTGCCGGACGAGCTGCCGCTGACGCAACTCAGCATCGTGCTCAAGCGCTCGCCCGAACGGCAGCAGGCGTTCGAGCAGCTCCTGCGCGAGCAGCAGGATCCGGCCTCACCGAATTACCGGAAATGGCTGACGCCGACCGAGGTCGGCGAGCGCTTCGGGGCGACGCAGCACGATCTCGATGCGATTTCCGCATGGCTCCGCGCGCAAGGACTCCGCGTCGACGCGATCTCGAACAGCCGCACGCGCATCCGCTTCAGCAGCAGCGCGGCCGCGGTCGCCGCTGCGTTCAGGACGTCGCTGCGCTACTACCGCGCGACGGGCGAGAAGCGCATCGCGAACGCGTCCGATGCCGAGATCCCGGCCGCGTTCGCCGACGCCGTCGCCTCGATCGCCGGCCTGCAGACGGTGCGCTTCCGGCCATCGCTGCACCTGACGCCGCCGATCCAGAGCCGGACGGCGGCGCCCGAGCCGGCGGCCTCGTATTGTCCCGGCGCGGGACAATCGTGCCAGTACAACATTTTCCCGGCCGACTTCGCGGTCATCTACAACCTGGATCCGCTCTACGAGCAGGATCTTCGCGGCGCCGGACAGCACATCGCGGTCGTCGGCCGCTCGCGCGTCTATCAGAGCGACAACGACTACTTCAGGACCCTCTCCGGTGTTTCCCTGCCGACGCCGGTCGTGACGGTTCCGCCCGACGGAACCGATCCCGGCGCGCCGCTCTCGACCTGTCCCGATCCCTCGGATGCGACCTGCGGCAACCCGAGCGACGCGTTCAACGATCAGGCCGAAGCGACGCTCGACGTCCAGCGCGCCGCGAGCGCAGCGCCCGACGCGACGATCGACCTGATCGTCAGCGACGACGCCGGCAGCATCGACGGCGTCAACATCGCGATCGACTACGCGATCGACCACGAGCCGGTGCCGGCGAAGGTCCTCAGCATCAGCTTCACGTCGTGCGAGGCCGACAACAGCCGAGCGATCGCCGAATCGCTCGACGATTTCTTCGGCCAGGCCGCGGCCGAAGGCATCTCGGTGTTCGTCGCCTCGGGCGATGCCGGCGTCGCCGGCTGCGCGAGCCTCGACGCCGCACCGGAGCCCGGCGAGCCGAAGAGCACGAACATCCTCTGCTCGTCGCAGTACGTCACCTGCGTCGGCGGGACCGAATTCGCCGATTCCGAAAATCCGAGCGCGTACTGGCATTCGACCAACACAGGATATTTCCTCTCGGCGATCGGCTACATCCCCGAAGGCGCCTGGAACGAGCCGCTCAACAGCCACGGCGCGCCGCAGCTCGCGTCGAGCGGCGGCGGCGTCAGCGTGTACCTGCCCAAACCTGCGTGGCAGACCGGCCCCGGCGTGCCGAGCGCGAACGGCCGCTACACGCCCGACGTCTCGCTGCACGCGTCGACCCACGAGGGCTACCTCATGTGCATGGCCGCAGCGCACGGCTCGTGCGTCGTATCCACGACCGGCACGTTCTCGTTCATCTCGGGCGGCGGCACGTCGGCCTCGACGCCGGGCATGGCCGGCATCGCGGCGATCCTGAACCAGAAGATCGGCAGCGCGCAGGGCAACCTGAATCCGCGGCTCTACCAGCTCGCGCAGAGCCCGGGCAGCGGCGTGTTCCACGACGTGACCGTCGCATCGAGCGGCGTCTCCGGATGCACGCTCGCGACACCGAGCCTCTGCAACAACTCGACGCCGGGTCCGAGTGGACTTTCCGGAGGCCTCGCGGGCTACGTCGTCGGCACCGGCTTTGACGAAGCGACCGGCCTCGGCTCGGTCGACGCGGCGAATCTCGCCCAGAACTGGAGCGGCACGAGCGCCGCGTTCAATCTCGATCAGGTCGGCCTCACCGGCTCCTGGTACAACCCGTCGACGAGCGGTCAGGGCGTCGTCATGCAGGTTGCGCCGGATTTCTACGGTCCCGGCCGCGGACTCCTGTTCGGCGGCTGGTTCACGTTCGATACGAGCGCGTCGGGCGGCCAGCGCTGGTACAGCGTGCAGGGCGAAGTCGATTCCTCCGCGACGTCGGCGACGATGCCGATATACCGCTCCGTCGGCGGCAACTTCGCGGCGCCGCCGAACGTCGGCGTCAGCAGCGTCGGCGAGGCGACGTTCGCATTCACCGACTGCACGCACGGCACGCTGACCTACGCGTTCAGCGACGGCAGCGGACGCAGCGGCACGATTCCGCTGACGCGGCTCGGCGCGAACGTGTCGTGCTCGCCCAGCGGCGGCACGACGGCGCCGCCGTCGTATCTCCTGTCGGGCGCGTGGTACGACCCGGCGACGAGCGGACAGGGCCTCCTGTTCGATCTGAATCCGGTGCAGCAGACGCTGTTCGTCGCGTGGTACACCTACGCGGTCAACGGCCAGCAGATCGGCGGCGCGGCGAGCGAGCGCTGGTATTCGATGCAGGCCTCGTACACGCCGGGCAACGCCTCGATCGAGAACATCGCGATCTTCCAGAGCAGCGGCGGCGTGTTCGACCACGCGGGCACCGTGACGACGACGCAGGTCGGCACCGCGAGCATCGCGTTCCAGGGCTGCACCGGTGCGACGCTGACCTACCACTTCACCGGCGGCGCGAACGCGGGACGCCAGGGCTCGATCCCGCTGGTGCGCGTCTCTCCCGCGCTCGCGGGCTGCGGCTCCTGAAAAAAACGCGCCGCGACGATGATGTCGCGGCGCTCTGTCGCACGTCGATGCGGCGTCAGTTGAAGCCGTTCGCGAAGATGATGTCCGAGTTGATCTGCAGCGCGCCGATCTCCGGGAAATCGCCGGCCGACTGGCGCGGGAAGCCGGGCCCGCGCTGATCGAACGGCAGTCCGAGCAGATTGGTGCCGCCGAACGTGTCCCACACGCCGGGCGTCGGCACGTGCGTGCGCGTCAGCCCGCCGTTGTCGCTCAACGGGTGCAGCCCCGGATCCTCGTGCGAAGTGTCGTTCGGGCACGGAGCGCCGCACAGCATCACGTTGTTGTGGCCGCCGTTGAAGCCGGACCCGGGCTCGCCCGTGAGGTCGACCGTCGGATACTGCGCCGGCGCGCCGTCGTTGACGTTGTTCGCGATGATCGTGCTGTCCATTTCGCCGGGCACCATGATGTGGACGCCGGCGGCGAAGTAGTGCGTGCCGTCGGTCCACTCGTGCGAGGTATTGAATGCGATCGTGTCGTTGTAGAGGCTGAGCGACGTCAAGGCGAACATGCCGCCGAAGCGCGTCGCGCGGTTGCCCGAGATCGTGCTGTTGGCGACCGTGACCGGCGAGCCGTGGTAGTCGACGAAGGCGATGCCGCCCATGCGCAGCGCCTGGTTGCCCGAGATTTCCGAGCCGAGAATCAACGCGCTGCCGCGCGAGAAGATGCCGCCGCCGTACGACGGCGTGCCGCCTTCGCCGAGCGCGACGTTGTTCGCCACCGTGCTGTAGATCGACGTGATGCCGTTCACGGCGTAGAGACCGCCGCCGCTCGCGTAGCCCGTGCCGTTCGCCTTCGCTTCGCTCGTCGTGATCGAGCTCGTGACGATCTGGATCTGGTTGGCCGCGTAGACGGCGCCGCCGAGCGCCGAGTAGCTGCCGCCGCTCACCGTGTTGCATACGCTGATGTCGACGTTCGCCAGCGCCACGTTTCCGCCCGAATGTACGCACGAGCCGCCGATCTGGTTGTCGGGGTCGTACTTGAATCCATAGCCGATCGAGACGTCCTCGACGATCAGCGTGCCGAAGCCGAGGTGATACAGCACGCCGCCGCCGAGGCCGCCGTCGATCAAGAGCTCGTTGCGACCCGGACCCTGGATGGCGACGTTGTTGGCGCCGAACACGATCGCGCCGGTCGTCAGCGAGATCCGGCTGCACGTCAGTTGGGTGAGATCGACCGCGTCGTTGGTGACCGCGGCTTCGAGCGCGTCGCGCAGGCTGCCGGGACCTGAATCGTCGCAGTTCGTCACCAATGCGGTCGCATGCGGTGGCGGCGGCGCCAGCAGCGTCACGCCCGAGCGCCGCGCGAGCTCGCGTACGGAGGCGTCGTCGGTGAGGCGCGGCGTCGCATCCGCCCATGCGCTCGCCGCCGTGCAGAGCGCCGTCAGCGCAACTGCGAGCGGACGCATGCGCGGCGTGCGGTCGCGGCGAAAAAGTCCCGTCGTCATCTCTCTCTCCGTTCGATTCGATCGGAGCGGACGCGCCGCTCCGGCACGATGGCGCGGACTCGATTTCATCCGCAACGGCGAGGAACGCCGGACGATACGGATTTGAGACAGGTCGTTGCCGGCACCCGCGAAGCGGCTCAGCAAGTTCCGCGCTCGCGCCGGCGCGTACGGCGAGCGCGCGACATCCGCTGCCTATGACGAGGGAGCGTTGAGCGCGCCGAGAAACGCCGCGCCGTAGCGCGCGAGCTTGCGCTCGCCGACGCCGCTGATCGCAGCCATCGCGTCGAGCGTCTGCGGCCGCTCGCGCAGCATCGCGAGCAGCGTCGCATCGTGGAAGATCACATAGGCTGGCACGCCCTGCTCGCGCGCGAGGCGGCCGCGCAGATCGCGCAGCGCGTCCCAGAGCGGCGCTTCGTGCGGCGCGATGTCGAGGCTCGCATGCGCGCGCTCGCTGCGCGCCTTGCGTCGCGCCGCGCGGCGCTGGCTGCGATCGGCTTCGCGACGCAGGTATACCGGCGTCGCGCCGCGCAACACGTCGCGCGAAGCCGCCGTGAGCCGCAGCGTGCCGTAGCCTTCCTCGTCGGTGGCGAGCAGCCCGGCGGCCACGAGCTGGCGGAACACACCGCGCCACTGCTGCTTGTCGAGATCGGTGCCGATGCCGAACGTGCTGAGCGCATCGTGCCGCAGCACGCGCACGCGATCGTCCTCCTCGCCGCGCAGCACCGCGGTGAGATGCGCGACACCGTACCGCTGGCCCGTGCGGTAGACGCACGACAGCGCCTTCTGCGCGACGACGCTGGCATCCCACGTTTCCGGCGGATCGAGGCAGTTGTCGCAGTTGCCGCAGTCGTGCTCGTATTTTTCGCCGAAATACGCGAGCAGACGTCGCCGGCGACACGCGGTCGTCTCGGCAAACGCGAGCAACGCGTCGAGCTTCCCGCGCTCGACGCGCTTGCGCTCTTCTCCCGATTCCGACTGCGCGATGAGCTGCGAGAGCGTCACGACATCGCCGAGCCCGTAGCAGAGCCACGCGTCGGCCGGGAGTCCGTCGCGCCCGGCGCGGCCGGTCTCCTGGTAATAGCCTTCCATGCTCTTGGGCAGATCGAGGTGCGCGACGAAGCGCACGTCCGGCTTGTCGATGCCCATGCCGAACGCGATCGTCGCGACCATGACGATGCCGTCTTCGCGCAGGAAACGCTGCTGGTTCGCCGTGCGTTCGGCGGCGTCCATGCCGGCGTGATACGGCAACGCCGCGACGCCCTGCTCCGCCAGCCACGCGGCGGTGTCTTCGACCTTGCGCCGGGACAGGCAATAGACGATCCCGGATTCGCGCGGATGCGTGGCGAGGAAATCCTTGAGCTGGCGCCGCGCCTCGTCCTTCTCGACGACTCGATAGTAGATGTTCGGCCGGTCGAAGCTCGCGACGAACTGCCGCGCGCTTTCGAGCGCGAGGCGCTCGACGATCTCGCGGCGCGTCGGCGCGTCGGCCGTCGCGGTCAGCGCGATGCGCGGGACGGCGGGAAAGCGTTCGTGCAGCACGGTGAGCTGACGGTATTCCGGCCGGAAATCGTGGCCCCATTGCGAGACGCAATGCGCCTCGTCGATCGCGAACAGCGACACTTTCGCGCGCGCGAGCATCTCGAGGCAGCGCTCGGTCAGGAGCCGCTCCGGCGCGACGTACAGCATTTTCAGCTTGCCTTCGGCGAAGCGCAGCTCGACGTCGCGCTGCGCGAGCGCATCGAGGCTCGAATTCAGGAACGCAGCCTCGACGCCGACCTGGCGCAACGCGTCGACCTGATCCTGCATCAGCGCGATCAGCGGCGAGACGACGATCGCGGTGCCGTCGCGCAGCAGCGCCGGAATCTGGTAGCAGAGCGACTTGCCGCCGCCGGTCGGCATCAGCACCAGCGCGTCGCCGCCGCCGGTGACGTGGCCGATGATCGCCTGCTGCTCGCCGCGGAACGCCGAGTAGCCGAACACGGTTTGCAGGATGTCGAGTGCTGCGTCGGACATTCGGGCGATGCTAGCAAAGCGAGTGACGGCGGCGCTTGTTGGCGTCATCCCGTGGTGAGAGGATCGACGCCCGAGCTTCGAGCGATCGTAGGCAGCCGTGCGCAGGCGCGCGAGTGCGCGAAGCGATCGATTCCTGTAGGACGCTTGCGATGGCCGCCGCGCGAGCCGACACGCAACGGAGGAACGACATGTCCGACGTCACGCCGATTCGCGATCCGCAACGCGACGCGCTGATCACGCCCGAGAACGCCGTGATCGCCTTCATCGACTACCAGCCGGACCAGTACGCCGGCGTCGGCTCGATCGGGCACGACGAGCTGCTCTCGAACGTCATGACGCTCGGTCACGTCGCCACCACGTTCGAGCTGCCGGTCGTGCTCAGTACCGTCTACGTCCGGCACGGCATGGGCGGGACGAACCGGGAGCTGCGCGACGCGCTGCCCGGCGTGCCCGAGATCGACCGCACGACGATGAACGCGTGGGAGGATCCGGATTTCCGCGCCGCCATCGAGAAGACGGGCCGCAGGAAGCTGATCCTCGCGGGGCTCTGGACCGAGGTCTGCGTCGCGTTCCCGGCGGTCGACGCGCTGCACGCCGGCTACGAGGTGTATTTCGTCGTCGATGCGATCGGCGGCGTCACGCGCACGTCGCACGAAGCGGCGGTGCAGCGCATGATCCAGTCCGGCGCGACGCCGATCACGGTGCTCTCGCTCGCCTGCGAGCTGCAGCGCGACTGGGGCCGTCCGGGCGCCGACCGGCTGCGCGCCGTCATGCGCGAGTTCTTCGGCAAGCTGCGCGCGCTGAAGGGCAAGTAGCCGGCGCGCTATTCCGCCGCCTTCAGCACGTCGATGGCGACGACCTGGCGCACCCAGCGCGCGGGCCGCTTGTCGGCGACCGCGATGATGCGGAACGGGCCTTCCTTCGCGTCGAGCGGCTGCCCATCGCGACGGTCGGCGAGGATCACGTTCGCGTTGCCGATCGACGCATCGAGCTCACCGAGCGCGAACACCGCCCGATAGCCGTCGGCGGCGCGGATGCGCACGTACAGCGCGAGGTTCGGCCCGCGCAGCGCCTCGCCGCTCGGCGCGCCGAGCGCGCGCAGCAGCACGCTGAGCAGGACGCCGTCGTAATCGCCCTCGACGTCGTGCGCCTTCGCGTGCACGCGCGTGTGCGGAAGCTGCGCGAGGTCCGCGGCGGTGAGCTCGAGCGGTTTGGCGATCTCGCCGCCGGCGGCGATGACGGCCGGCGCCGGCGCGGTCGCGTCCTGCGCGAGCGCGACGCCCGCTGACAGCGCGAGCAGCAGCGCGAAGCACGCGCTGCGGAAATCGACGTGCGCCATGGACCGATCCTCGCTGCGAAAGAGCCTGCGAGATATCAGAAATAGATCTGCGCGCGCAACTCGAAGATCGTCGGGTCGAGCGAGAGATTGCCCTTGTCGCTGTACGCCTTGATGTAGTTCGCCTGGAACTTGGAGTACTTGGTGAGATACCAGTTCGCGCCGAGCGTCCAGTCGTGCTCCTTGCCGCCGTTCACTGGGCCGTCGTCGAGATCGAGCTCGCTGTACCGCAGGAGCAGCTCCCACGCGCCCCACTTGCCCTTCGGGACGATGTTGTTCGTGTAGCCGTTCGAGTACGGCCGCGATTCGCCGGTGACGACCCAGCTACCGAAGACGTAGCCGCCGTCCGCCTCGAAATCCGGATTGCCCTGCCGCGCGACGTCGGCACGCAGGAGCTCCGCCTGCACCGACCACGGCCCGCCGATCCACAGCGCTTCGAGACCGCCGCGCTCGACGCGGTCGGCCTTCGCCAGCGTGCCGCTGTCGACGAGACGCACGGGAGTCAGGCCCGTTTCGGGCGGCGTCGAGATGCGCACGCTCGGCGCGTGCTCGATGCCGAGGCCGTCGGTCGTGCTGTCGCGGTCCTCGCGCGAAGCCGAGACGCCGAGATGGATCACGTCGCCCGCAGCCTTGCGCGGCGTCCACGCGAAGCGGCCTCCGACCGTCTTGCCGTCGTTGTCGCCGAGCAGGTCCTGGCCCCAGTAGTAGCCGAGGTTGACGATGTACGCGGGCCGCTCGAACGCCCAGTCGATGCCGGTCCGGCGGCCTTCGAAGATCGCCTGCGCCGGCAGCGCGAGCTCCATGAATGCGGTCGCCTTGGTCGACGTCACGCCTTCGAACGAAACCGGCGTCTTCGAATAGCCGAGGCGGAACGCGCCGTAGTCCTCGCCGAAGAATGCCTTCGAATAGAAGCGCACGTTCGTGTCGAGCCAGGTCTTGCCCTGATACTCGTAGTCGACGATCGCGTCGTAGACGCCTTTCTTCTTCAGCGTGAGCCCGAGCTCCTTGCGCCGGTTCGTCGCCGAGTCCTCGAAGGCGTGGCTGCCGTCGGGCTTGCGGTCGTCGTCGAAGTCGTTCGTGTCGTAGCGATAGGTCAGCACGAGACCGAGATCGGTGCCGTCCGCGAAGGTGTAGTGCGTCGGCCAGTCGTCCCAGCCGTAGGCGAAGGCGGAGCCCGCTGTTCCGGCGAGCATGGCGCAGACGGCAAGCCTCACGATCCCCATCGAACTCGCTCCGGTCGTCGCGTCGAATGCATCGTCCGGTCCGCGCACGGGTCCGGAACGGATGCGTGGCTCTATCGACATGCCGCGTTTTGCACGTACGCGACAATCGTCGATATTTCCGTCAGACTATATCGAAACGGGCGACGACGCACATCCGCCCGCATCAATCGGCTGCGGACGACCGATGCTTCGACAGCGCCGAGACATCCCGGGCAATGGCCGCACAGCACGCCGCGTGCATGCGCCGGTAGCGGACGAGCACGTCGATCCCGGCGCGCGTCAGCGACGCGCCGCCGCCGCCGGAGCCGCCCTTGCTGGCGGCGACGAGCGGCGAGTCGAACAGGCTGTTGAGCTCCTCGACGAGCTGCCAAGCGCGCTTGTAGCTCATGCGCATGCGCCGTCCCGCGGCGGCGATCGAGCCGGTTTCGCGGATGCCTTCGAGCAGGTCCGCCTTGCCGGGACCGAGCGCAATCCCCGGCGCAAGATTGATGCGCAGACGCACGATCCGCGCAAGTTCGCTCGCTTTCATGAACCCGCCTCCGGCGCTCCGATGTCGGAAAGCGCCATCACGCGCTACGGCGCCGCATTCGTCAACTCCCGGAGAATCCCGTCATGAGGCCAGTCCGTTTTTTCAGCGTATTTCTCGCGTTCCTCGTTTCGCTCCTCGCATCGCAGCGGGCAACGGCCGACGAGCTTCTCGTGTTCGCCGCCGCGAGCCTGAAGCCTGCGCTCGACGAGATCATCGCGACACCCGAAGCCAAGGCGATCGGCGAGATCAAGGCGAGCTACGCCGCGAGCTCGCAGCTCGCGCGCCAGATTGAAGCCGGCGCGCCGGCCGCGCTCTTCATCTCGGCCGACGAGGACTGGATGAATACCGTCGCAGAGAAGGGCCGGATCGTGAAGGACACGCGCGTCGACCTGCTCGGCAATGCGCTCGTGCTCGTCGCGCCGAAGGACAGCAACGTCAAGCTCGCGATCGCGCCGAAATTCGATCTGGCCGGCGCGCTGGGCACTGACGGCCGGCTCTCGCTCGCCGAGCCGAACAGCGTGCCGGCCGGAAAGTACGCGAAAGCCGCGCTCACGTCGCTCGGCGTCTGGGACAAGGTCGAATCGCGCATCGTCTCCGCGGACAACGTGCGCGCGGCGCTCAACTTCGTCGCCAAGGGCGAGGCGCCGCTCGGCGTCGTGTACCGCTCGGATGCGCAGTCGGAGCCCGCCGTGCGCGTCGTCGACACGTTCCCGACCGCGACGCACGCGCCCATCGTCTATCCGGCCGCCGTGCTGAGCGATCACGACACGCCGGCGGCACGCAAGCTGCTCGGCCTCTTGCGCGATCCGGCGACGCAGACGATCTTTCGCCGCTATGGATTCGACGCGCCGCCCAGGCACTAGATGACCCCCTGGCTTTCGCCGGGAGACTGGGACGCGCTCGCGCTGAGCCTGCGCGTCGCACTCCTGAGCGTCGCGCTTTCGTTGCCGGTCGCGCTCGCGCTTGCGTGGCTGCTCTCGCGCAAGCGCTTCGCCGGCCGCACGCTGCTCGAGGCGCTGCTGTTCCTGCCGCTGATCCTGCCGCCGGTCGTCACCGGTTACGCGCTCCTCGCGCTGCTCGGCCGCAACGCCCCGCTCGGGCGCCTGCTCGCCGAGATCGGCATCGTGTTCG
>Ga0081540_1000745_pt1 | contig 29937 bp, 29 predicted proteins | sample TabmetS2T1R1_FD_71024 | JGI IMG/M metagenome (GOLD analysis project Ga0081540, IMG submission 71024) | Tabebuia heterophylla rhizosphere microbial communities from the University of Puerto Rico - S2T1R1 | ecosystem: Host-associated > Plants > Roots > Rhizosphere ...
CGGGTCCTGGCCAAAGGGTTGGCTGGCGACGAGATGGACGAGCGGGTCTATCTGGTCGTCGATGGGATAGATGGCCGCGTCCACCACATGGAATTTCCCGACACTTCTCATCTGAAGGACATCGGACGCGACATGATCGTTGAGGTGGCGCCGGCCATTTCCGGACCGCGAGCCGCTGATCGCAACATCGCCCTGAACATCGGCGAGAGGGATCAAATCTACCGCCCAAGCCAGCACCTGGCGCGCATCCGCGAGCAATTCGAACGAGAGGGCAAGGAGCCCGAATCGTTCGTCCGCACACATGTCCGAAGGCTAGAGGCTCTGCGTCGGGGAGGGCATGTCGAACGCCTCGGTGAAGATCAATGGAAGGTCCCCGGCGACATCGTCGAGCGCGGCCAGGCCTACGATCGCACCAGAGGTGGTGAGGGTCCGAGGATCAAGTCCCTGTCGCCGCAAAATCTCGAGCGACAGATTGCCAGTGACGGTGCCACCTGGCTCGATCGGGAACTAACGGCTCGGGAGCCTCTGGTCATCGCTGACGGCGGCTTTGGCCGCGATGTCAGAGAGGCTCTCCATCGCCGCGCCGAGCACCTCGTCAAAATGGGTCACGCCACCTTAAGACGAGGTGCCATCCAGATTCCGGCACAGGCTATCGCAAATCTTGAGCGGCGCGAGGTGGAGCGTGTGGGTCGTCAGATGGCCGCCGAGCGAGGCCTGACCTTCACGCCCAGCAAAGCGGGCGAATATGTCAGCGGCCTCCTCACTGGCACTGCCTCTCTTGCAAGCGGACGCTTCGCCATGATCGAGGACGGACTGGGCTTCCGGCTGGTACCTTGGCAGCCCGTTCTCGAAAAGCGCATCGGTCAATTCATTGCCGGCATTCAACGCGAGTCCGGCGGCATCGAATGGGAGTTTGGAAGGAAACGTGGGTTGGGATTGTAACCGGGCGCGGGGCCATACCTGTACTCATTTGCGAGCGGTAGCGTCTGCAAAAAAGAGCTTGATCCGATTTCTACGCTCCGGTCCGAAGGCGTACGCCTGCAGGCGAATTCATCTTGAACGGTCACGAACACCTTGCACCTTGCACTTATGTCTTCGACCAAGGTGCTTTGGGGCCAAACATGCGTCGTGCTTGGCATCGTCCTCCTAACGATGTGGGCGGCGACACAATGGGTTGCCTGGAAGCTGGGCTTTCAGCCGCGGTTGGGCCGACCGTGGTTTGAGCTAGTTGATGGGTTGCCCATCTATTATCCACCGGCGTTTTTCTGGTGGTGGTACGCGTATGATGCCTACGCGCCAAGAATATTCTTGCAGGGCGCCTGCATCGCGGCATCTGGTGGCATCATCTCGATAATCGTTGCCTTTGCCATGTCGATCTGGCGGGCGCGCGAGGCAAAGACGGCCGCAACGTATGGCTCGGCGCGTTGGGCGGCGGCTTCAGAACTGCGGGCCGCGCAGCTCATGGACCAGGATGGCGTCGTGCTCGGCCGATTCGGCCGCAACTACCTTCGGCATAATGGACCAGAGCACGTCCTGGGTTTCGCGCCGACCCGGAGCGGCAAGGGCGTCGGCCTTGTCATTCCGACCCTGCTGACCTGGCCGGGCAGTTGTGTTGTTCACGATATCAAAGGAGAGAACTGGAGTCTGACCTCAGGTTTCCGCGCCCGGCATGGCCGAGTTCTTCTGTTCGATCCGACCAACCGAAGATCTTCCGCCTATAATCCGCTTCTGGAGGTCCGCCGCGGAGAGTGGGAGGTGCGCGATGTCCAGAACATCGCTGATGTGCTCGTGGATCCCGAAGGCGCGTTGGAGAAGCGCAATCACTGGGAGAAGACAAGCCATTCGCTGCTGGTAGGCGCCATCCTGCATGTGCTTTATGCAGAGAAGGACAAGACACTTGCCGGGGTCGCCAATTTCCTGTCCGATCCGCGGCGGCCAATCGAGGTGACATTAAATGCCATGATGACGACGGCGCATCTTGGCAGATCCGGTCCACATCCTGTCATTGCCTCAGCGGCACGCGAGCTCCTGAACAAGAGTGAGAACGAACGCTCTGGCGTCCTATCGACGGCAATGTCGTTCCTCGGTCTTTATCGCGATCCCGTCATCGCGCAGGTGACGCGGTGGAGTGATTGGCGGATCAGCGATCTCGTCGAAGCCAGGCAACCCGCCTCGTTGTATTTGGTCGTGCCGCCGTCCGACATCAGCCGGACCAAGCCGCTGATACGCCTGATCCTCAATCAAATTGGCCGGCGTTTGACGGAGGATCTGGATGCTCAAAGGCGTCGGCATCGGCTGCTGCTGATGCTGGACGAGTTTCCCGCTCTGGGCAGGCTCGACTTCTTCGAATCGGCGTTGGCGTTCATGGCGGGTTATGGGCTGAAAAGCTTCCTGATCGCCCAGTCGCTCAATCAGATCGAAAAGGCCTATGGTCCGAACAACTCAATTCTCGACAATTGCCACGTCCGCGTTTGCTTCGCCAGCAACGACGAGCGGACCGCACGGCGCATTTCGGATGCGCTGGGAATGGCAACCGAGCTGCGTGCCATGAAGAACTATGCCGGTCATCGGCTCAGTCCATGGCTGGGACACCTCATGGTATCAAGGCAGGAAACCGCGCGTCCCTTGCTGACGCCAGGCGAGGTCATGCAATTGCCGCCGGACGATGAGCTGATCCTGGTTTCCGGATGCTCGCCGATCCGTGCCAAGAAAGCGCGCTATTTCGAAGACGAGCGTTTCCGCGAGCGCGTCATTCCTCCCGCGAAGCTTGGTGGCGAGCTAGTGGGTCGCGAAATGCGCCATGATGACTGGAGCAGCCTGCACCGGCCCATCGCGGATATCACTCAGTCTAAGCCAATAGTTCAGTCCGAAACCGCCGAAACTATCAATGATCCAGCCAACAGTGGCCTTCGGCGGGAGCCAGAGCTCCCCCAACATGAGGAAGTCGTAGCAGAACCCGCTCCAGCGAAGGCCGAATTCGATTTTGCTGACGAAGAGGCGGATGATGAGATCCAGCGTGCAGCGACCCTGAGAAGGCAGGGGGCGGATATCGCCCGCCAGGCGGCGATGGATCCCGGCGACGGCCTCGGGCTATGAGCTCAGGAGATGAGGACCAAACACACATTTCGTCTGCCGCCGGAGCTCGCAAGGCAGCTCGCCGACTATGCCGGTCGAAAGCGCGTGCATCAGGCGTTTGTCGTCGAGACGGCACTGGCCTCGTTTCTGTCGCCGGACAATTCCGAGAGAATGGAAGCGGCACTTGGGAAACGGCTGGATCGGTTGACGCGGCAAGTCGAGCGGCTCGAACGTCATGTCACGATCTCCAATGAAGCGGTCGCTCTGTTCGTGCGGTTCTGGCTGACTTCAACCACGCCCGTACCTGAGGCCGCACTTCCTGCTGCGCAAGCCAAGGGACGCGAACGTTACGAACGGTTTGTCGAAGCGTTGGCGCGAAGGCTGGCCAAGGGCCAGAGCCTGGCACAGGAAATATCCGTGGATGCCGAGCCGCTCGGTAAGCAATCGAGCGAGCCTGGTTCTGCTGATTGACCTCGCCATTCCCATCTTTTGCTGCGCTAGACTACGACGGACATCTTCGTTCGCTTGAAAGCAACACCGATGAGGCTTTCTTCTTGTTTCGTTCAGGATTGATCGCCCGATCTCGTGCCGGTCGGCCCGGTGCAAACGATCAGTGTGTCCTTGGCGAATAGGAAAATGGTCATGCAGCTTCAGAGCGAACTCGAAATGCAGGCTAGCAACGCTCACGCCGATTCCCTGTCGGCTTCCCAGCGTAGACCCAAGCGGAGCCGCAAGGTGACCATCAGGCTTACCGAGGAGCTCTACAATCGATTTTCCGCAGCAACCGAACGTCCCGGTGTCGGCAAGAGCATGGTCGTCGAAGCCGCCCTTGAACGCTTTCTGAGCGTAGCCCCCTCGATTGAAGATACCGTGAGGGACCGGTTTGACGACATGGACGATAAGCTCGACCGCCTTGAGCGAAACATGCGGATCATGGCCGAAACCGTCGCGCTACACGCCCGGTATCACCTTGCAGTCATGCCACCGCTGCCGCAAGCGCGGCAGCAGGAAGCAGCTCGCCTCGGCGACGAGCGCTTCAAGGTTCTGGCCGAGCAGGTCGACCGGCGCGTTCGGCAGGGACGGCCCTTGATGCAGGAGACGATTGATCGTCTCAATTCAAGCGACTGCGGAGCCAAGGACATATCGCGCCGCCCAAATCAGCAACACAGAGATCGAGGACCTGCTGCGGAAGGGGTTGATATCAAGCCCGCATCGTTCGCTGCCGCCGGGGAGGGCGGCGGCAACATGTACTTTCGCCAACGTCCAAGCGCGCTCGGCCGGCCGGCTTGATGCCGTTGAACATGGAAAGCCGACCCCGCAGCCGAGGCCTATTGATTCAGATTCGGAATTGACGAGGGACTCGGAACTCTCGCAGAAGTCTTCGCCTTCAAAATGGCGCCTGGTCCTCTCTGTTTTCCTGCCCTTCGCTGCTGGTTACTATCTAGCCTACCTCTTTCGAACCATTAATGCCGCGATCTCGCCGGCATTGGCCTCCGACTTCGGGATTGACGCCGCAGAGGTCGGGCTGCTCGCGTCGGTCTATTTCCTGGTCTTCGGGATGGCCCAGATCCCAATAGGGGTATTTCTGGATCGACTAGGGCCGCGTCGAGTCCAGGGCGTGCTGCTGGTGATCGCGGCCGGCGGCGCCACGCTGTTCGGTACCGCATCTAACTTCCCAGAGCTTCTGGTGGCGCGCGCCATGATTGGACTCGGCGTTGCCGGCTCGTTGATGGCTGGACTCAAGGCCGTCGTCACCTGGTTTCCGAGAGAACGCGTCGCGCTCATGAACGGCTGGATGATCATGTTGGGATCTCTGGGAGCAGTCACGGCGACGGCGCCGACCGATTGGTTGCTGAATTGGATTGGTTGGCGAAGCCTGTTCGAAGTCCTGACCATTGGGACGGTCGCGGTAGCTGGTCTCATTTACATGGTTGTTCCGAAAGGGCCTGAGGATTCAGAGATCGTTACATCAGCTCAAAAGCCACTTACGTTGTGGTCCGTCTATTCAGATCCGCGATTCCTCAGAGTTGCACCGCTGTCGGCGGCCTGCATCGGCTCGTCCTGGGCGTTGCAGTCATTGTGGGCCGCCGCCTGGCTTACGGATGTAGAAGGATTCGACCAACAGAGCCGCGTCCATCAAATGTTCCTTATGGCCGTTGTACTTAGCTTTGGAGCCTTGTTTGTCGGTGCCATGGCCGATCGTCTACGCAAACACAACATAAGAACGGAAATCCTGTTGGCGGGCGTAGGAGGACTGTTCGCGGTGGCCGAACTTGCGCTGATTTTGCGCCTCCCGCTGCCGTCACTTCTGCCTTGGTCCGTGGTGTCGATCGCCGGCGCCGCAACCGTGCTAAGCTTTGCGGCCATCGCCGATTATTTCCCCAAGCAATTTGCCGCGCGCGCCAACGGCGCTCTCAACGTCCTGCACTTCGGCTGGGCGTTCCTGGTTCAATACGGCTTTGGGCTCGTGGTCGGACAATGGCCGTCTCAGGACGGGCATTATCCGGTGGCCGCGTATCAGTCCGCATTCGGTCTCAGCGTTGCCCTTCAAACGGCCGCGTTGGTGTGGTTTGCGATGCCATGGATCCGGATGTTGGCCGAAAACCTGCGGCCTCCGTTTGCTCAACCTCTAAGAGTCCGCGATACGCCAGTTAGATCCGACGAGCCATTCAGCGAGCGGCCTATTGTTGCGGCCTGCGAGGGAGTGGAATGGTAAGCGGAGCACAAAGTCAGTCCTAGGAGGTGTAGTCGCGCGTTCTTCAACCGAGCGGCTAAGCGAGCGGACGCAGCGGTCATTCACCTGTGGAGCCTGCTAGGGAGCATTGGCCTGATAGCAGCTCGCCCATCAAGTTCGTGCCGTATGATGCCGTTTCCGGCTCTCGCCAGTCTCACCATCGCCAAGGAGCTCGGACTGGCCATTCCGCCGACGCTGCTCGCCGCCTCCGGCTTTCCGGCGGCGCGTGCTGCTATGGGCGAAGATCAGCCTGGCCTTGCCTCGGGAGCCGGCTGCCATTTTGGTGAAAATCATCGCAATCGGACAATTGCGGGACCGCTTTGGCCGGAGCGAGAGGTATTCAAGAATTTTCTAATCGTTAATAGAGCTTTTCTAATCGTTAATAGAGCTTTCAGCCGTTTCATTTATTTCGGATATTGCGTTTGCTGCGAATGCGGTTTATATAAAATCACATGGAGGAGAGCCATTATGACCATGCCAGCCTATGCCCAGGAACTCGGTGACCGACTGCCGTCTGAAAGTGAGAAGGCAGCGGCCAATCATCTTCGCAGGATTCTTGCGGCCCATGCCACGGGAGACGCCAAACTGCGCGTGCTGGACGATGAGCAAAAGCCTGCCGAGATTACTCTGACTCCGGCCTTGTCGGGCCTTTTGATGGAATTGCTTCGACATATCGGCCGTGGGGATGCGGTGACGCTCGTGCCCGTGCACGAGATGCTCACAACGCAGCAAGCAGCAGATGTCTTGAATGTCTCGCGTCCGTTTTTGATCTCTTTACTGGAAAAGGGCGACATCCATTATGCGACAGTAGGACGCCATCGAAGGATCAGGGCGGAGGATCTATTTGACTACAAGCGCAAGCGAGACGAGAAGCGCAGCAAGGCGCTTGCCGATCTCGCCGAACTGGACGCGGAGCAACTGTAGAGCTTGTTTGCAAATCGATTTACAGCTTTCATTGACGCCTGCTCCCTCGCGAGTGTGCTGAAGCGGAATCTTCTGTTGACCCTTGCGGACGCGGATTTCTTCCGCCTCCGCTGGTCTGCGCGCGTGTTGGACGAAACGCAGGCAGCCATAGAAGACATGGTCCATCGTAAGGGCGTAGCGGACGCAGCCGAACACGCCAAACGGGCGCGCGCCAATATGGAGTCCGCCTTCGAGGACGCAATGGTCACGGATTTCGATCATTTGCTGCCGATTGCCGAAAAATTGCCAGACCCTGACGACGCTCACGTCGTCGCCGCAGCAGTCAAAACGCAAGCGTCTATGATTGTGACGGAAAACCTAAAGGACTTCCCGGCGGACGTCCTGGCCGCCGTGAATATCGAAGCAAAGTCCGCCGACGCATTCATCGCCGACACCATTGCCCTCGATGAAGGCCGCGCCGTCGCCGCCATTCGCAAAATGCGGGAACGTTTCAAGAAGCCGACAATGACGGCGGGAGATTTGCTTCTCCTGATGGAAGCGGCCGGACTAATCGAAACGGTTGATCTGCTAAAGCCGCACGTCGACTCGCTTTGAGCTTCCTGAAATGCGCCTAGGCGGCAATGCCGGCCATCTACACGTGAAGGACTTCGGCTGCCGGCTTGGCCGGGCGCGCTCGTTGGCTTTATCGAGAGCGTGAGGAGATCGGCGCGATTCCTGACCGCCGCCTCCGACCCGATCGTTCGGCCGATACTCCCCCATCCTAAGGCCAGCCCGCCTGATTGGTATCACCCGGCCAGAACGCGGCACCGTGCGCAATGCTGACTGAAGACTCCGGACACTCCTTTATCTCTCTTTTCCTACGCCAGGCCACTAACCCAGTAGCTGCCTTGTTGTGCTGAGCCACTTCCTGCCTTTTCTATTCATCCCCATCTGAGGCCGCTCGGGACGGCCTCATCGTTGGGGAACGGTGGTGGCAATCCATTCCATTCAATCGGAGGCAATTTCGCGCGGCGCGCGCATGCTGCGCACAGCGTTCGGTCCCGCAATCGCGCGCTTTCTCGAAGATCCTGTTGTCGTTGAGGTCATGCTCAACCCTGATGGGCGGTTGTGGACCGACCGGCTGTCGAGTGGTTTGGCAGATACCGGAGAAACGGTGTCTGCCTCGGACGGAGAGCGGATCATTCGATTGGTCGCCCACCACGTGGGAGCCGAAGTCCACGCAGCCCGCCCGCGTATCTCGGCCGAGTTGCCTGAGACCGGGGAGCGCTTTGAGGGACTGTTGCCGCCGGTGGTCGCGGCACCGGCCTTTGCCATCCGCAAGCCAGCCGTCGCCGTGTTCACGCTGGATGACTACGTCGCCGCCGGGATCATGACTTCGGGCCAAGCCAGCGCTTTGAAAGGCGCGGTCGAAGCACGCAAGAATATCCTTGTGGCAGGCGGCACCTCCAGCGGCAAGACGACGCTGACCAACGCACTCCTGGCGGAAGTTGCCAAGACCTCGGATCGGGTTGTTCTCATCGAAGATACGCGGGAGCTTCAGTGCAAGGCGCCAAATCTTGTCGCGCTGCGCACGAAGGATGGCATTGCCTCGCTATCGGATCTTGTGCGGTCATCACTTCGCCTGCGGCCTGACCGCATCCCGATCGGAGAGGTGCGGGGCGCCGAGGCGCTCGATCTGCTCAAAGCCTGGGGGACCGGCCATCCCGGCGGAATCGGCACCATTCATGCCGGCAATGCGCTTGGCGCGCTGCGCCGCCTCGAGCAGCTGATCCAGGAAGCGGTCGTCACGGTGCCGCGTACCCTGATCGCGGAAACCATCAATGTCATTGCCGTCCTGTCCGGTCGTGGTGCCGATCGCCGTCTGGCCGAACTCACTGATGTCACAGGACTCGGAACTTTCGGCGACTACAGCCTGACAGCAATGGGGGACCAATCATGAGTATCGTCACTTCGTGCAAGCGAATGATCGCTTCGACGACCGTCGCCGCGGCCGCCTGTTTGAGCGTAGGTCCAGCCTTGGCTGCCGGCTCCAACATGCCGTGGGAGCAGCCGCTCAACCAGATCCTGCAATCGGTTGAAGGACCGGTCGCCAAGATCATCGCTGTCATCATCATCATCGTCACCGGCCTATCGCTCGCGTTCGGCGACACGTCGGGTGGCTTCCGCAGGCTGATCCAGATTGTGTTTGGCCTATCGATCGCGTTTGCCGCGTCGAGCTTCTTTCTATCGTTTTTCTCGTTCGGCGGTGGAGTGACGATCTGATGGATCCCGAGATCCCAGGCTTCGTGACGCCCGTACATCGCGCGTTGACCGAGCCGATCCTGATGGGCGGCGCACCACGTTCCATCGCCATCGTTAACGGCACGCTCGCAGCGGCGCTCGGCATCGGCCTGCGTCTCTGGGTCGCCGGCCTCCTGCTTTGGTTCGTCGGCCACATGGCCGCTGTCTGGGCCGCCAAACGCGACCCTGACTTTGTCGAGGTCGTCCGCCGACACCTCCGTATCCCCGGTCATCTCAACACGTGAGGTCTTAAATGATGAATCTTGCCGAATACCGCCGTTGCAATACCCGGCTCGCCGATTTTCTGCCGTGGGCTGCCCTTGTCGATGAAGGAATCATCCTGAACAAGGACGGGTCGTTCCAGCGCACGGCAAGGTTTCGGGGACCGGACCTCGATAGCGCCGTGCCGGCAGAGCTTGTTGCTGTTGCTGGGCGCCTCAACAACGCGCTGCGCCGGCTTGAATCCGGCTGGGCGGTCTTTGTCGAAGCCCAGCGCCATTCGGCGGGAGCTTATCCGCCCAACACCTTTCCGGATGTAGCTTCCGCCCTCGTCGATGCAGAGCGGAGAGCGCAGTTCGAAGAAGCCGGCGCCCACTACGAGTCGAGTTATTACCTGACATTTCTCTATCTGCCGCTGGCCGAGGGCACAGCGAGAGCAGAGCGGCTGCTTTACGAAGGCAGCAACCGCACCGTCAACGCCGATGCGCGCGAGATCCTCCGCGGCTTCATCGACCGGACCAATCGCGTGCTGCAGCTCATCGAAGGCTTCATGCCCGAGTGCGCCTGGCTCGACGACGAGGCAACGCTGACCTACCTGCACTCCACGGTCTCGACCAAGCGGCACCGGGTCAGGGTGCCCGAGATCCCAATGTATCTCGACGCGCTGCTTGCCGATCAACCGTTGACAGGCGGTCTCGAGCCGATGCTCGGCTCAGCGCATCTGCGAGTTCTGACCATCGTAGGCTTTCCCACGGCGACGACGCCCGGAATTCTAGACGACCTCAATCGTCTCGCCTTCGCCTATCGTTGGTCGACCCGCGCGGTCATGCTCGACAAAGGGGATGCGACAAAGCTTCTCACCAGGATCAGGCGGCAATGGTTCGCCAAACGCAAATCAGTGGCCGCAATCCTGAAGGAGGTGATGACCAACGAAGCCTCCGCGCTTCTCGATACCGATGCATATAACAAGGCGCTGGATCGGACCAAATCGGGCAGGCCTTTGTCACGGCGACAATCACGGTCTGGGACACCGATCCTGCTACCGCCGACGAGAAGCTCCGCCTCGTCGAGAAGGTGATCCAGGGACGGGACTTCACCTGCATGGCCGAAACGGTCAATGCGGTCGAAGCCTGGCTCGGCAGCTTGCCGGGACACGTCTATGCCAACGTCCGGCAGCCGCCGATCTCGACCCTGAACTTGGCACACATGATCCCGCTGTCCGCGGTATGGGCGGGCGAGGCCAGGGACCACCATTTCAAGGTGCCACCGCTGTTCCTGGCCAAGACGGAAGGTTCAACGCCGTTTCGTTTTTCGCTTCATGTCGGCGATGTCGGACATACAATGGTGGTGGGACCGACTGGCGCCGGTAAATCGGTGCTGTTGGCATTGATGGCATTGCAGTTCCGCCGCTACGGCGAATCTCAGGTTATTGCGTTCGATTTTGGCTGTTCCATACGCGCCGCCACGATTGCCATGGGCGGCGATTGGCATGATATCGGCGGCGTGCTCTCGGGCGAATCCGCGGAGTTCGTTGAGCTTCAGCCACTTGCGGCAATTGACGAGCCGTCCGAGCGTGCTTGGGCAGCAGAGTGGATCACCGCGATCCTCGGTCGTGAAAGGGTCGAAGTCACGCCGGAAGCCAAGGATCATCTGTGGTCGGCACTGACATCGCTCGCTTCAGCACCGATCCAGGAGCGAACCCTGACGGGCCTTTGCGTTCTTCTTCAGTCGAATGCGTTGAAGCAGGCTCTCCAGCCTTATTGCCTTGAGGGGCCGTATGGCCGTCTTCTCGATGCGGAATACGAACGTCTTGGCGATGCCTCTGTCCAGGTCTTCGAGACCGATGGGCTGATCGGCACCGCGGTCGCACCGGCAGTCCTTTCCTACCTGTTCCACCGTATTGAAGCACGGCTTGATGGCCGGCCAACTCTGCTCATCATCGATGAAGCATGGCTCGCGCTCGATGATCAAGGGTTTTCCGGTCAACTGCGTGAGTGGCTGAAAACCCTTCGCAAGAAGAATGCGTCCGTTATTTTCGCCACCCAGTCATTGGCTGACATCGATAGCTCCGCGATCGCGCCTGTTATCATCGAGAGCTGCCCGACGCGCATTCTGTTGCCAAACGACCGCGCCATTGAACCGCAGATCATGGCGATCTACCGGCGCTTCGGACTTAACGACCGGCAGATCGAGATTTTGGCGCGCGCAACGCCGAAGCGCGACTATTACTGTCAGTCGCGCCGAGGCAATCGCCTGTTCGAGCTCGGTCTCGGCGAGGTTGCCCTGGCCTTCACGGCCGCTTCCTCCAAATCCGACCAGGCTCTTATCGAACAGGTCCTTGCTGAATGTAGCCGTGAGGACTTTGTGCGCAGCTGGCTCAGGGCGCGCGACATCTCCTGGGCGACCGACCTCATCCCGCATCTTCACGAATTGGAGGATTCCAAATGAACCGCGTCTACCGTCTTGCCACCGCCAGCATGATCGCGATCACCGTTGCCGTCAGCTTGAGGCAAGCGTCGGCGCAGTTGGTCGTTTTTGATCCCAATAACTATGCACAAAACGTGCTGACAGCCGCTCGCAGCCTGCAGCAGATCAACAACCAAATCGTGTCTCTGCAGAATCAGGCGCAGATGCTTGTTAACCAGGCGAAGAACCTGGCAACGCTGCCGTTCTCGTCATTGTTGCAACTGGAGCAATCGATCCAGCGAACCCAGCAGCTTCTCGCTCAGGCCCAGCGCATCGCCTACGACGTCGGGCAGATTGATCGTGCGTTTTCAACGACCTACGCGCCGGCAACAACAGGTATCTCGGATCAGGCGTTGATCGCAAACGCGCAAGTCCGCTGGCAAAACGCGCTTGCCGGCCTGCAGGACGCCATGCGGACGCAGGCCACTGTCGTTGGCAATCTCAATACCAACCGTACCCAGATGTCAGCGCTGGTCACCTCGAGCCAGGGCGCGACCGGGGCTCTACAGGCGAGCCAGGCCGGCAATCAGCTATTGGCCTTACAGGCCCAGCAGCTTGCCGACCTCACGGCGGTCGTCGCGGCTCATGGGCGCGCACAGAACCTGGAGTCCGCTCAGCATGCCGCCGCGCAGGACCAGAGCAGGGAGCAGCTTCGCCGCTTCCTGACCCCGGGCCAGGGATATCAACCCACAACCGTACAGATGTTTCACCGATGAAGAAGATAACACTCGATAGGCTGCCAGTGATGGCGGCCATGGTGCTCATCGTCCTCGTCGTCACGGCCTGCGCAATTCGCCTGCGTGACGACGGAAACCAAACCGCGTCCGCCACATCCTTCGACGAGGCGTCCGATCCGTTGGCAACAAAGCTCGCGGCGTGCCGCTCCGTGACCTCTGAGCAGAAAGAGGCTCTGTCGGAATGCCGCAGGGCTTGGGCTGAGAAACGCCGTCAATTCCTGAAGTCGACATCCTCGACGTCCCCAGAAGGCGGCACCTCTCAGGACAAATCGCCATTGTTCATCCCCTCTGAGCACGACAGCAGGCCCAGGCTCGGGTCGCACGATTCAGTTCCGCAGTCTGGCAAGGAGTAAGCGATGAGCGGTACAGGCATTATCGACCAGTTCCTGGAAACCTTTACACGCTACATCGATTCCGGATTCGGGCTGCTCGGAGGCGAGGTCGGATATCTCGCCACGACGCTGGCGGCCATCGATGTCACGCTGGCCGGCCTGTTCTGGGCATGGGGCGCAGACGAGGACATTCTGGCGCGCCTTGTCAGGAAGACGTTGTTTGTCGCCGTCTTCGCCTTTCTGATCGGCAATTGGAATAGCCTGGCCCGCATCATCTTCGGAAGCTTTGCTGGTTTGGGTCTGAAAGCCTCCGGCACCGGCCTTTCCACTGCCGATTTCTTGAGGCCCGGAAAGATTGCTCAGGTCGGGCTAGATGCCGGAAAACCTCTTCTGGACTCGGCTTGGGGGTTGATGGGGTATGTCGGCTTCATCGAGAACTTTGTCCAGATCGTGGTGCTGCTGTTCGCCTGGATCGTGGTGCTGCTCGCTTTCTTCATTCTGGCCATCCAGCTCTTCATCACCCTGATTGAGTTCAAGCTGACGACGCTCGCTGGCTTCGTGCTGATCCCGTTCGGCCTATTCGGCAAGACTGCTTTTGCCGCCGAGCGCGTGCTCGGCAACGTGATTTCCTCCGGGATCAAGATTCTGGTGCTTGCCGTCATTGTCGGCATCGGCTCGACGCTGTTTGCGCAATTCACGGCAGGATTTGCCGGCAACCAGCCGACCATCGACAACGCCATGGCACTCGTGCTCGGAGCACTGTCGCTGCTTGGCCTCGGCATCTTCGGTCCGGGTATTGCCAACGGCATCGTGTCCGGCGGACCGCAACTCGGTGCCGGCGCCGCGGTAGGCACTGGCCTGGCCGCAGGGGGCGCCATCGTCGCAGGTGCTGGTCTCGCGGCAGGCGGCGCAGGACTAGCAGGTAGCGCGCTCGTAGGCGGCGCCCGTGGCGCAGCCACGATAGCGACAGGAACGGCAAGTGCCTACCGAGCCGGAGGACTGAGTGGTGTCGCCAGCGCAAGCGGCTCGGCAATCGTCAGCCCGCTGCGCCGCATGGCAGCCGGACTGAGAAGTAGCTCGCCGACGACAGATGCGCCACCGACCTGGGCGCGTCGGATGAAGCGCGCCCAGACTGTAAACCAGGGCGTGTCCGCCGCCACCCATGCCGTCCGCAGCGGCGATAGTGCCGGCGGCGGATCCTCCGTCGATCTGTCCGAGGGAGGGCGGTGATGTTTAGGCGACCATTTGTGCATTACGGCCGCTCGCCCGAGCCGGTCACTCCGTATCAGAGGGCGGCCCAAGTTTGGGACGATCGCATCGGCTCGGCGCGCGTTCAAGCCAAAAACTGGCGATTGATGGCATTCGGCTGCTTGTTATTGTCGGGCGGGCTTGCAGCAAGCCTTGTCTGGCAGTCCACGCAAGGCACTATCACTCCTTGGGTAGTAGAGGTGAATCATCTCGGTCAGGCCCAGGCGGTCTCGCCCGCAAGTCATTTCTATCAGCCTACTGATCCACAAATCGCGTTTCATCTCGCGCGCTTCATCGAAGATGTCCGAGGTGTGCCGGCCGATGCCATCGTGCTGCGGCAAAACTGGCTACGAGCCTACGACTTCACGACCGATCGTGGCGCAGCGGCGCTGAACGACTATGCCCGAAACAACGACCCCTTCGCAAAGCTCGGCAATACGCAGGTGGCGATCGAGATATCCAGTGTCATTCGGGCCTCGCCCGGAAGCTTTCGGGTCGCATGGACCGAGCGCCGCTACGACAGCGGCCAGCTGGCGGCGACCGAGCGGTGGACCGCGATTCTTTCCATCGTCATCGAAACCCCTCGCGATGCCGACCGTCTCCGCAAGAACCCGCTCGGCGTCTATGTCAATGCCATCAGCTGGTCGAAGGAGCTGGGCTAGTGAGAAAACCCGTACCGCGATCCGCGTACCCCGAATGGAAGCGAGCGCCCTTGCGTCTCGCTTTTCTTCTCACGGTCGTGCTCTCCGGCTGCACGACCTTCAAGCCGCCACAGATCAGCTATGATGATGAGGTACCGCCATCTCCTGATCTCCCGATGCCGGCCGATGACCACGCGCGTCCCTTGCATGTCCCTCCCGCCTGGACTCCAACTCGTGGCGGCAACAAGGGTGAAGCAGAGTCAAAGGACCCGACCGGTCGCGTCGAGATCGCCAATGATGTGGCGCGTGTCCAGCCACGGCGGGCAGGGTATTTCAACGCCGTCCAGGTCTTTCCCTATAGCCCCGGCGCGCTCTATCAAATCTATGCCTCGCCCGGGCAGATTACGGATATCGCGCTTGAGCCGGGCGAACAGCTAACCGGTTCGGGTCCGCTGGCCGCCGGTGATACCGTGCGTTGGATCGTCGCCGATACGGAGAGCGGCAGCGGTGATGCCAGGCGCGTTCACATCATGGTCAAGCCAACGCGCCCCGCCATCGAGACGAATCTTGTCGTCAACACCGATCGACGAACCTACCTGATCGAACTCCGCTCTCGCGAAAAGCCATATATGCCGTCAGTCGCCTGGTTCTACCCGGAGGACCGGTCCAGCCGCTCCAAGGCTTTCCCACCAATACCGGTCATCCCGGAGATGGATCAGCGCCGCTACCGCTACGTCATCGAAGGCGACAATCCGCCCTGGCGGCCAGTCAACGCGTATGACGACGGTCGCAAGGTCTACATCGAGTTCTCGCCCGGGATCGGGCAGGGCGAAATGCCGCCATTGTTCGTGATTGGCCGGGACGGCAAACCCGAACTCGTCAACTATCGCGTCTACAGGAATGTCGTGATTGCCGATCGTCTGTTCGCCGCGGCCGAGCTTCGCCTTGGCGCAGACAATCAGCAGAAAGTCCGAATTGCGAGAGCCGACGGGGGACGATCGTGACGGATAGTGGCCCAAGCGAGAGCCGCGGTCCTGTATCTGGACCAGGGCTATCACCTGACGATCCCGCGCAGGCCTTGCGTCTGCGTGCAGAGCGCCCCAGGATCACGCGGCTTTCCCGGAAGGTGCTTGCCGGCGGCACCGCGCTGGCTTTGCTGCTCATTTCTGGCGCAGTCCTGTGGGCGCTGAGGAGCAACCGCCCGCACAATCCGACGCCGGACGAACTCTACAGCACGGATCATCACAATATCGCAGATGGGCTCGCGACGTTGCCGAAAGACTATGCCGGCGTCCCCCACGACGTTCCCCGGCTTGGGCCGCCATTGCCGGGAGATCTCGGGCGGCCGATCGTTACGGTCGGAAGTCAATCAGCTCCGGTCGGGCTTGATGCCGAACAACAGCGGGTCAACCAGGAGACCGAGGCGGCTCGGACCAGCAAGGTATTTGCGCCAACCACTGCGCCCGTCACGCCGCCGCGTGCCCCATCCCAGGAAACGGCCACCAACACCGCGTCATCTTCTGACGAAACCTTCGTGCAGAACGGGCAGGATCGCAAACTGCTGTTCGTCAATGCTCCCGTCGATCGGCGCACGACGGCGCCCGACAGGCTTTCACGTCCTCCGTCTCCGTTTGTCGTGCAGGCGGGAACGATCATTCCCGCAGCTCTCATGACAGGTATTCGCTCTGACCTTCCCGGACAAATCACCGCGCAGGTGACAGAGACGGTTTTTGATTCTCCAACTGGCCGCGCGAAACTAATTCCGCAGGGGGCGCGACTGATAGGGATTTACGATAGCCAGGTCGCGTTCGGGCAGTCACGCGTGCTCCTGATCTGGACTCGACTCATCATGCCGAATGGGCGCTCGATCGTGTTAGAGCGACAGGTCGGCGCGGATGCCGCGGGATATTCGGGCCTCGAGGATGAGGTCGACAACCATTCGAAAGAGTTGCTCGGAGCGGCTGCGCTGTCGACGCTGCTCGCCGTCGGCTCCGAGGTGAATTCGGGGACGGACGTCAATAATACCAACAGCGCCATCATTCAGGCGCTTCGACGCGGGGCAGGGGACTCGCTTAATCAGACCGGTCAACAGGTCGTTCGGCGCAATCTCAACATCCAGCCAACGTTGACGATCCGTCCAGGATTTCCGGTGAGGGTGATCGTGAATCGCGATCTCGTGCTCGAACCGTATAGAGGATGAAAGATGGCAAAGCTCAGATTGAGCGTTATCCCTAACGACAAACCGGTCAAAGTCGCCCTTGAATTGCCAGCAACCGTTCACAGGGACCTCGTCGCCTATGCCGAGATCCTAGCGCGCGAGAGTGGTCAGCCGATCAGTGATCCGGTCACGCTGATTGCACCAATGTTGGCACGGTTCATGGCAACGGACCGCGCGTTTGCCAAGGCTCGCCACGCCCGCGAGCGGTCTAAGACGAAGGACGGGTAGCGCTCGAGGCGTGGTGGTAGGAGCCTCGCTGTTTGAAGACGAAAAGCGAAAATGCTTGGGTCGGGGGTTCGAGTCGTTCCAGTGACTCGGACCCCCGACGCCGGGCCTCTTGCACAGTTCCATTTTGGCAGGATGGTTCTGGCCAAGAACAGCAAATAGGCGTTCAAGCATGCGCTCGCCCTTCGATGTGGCTTTGCGGACCCGAAGGTCCAACGAGCTGTGTGGAGCGGGCGTTCGATACTCGCAGATTGCCTCGGATCGAGGATGAGATCGCGCAGTCCGAACTCTAGACAAGTCTTATCCCACATTCCGCCTTCAATCCCGCCGCTTCGATGCCGGCGACCGCGCAAATCTCGTCGTTGTCGGACGTGTCGCCGCTGACGCCGACCGCACCGAGCAACGTCGCGCCGTCCTGGATCAGCACACCGCCGGGCACCGGCACCAGCCGGCCCTGCGCCAGCGTATTCACGGCGCTGACGAAATAGGCTTGTTCCTGCGCGCGCTGGAACAACGCCCGAGAACCCATGCCGAGCGCCAGCGCGCCATAAGCCTTGCCATGCGCGATCTCGGCGCGCATCAGGCTGGTCCCGTCCTGCGCGGCAGTGACCTTGACCGCGCCACGCGCGTCCAGAATGGTTATGACCAGCGGTTTCAGTTTCTTCTCGACGCCCCTTGCCAGGGCGGCATCAAGGATCTTGCGGGCGACGTCGAGGGTTAGTTCAGCCATCATCTATTCCTTCGTGTTGGCAGATATTGTTGGTTTCGATTTATCGAGACTGAGCGCCAACACACGCGCGACGTGGATGGCTTCGCGTGCGGCGCCATCCTTGATCTGATGTCGGCATGAGGTGCCATCTGCGACAATCAGCGTGGCTGCATCGGCACTGCGTACGGCCGGCAACAGCGAGAGTTCAGCCATCTCCATCGATGCCGAGTAGGTATCTGCACCATAGCCGAAGGCGCCGGCCATGCCGCAGCAACTGCTTTCGATGGTCTCGACCTTCAATTCCGGGATCAGCCGCAGCGTCTTCTCCACCGGCTTGAGCGCGCCGAACGATTTTTGGTGGCAATGCCCGTGCACCAGCGCCTTGCCCGCGATGGCGCCGAGCCGAAGGCTGAGCCGGCCGGCCTCGGCCTCGCGCACCAGAAATTCCTCGAACAGCAGTGCGTGTGCGCTGACCGCCTTGGCGTCGTTGTCGTTGCGTAGTGACAGGAGTTCGTCGCGCAAGGTGAGGAGGCAACTCGGCTCCAGCCCCAAGATCGGCACGCCGCGAGCGGCGAACGGCGCATATGTCTCAACCAGCCGGGTCAATTCCTCGCGCGCTCGATCGACGAGACCAACGGAAAGGAACGTGCGTCCGCAGCACAACGGCCGACCGCGATCGGCGGGCTCGGGAACGTGAACGCGATATCCGCCCGCGACCAGCACCCGCAGCGCGGCGTCCAGATTCTCCCGCTCATAGGTGCGATTGAACGTGTCGGCAAACAGCACTACCTCGTGGCCGTCAGCGGGGCCGAACGCATCCGCATTGGGCGTGAACACGTCGCTGCGAAAGGCGGGCAGGACGCGCTTGGCGCTGATGCCGGCGAACTTTTCGAACAGCCTGCGCAGCAGCGGGCTGCTGTTTCTCAAATTCGCGATGGTCGCGAAACGCGAAGCAAGCCCTGCGTAGCGCGGCAGATAGCCGACCAGGCGGTCCCGCAGCGATGGCCCATGCGTTGCCGCACGCGCCGCCAGCACCTCGATTTTCATCTTGGCCATGTCGACGCCAGTCGGACATTCATGGCGGCAGGCCTTGCAGGACACGCAAAGCTTCAGCGTCTCCTTCATCTCGTCGGAGGAAAGCGCATCCGGTCCGAGCTGACCGGAGATCGCAAGCCGCAGCGTGTTGGCGCGACCGCGCGTGACATCCTTTTCGTTACGCGTCGCGCGATAGGACGGGCACATCACGCCGCCTTCGAGCTTCCTGCACGCGCCGTTGTTGTTGCACATCTCGATCGCGCCCTGGAAACCGCCGCCGGCGCCGGGCCAGGCCGACCAGTCCAGCACCGTCTTCAACTCACCCACACGATAGTCTGGGCGATAGCGGAACAGCGAGCGGTCGTCCATTTTCGGCGGATCGACGATCTTGCCCGGATTGAGCACGTGCTCGGGATCGAAACGCTGCTTCACTTCCCTGAAGTCTGCGATGATGCGTTCGCCGAACATACTCTCGTGGAATTCCGAGCGGACAAGGCCGTCGCCATGCTCGCCGGAGTGCGACCCCTTGTATTCCCGCACCATGGCGAAGGCCTCCTCGGCGATGGCACGCATCGCCTTGACGTCCTTCTCCAGTTTCAGGTTGAGCACCGGGCGCACATGCAGACAGCCTTCGGAGGCGTGCGCATACATGGTCCCGCGCGTACCATGCTTGGCAAAGATCGCGTTCAGCCGATCGGTGTAGTCGGCCAGGTGCGGCAACGGCACGGCGCAGTCCTCAACGAAGGAGACAGGCTTTCCTTCCTGCTTCATCGACATCATGACGTTGAGGCCGGAGGTGCGGAAATCCGCGATTGCTGTCTGCATGGCGGGTTCGACCACATCGACCATACCGCCCCATTTGCGCTGCGGGTGGTTCCAGCCGAATCGGAGATCCGACATCAACTCCGAAAGCTGCTTCAGCTTCTGTAGATTGTCGGTCTGATCCTCTTCGGCGAACTCGACGATCAGAAGCGCATCGGGATCGCCGCGCACGGTCGCCTCGATGACGGGCCGGAACATCGCGATATCGCGTCCCAGCGCGATCATGGTGCGATCGACCAGTTCGACGGCGATCGGCCTCAGCTTGACCAGATGCTGGGCTGCATCCATCGCCTCGTAAAAGCTGCCGAAATGGCAGACGCCGAGCACCTTGTTGCGGATGACAGGCCACAGCTTCAGTTCGACCCGGGTGGTGAAGGCGAGGGTGCCTTCCGAGCCGACGAGCAGATGCGCCATGTTGTTCGGCGCGTTTCGCGGCACCAGCGCATCGAGATTGTAGCCGCCGACCCTGCGTTGCACCTTTGGGAAGCGCTTGGCGATCTCAGCCGCCTCGCGCTCACCGAGATCGAGCATGTCGCGGAATAGCGAAAGCCCGCTCTCCGGCGAATTCACCCGCGCAAGATCGCGGGGTACCTCGCCGAAATGCAGGCGCGTGCCATCGGCGAGCGCCGCGTCGATCGACAGGATGTTGTCGCGCATGGTGCCGTAGCGCAGCGAGCGGCCGCCGCAGGAATTGTTGCCGGCCATGCCGCCGATGGTCGCGCGAGAGGCGGTGGAGATGTCAACCGGGAACCAGAGCCCGTGCTTCCTCAGTTGCCGGTTGAGATCGTCGAGCACGATACCCGGCTCGACCACGCAGGTCCGGCTCGCAACATCGAGCGAGACCAGCCGGTTCAGGTATTTTGAGAAATCGACGACGATGCCTTCGTTGATCGTCTGACCGCATTGCGAGGTGCCACCGCCGCGGGGGGTAACGATTCGTCCCTCGTCCCGGCAAATCGCAAGCGCCCGCAGCGCCTCGTCCATGGTCCGGGGCACCACAACCCCCGCCGGCATGATCTGGTAAAAGGAGGCATCCGTGGCATAGCGGCCGCGGCTGAACGCGTCGAACAGGACATCGCCGGTCATTTCCGAGCGCAGGCGTCGTTCGAGGGTTGAGGCGTTCTTCATTCCAAATCCAAAGTGATCCATGAGGGCTATCGTAGCCCCTCAAACGGGATTATGCACTTTTTCCACGGATGAGTTGCATTATGAATTCATAACCGCCGGGCTAGCCGCCTGCGGCCGTTGTCGGATTGGCGTCCTTCGCCGTGGCCAGATGCTCGATAGCGGCGGTTCGCTTGTTACGCAAATGCTGGAAAAGGATGTCGGCGAGTTCGCTTCCGGCGCGGCGGCGCAGCGCATCCAGGATCGCTTCGTGCTCGCGCATGGCCTCACCCCAGCGCTGCCGCTTGCGTGCGAAATTGGCGGAGTAGCGGACGCGGCGGATCCGGCCTGCAAAACTGGCATAGGCCGCGCGCAGGGTCTCGTTGCGCGCAGCCGCGACAATGCTCTCGTGGATCCGTTGATTGACCCCGAAATAACCGTGCATGTCGCTGTTGAGATAGTAGCCGTACATCTCGTAGTGCAGCCGCTCGATTGCCACGATTTCCTCGTCGGTGATGGCCTCGCAGGCAAGGCGGCCGGCGAGGCTTTCAAGTCCGGCCATCACGTCGAACAGTTCCTCCAGATCCCGCTCGCTGAGCTGACGCACCCGCGCGCCGCGGTTGGGCAGGAGCTCGATAAGGCCCTCCGCCGCCAGAACCTTGAGCGCCTCGCGCAGCGGCGTCCTGGAGATTCCAAGCATTTCGCAGAGCTGCCGCTCCGGAACCCGCGCGCCCTCTGGAATGTTGCCTTCGACCACATAATCGCGAAGCCGCAGCAGGATCTCCCCGTGCAGCGAGGTCTCCTGGCGGTCGGGCAGGGTGATCGGCTCTCCGGCTCCGGGAATCGTAGATTTCATTTGCATAACAGTAGTTTGCCAAATCTGTAGCGTCGATATTCCAGATGGAATACCGAAATTAGATTGAAAAGGCAAAAAATGAATGCAAAATGGCTTTGAGGCACGCAGTTCTGAGAGGTTGTCATGCGGCAAGGACGGCATTTTCTGCAGATTCCAGGGCCGAGCCCGGTCCCGGACCGGGTTCTGCGCGCGATGGACATGCCCGTCATCGATCACCGCAGCGCCCAATTCGCCGAGCTCGGGCGGGCGGTGTTGGAGGGCAGCCAGAAGATTTTCCAGACCTCCGGACCGGTCGTGATCTTCCCCTCGTCGGGGACCGGCGCCTGGGAGGCCGCGATCGTCAATACGCTTTCGCCCGGCGATAAGGTCCTGATGGTGGAGACCGGCCACTTCGCCACCTTGTGGCGCCAGCTGGCGGGCCGCTTCGGCATCGAGGTCGATTTTCTTGCCGGCGACTGGCGTCGCGGCGCCGACCCCGCCCAGATCGAGGCGAGGCTCGCAGAAGATGTCGCCCGCACGATCAACGCGGTGATGGTCGTCCACAACGAGACTTCCACCGGCGCCACCAGCCGCATCGCTGACATCCGCGCTGCAATCGACCGGACCGGACATCCCGCTTTATTGATGGTCGACACCATCTCCTCGCTGGGGTCGATCGATTACCGGCATGACGAATGGAAGGTCGATGTCAGCGTCAGCTGCTCGCAGAAGGGATTCATGCTGCCGCCCGGCCTCGGCTTCAACGCGATCTCGGAGAAGGCCCGCGCCGCCGCAAAAACCAACCGGATGCCGCGCTCCTATTTCGACTGGGAGGAGATGCTGAAGCCGAACGCGAAAGGTTTCTTCCCGTACACGCCGGCGACGAACCTTCTCTATGGGCTGCGCGAGGCGATCGCGATGCTGCTCGAGGAGGGGCTCGACAAGGTGTTCGCCAGGCATCAGCGTCTCGCCGCCGCGACGCGTGCCGCTGTCAATCACTGGGGGCTGGAAGTGCTATGCCAGGAGCCGCGGGAATATTCGCCCGTGCTGACTGCCGTGCTGATGCCGCCGGGGCACGACGCGGATCAATTCCGCCAGGTCGTGCTCGACAACTACAACATGTCGCTCGGGTCAGGACTGTCGAAGGTCGCGGGCAAGGTGTTCCGCATCGGCCATCTCGGCGAATGTAATGAGTTGACGCTGCTTGGTGCGCTGACCGGCGTGGAGATGGGCTTGTCGGTCGCCGGCGTTCCGCATCGCGAGGGCGGCGTCGCGGCTGCGATGAAATTCTTCGAAGAGCGCACGCAGAGCAATTCGACGCCGCATCTTAAAGCGGTCGGCAGCTAGCGCCCGCACAACGCGGACGCCCGACCTCGCGCCGCTGCTGATGCATCCGGTGCGGTCGTTCACGGAAACCGAAGGTCCGCTCTGGAAGGGCGGTCCCGGCAACGCAGTGAAGCCCGGCTTTCCCGCCGAGCGTTGCTTGATATGCATTGGCGGCCCCCACCGGGCGGGAGACAAGCTCGCCGAATAGTGGTATTCGACCGGCTCGCGAAGCCAAGGCAAGACCGGGAAGGACGCCTATGACCGTGCATACTGGAAGGCATTTTCTGCAGATTCCGGGACCGACCAACGTGCCGGACCGGGTGCTGCGCGTCATGGATATGCCGACCATGGACCACCGTGGTCCGGAGTTCGCCGAGATCGGCTTTGCCGTGATGGCGGCTATGCAGCGGGTGTTCCGCACCAAACAGCCAGTCATCATCTATCCGTCGTCCGGGACTGGCGCCTGGGAGGCCGCGATCGTCAATACGCTCGCCCCCGGCGACAAGGTGCTGATGGCCGAGACCGGCCAGTTCGCCGTGCTGTGGCACGCGATCGCCGAAAAATTCAAGCTCGACGTCGACTTCATCCCCGGCGACTGGCGCCATGGCGCTGATCTCGCCCAGATCGAGGCGCGGCTGTCGGCCGACAAGGCGCATAAGATCAAGGCGGTCTGCGTGGTCCACAACGAGACCTCGACCGCCTGCGTCACCGACCCGCGCGAGGTCCGCAAGATCATGGATGCGGTCAAGCATCCGGCGCTGCTGATGGTCGACACGATCTCCGGCCTCGGCTCACTCGAATATGAGCACGACGCCTGGGGCATCGACGTGTCGGTGGCCGGCTCGCAGAAGGGCCTGATGCTGCCCCCGGGCCTCGGCTTCAATGCCATCTCGGAAAAGGCGCTCGCCGTGGCCAAGGCCAACACCGCGATGCGTTCCTATTGGGACTGGCAGGACGTCATCAACATCAACAAGACCGGCACCTGGCCTTATACGCCGGCGACGAATTTGCTGTTCGGGCTGCGCGAAGCCGTCAAGATGCTCGAGGAAGAAGGGCTTGAGAACGTATTCGCCCGCCACAAGCGCCACAGCGCCGCCACCCGTGCCGCGATCAAGGTATGGGGTCTGGAGACGCAGTGCCTTGACCCGAACGCACACTCGCCGGCGCTCACGGGCGTGCGCGTGCCTGATGGTCACGACGCTGACTACTTCCGCAAGGTGGTGTTGGAGAATTTTGACATGTCGCTCGGCACCGGCCTGAATAAGGTGAAGGGCAAGCTTTTCCGTATCGGCCATATCGGCCACTTCAACGATCTCATGCTGATGGGCACGCTGTCGGGCGTCGAGATGGGTCTGGACCTAGCCAAGGTCCCGCATCGCAGCGGCGGCGTATTGGCCGCGATGGATGTGCTGAAGGGCCGCGATGTCGTGCCGATGCCCAAGGCGGCGGTCGCCTGAGGCGGCCGCGGTCTTTGCGAAATAGAGGGAAAGAGCCAAGATGAATGCGCCGCTCGCCGCTACCGAAGACCTGATCTACTCCGTTGAGGACGGCATCGCCCGGATCATCTTCAACCGCCCGCAGGCACGCAACGCGCTGACCTTTGCGATGTACGAGCAGATGGCCTCGATCTGCGAGTCCATCAACCAGGACCGTTCGATCAAGGCGTTAATCATCACCGGTACGGGTGACAAGGCCTTTGCCTCCGGCACCGACATCTCGCAATTCCGTGCCTTCAAGGCCGCGCAGGACGCGCTCGATTATGAAGCGCGGATCGATCGCGTGCTGGGCACGCTGGAAAGTTGCCGCGTGCCCGTCATTGCGGCAATAGCCGGCGCCTGCACCGGCGGCGGCGCGGGGATTGCAGCCTGCTGCGATATCCGCATCGGCACCGAGTCGACGCGCATGGGCTTTCCGATTGCGCGTACGCTCGGCAACTGCCTGTCGATGTCGAATATCTCGCGCCTCGTCTCGCTGGTTGGCCCCGCGCGCACCAAGGATCTGATCTTCAAGGCGCGCCTTGTCGAAGCGCAGGAAGCGCTCGAACTCGGCCTGCTCAACGAAATCGTGCCTGACGTCACGGTGCTGCAGCGCCGCGCGGAAGAAACTGCCAAGCTTGTCGCCGGCCATGCGCCGATCACACTCGAAGTAACCAAGGAAGCGGTGCGTCGCATCCGCCGCACGCTGTCGCGCGACGAAGGCGAGGACCTGATCCTCAAGGCCTATATGAGCGAGGATTTCCGCGAAGGCATGGACGCTTTTCTGAACAAGCGGACGCCGAACTGGAAGGGCAAGTAGCGCGAGCCGGTTGCCACGCCCGAGCGAGATCATGCGAAAGTTGGTGCTGTCCTAGTTAGGACACTTCTCATACGGTAATTAGGACAGATGAGATTTGTCCTTTCATTTCTAATTTTCACGGGGCCGCTGCTCGCGGGGTGTGTGAGCACGGGCAGCAACCCGGTGGCGGACATGCCGTACTGGATGGGCGGATTGCCAGCTGACGCTCCTCCGCGTCCGGGTACGCCGGCTTATGAGGCCTGGCAGGCCGAGCGGGCGAAAGAAGCGGCTCGGCTAAAGGGCAAGGACGCGCAGCCTCAGTGATACTCGCAGAGGGGAAATTAAACACTCAGTCCTTCGGTTACAACTTGCGTGCGTCATCTAGCCCATCATGACGCGCGTCTCATTGCGGGTCCCGCAGGCTACCACCAGCGGCGCGGTTCCCCGCTCCTGATCGACTCGAACGTCAAGCACCAACGGGTCGGGCTACTTGGCCGCGCAGTTTGAATTGTTTCTTCGCCGAGCTAAGCGGCGAATCGTAAATCCGCAAATGAGCGTAATTGCAATCTGCTTGGGCATGTAGATTCCGCTGCGGATGCCAAGTTCCAGCTGAGGCGGCCTATGCTTCAACATGCGCCCATCGGCACGGTGCGAGAGGATTAGGTAGGCGGCCGATCCGCCAAGAGCCGCGATGCATGCTCCAAGAAAATCCATGAGAAAGCCGGGTGAAACCGCAATAGCGAGCACGCCGAAGCAAATCAGCGCTAGCAGATTGCCAGCAAAAGCCAATTGCTCACTTGGTGCCTCCTTCCACTGACCTGCGGTAAATTGAATACGGACAGTACCCGAAAGTCATAGGGCTGCGACCGTCGCCAATCTTGAACTTGCGCGATGGACCCCGCACAATGGGACTCAAGTATTTTCCTTGGCGAAGCAACAATATAGGGAAGAGACGCGTGGGACAGATATTCAAAGCCGCGGCCGCCTTTGCGGCCCTGATTGCCGCCGTGCCGGCATCTGCCGCCTGGGAGCCGACCAAGCCGGTCGAGATCGTGGTCGCCGCCGGCGCGGGCGGCGCGTCGGACCAGATGGCGCGGATGATGCAGGCCGCGATCCAGAAGAATAATCTGATGAAGCAACCGATGGTGGTGTCGCTGAAAGGCGGCGCATCGGGTGCGGAAGCGCTGATGTACATGAAGTCCAGCGCCGGCGACGCAAACAAGGTGCTGATCGCCTATTCGCTGATCTACATGCTGCCGCTGTCGGCCAAGATCCCGTTCAACTGGCGCGATCTCACGCCGGTGTCCGTGATCGCGCTCGACCAGTTCGTGCTGTGGGACAATGCCTCTGGTCCGAAGACCGTCAAGGAGTTCATTGCCGCTGCCAAGGCCGCGGGCTCTCCGTTCAAGATGGGCGGCACCGGATCCAAGCGCGAGGACCATGTGCTGACCGTATTCATGGAGCAGAAGACCGGCGCCAAGTTCTCCTATCTGCCCTACAAATCCGGCGGCGAGGCGGCGACGCAGCTGGTCGGCGGGCACACCGAATCCAACGTCAACAACCCCTCCGAGAACCTCGAAGTCTGGCGCGCGGGGCAGGTCCGCGCGCTCTGCGTCTTCGACAAGGAGCGCATCTCCTACAAGACCAAGGTCACCGAGACCCAGTCCTGGAACGACATTCCGACCTGCAAGGAGGAGGGCCTCGACGTGCAGTATCTGATGCTGCGCGCCATGTTCCTGCCCGGCAAGGTCACGCCCGACCAGCAGGCGTTCTATGTCGATCTGTTCCAGAAGGTGACGCAGACCCTCGAATACAGGGACTACATGGAGAAGCAGGCGCTGAAGCCAATCTTCCTTACCGGCAAGGACATGGTGCAGTTCCTTGAGGAGGACGACAAGCTGAACGCCTCGCTGATGAACGAAGCGGGCTTCGTCGCGAAATAACTTCAGCCTCCTGATGCGTTACGCGTCCGCATGGCCGTAACCCGCCATGCGGACACGAACTTTCTCGATTTCCTCCTTCGAAAGCAGCGGCGGGTTTCCGATCTGCAGGGCGGCGTGATACTGCCGCGCCAGCGTCTCGACCTCGACCGCCAGCCACATCGCCTTCGCCAGCGACGGTCCCACCGCGATCATGCCGTGATGGGCGAGCAGGCAGGCGAGCCGGCCCTCCAGCGCGCGCACGGCATGATCGGACAGTTCCTGCGTGCCGAAGGTCGCATAGGGCGCACAGCGGATGGTGTCGCCGCCGGCGCAGGCGACCATGTAATGCACCGGCGGAATGTCCATGCCCATGATCGCGAGCGCCGTGCAGTAGGTCGGGTGGGTGTGCACCACCGCCTCAACGTCCGGCCGTGCCTTCATGATATCGCGATGAAATCGCCATTCGCTGGACGGACGCTGCGCCGGGTCGTGCGAGCCGTCGAGCCCCATATGGACGATCTGGCCGGGGCGCATGGTCTCGTAGGGCGTGCTGGTCGGCGTGATCAGCAGCCCTTTGCCGTGACGGATGCTGATATTGCCTGACGTGCCCTGGTTGATCCCCAGTGCGTTCATGCGCAGGCAGGCATCGATGACGGATTGGCGCTTGTCGCGGTCTTTCATGGCCGGCATATCAACGTGCTTCGCGCCCGAGAACAAGGGTTGATTATTGCGCCGCAGTATAGTCGAACATTGCCCCGAGTAGTGTGATCTGGAGCAGTCATGACCCGCGCCGTGCTTGGCATCATCGGCGGGTCCGGCATCTACGACCTGCCGGGCCTGCAGGACGTCCGCGACGAGGCGGTCGCAAGCCCCTGGGGCGAGCCGTCGGCGCCGCTCAGGCGTGGGACGCTGGCCGGGCTGCCGATCGTGTTCCTGCCGCGCCACGGCAAGGGTCATGTGCTGTCGCCCTCCGACATCAACTATCGCGCCAATATCGACGCGCTGAAGCGGGCGGGGGTCACCGATCTCGTCGCGCTGTCGGCCTGCGGCTCCTTCAAGGAAGAATTACCACCCGGCGCCTTCGTGCTGGTCGATCAATTCGTCGACCGCACCTATAGGCGCGAGAGCTCGTTCTTCGGCAAGGGCTGCGTCGCCCATGTCTCGATGGCCAACCCGGTGTCGCCGCTGCTGCGTGCCCATCTCGCCGCTGCCGCAAAGGCCGAAGGTATCGACGCCGTGGACGGCGGCACCTATGTCTGCATGGAAGGTCCGCAGTTCTCCAGCCTCGCCGAGAGCCTGACCTACAAGGCGCAAGGTTATTCGGTGATCGGCATGACCAACATGCCGGAGGCCAAACTCGCCCGCGAGGCGGAGATTTGCTACGCGAGCGTCGCCATGGTCACCGATTACGATTGCTGGCATCCCCATCATGACGCGGTCACCGTGCAAGACATCATCCGCGTGCTCAATTCCAACGCCGACGGGGCGAAGGCGCTGGTGGCGCGGCTGGCGCGCGACTTTCCCAGGGAGCACGAGCCGTGCCCGATCGGCACGGACCGTGCGCTCGACACTGCGTTGATCACCGCGCCGGACGCGCGCGATCCCGCGCTGCTGAAAAAGCTCGACGCGGTAGCGGGGAGGGTGCTTCGGTCGTGAAGGTCGACGGCAAGCATTTCCGCAGCATTTGGCTCGAGCCCGACGGCTTTTCGGTGCGTGCGATCGACCAGCGCCGCCTGCCGCATGAATTCGTCGTCGTCGCAATCCCGAATGCAGAGGCCGCAGCCGAAGCGATCCGCACCATGCTGGTGCGCGGCGCGCCGCTGATCGGCGCCACCGCCGCCTATGGCATGGCGCTCGCAATGCGAGATGACCGTTCCGATGCCAATCTCGACCGCGCCTATGGGCTGCTGGTGAAATCGCGTCCCACCGCGATCAACCTGAAATGGGCGCTCGACGAGATGATGCGCGTCCTGCAGCCGCTGCCGCCATCCTCGCGCACGCAGGCCGCCTATGCGCGGGCCGTTGAGATTGCGGAAGAGGACGTTGCCATCAATCGCGAGATCGGCCGCAATGGTCTGGCGCTGATCGAGAAGATCGCAGCCTCCAAGAAGCCTGGCGAGCCCGTCAACGTGCTGACCCACTGCAACGCCGGCTGGCTGGCCACCGTCGACTGGGGCACGGCGACCTCGCCGATCTACCAAGCGCATGACCGCGGCATTCCGGTTCATGTCTGGGTCGACGAGACGCGTCCGCGCAACCAGGGCGCCTCGCTGACGGCCTGGGAGCTCGGCCATCATGGCGTGCCGCACACCGTGATCGCCGACAATACCGGCGGGCATCTGATGCAGCATCGGATGGTCGATCTCGCCATCGTCGGCACCGACCGCGTAGCGGCCAATGGCGATGTCTGCAACAAGATCGGCACCTACCTGAAGGCGCTTGCAGCGCACGACAATGGCGTGCCGTTCTATGTTGCGCTGCCGTCGCCAACTATCGACTTTCGTATTAATGACGGCATCGCCGAAATTCCGATCGAGCAACGTGAGGCGACCGAGGTCACCGAAATGACCGGCCGCACCCGGGATGGCCGGATTGAGACCGTGCGCGTGGTTCCCGAAGGCTCCAGGGCCGCCAACTACGCCTTCGACGTGACGCCGGCGCGGCTGGTCACCGGGCTGATCACTGAGCGCGGTGTGCTCGGTGCCAACCGTGCTGCTCTCGCGAGCGCATTCCCGGAGCGCGCCGGCGGTCATTGACGCAAGCCGCAGCGGCACGTAATCCGGTTGCAGCTATCGTCAGCCGGGTTCCTGC
>Ga0081540_1000746_pt1 | contig 29936 bp, 36 predicted proteins | sample TabmetS2T1R1_FD_71024 | JGI IMG/M metagenome (GOLD analysis project Ga0081540, IMG submission 71024) | Tabebuia heterophylla rhizosphere microbial communities from the University of Puerto Rico - S2T1R1 | ecosystem: Host-associated > Plants > Roots > Rhizosphere ...
TGCGCCATGCCGCAGAAGCACGTCATCGCGCTCCAGAAGGCAAAGGCCACAGCGACGATGTTGAGGCGGTTGATGCGGTCGGCGATGCGGGCGATCGGGATGCCGCAGATCGAATAGAACAGCACGAAGCCAAAGCCCGCGAGCAGGCCCATCATGGTGTCGCTGAGCGCAAACTCCTTCTTGATCGGCTCGATCAGGACATTGAAGATCGTGCGGTCGAGGAAGTTCAGCGCGTAGATGATGGTGAGCAGGCCCAGCACGTAGTAGCGCCGCGCCGAGGGCGTTGCCGCGCAAGCCGCTGACGCGCCCGAAAGGATTACCGAAGAGCGCACGCGGTCCGTGTCACTTGGGCGCGAAGCAGTCAAAGAAGAGGCCGCCCAGTATCTTCGTCAGCAATACACAAGCGACGGCGACGTGATCTGCCAAGTCTGCAAAGCGCCGATGCCGTTCAAGCTCGATAACGGCACTGCCTACTTCGAGAAAGTTGAATTCTTGCCCGAACTGAAAAAGCGTCACTACCAGAACTATCTGGCGCTTTGTCCCAATCACGCCGCCATGTTCAAGGAAGCGAACGGCTCCGCCGAATTCATGCGCGATATGTTCGTTGAGCTATCGGGCAATGAACTTGAAGTCGTTCTCGCTCAGGAGGACGCCACGATTTATTTCACGAAGACCCACATCGCGGACCTAAAGAAGGTCATCGAGATTGATCAGGGTGAGGATACGACAGCCACGCATTCAGATGCTTGATCCGCGCGCGAAAGCTCTAGCGCCACATCCCTCTCATGCGAGCTGCGATGTCGACGCGAGGTCCTTGGCTTGGGCCGCGCGCAGCGCCGACTGCGGAGGCCGTTGGCCAGTTCGTGCGGTCGAACAGGCTGAGTAGTTTCTCGGGGATGAAGCGGGTTCGCGATGCATAAACGTGCCGGTCACCCTGCGAGTGCTGACCGTGCGTGAAGAAGCGCTGCGGCACTACCAGATGGAGATTGTCCTTCGCCCGCGTCATCGCGACGTAAAGGAGGCGGCGCTCCTCCTCAAGCTCGGCTGAGGTGCCGGCTCCCAGGTCGGACGGCATGCAGCCGTCCACCACGTTGAGGACGTACACCGACTTCCATTCCTGGCCCTTCGCCGAGTGGATGGTCGACAGGATCAGATAGTCCTCATCCAGCAACGGCACACCGGCCTGGTCGCTGGTCGCGTCCGGCGGATCCAGGGTCAGCTCCGTCAGGAAGCGTTCGCGCGAAGGATATCCGCCGGCTATCTGTTCAAGTTGAACGAGGTCGGCACGCCGGACCTCGGCGTCTTCGTGGATGCGCTCGAGATGTGGTTCGTACCAGAGGCGGGCACGCTCCAGGTCCGATGGCCATTCCGAATATCGGAGATTTCCGATCGTCTCGACGAAGCTGGCCCAATCGTCGCCGGCGCGCGGCGGGGAGGGAAGGGCACAGAGCGAGGCGAGCGGGTCGCTGGCCTCAGCCATGTGATCGAGAATGCGCTGCGCGGAAGCAGGACCAATACCCGGCAACAGATGCAACACGCGGAACCCGGCGACGCGATCACGTGGATTTTCGACGAACCGCAACAGTGCAAGCAGGTCCTTGACGTGCGCGGCATCGAGAAATTTCAGACCGCCGAACTTCACGAACGGGATGTTGCGACGAGTGAGTTCGACCTCCAGCGGGCCGCTGTGCGAGGACGTGCGGAAGAGCACCGCCTGCTGCTTGAGGAGGGAGCCTTCCTCGCGGTTTTCAAGAATGCGCTCGACGATGTAGCGCGCCTGGTCGGCTTCGTCTCGCACGGCGACAAGCCGAGGTCTTGCTGACGACGTGCGCTCCGTCCATAGGTTCTTGGTGAAGCGTTCCTTCGCTAGATCGATGACGCCGTTTGCTGCGGACAGAATCGGCTGCGTGGAACGATAGTTGCGGTCGAGGGTGACGATCTGTGCCTTGGGACTGAACTGCTCTGGAAAATCGAGAATGTTGCGAACGGTGGCAGCCCGAAAGGAATAGATCGATTGCGCGTCGTCGCCGACCACGGTGAGGCCACGGCCCCCCGGCTTCAATGCGAGCAGAACCGACGACTGCAGACGGTTTGTGTCCTGATATTCGTCGACAAGAACATGATCGAAGCGGCCGCCGACATCGTCGGCGATGCCGGCGTCGGACATCATCTGCGCCCAGTAGAGCAGGAGATCATCGTAATCGAGAACGTTGTGCTTCTGCTTGGCCTCGACGTACGCCGCGAAAAGCTCCTTGAGTTCATTGGCCCAGCCGGAGCACCAGGGATAAGACGCTCCGAGCACCTGGTCCAGTTCGGCCTCGGCGTTGACGCAGCGTGAATAGATCGAAAGGCACGTGCCCTTGGCGGGAAAGCGGCTCTCGGTCTTCGAAAGCCCGCGCTCGTGCCTGACCAGATTCATCAGGTCGGCGGAATCCTCGCGATCGTGAATGGTAAAAGCAGGATTGAGACCGATCTGGTCGGCATATTCGCGAAGCAGTCTGGCACCGATACCGTGGAACGTGCCAGCCCAGCTTAGCGCGTCGGTCATGATGCCCGCATTGGCGCCGAGAACCTTCCGGGCGATCCGCTCGACCCGTTTGGCCATCTCGGACGCAGCGCGCCGCGAGAACGTCATCAGCAAGATGCGGCGAGGGTCGGCGCCGCTGACGATGAGGTGGGCAACACGGTGGGCAAGCGTATTCGTCTTGCCGGATCCGGCGCCGGCGATGACCAGCAGGGGAGCTCCGACATGACCGCCGGCGGCGACCCCGTGCTCGACGGCCCGACGCTGTTCCGGGTTGAGCGTCTCAAGATATGGTGCGGCCGTCGACGCGAGCACGATCGTCCCCCTGTTAGAACTGCACGCTCGATGATTCTCGCTTGAATCGCAATGAGATCATCCACGCTGTGACCCCAGTAGAGAGCGTCCTTCGGTCCCTCCCTGCGTTCCGGCGCTCCATGCATACGGGCCTACGCCGCCGCCTTGTCTTCCTTGTCTTCGCCGCGCAGGACGATCTTCAGCGCGTCGTCAGGCAAAGGGCGCTGCAGCGCCTTCGCCTCATCCCACGGAGCGCGCATCCAGACGTCGCGTTCTTCCTCGGTCGTCAGGATCACCGGCATTGCCTTCGGATGGATCGGCGCGACGACCGCGTTCGGTGACGTCGTCAAGAAACCGTACACGAGATGAGGACCTGGGATCGGCTTCGACTTCGTGCCGCGGTCGCCCTTGAACTCGGTCCAGATGCCGGCGAAGCAGAACAGCGGTCGGCTGTCGTCGAGCGCAAACCAGACGACGTCTTTCTTTTTGGTCTCCGGGTTCGTCTCGGGCGCGTACTCGGCGAAGCTGTTCGCCGGCACAAGGGAGCGGTTCTCTGGCTTCAGCCAGCCGCGCCAGTGGGGAGAGGACGTGTTGCGAATGTTAGTCACTGGTGGGCCGCCGGTCTTCGGTGGCGGCGGCATTCCCCAGCGCATCAACACCATCTCTTCAGCATCTCCGAAATTGCGGATCACTGGCGCCGGGTAGTCCGGAAAAACACCAGGCATCGCCGGCAGGTTGCCGACGTACCGGTTCATGCGTCTGAACAGGCCGGCAATCGCCGCCTGGTTGGTCGTGATCGAATACAGATTGCACATTTCAGCGGACGCTCTCGACGGGTAACGACGCTAGGCCGCGGCACTCCGCGTGACCGAACATCATTTGGTCTGCATGTCCAGCCGTCACGATGACTTCCTTGCCCCGTTCTGTTCAAATGATCGCATCATGATGCCGTCGAGAATCTTGCCGGCGGCGGCCCGAACTTTTCGCTCTGTATCCTCAGGCATCGGTGGCAGCTTATAGCTCGCCACGAGATCGGTGAGTTCCCTATGTACATCCGTACGGAAGCCACGCGGGTCATCCGCCATTTCCGACAAGAGCTGAAATAGCGTCGCGAGCATGAACTGGATCGCCATGTCGGCTCCCATCTGCTCGGCCTGATCGTCCGTGATGAAGGAAAGCCTGTCCTGATGTTTCATCGCTACTTCACCACACACTGATTCTATCCTGTATGGGTCCGAAAGCGTCCGCGCGTGTAGGCATGCGATACGGCCTTCCTCAACTCCGCTATCTCCGATTCCAGGAGATTGTTCGCAATGATTAGCGCGCGAACAGCCGCACGCGGATCGCCGTCGCAGACGGCGATCGCCTGGTCAACGGCGGCTTCAAGACCATCGTCCTGTTCGTTCGGCTGAGAGACCGAGGACATGGCCCTGTTCCGAGTTGACCGTCGATGGCGTATGTTCCTATTTTGTTCTCATGGAGTCAAGCCGCCGTTTCAAGCCGCCCTGGACGCTGATCCGGGAAAATTCGGAGTGCTACGTGGTCAAGGACGCCAACGGCGTGACCTTGGCATGGCTCTATTGCCGTGATGACGCGCAGCGCTACAGCTTCGGCGTCAGCAAGCTATCCTCGGATGAGGCCCGCCGCATCGGCAAGGCGATCGCGCGCATTCCCGAATTCATGATGCCGCGCCAGGGCTTTTATCCGCGTGGCGGCGGACTGCGCTGGCGTGAAGACCGGCCGTACCACGTCGCGCTCGAAGACCGTTACATCCGCGAGCACTGGGATGAAATCTACGCACTCTGCCGGTTGAACAGCCTGCCGTTGAATGCGACCGGCGAGGTGATTGAGAATGACGGTGTTTGGAGAGTCTACGAGTTTACCTGGCAGATGGATGCGATCCTGTTCTGGGCGCGCTTCGAGGGACGCTGGCTGCGCGGCACGGAGTTTCATTACCCCCGAGCGGCCTGAGAACCTGCCGTCGCTAAAGCCGCTCGAGAACTGGCCGAAGTTCAGTCCACGCAATGTGCGATAACTGCAGGTCACCAACGTTATGATCAAGCGCCGAATATTGGTGTTGATGCTGCTTCTGCTGTCGGGCGGTGCGCTTGCCGATGATTTTGTTGGTCAAGCCAGCGCTGTTGATGGCGATACCCTGGAAATTCATGGAATCCGTATCCGGCTATGGGGTATTGACTCGCCGGAAAGTAGCCAGCTCTGCCGCGGCGAGGACAGTTTGCAATACCGTTGTGGCGCGCAGGCCGCAAACCACCTTGATGCATTCATTGCCCGGCGTCCGGTTAACTGCTCGCCCATCAGCCTAGACCCATATGGCCGCACGGTTGCGACCTGCTCGGTCGGCGGCAGCGATCTCGGCGAATGGCTTGTGCGCAAGGGCCTTGCGCTGGATTGGCCCCAATACTCGAAGGGGAGATATGGCAACGCCCAGCGCGATGCTGAGCGCGCAGGCCAGGGAATCTGGAAGGGTAGCTATGTCGAACCCTGGCTCTATCGTGCCTGCATCCGTGCGAATGGAAAGCCATCCGCCTGCTCGGATGATGCGAATGCCCATCCTTGATTCGGCCCTGGAGCGAGCCGCCAATCGGCACCTCAATATGGACGATCGGTGCAGTCGTGCAGTTGGAGCTGGCGCGATTTGGGCGACTCGCGCTAACACTACTTTGGCAGATTGATTTGCTGTTGCTTTTCATGGATTCGTCTTCTGCAGTGTGGGCATTGCTGAGATAGCGGTCGAAGAATGAGATCGACGATCGCGTGGCGTACGGCCGGCAGGCTAGGCTGAGGCGGCGGTCCGTTGATTCTTTTTTTTCCGTCCCACTTGTGTGAGGCGGCGATGTTGCAAGAAGGCGTAGGCGATCATCGTCATCAGCGCGTGACGATGAAGACCTTGCCAGGATCGTCCCTCGAAGTGATCAAGTCCGAGTTCTTCTTTCAACTGCTGATGGGCCTGTTCGCAAATCCATCGTGCCTTGATGGTGGCGGCTAGTGTCCGCAGATCTGTCGCGGCGGGTAGGTTGGCGAGATAGTATTTCTTCTCCCCGGAGGCGCGTTGCTCGCCGATGAGCCAGGCCTCGTCGCCTGGCAGATGCTGTTGACCCTTATCCCATATTCGCTGGGGAGGTCCGTCGGCGGTGCGCACACGGACAGCAGCAAATCGGGCTTTCAGCCGACCTTTGGTCCCGCTGCGCCAGCTCACAGTTTTCCACTTGGCACTGGCCAGCATATCTTCGGCCGCGATCGATAGAATATCTGGCACGTGGCGCTTACGCGGCCGACCCCGAACTTTGGTAATCGGCCAAATGAGCTGCACACCCACTGGATACACCTTGAGGTGACGAGGGATGCCAACGGCCCATGCCAGCCCGCGTGTCGTGAGACCTTGTCGAAACGGCGCGCTGAGGCCGTATCCTGCATCCGCCAGCACACAACCGAAGCGCACGCCGGCTGCCATCGCGCGATCAATCTCGGCCAAAGCGATCTCCGGCTTGGATCGTGGCGTCCGGTATTCGACCGGTACGCCGGCGCGCTTCAAACGAGGGGCGTCGCTTGTCCAGCTCTCGGGTAGGAAGAGACGCAATGCGATCATCAGCGGCACCTCGCCGCGCGCAAGTGTCAGCGACACTAAGGTTTGGCAATTTGCTGTTTTGCCAAGTGCCGATGCATATTGAGCCGCGACACCAACCGAGCGCTCGCCCTTCTTCGGCATCGCCGTGTCGTCAATAACCAGCACTGCATCCTTGCCGCCGACAAGCCGGTCGGCCTGATTGAGCAGTTCCGATTCCAGCGGTATCGCGTCCCAGACACCATCGGCGATGAAATGGTGCAACTGATCGTAGTTGCCCGTTGCAAGGCGTTCCGCCATCGGCTGAACGCTTTTGCGATCACCAGGGCCGATCAATCCCGCAATGTAAAGCGGACACATCCGCTGTCGGGTCTTATGACCCAACCGATCCAGGAATGGCTTCAGCCAGCGTTCGAGCTCGTCTTCCCATCCCACCATGGTCAGCCCTCCAAGAGCCGACCACCCATGAATCATTGAAAAATCGATTCGGGAATCCTGATAAATTGGCCGAATCTAATAATCTGCCAAAGTAGTGCTAGGGCGTGTTCTCATAAATCGAGGTTCGGGAGGGAGGCTTGACCTATGTATGCTAACGGACGCTTTGCGGACTCAAACCGGACATCGCCTAAGGTCCGAAAAGGGCCAGAAGGCGACATCCGAGGAAGATCGTCGGGCGGAACCCGCACTGACGGGGTATCGCCGATCTGGCAGCCCAGGCTACGCGACCGCGCTTCCGCAGGACTTCGGTGGCGGCAAATCGAGCGCAATAGGATAGCGGCCGGGTGGGGTTGGTTGGAAGCAATCGACCAAATTACATTGAGCGGGCGAAGTCGCGAAGGTGCGCGATGAACCGAGCGACTGCCGGACTCAGCGTTCGACCTTTCAATGTAAAGATCGCAAACCGCAAAGGTCGCACTGGTACCTCGACCGGCAATATCTTCACGAGCGATTGGGAGGCGAGCAGCTTCGGCATCGCCCCGATGAACCGCCCACTCGCAACAAGGTGGGTTCGGAGCGGTACGGAGAGGGTTTCCACAGCGATCATTGGCATGGCGAGCTCCCGTGCTCGAAATGCCCCAGCGATGAACTCGTAATTCGAAGTATTGGGAGGCCCAAGCATCCAACGTTCCGCGCGAAGTTCAGCAAGATCGATCTTGCGGCGGCGAGCCCATCGTGTGTTCGGTCCAGCTACGATGACGAAATGGTCCTCGAACAAATATTCAATGTTCACATCATTTGCAGCGTCATCGCGAGGGAATGGTGGCACACACCATTCCAAGTGGAGGTCATGTGTACGCTCGCGCAGCACAGAATTGATGGCGGACCTGGGGACTTCGCTGATACGCAGGACCACTTTTGGGTAGGCGTCCGAAAATTTTTGAATCAGGTCGGGCAGGAAGGTGGCCATAGCGGCTGGCGGAAAGCCGATCCGTACCTCCCCACGCGCTGGGTCGGTCAGAAATTCGATATCCTTGACGCCTTGCCTCAATTCATCGAATACGGCTCGCGTGCGTTTGAGCAGAGCCTCTCCGTACATGGTTGGCTCGACACCGCGTGGGCGGCGGTCGAACAGTCGCGCGTCCAATGCTTGTTCGAGATCGGCAATCACTTCCGACACGTTTGGCTGAGATATGCCAAGCTGCACGGCGGCGCTAGCCATGCTGCCGTGCTGCACAACCGTGAGAAACAAGTGCAGGTCCCGCAGGGTCAGACGGCGGCCAATTTGGCTGTCCGAATCGAGTTTTCTTGGCATACGAAAAACCGGATAGCGCAATACGAAATCAGGGAATTGTTTAATAGCAGAGGCGGTTTACTATCGCAATTGCGCCGCAGCCGCGGCACCGCAGGGTTAAGCAACCGCTGCCAATCTGCGGGCTGCATCCCTCCGGGAGGGCTCAATTTTATGACGAATGTGAAACTTCCCCATCGTAGGCGATTTTTACTTCTGGCCGCGGGCGCTACCGCGCTCCCGTTTGCTCCGCATATTGCGAGAGCGCAAGCTTATCCGGCAAGGCCGGTGCGGATCATCGTCGGTTATGCGCCGGGCGGCTTGACCGACATTATCGCGCGTCTAATGGGCCAATGGTTATCGGAGCGCTTCGGTCAACAAGTTATTGTCGAGAACCGGCCGGGTGCCGGAAGCAATATCGGCACGGAGGTGGTGGCGAGGGCGGCCCCCGACGGCTACACCCTGCTTATGGTCGCGCCAGCGAATGCCATCAACACGACGCTATATGACAAGCTCAACTACGATTTCTTACGGGACATTGTGCCAATCGCGAGCATCGCTCGCTTCGGTAACGTCATGGAGGTAAATCCAACGGTTCCCGTTAAGTCGGTGCCTGAATTCATCGCCTATGCCCAAGCCAATCCGGGAAAAATCAACTTCGCGTCGTCGGGTGCTGGCTCCACAATCCACATGTCAGCGGAGCTGTTCAAGATGATGGCAGGGGTGAATATGGTCCATGTGCCCTATCGTGGTGCGGCGCCCGCGATCACCGATCTCCTAGCCGGGCAGATACAAGTGATGTTCGACAACATTGCGACCTCGATCCAGCACATCAGAGAGGGCAAGTTGCGGCCTTTGGCAGTGACCACTGCGGAGCCCTCGGAGCTGCTTCCGGGTGTGCCCGTGGTTGCGAATTACCTGCCGGGCTATGAGGCGAGCGGATGGTATGGTCTCGGCGCGCCGAGGGGCGTCGCCGCCGAGATTATCGCCAAGCTTCACAATGAGATCGCCGCGGCTTTGGCTGATCCGAAAATCAAGGTGCGGTTTGCTGACTTGGGTGTCACGGTCCTAGCAGGTTCGCCTGCCGATTTTGGAAAGCTCCTAGTCGACGAAACCGAAAAATGGGGCAAGGTGGTGAAATTCGCGGGTCTCAAGCCGGAGTGAGCCGCGCGCCGATATTCCATAAATCCGATATGCGAATGTTGGTCGGGTCGATGACCGGTTAGGGTCATTCGCGTCGCTTTTGGCATATCTGCAGCATGTCCGCTATCCGGCCCATTTCGGACCTGAAATCTAAGTTGCGAACACCGGAATCGGCGTGATTCAAGCTCCCGAACCGGAGCGTCGAATCATGAGATATGAACTCACGGACTTTGAGTGGACTGCCATCAAGCCGTTCCTTCCGAACAAGCCGCGGGGCGTGCCGAGGGTCAACGACAGACGTATCCTCAACGGCATCTTCTGGATATTGCGGTCAGGCGCACCGTGGCGCGACCTGCCGGAGGGGTTTGGGCCTTACACGACCTGCTACAACCGGTTCGTTCGTTGGCGAATGGCTGGCATCTGGGATTTGATCATGGAGGCCCTCGCCGAAGCCCATGACGGCTCCGTCCAGATGATCGACACTTCCATTGTCCGCGTCCATCAGCACGGCGGTTGCGCGGGAGATGGCGAAACAAGACTGGTGGGCCGGTCGAGAGGTGGATTAACAACCAAAATTCATGCCTGCGTCGATACTAACGGATTGCCCGTTCGCCTCGAACTGACGACCGGTGAGGCCCATGATAACCGGCTCGTAACCGAGTTGCTATCTGATCTGAAATCAGGGGCGATGTTGCTCGCTGATCGCGGATACGATGCGGATTGGATCAGAGAATTCGCCGGTGAGCGCGGCGCGTGGGCCAACATTCCACCAAAACGTAACCGCAAAGACCCCATCTGCTTTAGCCCCTATCTTTACCGGGCACGCAATCTGGTTGAGCGATTCTTCAACAGGATCAAGCAATGTCGGCGGGTAGCCACGCGATATGACAAACTCGCAGCCAACTACCTCGCCTTCATCAAGCTCGCAGCCATTCGGATTTGGCTACGCGCTTATGAGTCCACGCCCTAGTCATCTGGAATGCAAGTTCGTCACATAAAAGAGCGCTGAGGACCTCTGGAGGAGAGCGCTTGTGGCGAATGCAGGTATGAGAGGCCGGCCGATCCCGCCGTTGGTGCTGAGTCAGCAGGAGCGGACGTACTTGGAGAGGCAGGTTCGTCGTCACCGCGTCGCCCGGTCGCTATCTGAGCGATGCCGCGCGATCCTGCGGTGTGCGGATGGCTTGCCAAGCAAGTCCGTAGCTGCCGAACTCGGCATCCATGAACACACCGTTGGCAAGTGGCGCCGCCGATTCTTGAAAGATCGCTGTGATGGCCTGCTTGACGAAGCCCGCCCTGGCCGCCCTCGCACCATCAACGACGATCAGGTTGCCGCCGTGATCGAACGAACGTTGCGGACGACGCCAGCCGACGCGACGCACTGGTCGATCCGCTCGATGGCTGCGGAAACTGGCTTTTCCCACACCACGATCCGCCGAATGTGGGCGGCGTTCGGCTTGCAGCCGCACCGTAGCCAGACATTCAAGCTGTCGAGCGATCCGCTGTTCGTCGATAAGGTACGCGATATCGTCGGCCTTTACCTATCCCCGCCGAACCGAGCCCTTGTCCTCAGCATCGATGAGAAAAGCCAGATTCAGGCGCTCGATCGCGAGCAGCCGGTCCTGCCGATGATGCCCGGCATACCGGAGCGTCGTACGCACAGCTATGTGCGACATGGTACGACCATGCTGTTTGCCGCGCTCGATGTCGCCTCGGGGTTCGTCATTGGTAAATGCTACAAGCGGCACCGGGCAGTCGAGTTCTTGAAGTTCTTAAAAGAGACCGACGCTCAAGTTCCTGAAGGTCTCGATGTCCATATTGTCATGGACAACTACGCTACCCACAAGACACCCAAGATCAAGGCCTGGCTCGCCCGTCGGCCGCATTATCATGTCCACTTCACGCCGACTTCCGCGTCATGGATCAATCAAGTCGAGCGCTGGTTCGCTGAACTCACCAGAAAGCAGATCCAGCGAGGCGTTCACACCTCCGTCAGGCAGCTCGAGGCCGACATCCGTACCTTCATCGACGTGCACAACAGAAACCCGAAGCCCTTCAAATGGACCAAGTCCGCAGACCAGATTTTGGCTTCTGTCAAACGCTTCTGCCACAAACCCAGCAGACCTTATGCGGCGAACTTTAGATTCACGTGACTAGTCATCAGCAGACACTGCTGGTCATCACTCGACATTGAAATTGGAAAACCCTTGTACCGCAGGGGGTTTTTCTTATCGTCTCTTCCTGCGATTACGTGCCATTGATTGCCGGCGCGGTCGAAAATTTGACCCGCGCCTAATCGCAAGGATAAAGTTTGGGTCTTCCCCCCGTTTTTTGGTATCCCTGAAGAACCGCTATCCGTACTCACGACCAGGCCACTGCTATCAGCATGTCCAGGCGATCACGATCGCGATTGATCAGGACGCCGAGAAGGCGCTTGGTAACCGCGACTACTTCCTCAACAAGCCCTACGGCGTGGGCTGACGCGCCCTCTCCTCACCGTGGTCAGCACCGTAGATTGGCCGCTGCTCAGACTTGAAAGCGCAGTGTTTTCAATGGGGTTGACAGGACACCCCTTCCGCCCAACCGGCCGTGAGCCAGGGCGTTATCTCGCGGAACCACCCTACCCGTCGGAAGTTTCAGCCCTTGATTGATATCAAAGGCTTGAGACATCGTGCGTATACTGGTGGTCGAAGACGATCCGCTCATTCGAGAATTCGTGGTCGAAGCGTTGCGCGAGGAAGGCCACTACGTCCGACGCGGTGTAAGGCGCTTCGCGTCCGAATTCTCAGCGGCTCCCAGACATCGCGGGGCCGCTGTTGCGTTGAGCTCTGTGTGCCGCACGCATCTTGCGCCTGGCGAACCAGGCGGCCGCCGAGGCGCAAAGGCAGGCCAGCGAGGCGGCGGCGAACGCGCCGGAGACGCTGCGTTCGACCGTCAGAGAGAAGACCGCTGCGAAGGCCAGCATGCCGAGCGCGCCGAGCGCGGCACCGGCCACGTCCAGAGCTGCGGCTTCCTGCCCGCGTCGCTCGCCGGCGAGTCCCGCTTCCCGCTTCCTCCGAATTTCGTGCTTTTCGATCAGCGTTGCGCTGGCACAGAAGATCGCCGGCAACGCGAGAAAGAGCCCGCCGACGGAGGCTCCGTACCGGCTGCTGACCAGGCCGGCGAACGCCGTCGCCGCGCCGCCCAGCACGAAGCGGACGACGTACTCATACCAGCGGCCCTCACGCAGCGAGGACGGAGAGATGCGAATCGGTGTCGTCATGACTGCCCTCCCGCGACTGCCCAGAGGCCGAAGGCGGCGGCCAGCCAGATCAGCATCGACAGCAGCGTCGCCGGTAGCGCCCGCATTCGCGTTCGGATCAAGAGCTGGCAGACGACGACGCTGTAGATCGCCAGCGCGACCGCGCCGGCCATCATCGAAGTGGTCTGCTTGGCGGCGTACGTCGAACCGTGCTGGTGGATCGCGATGCCGAGCGTCGCCAGCGCCACCGACGGTGCGGCGGCGAACAGGCCTGCGAAGCTCTTCGGCCGCAGTAGGTCTCCGAGCATCGCGAACGCCGAAACTACGGCTCCGCCGACCAAAAAGCGGACGACGTACTCGGTCATTTCGGCTTCTTCCAGAGCTTCAGAAGCGGGCCGTCCGCGCCGTATACGGGATCCTTGCGTGGCACGGCCACCTTCGGAATGGTCTTCAGAGCTTTCGGACGGTCCTCGACCTCCGTGCGCTCGTCGTAGGTGCCGGTGGGCGGATAGGCGCCGACGACAAGAAAGTCCTCGTCCGCGGACAGGCATTGATGCCCCGTGCCGGCGGGTAGGATCGCGATGTCTCCCGCCTTGAGCGTGAAGATGCGCCCTTTGCGGCCGCCGAAACGCACGCGTCCCTTGCCGCGGGCGATGCCGAGCACCTCGTGGATCCGGGAGTGGTAATGCACATAGTCGTAGATGCCGTCCCGCCACGTATCGCCCCAACCATTGGCCTCGAAGAGGTCTTCCATGACGGCCGCCGGATCGTGCCCGCCGCCGAGATGGACGGCGCTGCGATAGATCACGAACGGCCAGCGGGGATGATTTGGAATGAGCCCGTCATCCTTGAAGCGGACGGTGCGAGGTTTCCTGGGGCGCGCCAGGTCCGCAGCTTCCTCTTTGCCGGGTCGGCGCAGGCCGGTCGCCCGCTGCATGTACTCCTTCACGTCTTCAAGGATCGGCATGTTCGTCCTCCTTCGATTCCCGCAGCGGATAGCCGGTCCAGAAGCGCAATAGCCGTTCCGTCAGGGCGCCGAGCGCGAAGCCCGCGACCACGTCGCTGGCCCAGTGCGCCAGCACGATGATCCGCGTCAGGGACAGAGCGACCGCGAGCATCCGGACCGCCCGCCTCGGCAGCGGCGGAAGGGTGCCCGCGGCAGAAGCCAGCGCGCCCATGTGCAGGGCGTGCCCCGACGGGAAGGCATCGTCGCGCTTGCCGGAGAACGAGACGCCGTGCACATGGCCGAGCACCGTCTTGCGGTCCGGACGGGTCTGGTCGAAGACCGCCTTCATCGCATGAGGGATCAGTGAAGCCGCCACCGCGACCAGGAGCGCGTGATTGCCGGCGCGCTGTAGTTGCTCGGACCTGCCTCGGGTCGCAACCCATCCGGCGGCAGCCAGAACCAGAAGGATCTTCTCATCCGCGCCCCAGGTCAGCCCCCGCGAGATCGCTTCCGCGCGGTGGTCGGTGGTGCGCGCCACGGTTCGCGCGATGAGCACGTCGGGCTTTGTGGGTCTGACCGTGACTAGAGCCATCACCTCGTCCAAGCGGCGACTGCGGTAAGCCGCAGGCCCATTCAAATGGTTGCCACCATCAACTCCGGAGCGAGTTCCAAGTTCATAAATCTGTCACGAAACCAGCCGGCAAACTGCAAGGGCGAAGAGGGAGGCGCCGTGCGAGAGCCGAAGGGACAACATCCGCGCGAGGAACGGCGGGCAGTTGCGCCTGTTGTCCGGTCTGTTCTGCTCGAGCCCGAAGGTAGGCGAATGTCGGAGCCCAGTGACGGGAACACCAGAAGGATCGTCGGGGAAGTCCTCGGCGACGGCAAGCTCGTCCAGGAAGGCGAGCGTCGAAGCGCGCGAGCGCTTCCGAGCCGTCCGTACGAGACCGGGACGTCGTCGCGGCGATTCTCTCGGCCCCAACGAGCTGACTAAAGGTCGCGCCGCCGTGTCGATCCTTGCTCCGTACATCGGCGGAATCGCCGCTTTCCTCGCCTCACTGTCCTACGTGCCGCAGGTCCGGAAGGCATGGCCGCGCGGATCCACCGGCGACCTTTCCCTTGGGATGCTGGCCGCGCTCACGCTCGGCCTGTCGCTTTGGATCGTGTACGGCATCATCCAAGGAGATTGGGTCGTTGTCGGCTCGAACGTGGTCGGCGCCGCCCTGGCCGGCGTCGTTCTCGGCTGCAAGATCCGCGACCTCAAGTGACATGCGGATCCCAGGAGGATGGAGCGATGCCGAAAGAAGACGAGCTTCGCCACGGCCCGCCCGGCGACAACGCGGTCCATATCTGCGTCGACATGCAGCGCATGTTCGCGGAAGGCACGGAATGGCGGATGCCCTGGCTGCGGCGCGTCCTGCCGCACGTGGTGGAATTGACAGCGGCCCATCCCGAACGGACCATCTTCACCCGCTTCATCCCAGCGCAAAGGCCAGGCGAAGGCGTCGGGATGTGGCGTCGCTACTACGAACGCTGGAGCTCGATGACGATCGCGGAGCTCGGCCCCGAGATGGTGGAACTGGTGGCCGATCTTGCGCGGTTCGTTCCGCCTGCTCGCATTTTCGACAAGCGCGTGTACTCGCCATGGACCGGCAGCGACCTGCACGCTCAACTCCAAAGCGCCGGAGTCGACACCGTCATCGTTACCGGCGGCGAGACCGACGTCTGTGTCCTGGCCACCGTGCTGGGCGCGGTAGATTGGGGCTACCGGGTCATCCTCGTCACCGACGCGCTCTGCAGTTCCGCAGACGAGACCCATGACTCGATGTTGAACATCTACATGAACCGGTTCGGGCAGCAGGTGGAGTGCGTGACGACGGAGACGCTCCTCGCCACCTGGTCCGGTAGCGCGCGAGCGGGGCTCGTTTCGTGACCAGCCACTATCTCGTCCAGCTCCTCCTTCCGAAAGAGACGGGCCAGGGTGCTCGGATTCCCAAGGATTGGTTCGACGAGCTTATGAAGGAGCTGACCGACAAGTTCGGTGGGGCGACCAGCTTCGTCCGGGCGCCTGGTGAGGGTCTATGGCAGAGCGGCAGCGGCGCCGAGCGCGACGACTTCGCCGTCGTCGAGATCATGACTGACCGCCTCGACACCGACTACTGGCGCGCTCTCCGTGAGAGGCTGGAGAGGGAGCTCGAGCAGGAGGAGATCGTCATCCGCGCCCAAGAGATCATCCCCCTGTAAGACGTAGGAACCGCGTCGTGCGCCAGCCGTTTGCAGGGCGACTCAACGCAGGAGGACGCCATGGGATTCTTTACAAAAGACATCAAGACTTTGAACGACCTGTTCGTGCACACGCTCAAGGACATCTACTACGCCGAGCAGCAGATCGCCAAAAACCTGCCTGACATGGTCGAGAAGGCGACCGACCCCGGCCTCAAGAACGGCTTCCAGACGCACCTCTCCGAAACCAAGGGCCAGATCACGCGCCTCGAAAAGGTCTTCGAGATGCATGGCGTGGAAGTCCAGGGCGTCGACTGCCCCGCCATCGACGGCATCCTGAAGGAGGCCAGCGATGTCGCCGGCGACGTCGACGACAAGCAGGTGCTCGATGCGGCCCTGATCGCGGCGGCCCAGGCCGTGGAGCACTATGAGATCACCCGCTACGGCACCCTGATCGCCTGGGCGAAGATGCTCGGCCGCGACGATTGCGCCTCGGTCCTGCAGCAGAACCTCGACGAGGAAAAGGCGACCGACGAGAAGCTCAATACGATGGCGCTGCGCAGCGTAAACCAGAAGGCCGCATCGTAGCGTGACGGCTGTCGCTGGCGGAGGAGGCATGGACGATAGAGCGACCGAACGCCGCCAGGGCGCCAGCCTCAATGGCTGGAGCATCGCTGCGGCGCTCGGACTGATGGCGGTGGCTTTCCTGATCGAGCGCGTGGCGCCGGAAGACAAGAAAGGTGGAACGCAGACCACCCAAGGTCTTCCTCCGCAATCAGACGCCTCGCGGGACGCTTCGCCTGCAGGCTTGGCAACCGAGGGCGAGGATCGGGGCCGGCAGGCGACTTCGCCCGCCGAGATTCCCGCGAAAGGCTGGAAGGACATCTTGTGGCGAGTGTATGCCAACATCGGCGACCACCGCATTCTGACTCTGGCCGCCGGCATGACCTACTACAGCATCCTGGCGATCTTCCCGGCTCTTGCCGCCCTCGTCGCAGTCTACGGGATCTTCACCGATCCAAGCAGCATCGCGAAGCACCTGGATGACATCGCCGGCTTCGTGCCTGGCGGCGCCATCGATGTCGCACGCGAGCAGCTCACTCGCGTCAGCTCGAAAGGCGACCGTGCGCTGGGCCTGACCTTCGTCGTCGGTCTGGCCATCTCGCTCTGGAGCGCGAACGCCGCGATGAAGGCGCTGTTCGACACCCTGAACATCGTCTACGGCGAACAGGAAAAGCGTGGCTTCTTCAAGCTGAACGCCATTTCTCTTTCCTTTACGGTCGCCGGGATCATCTTCGTACTCTCGGCTCTCACCGCCGTCGTCGGACTGCCCGTTCTGCTCGACTACCTCTACCTCTCGAACTTCGCCGACCTTCTCATCCGTATCGGCCGCTGGCCTGCGATGTTCGTGGCGTTGGCCGTCGCGATCGCCTGCGTCTACCGCTTCGGTCCGAGCCGCGAGGCGCCGCGCTGGCACTGGATCACCTGGGGCAGCGCCGTCGCCACCCTCCTCTGGCTCGCGGCCTCCGCGCTTTTCTCCTTCTATGCCGCGAACTTTGGGACCTTCAACGAGTCCTACGGCTCGCTCGGTGCCGTGATCGGCTTTATGACTTGGCTTTGGATCTCGGCGATCGTGATCCTGCTCGGCGCGGAGCTGAACGCCGAGATGGAGCATCAGACTGCCCGAGACACCACGACAGGCTCGCCGAAGCCCCTGGGCGCTCGCGGAGCGCGGATGGCGGACACCCTGGGCGCGGCCAAATAGAGGGAAAGCCCGCCGGCACCGCCCCTCCGGCCCCCGCCATTCCCCATGCGATGTGCGGATTGCCCCGGTCTGCTACAAGACACGGACCCCGTCAGGAAGCCGCCCCCGAATGAACCGTTCGCTGTCCGTCCTGCTAGTCGAAGACGAAGCTCTAATCCGGATGGCGCTCGCCGACATGCTCGTCGAACTCGGCCACAACGTGGTGGCCGAGGCGGGCAATATCGAGGACGCCTCGTCCTTCGCCATGACGGCGGAGTACGACCTCGCCATCCTGGACATCAACCTTCAAGGCCGCTACGTCGACCCCGTGGCGGACCTGATCGCGCTGCGAGGCAAGCCCTTCATGTTCGCGAGCGGGTACGGCCCCGACGTGCTCCCTTCGCTGCTCCGGAGGCGGCCGCTCGTTCGCAAGCCGGTGTCGCTGGAACAGCTCAGAGACGCGATCGACGGGATGTTCGAGGGGGCGGAGGCATCCTGAGGCTCCGGGCCGCCAGTTTATCACGCGAGCGGCATTTCGGGGGGATTTGGTCGTTCCCGGAGGCGCCCAGCGCATGAAGCATCCCGATCCCGACCTGAAAGGAATCATCGTAGCGGTCGCGGCCGACCCCCGCCACCGTTTCTCCAAACCCATGCAAAGCCAGATCTCATTGATCGCGGGTCATGGCGTGGAAGGCGACGCCCACGCCGGCGAATTTGTGCGGCACAGATATCTGGCGCGGTGGCGACCTCGCCTCCCGAACGTACGGCAGGTGCATCTCATTCCGTCGGAGCTGTTCGCAACGTTGCGCGATGCCGGCTACAACGTCGGCCCAAGCGACCTCGGCGAGAACATCACGACGGCCGGCCTCGACCTCGAACGGCTTCCGTTGGGAACCTGCGTCCGGCTCGGCGACGAAGCGGTCGTGGAGCTTACCGGCCTTCGCACGCCCTGTTCGCTGATCGACAAATTCCAGGCCGGGTTGAAACGGCATATGCTCTCGTCGGCGGAAACGGGCCCCCCGTTCAGATGCGGCGTGTTGGGCGTCGTCAGGACCGGCGGCCAAGTCGCTGCCGGCGACCGCGCGGTCGTCGCTCTCCCGGCTGGGCTGCGACAGCCGCTTCCCAGCCTTTAGCTTCAGCCAAAAATACTTCGACGGTACTGCGCTTCTCACCATGCGGGTGCGGCCGGAAGCGTCAATGGTCACGTTCGACCGGCCGCAGATAAAGCTCGAGATGACGGCTTGCGGTCGGCCCCGCTTCCCGCGCAGGAGATGCGGGGCCGTTGCGAATCCTTGCCGAGCCTACTTGCGATCCGGCTGCTTGACCTCCGGCCCGCTCTTGCTGCCGGGAAGGCCTTTGACGTTGGACGTGTCCTGCTGCGCCGTCGAATTCGTGCCGCTGGAAGAGCCGACGGTATCGCTCGGCTTGGCCGTTGGCCCGTTCTTGTTCCCCGGCTGTCCCGCTATGCCGGCGCCCGAGTTCTGGGCGCTCGGTGCATTGGAGACGTTAAGCTGGGTGGTTTGGGCGATTGCTGCGGAAGCCGAGAGCGCGAACGCGACTGCAAGCGCACTTACCATGCATTTCATGGGATCCTCCGAACCTTATATTGAGTGTGCACGTAGATACTGCCGCGGTTTGCCAACGTCAGGCTGGAGAGCCTGTTCCTTGCTCGCTATCAGAATGGCGGAGCTTCGGCGCCGCCCTCTCTTCGCCACGGGCTCGGTCGAGCATCTGGATTAGTTGCGGAGCTTAGCCGACGCTAACGGAACGGCTTGAGCCGAACGGCCTGCACAACGGGCGGACACCGATTCGCAGCGGAGGAGACCGACATCCACCGTGCGCTAGGCCTGCCCTTCATCGAACCGGAACTCCGCGAGCGCGGTGAAGTCGAATGGGCACTCTAAGGCGCATTGCCGAAGCTAATGACCGACGGCGATCATAGAGCTGACGGGGCTCCGGACGCCCTGCGTCCCGATCGACTCCGGGCTGCCTTAAACGGCACGTGCCCTCGTCGGAGGAAACGGGCCCTCCGTTCAAATCCGGAGTGTGGTACCGACCAGCGGGACGGTCGTCGCTGGCGATGTCGCGCGCGTCCGGCTCCCGTCCTTCCCATTCCGTTTCTCTGTAGACCCGTGCGCAAATGGAGTCCCCGATATCCGACTGCAGGCTAAACTTTGACAGCTGATCGATTTGCTCATTGATTCGCGCGCGCCGGTAGCGGTCGAGCCGGAACTTGAGCAAAACGCGGACAGATCATGTTGATGTCAGCCTAGTTGAGGCTGATCGAAAACTGACTGCTTTTGACGCATCCCGAGCCGTGCGTCGGCGGTTCGACCTTCGAAGTGCGAAAGGCGGCGCTCTCGGTGGTCTCAGCCCAATGCACAAGGCATTAACGCCGAAGCGCAGGGCAAGTGCCAGATGACTTCTACGGTCGATACGCGACGGGATATGCGGTCGGGTCGCACGCTATTTGCTGGGCTCGCTAGTAAAACCAAGCCACGCAAGCGGAAGTGCGACGACACATAGAATCGCCATCGAAAAGAATGCCGCTCCTCCCAACCTGGCGTAAAGAATCCCCGATAACAAGGTCAACACGGCAGTCAGGCAACCCGAGCCAAACGCGTAAATGGATTGGCCGGTTCCTGCCAAACGAACAGGTACAAGCGCTTGCATCATACGCATCGAGGCGAGATGAAGCAGCGCGAACGTAAAGCCGTGCAGCGGCTGGATAATTGAAATCGCCAAAACGGAGGTCGTCACGCCGGCGACGGACCACCGCACAATGCCGGCCGCGGCGGCCAGGACGGCCGCGCCCCGAGCGCCGAGCCGTTCGAGTAGAGCTGGGCCGATCAGAAAGAAAACGACTACTTCCGCAGCTACCGCTTCCGACCAGAGGACGCTTATGATCGAAGGCTCGATCCCAGCGCCACTCCACCAAATGACCGCGAAAGCATCGTGCAACGCATGGCTGCCGTAAATGGAAGATGTCACCAGGATCATCATCCGAAAGCGGGAGATCCGAAGAAGCTCCCCCAACTCGCCGACCACACAAGATCCGTTGGTGAGCGGCGAAGAGCGAGTTACCACAGGCGGTAACAATGCCGTTGAGGCGGCCGCGAGGACGAGAAACGATATATTCATCCAGATGATAGGTCTAAAGTCGGTTCGACTGACGAGCTGCCCGACTGTTAGCGTGCCCGCTATAAAGGCCAAAGACGCCGAGCCCCGTATCCAGCCGTACTCAAATTCCTTCCCAGCGATCTGCGGTCTTGCTGCGTTTACCGCCAACGCGTCAGCCAGGGAGGTCGTGGGGGCAAGGGAAGCGGCCTGGATCACAATTATGAAAAGCAGAAACGGGAAAGGGTGCGCCCACAATAAAGCAGCAGCCGACGCGGCGGCCGATGCCGTACAAATTGCGAGAGCAAAGCGCAACGAACCTGCTCGATCTGCAAGCATCCCAACCGTTGGTCCGGCGAGAAGACGCGTTAACATCCCGGCAGCGAGCACAATGCCGATCTCCTGCGGGTTTAGGTCTCTTGTTTCGAATAATCTTGGCCAGAACGGCGACGCTACGCCGAACGCGGCGTACAAGGCGACGTAAAGCAGGATGTAGGCGATTGGCGCACTAATGCGCACGGCCTAAATGCTCGGAAGAAAGGCTCGCCTATCGGTCAAAGCGAGCGGGGAGAATTTTTTTTCTGAAGGCGCGGTCTTTTTTAGCTTAGAACTGCCGAAAGGGACTGCCGGACCATAACTATATGGATCGCGGCGGCTCGGCAGGGCCATGCTTCCGGTAGGATGTTTTGGCCGCCGCATTCTGCAAACCTATGGAGTTGGTCGGGTGATTAACCCGTGGTTGAATTGAATCGCTCCGCCTCTCAGGCCAGCTGCCGCTTCTGCACAACCTTAATTGCGGGTGGATTGTTCCGTCCGGAAGCCAGAGGGCCATGGGGCAAGCGAGGCAGCCCGCATCTCGGGCGCGGCCGGTGCCGGACCGCGCGGCAAAGTGACGCCGCCTTCAAATATATTCCTGAGGTCTTTGCGAAGCCGCCACTTTGACCGGCTGATGCGCAAAGCTAGCCATCGGTAAGCCTCTTCGCGCTTAGGCAATAGTCGGCTTCCTGAACAAACCCGCTACCGGATCGACCATGAGCCACCCGAATATACGTACTGACTTGACCGTGATCGCCGACAGCCTTGGTGCAGGCCATAGCTTCCGTCAGCGTCCGGAGTGTCGGACTATAAGGCCGCATTGATCGCCGTGAGCCAGTGTCACCGGCTTAAATGCCTCCGACCCGTCCTTACCCCTGCTCTACACCATGCGGGACGCGGTACCGGCGTGTTTCACGATCCGGGAAAAATCTGCAATGCGCGTCAGGAACTCTCGGTGTGTCTTATTGGTTCTCACATGGGTCACAAAGTAGCGAAAGTCCGAACTAGCTGTCATGCGGATTGCTCAAATCGCGCCGTTGGCCGAGAGCGTTCCTCCCCGGCTTTACGGGGGGACAGAGAGGGTAGTCGCGTGGCTGGTGGACGAACTCGTCAGCCTGGGCCACGAGGTGACCTTGTTCGCCAGCGGAGACTCCCGTACGCGCGCGGAGCTGCATCCCGTATGGCCGCGCGCACTCCGCCTCGGCAGGCCCGCTGCCGATCCCGCAGCCGCATGTACCGCTCTTCTCGAGGCGATTGCGCAGCGGGTCGAAGATTTTGACGTCGTACATTCGCACATCGATTGGCTGCATCTGCCGCTACTCAGTCGGCTCGGCGTGCCGTTTCTCACCACGATGCACGGACGGCTCGATATGCCTGGCCTCTCGGATGTGGTCCGCCAGTTTTCAAACGCCTCTTTCGTCTCGATATCCGACAATCAACGTCTACCTATGGCCGAGGCGAATTGGCGGGGGACCGTCTATCATGGGCTTCCAGTTGACCTGTTCCGCTCTTCGTACGGAGAAGGATCTTATCTTGCCTTTCTGGGGCGCCTCACCGCCGAAAAAGGCCCGGAAAGCGCAATCCGCATCGCGCGCGCGACCGGGATGCAGCTCCGCATTGCGGCCAAACTGCCTCGCGGCGAAAGGCGCTACTTTAAAGAACGGCTCGAACCGCAAATTGATGGGACGCAGATTAGGCTAATCGGCGAAGTGAATGACGCGGCGAAGCAGCCGTTCTTGGCGGGCGCCGCCGCGCTGCTCTTTCCCATCGATTGGCCCGAACCGTTTGGCCTGGTCATGATCGAAGCGATGGCCTGCGGCACACCCGTCATCGCGTTTCGCTCCGGCTCGGTCCCAGAGGTGGTTGACGAAGGCGTCACCGGCTTTGTGGTTGATGATGAACAGCAGGCCATTCAAGCTGTGAAACGGCTGCGCAATCTCGATCGCGGGCGCGTGCGCTTGGGGTTCGAGAAACGATTCACTGCAGGACGAATGACCGCAGAATACTTGTTGCATTACCAATCGGTGATGAATGGAGGCTCCCCAAAGGCCGCCGATAAGCGTACGGGTGAAGAGAGCGCGCCGACGGTGGCCTGACGCGGCCTCGTCTCACAGCCCCCTGCGATCGCAAACGTCGCATCTTGATCTCCAGATCAACCTTCTTGCCGAATCGCGATCAAAAGCAAAGACAAAATAGCCGCCTAGGTACTGCTAGCTGCCGAGCGATAGACTGATCCGGGTGACGACGGCATCCCATTCACGTTCTTCCGCGGCGGGATAATTTATCAGAACGCAATTCATGTATTCGTTCACTCGGTTGCAGCGATTGTACCAGGTGCGCCCATTGCGAATGCTAGATACCGCGAAGAAACGTGGCGTTACCCGTCTGTACTGAATCCCACCCGGCGGTCGCAGCTTTGAAAGAAATGTGGCAGGCGAGGCGTTCTCCGGATTGGGAATTGACCTTATGGTTAAATCTGCGCGGTGATCCCTGGTGAAAAAGCGCCGCCCCCGGCCGTCCGTTGGAGACCCTGCATCCTCGCTGAAAATACTGACCGGGATATCGACTTCGGCACTAGTACTGGGTATTCCGTATTTGCGCCACACCGTGCTGTCTGCACGAGCTGCCACCGGCACGAGGCTTACGATCAAGGCGACAAAAAGAAGCGGACCCATTAGCATCTCCGCATCAACAAAAATTAGACCGCCAATTTTGAAGGTAACTTTTCCTTTTTATTTCGGTTCCTTGGAAACTCCCTTCGACGCTCCTAATGGGCCTCGCCCCTTAGACCAACGACCAATCCGCTTGGCGATTCTTGAGATCAAAACCTCGGAACAATCGCCATTGGTTTCCATTTGAAGGCGTTGGCCGACGTTCGAAGAGGAGCCCAGTAATGAAAGCGTTTTGGCGTCACATGGAGCACGAACTGTGTCGGGGACGAGATGCAACGTTGATCCTCGCCGCCGTAGCCGGCTTTATCGCCTGGGAATTCACTCAAATCCTCAAGGTCATTTTTAGCTAAACGAGGCTGTTGAGTAATAACTCCGAACCGTCGCGGCTAGTCCTCCGCAGGACCTAATTGTCAACTCCTATGCCACCCCGCTCCGGGCGCGTCCGAAATCTGCGACGCGGCAAGTTCCGAAGCAAGCGCCACAAAATCTCTCGCCTTTCTCTTCTGCAGCCATTCAACCACGCACCTCTCCTCTCAGTGTCAGAAGCCATCGTCGCTCGCGCGTTAGGAACGCCAGATCGCAAGGCGTGTTGTTTTTTTGAGAATGGCCATCGTGGTCGAGCTAGACCTTTGGAGCATCAGATGAGCAAGCGTAAACCAACCAAGGCGTCAAAGCGCGCTCACAGATCCAAAGTAGCTGCGCGGGCCCACCGGAATAAGCAGGACCTTGTTAAAAGCACGAGAGACGACCTGCAGAGGTATGCCGCCGTTGAATCGCTTCTTCAGCATGAAGATTCAAGACAAAAGGCTCGCATTGTTGAGAGACAAGAGGCTCCCAGCGTTGAGAAACAAAAGGCTCCCATCGCTGAGAATCGGGCAGCTATCATACAAGATCGCTTCGGCCAGATGAGAGGGTTTGATTTTTCTTTAGCAACGGCAAACATGCTGACTTCACAAGCGATGCTTCTAGAAATGGGCACAAGCTAACATGCGATTTGCTCTTGAATTCAGTCAGGGGCTTGCGACGGCAAGGTCACCATTCGAATTTTTCGACGTGATTGCAAAATTTGCAAAGAGGCGCACCGAAATGTTCGGGAAGTATTCGAAAGAAATGGCTGCACTTACGACCCCGCCGCGCCCGCATGCCGAGCCGCCCGACACCTGACGGCACACCGTCCGCGGCAAGGACCGTTTTCACGCCGGAGCGATTTCGATCTCGATCTGCTCAGCCCTTTTTTGCTCAGCGTCGTAAACCTTGATCTGAAGATGGGGATAACGCGTCTTCAAGTCTTTGGCTGCTTGGAGAGCAAGATCGCGGGTTTCAAATCCTTGCTTCGCGTGGCCATCCACGATGAGGGCGTAACCAATTGTCGAGAGGTCGCTAGGCGCCCTGACCGTTGTCCCTCGCGACTGCCACAGGCGATCGTTGCGTGCGCTGTTGTCGCATGAGAAAGCTCCACATTGGGGGAATTGCTTTTAACAACGGCCCTGCCGCCTAACCGTTCCCACAATCAGTAGTGCTTGGCGCCACATAGCGAACCATGATCAGATCGGAACGCCACGAAACGCCTCTACTTTGCCCGTAGTAAGCGAGACCTTCGGCCACACCACACCCGCTGCAGAACTCCGTTCCCGGCAGCCCGCGCGATGCTGTCGACGGGACGTCGCGGTAATAACGAGACTGCAATCATTCTGCAGGATCACGGCTGCGTATGGGGTATTTAAGCCGGACGCTAAACCGGCGGGCCATGGAACGGTTTGCGGGGGCGAACATTGGCCTTTAATGGAACGTGTTTTTTTAGCCATCATCATTTCCGGCTTGCTGGTAATTGTAACAGTAAGCAGCCTTCTCGTGTTTTACAAAGGCGATCAGTCGGCATCGTTGCTGCGGCATCCTCCACGGACTGGCTTGATGGAGCCGAGGCAGGCGATGCCCACCGAGCCTCTCTTAGCGTGGTTCTCGTAGGCTTCTGCCGCCGCTAGTTGACGGATGGCCATCGACGCTAATCCGCGTCATACCCAAACGACGGTTATCGTTCCTCGTATTCGCTATGATGAGATGCAAAAAGGGTGCGCGTGAACCAACAAATGCTCGAAACAGCAGGTCTTGATCGGAACCGGCCGGGTAGCGTCGGAACGAGTTGGAACGAAAATGCAGTATCCATGTTTGAGGGCCAAGCTCACGTAAAACCGCTTGGAGATAATCATGAAGATTAAGGTCCTCAGCCTTCTCGCGCTGCTTCTTGCCACTTCCGCCTACGCTGCGGAGCAGCCGGGCGCCTCTTTTCTGAAGAAAGCAATTCAAGGCAACTATGCCGAAGTAGAGATGGGCAAGCTGGCGCAGCAGAACGGCCAAAGCGATAGGGTGAAGAACTTCGGCCAGATGCTGCAAACGGATCATGCAGCTGCAAACGAGAAAGCTATCGGTGCAGCAAAATCGATGGGCATGGCGCCCCCGGACGGTCCAAGCGGCAAGCAAAGGGCTGATTACGAGAAAATGTCAAAAATGTCAGGACCGCAGTTCGATCGGAGTTTCGCGTCTCATATGGTCGTCGACCATCAGAAGGATATCGCTGAATACAAGAAAGCTTCAAAGAACGACGGTGCAGCAGGAGAATATGCGAAGGCGAACGTCCCGGTGCTGCAGAAGCATCTTGAGACCGCGAGGTCGTTAGGCTCTGGCAGGTAGATCGGTCTGATAAGGGTCTTGCCTGTTAATGGGAAGGCAGTATCGAAGACGGCTGCCAAAAACATAATGGAGCATGCAAAATTGGCTCCTGTATCTGGTTTCTTTTGTCGACTTCAACTGCAAGGAGAGACGGAGGCGCTATTGGTCGGCGCCTCGTCGGGGACGCTTAGGCAAAGACCATGTTTTCCTTTGGCACTTTGCGCATAGCTCTAAGTTAGAATGTGATGCAGGAACGTTTCACCGAAGCGAACGAAGCCGGCGTGCCGGACAAGTTGCGGCGTTATATTCGTATCCTCATCGATCTCGGACGGCTGGCCGGTGAAAAGGCCGCTTTTATTGGTTCGTATCCGTGTAACCAGAGCAACCGCTGAAGTCCCTGTAGTATTCCCGGATCATCATCGACAAGGAAAACGTTTTTCCGACTTCCCAAGACGCGGGGTCAACACCCTCAGGAGAACAACTTGCCCTCCAGATCCAGGTTTTGCTCGCCCGTCGTGGCCTTCATAACAGCGTATGCTTCAGCGAGCCTGGACTTGGGAATGTCATGTAAAGCGGCGAAGCGGAGAACCAGCGATGACGAAACGTCGGTGAAGAAGGCGGCAACGTGGGCGGGCCATTCGTCGATCCTCGCCTGCGCGATACACTCCTGCAGTGTCGCCGCGCTGATATTGCGCTTGAAGGGTGCATTGACTGTAGCGAGCACGAGCTTGTCAACGGCCGAGGTGCTGCGCGTGCTGATATCGCGTTCTTTCTTTGTCGCAGATGCCATTGGTCAAATACGCCCTTTGCAGAGTTCGGTCGACACTTGACTGCCCGGCGAGTTGCTCCATGGCTGGCTGGGATTGGGCTGACGTCGCAAGAATTTCTTGCAGCGACGTATCGATGCACGGATTGTTCTCATGTTCAGCGAGCTCGGCCTGCAACGCTTCAATGATGCGCAGTAGGAGTCATGGTAGTCCTCGTGCGTGGGGGATTCTAGCCATCAAGCGGGTTCCACCAAGCCCGAATTACCTCTTGAGCTCCGGCGGTTTCTCGTTCCCCGACATCGGCCGGCTGTCTCCTTCACAGCCGGCATGTTCTCCAGCCGGAGCGGATACGAAAACTCCTCCCCGAGCATCCAGCGGCCTTTAAATCGATCCCACGCTACCATGGCGTCGAGCTACTAATCCCGGACCTTACTTCGAGGCTTTCCGTCGAGCAGGTTCTGACATCTTCGATCAGAGCGGCCGATCTATGGATAATTGTGCGGTCGATATCGCAGCCATACGCCTCGTGATTGCCGGCGACGTAAATGACGGGCCGATCCGAAACGCAGCCACCAAGAGAAAAGCCCAGCAGGTCGACTTCAGAGAAGCCGAGCAGTTCGATCAAGACGACTGCATCTCTCGCCATCGCTGCGATACTGTCAGGCGTTTTGCCCGTCGAGCGACCCACACCGGCGTTGTCAAACGCGATGACGGGGCGATCGGCGGCGAGAGCGTTGACGACGGCGGGATCCCATGCGTCGATGTTGCCCGAGAAGTGCTGCAAGAGAACCAGCGGCGTTCCGGTAGCGGGGCCGAGGCGGCGATAGGCAAAGCGTACTCCCCGGCCTTCGATGTAACGGGTCGGCGCGGTTTCGAGCGTGGCGGCGTCTAGACCCGCGATGTCGAGTTGAGTCATGTCGTTTCTCCAGATACTTGGCATAAACGTGCGCGCTCCCGGCGCGAAAGCGCCGGGAGCGGTGCCCTCACTTCGCGAGTGCTGCCTTTTCGATGACCTCGGCGACTTGCTTCGCATGAACGACGAGCGAGGCATGACTGCCGGCGACTTCCGTCGTCTGAGCCTTGATCCTGGCTAAGAACGACTTCTCCGCCTCGGGCGCGATGACTTTGTCCTTCGTGGTGATGACATAGAACGTCGGCTTGTCATGCCAGGCCGCAATGTCGATGGGGGTCTCGAACGCCGCGACGTTCAACGGAAGTTGAGAGTTGGCCAGTTGCTTGGCAATTTCCGGAGGAAGATCAGGCGCGACGGCTGCCGGAAATACTTTGGGATCGATGTACAGATTGCCCTTCGCGTCTGGATGGATGGCATTGCTGCCTTCGGTCTGCGGGCCGGCCTTTGCCAGCGAAGCCACATTCACCGACCTCCGGCGCGAAGGCGGACACATAGACCAGAGCTGAAACCTTGGGATCGTTGCCGGCTTCCGTGATCACTACGCCGCCCCACGAGTGGCCGACCAGAACGGTCCTGCCGTCTTGCTTTGCGAGCGCCTGCTTGGTGGCATCGACGTCAGCAGCAAGGGAGGTGAGCGGGTTTTCGACGAGCGTGACGTTGTAGCCTTTCTTCGTGAGAATATCGGCAACGGGCTGCCAGCTCGTCTGGTCCACGAAAGCGCCGTGCACGAGCACGATATTGTGGGCTGCTCCCTTGGGCAGTTCGGCGGAATGGGCGGAGCCGAGCAATGCCGACCCGGCGAGGAGTGCGGTCGCGGCTGAGAGGAGGATATTTCGCATTGAATGTTCCTGTTGGCATGTCGGACGAAAACAGTCCGGAGGAATGGACAGGCGTTTCCAGCAAGGTCGCGGTTCTTCCATTCGCCGTCGGCGAAATGGTTGCCGCTCGTGACGTCGGCCCGCCGCGACACGACCTATGTCTCGGCCCGTTCGGACGATAGAGATCAATCGTCCAGATGTTGTGTCCAATCGTCCGGGGGCTAATCTCGGCGGCATGGACATACTCGCCCAGGTGCTTGATCGCGTTCGTCTCGGCGGGACGCTGCTCTTTCACTTCGAACTCGGACATCCCTGGCATCTCGAGCTGCCGGCGCGCCCCTACGCCCTTTTTCACTATCTCAGCCAGGGCCCGCGACCCTCGCGCTCGAACGGGGTGAAGAAATCCAGATGACCGAGGGCGACTTTGTCTTCATCACACGCGGAGATGGGCAAGCTTGTCGTCTGCGAGAGGCAGATGCTTGGGTCACCTGACCAGCAAATCTCACTGACCGATCCCGACAGCCGTTCGATGGCAACGAGCGGCCGCGTTTCCGGCGTCGTCGGCTACAACGTGCAGGTCGCCGTGGATACCAAACACCACCTGATTGTGACGCGTGAGGTAACGAACTGCGGTTCGGATCGGGCTCAATTGGCCAATATCGCCAAGCAGGCGAAGGCTGTTCTACAGACCGAGGCGCTCGAGGCCGTTGCCGATCGCGGCTACTTCAGCAGCGTAGAGATCCTCGCCTGCCACGAGGCCGGCATCACAGTAACTCTGCCCAAGCCGCAGACGTTTGGCGCCAAATCGGATGGGCGCTTCGGCAAGCAAGACTTTGTCTATTTGCCGGAGGAGGACGCCTATCGCTGTCCGGTTGGAGAGCAACTGCCATATCGCTTCACAAGCCAGGAAGATGGCAAGCGGATAAGGCGTTACTGGACCAACGCCTGTCAAAATTGCTCGCTTAAGTCCCAGTGCACGACAGGGCCGGAGCGGCGGATTCCCCGATGGGAGCATGAGCACCTGCTCGATGCCGTGCAGCAGCGCCTTGATACGAACCCGCACGCCATGCGCCAGCGTCGCGAGACGGTCGAGCACTCGTTCGGCACGATGAAGGCCCGCATGGGGCCGACACACTTCCTCACCAAAACGCTTCCAAAAGTAGCCGCCGAGATGGCTCTCTCGGTCCTGGCCTATAATCTGACACGGGCGATGAACATCGTCGGGCCCAAGCCGCTGATGGCTGCG